>Ga0187872_10000908_pt1 | contig 31959 bp, 30 predicted proteins | sample June2016WEW_16_4_FD_132973 | JGI IMG/M metagenome (GOLD analysis project Ga0187872, IMG submission 132973) | Peatland microbial communities from SPRUCE experiment site at the Marcell Experimental Forest, Minnesota, USA - June2016WEW_16_40 | ecosystem: Environmental > Terrestrial > Soil >...
ATATTTCTGCCAGATCAGCGATTCGACGACGAGCTACGGTTCCTATTCGGGAGCTGTGCCCAACGAAAAGATCACGTGGGGCAAGCTCGGCGTGGATACGCCGCGATTTATCATCGAGTCGGACGCAACGATCGTGGCGCCGCTCGTCTTCGCGTACGTGCTGGGCTGGTAGGACTCAATTTCGCGTCTGGTCGGCGCGCAGGCGACAATCACTTTCCGTGATATTGCTTGGAGAGAGCGATTTCCTTGCAGGTGATGAACTCGAGGAGCGCGGGAACGCCCTTCTGCGTCTGCTCGATGCCGCGGCGAATTGCCGGGACGATCTCGGCGGGATCGCTGACGCGCTCGCCATAGCCGCCGAAGGCGCGCGCCATCGCCGCGTAATCTCCGGAAATATCCGTCGCGCGGTACTTTTCGGTCGACACGGGCATGATGGGAATTTCCATCGCCATGCTGAAATTGTTCAGCAGGATCGACAAAATCGGGATGCGCTCGCGCACGGCTGTTTCGAAGTCCATACCGGTGAAGCCTATCGCGGCGTCACCCCAGACGTTGACGCAGAGCTTTTCCGGGCAAGCGACCTTCGCACCCATGGCTAGGCCGAGGCTATAGCCGAGCTGCGTCGTCTTGCCCCAGCCGATGTAAGTGAGCGGCTTTTTGGTGACCCAGAACGGAGCGAGCTGGTCGCGCGGGCTGCCCGCATCGTGCGTGATGATCGTGTTCGCCACGTCAACCGTGCGCTGCAGATCCGAGAGCACGCGGTAGGGAGAAAGCGGCGTTTCATTTGAAGTGAGCCTCGGCATCCATGCGTCGAGCCACGCTTTACGGACCTGCGCGATTTCGTCCGCTACGGACCACGGGCGCGGCTTCTTGATGAGGCGCTCGACTTCCACGCAGAGCGATTCGAGAGTCAGCCGCGCATCGCCGATAAGGCCGATTTCCGCGCGCACGTCCTTGTTCAAATGGTTGGGATCGAGCGTCGCGTGAATGAACTTCTTGCCCGGCGGCATGGCGACGCCGAAGGCGGTCTCCGTGAAGCTGCATCCCACACCGAAGATCCAATCCGCTTTCGCGAGGAAGTACGGGACGGCGCGCGGCAACGCATTTCCGCCGGCGCCAAGCGCGAGCGGATGATCCTCGGGAAAGGCGCTCTTGCCCTGAAGGCTCGTCGCGACGGGCGCGCCCCGCATCTCGGCAAGTTTTCTGAGCGAATCCCAGGCGCGCGCGTAGTGAATTCCCTGCCCCGCGTAGATGACGAGATTCTTGGCTTCGACGAGCGCGGTGGCGGCTCTCCGTACGTCCGCAATGTCGGGGCCGTAGCGCGCGGCGATCACCGGCTCGTACGCCCAGGATTCGGGCATTTCCTCGGCGAACATGTCGATTGGAATTTCGACGAGCGCGGGGCCGCCGCGGCCATTGCGAAGGCGCGAGAACGCGCGGCGGAAAATGCTGGGAACCTCGGCCGCGGACATGACGGCCTCGGCGGATTTGGTGACGAAGCGCATGCTGGCGACGGAATTGAAGTTCGGATCGACAGACGCCAGGCGACGCGCATAGCCCATCGGCAAAACAAGAATCGGCACCGATTCGCTGTATGCCTGCGCGACGCCGCCGAAGGAATTTTCCGAGCCGGGGCCGTGCTGCATGGCAAAGACACCGATCCTGCGGCCGCTGGTGAGGCGGGAGAGGGCGTCGGCCATGTGCAGCCCCACGCGCTCCTGCCGGACGATGATGGGACGGATGCCGGCGGACGCGGCTGATTCGAGAACGTGGTTCACGGGATAGGCGAAAATGACGTCCACGCCCTCGCGTTTCAGGATTTCCGCGATCGCGTCACCAACCTTCATGGGCCAGCTCCTCCGGAAAATGTATACTCACCGGGCGCGCACCGGCGGGCCGCCAACAAGTGTTTGAGGATACCCGGTAGAATGGGCGCCGAGAAGCTTAATCCGTCGCCGACCGAATCTCATGCAAAATTTTGCGCGGGCGCTCGCGAGCGCGAGGATGCCATACGATGACTCGACTGGAACGTAGAGTTTCGGAGCCGCGCGTGGTCAACGTCGGCGATTTGCGCCGCGTGGCGCAAATACGTTTGCCGAGAGTCGTGTTCGACTACGTGGACGGCGGCGCCGAAGGCGAAGTCACGCTGCGGGAAAACTGTCGCGCCTTCGAAGAAGTGACCTTTCGCCCGCGCAACGCCGTGGCGGTGAAGGGCTGCGACCTGCGCACAAGCGTGCTCGGAGCCGAGCTCGCAATGCCGCTGCTGCTCGCCCCCGTCGGGTTCAGCCGCCTGATACATCCGCGGGGCGAGGTGTGCGCTGCTCGAGCGGCGGGAAAAGCGGGCGTAGGGTTTGTCCTCACGACGATTTCGGGATGTGCGCTGGAAAATGTCGCGGCGGCTTGCTCCGGGCCGCGGTGGTATCAACTCTATCTTGTCGGCGGGCGCGAAGCCGCTGAGGCCGCCCTCGAGCGAGCGCGAGCGGCGGGGTTCACCGTGCTCGCAATCACCATCGATACCGGAACGTTTGGTTTTCGCGAGCGCGACATTCGCAATGGCGCTGGAACGCTGGTGGGTAGCAATCTCCTGGCCAAGATTCGATTCCTGCCGCAACTGCTCGCCCATCCAGGCTGGCTTGCAGGGTTCCTGCTCGACGGAGGCATGCTCGAGCTCCCGAATGTGATCGTGCCCGGGCGCGGGGCACTGCCGCTCTCCGAAGCGCAGGCCGGCCTGGCACGCTCGGTGGTCACCTGGGAAGATCTGGGGTGGATTCGCAAGATCTGGCCGGGCCCGATAGTCGTAAAGGGTGTGCTGACGGCCGAAGACGCGCGACGCGCCCTCGGTGAGGGCGCCGCGGGCATCGGCGTGTCGAACCACGGCGGGCGGCAGCTCGATGGTGTTGCGGCTTCGCTGCGGGTGCTGCCGGAAGTCGTTAAGGCTGTGAATGGCCGGGCTGAAGTGCTTATGGATGGCGGCATCCGGCGTGGGAGCGACATCGTGAAGGCAATTTGCATGGGCGCTCGCGCCGTGCTGATTGGGCGTGCCTACGCATACGGACTGGGCGCCTCGGGCGAAGCGGGCGTCGCGAGGGCGATTGCGATCTTGCGCGCCGATCTCGACCGGACGCTGGCACTGCTAGGTTGCACGTCGGTTTCGGAGCTCAATCGTTCTTACATCGACGTTCCGGCGAGTTGGACCGGGAGGCTGTCCTAGTTGCCGGAATTCAGCGCTCTGCAATCTTGCCGGTGGTGGCTGCAAAATTCGACTACAGCAGGTGTGGCTCGACCATCTTGCCGGGATTCATCCGGTTGTCTGGATCGAGCGCTTGTTTGATCGAGCGCATCACGTCGAGTGCGGCGCCGTGTTCCACCGGCAAATACTTTTTCCTGCCGGTGCCGACACCGTGCTCGCCGCTGCTCGTGCCGCCCATTTCCAAAGCACGCCGAATGATCTTCTCTTCCAATACCTTTGCTTCGGCCAGTTCGGCGGGATTATTGGGATCGAGCATGAAAGACATGTGGAAGTTGCCGTCGCCGACGTGTCCCACAATCGGAGCAGGAAAAGACGCGCTCGCGGTGTCCTTCTTCGATTCAACGATGCAGTCCGCAAGACGGGAAATCGGAACGCAGATATCGGTCGTAAACATCTTCCCGCCCTTGCGAATCGCCAGATTCGCGAAATAGGCTTCGTGGCGCATCTTCCAGAGCGTCTCGCGTTCCTCGGGTGTGGTGAACCACTGAAATCCGCGACCGTGATGTTCTTCTGCCAGCTTCTGCACGATCTCGGCTTGGTCGGTAACACTGCGGACCGTGTCCCCGTGGAATTCGAAGAAGAGGATCGGGGCAACCGGATAGTTCGTCTTCGAGTAGCGGTTGCAGGCGTCGACCTGAGCTTCGTCCATGAATTCGATCCGAGCGACGGCGACGCCAAGCTGAATCGTCTCAATGGCGGTTTCGATGGCATCTCGAATGGAATCAAACGCGCAACTGGCGACCGAGACGGCCTCCGGCAGCGGATGCAACCGCAACGTGACCTCGGTGATCACGCCGAGAGTGCCTTCGGCGCCGACGAAGAGACGCGTCAAATCATAGCCAGCCGCAGATTTCCGGGCGCGCGTGCCGGTCTTTATGACGCGGCCGTCTGCCAGCACAACCGTCAAGGCCAACACATTTTCGCGCATCGTGCCGTAGCGCACGGCGGTCGTGCCGGAGGCGCGCGTGGAGCTCATCCCGCCGATCGTGGCGTCGGCGCCGGGGTCAATGAAAAAGGTGAACCCGGTATTTGCCAGCGCTTTGTTTAACTGTAGCCTCGTGACTCCCGCCTCCACCGTCGCCTGGAGATCCTCCGTGCCGATGCTCAAGATTTTGTTCATTTCGCGCATGTCGATCGTGATTCCGCCGTAGATGGCGTTTACCTGAGCTTCCATCGACGTTCCGCCGCCGAAGGGGATCACCGGCACGCCATACTTCGCGCTGATCTTCAGGATTGCGCTGACCTCTTCGGTCGAATGCGGGAAGCAGACAACATCCGGCAGACCCGCCGGGTGGTAAGACTCGCCGTGGCTGTGATGCTCGCGGACGGCATCAGCCGTCGTGGCGCGCCGACCAAGCAGAGTCGTCAGGTCCGAGATGGCTCCTTGCATCTGCTCGCGGCTCGGCGGAGTGAATTCCGCCCCGCCCACAATGGCGTCTCTCTTCATCGGGAGTTCCGGCATCCTGGAAATTGAATCGCTACGGCGATATCGAGCCGGCGCGAAGCCGAATCAATATACATCATGCGGAGCGGCAGATTCATCGCGACTGGTGGTTATGGATGCACAGTGACGTCGTAGTAGAGCACCGAGCCGTCGTTCGAGAGGACCGGGTTGATCCGCAACACGTGAAATGTACGATCCTTCAGATCGGCGACGGTGCGGCCGAGCGCGTCGTGAGTCTCGCGCTCGAGTTCCGGAGTCGGCTTCGTCGCGCGCTTCTGAGGCTGGAGCGCCGTGGCATCGAGCCGGTATGTGCTCGTCTGACTGGCGGGATCCGCGGAAACGAGCTGGACGTTTGCAGTTGCGGGCGCATTCGGCTGCGGCTGATCGTGAAACCATCTCCGAGGAGTCACCAGCACGAACAGGACGATGGCTACAACCATCACGTCGTAGGGCCAGGTCCCGCGTTCGTAGGACCAGAAGACGGTACGGGCGATGACACGCCAGAGGGCGCGCATCTCAGTGAGCCGACGAGCCGTTCACGACCATTCCATCGCGCATGTGCAAGACGCGATTCCCGTACGTGGCGGCTTCGGGGTTGTGCGTGATCATCACGATTGTCTGGCCGTGATCCTTGTTGAGCTGGCGGAGAAGGCAAAGGACGATTTCCGAACTTTTCGTATCGAGGTTTCCGGTAGGCTCGTCCGCGAGGACGATTTTCGGCTCGCTGATGATGGCGCGCGCGAGAGCCACACGCTGCTGCTCGCCGCCGGAAAGCTCCGAGGGCTTGTGATGCAGCCGCTCGCTCAGTCCGAGCAGGTTCGCGACGACCTCGAAGCGGTGCGGGTCGAAGCCATTGCCGTGGATGTGCTGGGCGAGCGCGATATTGTGATAGGCGTCGAGCGTCGGCAGAAGATTAAAGCGCTGGAAAACGAAGCCGACCTTGTGCCGGCGGAGCAGCGTTCGCGCGGCATCGGTCATTCCCGTTAGGTCGTTGCCATCGAGCAACACGCGCCCGCTCGTCGCCTGCGCCAAGCCCCCGACCACGTGCAACAGAGTTGACTTCCCGCAGCCCGACGGGCCCATGATGGAAACGAATTCGCCCGGAAGGATTTCGATGTTGATCCCTCGCAGGGCCGGCACGTCCACGTTGCCCGTGCGATAGACCTTCCACAGATTTTCAGTCTTGAGTATCGGCTCCAAAGCCGGCCCCCGGGCGAGCAATCACAGTCTGCGCGGATGCAAACATTTTAGTCGTGTTTTGTATTTCTGCCTAGTGGCGTTCCCCGAAGATGAATGCCGGCTTTCCGCCGTCACTCGTAGGCGAGCGCCTCGACGGGATCCTTGCGGCTGGCCAGCCATGCGGGATAGGCGGCGCCAAGCAGACCGCCCACGACCGCAATGAGAGCGGCAAGTACAATCCATTTCAGAGTGATCAGGATGGTGAGCGAAGGGAAAACGCGAAGGCAGATCGAGCGCATGAGGAAGCTGAGTCCCACGCCGCCGACGATGCCGGCCACGCACAGAAGGGTCGTTTCGCTGAGGATGATCTCGACGATGTAACTCTTCGAGGCGCCGAGTGATTTCAGCACGCCGATCTCGCGCGTGCGCTCGATGATAGTGGTGTACATCGAGAGAAAGATCACGAGGAAGCCGATCGCGACAGCGATGCTGATCATGACGTTGATAAAGGCGCTGAGGGCGGGCAAATTCGACGATGTCATCAAGGAGATGAAGTCCTTGAGCGGGCGGACTTCGTAGCCCGGCAAGAGTTGGTGGACCTCATCGAGCGCGGCGGCGGTGTGGTCGGAACGGTCGCATTTGATGAAGAAGACGGACGCCTTATCGTGCGCGCCCGACATTTCCTGGAGCGTGGACATCAGGACGAAGAGGCGCGCGCCTTTGCCGTGCTCGACGATCCCGGCTACGTGAAAATCGTGCTCGAGTATGTGGAGCGTTTGCCCGACTTTGACTTTCTTGGCGCGAGCATAGACGTCGTCGACGAGGATATCGTTCGGATCCTCGAGCTCATTGCCCGAGTGCAGTACGAATCCACCCGAAACCGCTCTGAAGCTGTCCGGCTGGATCCCGTAGACGATGTCGAGCCCGTTGACGGAATTGAATTGCACCAGAACGGGAGCCACGGCCTGCACGAATTCAAGCTGCTGCAACCTGCCGCCGATCGCAATGGGCATCGGCGCGCCGCTGAAAGCCATAAAGATGGATGCGGATGGCGGCTGCACCATCACATCTGCGCCGATGCCTTCGGTGCGCTTGGCCGACTCGTACAGCAAGCCGCTCGTCAGACCCACCACAAAGATCACGAGCATGACTTCCACGGCGACGGCGATCACCGTAATCGCTGTCCGAACGGGCCTATGCATAACATTGCGGACGATCATGTGCCCGATCAAGGCGTTGTCCCCTGAGGCTCTTCGCCCACGCGCACCAGCTCGGTTCCGGGGGGTTGTTTCAGCGCGAAGCGGTCGGCGGAAATGGGTTCGTTCGGCGTCAATTTCGTGATTCCGATCTGAAGGCTGTAATCATTGGCCGGGCGGTCGAGAGAAATCCGGCGCGGATACTTGACCGCCCCGAAAGTATCCCAGCCGGCGTAGCGAACGTCTGAACCGAGCTTGCCGCCGGGATCATACGTCTCGACGCGCGCCACGCTCAGGTCGGCGCGGTCAAACCAGACCTTGCGCGCGATCTCCCAATCCTCTGGGACACTCGTGTCCGCTTGGGTCGCGGACCGAACCACGGTCAACACATAGTACCGCGACAACCCTTCGCTCGCTTCCTCGAAAAGAACGGGCGCTTCGGCCGGGATCGCGTCCCAGAAAATCGCTTCGGTCAGATGCTGCGGGCGGAGGTTTTCGATGGGCTTCGCGGACGGACGCTCGAGACTGGCCGGGCCGGTGAGAAACGTGTTCTGGGACGGAATGAAAATGCCAAACGTTTGGCCGTCGCTTTCCATGTCGAAAATATTTGTGCCGACCACTGGCGCCTGTCCGATCACGCGAATGCTCGAAGGCTTCTGCGCAAGGATGAATCCGTTCACCTGATGGTACTGCTTGATGACGCCCGTATACGCGGAGCCCGCCGTGAGCGTCATCGTCACCGACGCGTTCAGGGATGTAATTGCGTCCGCCTGGAGATTGTAGCGCGCAATCAGATCCTGCTTCGTCGCAGTCTGAAGCGGCGCCGGCGCGCCAGCGGGCCGCGTGACCGTGGTCTGGCTCATGGCGCAGCCCCCCGCGAGCGCCGCTGCGAGGATAGCTGAAAACACGGATAGAAACTTGCGCAGCCTCGGGTTGCGTCGCGTTGCAAACACCAACTCTGAAATTTAGCAGCCGCTCTCCGAGGATGTCAAACGGACTGCCCGCCGCCGTTCCAGGAGAAATTCTGCTGGGCGATTCGCGCGCTATTTCGCGGGTTTGCCGCCCGCCGAGAGCCATAGAGCGATGTCGGCGATCACCTGTTCGTCAACGTGGCCGGGCTTGTCGTATTCGGACGGAAGTGAGGGGCCGGTGCCAGCGATAAACAGATGGTTGAGACCGGGGTACAACTTCAGCGTGGCGTTACGTTGCCCGCCGAGCGCGGCCTTCCACTCTTCGAAATTCGTGGCAGGAGGCACCTGGAAGTCCCTGCCGCCCTGGAGAATGAGGATCGGAATCTTGAGCTCTTTTGCCACGGCGGTCGGCTGATAGCCGCGCAGGTCGAGCCAATAGGAAGCGGGTATGCTGCCTCCGAGGAGGGTCACGCTCTCGCCGGGCTTGAGGTCGGGGCTTTCGATCTTCTTCACGGCGTCCTCGACGGCAGCAAGCTGCTTTTGTTCGTCCGGTGTCGGCGCGCCGCCAGCCCCCACCGCAAGGTGCATCTGGTCCACGAGCAGTTGCTCGATGGGGCGTGTGTTTGCCGCCAGCATTACCACGCCGGCGATCCGAGCATCTTTCGCCGCAATCCGCGGCGCGAGATATGCGCCGAGGCTGTGTCCAGCCAGGAAAACGCGCCTGGAATCGATCTTCGGCTGCTTGGCGACGAGCGCAATGGCGGCGCGCGCGTCGCTCATCGTTTCGTCTTCGACCGTCATCTTCGCCGGGTCGTCGCTGCTCTGCGCGCCGTACTTCTGCGTGCGCTTGGTGTAGCGGAAGACGGCAATTCCGCGGCTGGCGAGCCCCCATGCAAGGTCCTCGAACGGCTTGTTGGGGCCGATCGTCTCGTCCTGGTCGTGAGGACCCGAGCCTTGCAGTAGCACGACGGCGGGAAACCGGCCGCCGCCCTTCGGCATCGTCAGGGTTCCCGGCAGTTCATAATTGCCATTGACGAGAACGAGTGGCTGTTCGGCGAAGGAGTCGGGTTTTGCGTAGCCCGGAGACGTCCATTCGGCCAGCTCTTTGTGCACGTGGAACGAGAGCCCCGAGATCCGGGCCTCCTGATTGAAGGCGATCTGAACGTCGATCACTCCATTCTGAAACTTGCACTGAATGACAGTGATGTCGTAGGTCTGGAATCTGCTGGATGTCGCCGCAACGATCGAGTCAAACGATCCCGCCTGCTCGAGCAACGTGGCCCAACCCGCGGCGAGTTTGCCCGGAGGCAGCCCCGCCATCATTTGCGCGTCGTACTGCGCTTCGACCTGGCTGAATTGACCCGCGACGATCTCTTCAACCACTTGCCTCCCCGCGGTCACTCCGGGCGACTCCGTATCAGACTGCTGCGCCGCAACGGCGAGAATGGCCAGGAACAACGTCAAGGCGAGCGCACAAATCTTCATTCGAGAATCCTCGCGGTGTGGAAAGAAATCGCGGCCCGAGACAAGAACTTCCTCATTGAACCGTCGAGCGCGGCTGCGTCGGAAGCGGCGAAGCATGGTGCGCGACGAGGAGCCATTGGCCCTCGTGTTCCACGAAGATATTCGTGGCCTGCACTGTTGCCTCGTCGAAACCGTCCGCGAAAGCCGTGGTCACACGTGCGGTGCAAGCCACCCATCCCACCTTGCCTTCCACCCGGACCCAGATGCCGCTGAGCGCCACGCGGACGCGCTTGGTGTTCTTGAAGATCCGCGCCCACCGCTCGCGCACTTCCTCCCAGCCGAGTAGAAGTTCCCAGCCCGGCTGCACGCACTCGACCCGCTCGTCATGAGCCCAGACGGCCTCCATCCCCGCCAGATCGAGCGATTCGAACGCCGCGTAGAAACGCTGGTTCGCGGCGCTAACGGCCTCCTCGGGTGTCTGCTTCTCGCGCGCGGCTTTGGTGGACATGGACGGCAGAAAAAAGAATTCGAAATGGCTGGCCAGCATTATACCCGACGCTGCCACGTACGACTCGCCGCTTTTCGGCATGGATCAGTTATCTTGAGCGTCGGAGATGAGGGGATCGTCTGCCGTCGCCAGCCCGCCATGCCTGTCCGCGCCGTGAACCTTCCCGGCGGCGTCAAGAAGGAACGATCTCCGGCCGGCTTTGCCGTAATCGTCCGGCGTCGCGACGAGTTCGAACGCGGGATCGTCCTGCCCGGCAGGGGAAACAATCCGATAGCGAAACTGATAGTCGCCCGCGCTGCCGACCGCCAGATGTTCGTCCACAAGCGACGCCTGATCGGGCGAGATTTCGCCTTTGGGAGCAGGGCCGAGCTGCGCGAGCGTATCCGGCAACTTCCCGTAGGCGTCGCGATATGTACGGATCGCCTCCGCGAGCTGGTGCAGTGTCGCGACGGCAGAATCTTCGCGCGCCGCAAGATCTCCCTCGGCCCACTGCTTGGAGAGCTGCGGAATGTCGAGCAGCACGAGGCCGAGCGAAAGCAGCCGCCAGCCGCCATTTTCGCGAACGAGTCCAAATTCCGTCTGTTGAGCATCGACGACGCTGACCGGAATGAATGCGAGATTTTCTCGGGTCCGGACGTCGCCGAAGCGGAATTCAGCGGTTCCCTCGCCGGCCACGCATCGCAGGACCGTGTGATTCTGAGGGTCGGAAGAAAACAGCGGTTTGCCGGGCCCGTCGGCAAGCGAGAATCGCTTCAGAAACGCCGCGCGCTGCTCCTGGGGCAGCGCGCGAAACGCCGCGGCGTTATCAGCCGTGAGGTAGTTCGCAAACTGCGTTTCATTTGCGCGGCAAGCGGCGGAGAGAGCGGCGGAAAGGGCGGAAGCGGGATCGGATTCACGGCTCTCCTCCTGAGCCGCCACTCTCACGGGAAAGAGACCCGCGAGCAGGACCGTGACAACGGCGCCGAACCCCAGCGCCCGGGAAGTTGAAACGGATTTCATAAAGACTCGGATTTCGCACGCGCGAGGATGGTTGCCAGGTCGCGCGTGAACTTCGATCGCGGCATCACGTCCCGGCATCCGGCGGCGCGGGCGCGTTCGGCGAGGTCGACGTGCACGTGCGAGAGAAAGCCAATCAGCGGAATATCGCCGCTGCCCGCCCGCACTCGCTCGATGGCTTCCAGCGGATTCCCGCGGGCGTTGAGGTCCACGACCACAAGTTTTGGGGAACTGCGCCCGATTTCTGCAGCAAGCGCGTCGGGCGTGGTACAGGTGCGAAGCTCGACGCCGACCTGCTTGGCGGTTTCGAGCAGCTTCGCTTGAAAGAACAAGTCATCGACCAGCGCCACGACCTGCGCCATGCGTTTCCTCCCTGCCCTTCGATGTATCACGCGAGCAGGCGGGACACAAGCGCAGCGCGCTTCCTACGAAGTCCGAGCCACGGAATAACGCCCGCTCTCAAGCGCTTCCTGAGAGACCCACATGCCGTGGAAGGTCATACGCACCCTATGCGGAAGCTTCACGATCGCCACAGGCCCGGCTTCGATGTTCTGCGCATCGAGGATGGCGAGGTCGCTCCGGTTCTCGGCCATACGGTTCACGAGTGCCAAGAGGTAGCCATCTCCATCGGGCGAATTCGGCCTGCGGGGCGCGAATAGCGGTTCCTGCACGCCCGAATCAGGGCCGGGACTCCAGGACTCGCCGTCCCCCTTCTTGTGGTCGAAATGGCCGACGGAGCTCAGGCCAATCGCGCCCGCCGAAGTCCGCCGCGGATCGTGGCAGATGACGTAGCCGTTCATGTACTGTCCGTTGCCGTAGTAACGGTCATCCGCTCGCGGCATTTCGCAGAGCCAGTCGTACAAGCGCTCGGTCTTGTATTCCTCGGTATTGCCAGCCAGATCGAACGTCAAGCGAGTGAGGTATGGCGCGCCCTGCGTGGGATCGGCCGGCGTTCCGTCGTGGTTCGGGAAAAACGCGAAGGAGTTGCCGTGAGAGAGACAGACGTCGAGACTCACCTTCGAGCCGTTCGTGCTGCCGTTCATCATGTGCCCGGCGAAGCTCGTCGGGCCGCGGAACCAGCGCACGTCCTCGGCCTTGCCGTAGCGCGGCACAATGGCGACGACTGTTTGCAGATCGCGATGCCACTGATAGAACGGCCCACCCTTCTTCAGCACGTCCACGTCGGTGAGCAGCGGAAAGAAGGGGAAGATCACGTACTTATCGGAGATGGCGAAGTCGTGGACCATTCCGGCCCACGGCGCGTTGAACCAGACCTCGTGCTTGACCTTGCCGTTGGGGCCTATGACGAAATAGGCCACGTCGGTGGTGCCGTCACCCTTGGCTTGATACGCGAACGTCAGCAACTCGTTCGTCGTCTGGTCGAGATGCGGGTGGGCCGAGAGCCAGACGGATTTGATGCTGCCGTTGTAGTCGTACCGGCCGATCGTCTCGAGTGTGTAGGGATCGAGCTCGTACGGCATGTCGTCCTCTTTGAGGGCGAGCAGTTTGCCTGCATGCCAGACCACGTTGGTATTGGCCGCTCCCGGATTGCAATCCCTGGCGATGGGATCGCGCGTGTAACGGTTGCGGTAGCGGCCGAAGAGCGCGCGGCGGTGCTTTTCCTGGATCTGGTAGCGCTCGGTGCGCACGTAGCGGCTCTTGAAATCCACGTGGCCGTTCTCGAAGCGAAACATGATGACCATGCCCTCGCCGTCGATGAAGATGTCGTCGCCCCCCATCGGCGGATACTGGCGGTCAGGACCGCAGCGGTAGAGAATGCCGTTCAGGTCCTTTGGTATTGCGCCGTATGTGACTTCGCAATCTCGAAGATCCGCTTGGAGGCGCACCGGCGCGCCGAAACCCTCGTAGAGAGGGATGTCCGGGAAACGGACCGCACCTACCGCTGACAATTCTTCCAGATATACAGACATGGGAAACTCCTCCCGCGAATGATCCCGCCCAGTCGATCGCCTGATCCTGCGAGCAATGCTATTCGCAGGCTGTTCACGTTGTCAACACGATGGTTGGCCGGCTGGCGGTGGGCTTGCGGGCAAGTCCGCGGAGGAGGCGCTGCCTAGTGCTCGGCTTCTTCGTGTGCGCCGACGCTCTCGTCGGGCACATCGCCCGTGCGGCCCTTCACGCGATCGTACACGCTGTAGTGGCAGGTCGAGCCGAGGGCTTCGTTGTAGTAGGTGGGCACGCCGAGCGCGGTGCGCAGCTCTTCATTGAAGCGGCGCAGGTTTCCGAGCTCGACCACGCGAATCGGAACCTTGTGCCCGTCGTTTGTCAGGAGAAACTTCTGATAGCCGGCGTCCCACAGGCGCGTGAACTGCCCTTGGAGCATGATCGACGGGATAATGGTCATCTGGTAGCGCCCTGCCGGGGACTTGCGAAGCTCAGCGCCGCAGCCATACTTCTCGATGCGGACAACACCGCCAGAACTGCGGACCAGAAAGCCCTTTGCCGAGAGGGATTCTACCTGTGCCTGATCGAAGAGCTTGTTGACGTACCACATGGCTCCTCAGAATATGAATTCTGCGGGCGGGCTGTAAAGGTCAAAATCGCGAGGTCCTTATGGAAGAAAGCAGGTCCCTCACCCACATCCGCAAGAAACGCGGCTGGGTTCGGGATGACAATCCGGGAGGCAAGCAGCGCGGCGCCAAACACTGGCGGCAGAACGCAGCGGATTGCTCTTTCGATTCAAAGCCGATATAACTTCTCCCGGCAAAGTGCGATGAGGCGAATCATCGAAGGCGAAATGAAAGTTGCGAGCGCAGCCGTGCGCGTTCTGGGATTGCTGCTGGCTGTGACGATCGGCACCGCTCGGGCCTCGGCTCAAGCAGCGCCCGACGGTGCCGCGCTCTTCAAAGAGCACTGTGCGACTTGCCATCAAGGCGAGGCTGCTGGCCAGGGCCGCGCTCCCACGCCCGCTGTGCTCGCCCAAAAGTCGCGCGAAGAAATCATACGCGCGCTCGAATCCGGCACGATGGTCATCTACGGCAATCGCTTGACTTCAGCGGAACGGCGCGCGGTCGCTGCATTCCTGTCGTCGAACACATCGAGTACTGCCGAATTGTCCGCGGCGAACCCCTGCGCCTCCGCGAAGCCGATCACACCAGACTCCTCCGTCAGCCCGCTCAACTGGAATGGCTGGGGCGCCGACGTTCTGAACTCTCGCTATCAACCACACACGGACATCCGTCCTGAAAATGTTTCTGGACTAAAGCTCAAGTGGGCTTTCGGGGTCCCCAACACAAGCACGGCTTATGGTCAGCCGACCGTCGTTGCCGGCCGCGTTTTCATCGGTTCCGGCGACGGGACCATTTACGCGCTCGACGCCGCGACGGGCTGCACGATATGGACTTACAAAGCCGAGACGACCGTACGAACCGCCATCACCGTAGCCGGGGGCGGCAAAGATCGTGACTTTGCATATTTCGGCGATGGAGAGGCGAATCTCTACGCCGTGGACGCGGAGAAAGGAACCCTCGTCTGGAAGGTGAAGGCTGATCCGCATCCCTTCGCAAGGATCACCGGCGCTCCCACGCTGTATCGCGGACGACTCTACGTTCCGCTGGCCTCGAGCGAAGAGTTGACGGGCGGTGTCGCAAGTTATCCTTGCTGCACGTTCCGTGGAAACGTTGTCGCAGTCAACGCGTTGACAGGCAAACAGATTTGGAAGGGCTACGCGATTCTCGAAACGCCCGGGCCTTCCAAGGAAGGCACCAGCCACGCGAAATTCAGTCCAGCCGGCGCCGCTATCTGGGACGCCCCCACGATCGATGAAAAGCTCGGCGCGCTCTATGTCGGGACCGGCGATGCGTACGTCGATCCGGCGGCCGACGGCACGGATGCGATCGTCGCATTCGATCTGGCCACAGGGAAACGCCTGTGGGTGCAGCAGAAGACTTCGGGTGACGTTTTCAACTTCGGGTGTCTAGATCCGCACCATATCGATTGCCCGCCGCAGATAGGTCCCGATGTGGATTTCGGTTCGTCGCCGATCCTGCGAGACCTCGGCAACGGCCACCGCGTCCTCCTTGCCGGACAGAAATCCGGCGTGATGTACGCACTCGATCCCGACGACGGCGGAAAGGAACTGTGGCAGGTTCGCGTCGGCCATGGCAGCGGGTTAGGAGGAATCGAGTGGGGATCGGCCACGGACGGAACGAATGTCTACGTCGCGAATTCCGATATATCGACGCTGACGCCCGTCGGGCCGCCCGGAACCGCTCCCCCGCCCGCAGGTGGTCTTTCCGCAATCGACATCCGCACCGGAAAACTTGTCTGGAAGACGATGCCGCCAAAACCGGCCTGCCAGGGCCAAACCGGATGCAGCGCTGGGCAGCTCGCCGCCGTGACGGTGATTCCGGGCGTGGTCTTTTCCGGCTCGATGGACGGCCATCTGCGCGCGTATTCCTCGAAGGACGGAAAGATTATCTGGGACTTCGACACGCTGCCGGACTTCACCACTGTGAACAGCGTCAAGGCGCATGGCGGCTCCATGAGTGGCAGTGGGCCAGTCGTCGCAGGTAACATGCTGTTTGTGACGTCCGGATTCGATGTCACCGCGGGCATGCCCGGAAACTTGGTGCTGGCTTTTGAAGAGGCGTCGGGGTCGTCGGGAACCGCGCACTGATAAGGCTTGCTTCCGGGCGGTGCCGTCGAGCATCATATGAGAGTATGAGATTGCTCGCAACTAAGGCTCGAATCTCGCCAAGTCTTCCCCAACGGGCGTCCTGCGCCTGTCGCTGTAGACCCAGCCTGTAATTTGCTAAACTGTCCCGAATTAGCGCAATACGAGAAAGTTTCCCGAGCACAGGACGACGAGATTGACGACAGGGAACAAACCGTTGGTATCTCCGCGGCGGGCGAGCGCGGACGGGCAGCTCGGCCAGCACCTCTTGGATCGCATAGGTCATACGCCGCTGATCCGGTTTGAGCGAACGGGCACCGAATTCCCCGAAGTCGAGTTCTACGCCAAGGCGGAATGGTTCAATCCGGGTGGGTCCGTCAAGGACCGCGCAGCGTGCTACATGATCCGTGAAGGCGAGCGGACCGGTGCCCTCAAGCCCGGAAAAGTGATTCTGGACGCGACCAGCGGCAACACCGGAATCGCCTACGCCATGATCGGTGCGGCTCTGGGTTATCGCGTGAAGCTCTGCCTGCCGTCGAGCGCCTCGCCGGAACGCAAGAACATCCTCGCGGCGTACGGCGTGGAGATCGTGTTCACGCCGGGCGACGAAGGCACGGACGGCGCGATTCGGCGCGTGCGCGAAATCTACGAATCGGACCGGGCGAAATACTTTTATCCCAACCAGTACGGCAATCCAGCGAATCCCGCCGCACACTATGCGACGACCGCGCCGGAAATCTGGGAGCAAACACGGGGCAGAATCACTCATTTCGTAGCCGGCCTCGGCACGAGCGGCACCTTTATCGGCACCACACGCAGGTTGAAGGAGCTGAACCCGCGAATCCGCTGCATCAGCATGCAGCCCGATTCCGGGTTTCATGGCCTCGAGGGCTTGAAGCACATGCCGACGGCCATCGTGCCGCCCATTTACGATGCGAGCCTCGCGGATGAGAACCTCGAAGTGCGCACGGAAGACGCGCAGCGGATGGCAAAGCGGCTGGCGCGCGAGGAAGGCATCCTGGTCGGAGTGAGCGCCGGAGCGGCGCTCTGCGCGTGCCTGGATGTGGCTCGGCGATTACCGCGCGGCGAATCGGCCGTGATCGTGACGGTATTCCCCGACTCGGGCGAGAAGTATTTGAGCGAGCGATTCTGGAGTGAAGAGTGAGCGGCGCTAGCCTCAAAATTCGCGATGAAATGCTCCGCCGGATTCAAGCGCACGGCGTTGAGACGTATCCGCACGAGTGTTGCGGCGCGCTGCTCGGCAGCGACGGCGACGGCACGCGCGAGGTGGTCGAGCTGCTGCCCCTCGCCAACCGCCGGGACGACTCCCCACGAAACCGCTTCGAAGTGACCGCGGACGACGTCCGGCTGGCGGAAAAGACGGCGCACGAGAAGCGCCTCGAGCTGATCGGATGGTATCATTCGCATCCGGAAGCGCCAGCGCGCCCGAGCGAATACGACCGCGACCACGCATGGCCATGGTACAGCTATATCATCGTGAGCGTTCAGAAAGGCGAGCCGCGCGACACGACGTCCTGGCGGCTGCATGACGACCGGGCCGGGTACGATCCCGAAAGCATCGAGATCACGGCGCATTCGGCGAACATCTAATCGGCAGCATCGAGACCACAAGGAGGATGGTGAATGGCAGTCAAGGTCATTATTCCGACGCCGCTGCGCCAGTATGCGGGCAAGCAGGAGAGCGTCCACGTGCAGGCGGGCACGGTCGGCGAGGCGCTTTCGGCACTGACCAGCCAGTTCGAAGAACTGAAGAAGCATCTGTTCGCCGACGACGGCCGCCTGCGCAGTTTCGTGAACGTTTACGTAAACGACGAAGATATCCGTTACCTCCAGAAGGATCAGACGCGCGTGAAGGAAGGCGATACGATCAGCATCGTGCCGTCGATCGCCGGCGGCAAGCGCGACTGAACGATTCTTGGACCGGCGATTGAATTGGGGAGCTTTTCAATGGCAACGAAGATAGGGATTCCAGCGGGACCGGCGGCGGGCAAGCCTGCCGCGTCACTTTCGAAAGAAGAAGTGATGCGCTATAGCCGCCACCTGATCATGCCCGAAGTCGGCATGGACGGGCAGCTCAAGCTCAAGCAAGCAAAAGTGCTCTGCATCGGGACCGGCGGGCTTGGCGCGCCCCTTGGCTTATATCTCGCGGCCGCGGGTGTGGGCCGGATCGGTCTGGTCGATTTCGACGTAGTCGATTCGACAAACCTTCAGCGGCAGGTTCTCTTCGGCACGAGCGACGTCGGCCGGCCAAAAATTGAAGCGGCCGCGGATCGCCTCCGCAATCTGAATCCGGATATCCAGATCGATACATTCGAGGCGCACCTCTCGAGCGAAAACGCGCTCGACATCCTGAAAGACTACCACATCATCGTGGACGGCACCGACAACTTTCCCACGCGTTATCTCGTTAACGATGCGTGCGTCCTGCTCGGTAAGCCGAATGTGTACGGCTCCATCTTCCGGTTCGAGGGACAGATCACGATATTCGGTTACCCGGACGGACCGTGCTACCGCTGCCTCTATCCCGAGCCTCCCCCGCCGGGTCTGGTGCCTTCATGCGCCGAGGGCGGCGTTCTCGGCGTGCTACCGGGAATCGTGGGAACGATTCAGGCCGCCGAGACATTGAAGCTCATCATCGGCAAAGGCGATCCTTTAGTGGGCCGCTTGTTGCTTTTCGATGCCCTGGGCATGAAATTCCGCGAGCTGAAGCTTCGGAAGAATCCCGAATGCCCTGTTTGCGGCAACCATCCGACGGTAACGAAACTGATCGACTACGCGGAGTTCTGCGGCATCCGTGGCGTGGAGGCGCCTGTGGCGGCGACAAACACTCCGGAGATTACCCCGCGAGAGCTGAAGGCGCGGCTCGATCGCGGAGACGACCTCTACATTCTCGACGTGCGCGAACCGCACGAATACCAGATTTCCAATATCCACGGCCATCTGATCCCGCTCGGCGAGCTTTCGCGGCGCGCGCATGAACTCGATAGCTCGCGCGAGATCGTGGCTCACTGCCGGAGCGGCAAGCGGTCGGCCGAGGCCGTGCAATTCCTTCAGAAGGTGGGCTTCCGCAAAATATGGAACTTGAAAGGTGGTATTCTCGCCTGGTCGGACGAAGTGGACCCGTCGGTTCCGAAATACTGAACGCCGGCTGAAGTCAGAGTCACTGCTCTGCAAATCTCGTCGGAGGATTGAATGGCCACCACAAAGCTTACGGTTCGCAACGATGGATCCGTGAAGGTCGAAGGAGACTTCGAAATCGTGGATCAAGAAGGCAGACCTTTCGGTCTCGGGGGACGCCCGAACGCCGCCCTCTGCCGTTGCGGCCATTCTCAGTCGAAGCCGTTCTGCGATGGCTCCCACAAGAAGATCAACTTTCAGAGCACTATCAAGGCTTTCGACCTGCCGCCCGCACCCCCCAAGCCATAAGACACTGGGTAAGAAGCGCCTGAGCCTGTAACATTTCTATCCCATTCCCAATATTGCTAACTGGCATTGGGCATCTTGGAAGCCCGATGCTAGCCCGATTCTACTTGAAATACGGTAGTTAGGGCGCATTCGAATGCTGACCGAAAACGGCATGTCGTTTGCACTCGAAACATCGGGCACGTATTGGTGTTCTGGGGGAGTTGTGGCTCGTCGGGGGAAACTGCGGGAGCATTCTCAAGTTCGGCTCGTCCTTGTTGGGACGATCGCTGCGGCGGCGTACTGCGTTCTTCTGTTAATCCTGCGCCGCTCTTCCTACTTGGCCGACCCTCTTCTGGATTCCTACCTCGACATGGCGGGCAGTCTGATTGCCTTTACGTTTGCCGCGAACGCCATGGTGCGGTTCCGTGGTACCCACGACCGAATCTCATTGATTCTGGCTTTCGGATTTGTTTTGGCGGGCCTGATCGAAGCTGGGACGGGCCTATCTTTCTATCGAGGAATGCTGGTCACTCCCTTCGCAGGAAACGAAATTTCCCTCGGATGGCTCGCCGGGCGGACCTTGCTCGGGGCGCTGCTTCTCGCCGCGCTGGTGGTGGAGAGCCGGATTCCCATCTCGCGCGATCCTGGGAAAGAAATAGCCGGCGTTACGTTGATCGTCGGAGCGGTCGCGTATCTGACGAGCGTCTTTTATTTCATGCTGCCGCATGCGCCGAGAATTCAGCCTGGCGCAATCGTTCCGCGGCCCTGGGATTTGCTTCCCGCCGCTATCTATGTAGCGGCGACCTTGGGGTATGGGCGCAGGCTTGGGCGCGCGAATGCCTCGCTCGACCGCGCCCTGTTCATCGCGGCCGGGCTGAACGTGCTCTGCCACATCACGATGAGCCAGTCGCAGCGCATCCTCGATGCGCCTTACACGCTGGCCCACGTTCTGATGGTTTCAAGCTATGTGGTTGTTCTCGGTGGAACGCTGCTCGACAACGCCCAACTCTTCGATCAGGTCAGCCGTATGGCCGTGTCGGATTCGCTCACCGGGCTCGCGAATCATCGCCAACTGCTGGAAGTGATGGAGAACGAAATTCAGCGTTCCCGCCGCACGGGCCGCCGCTTTGCCGTCCTGCTCTTCGATCTCGACGGCCTGAAGAAAATCAACGACAAGTATGGCCATCTCACGGGAAGCCGGGCCATCAAGCGCGTGGGAATGGTGTTGCGGAACGGCAGCCGGGCGATTGATACGCCGGCGCGTTACGGCGGCGACGAATTTGCATTGGTTTTGCCGGAGGCGGGCGAGCGGGAAGCCGAGCAGGCCGCCTCGCGCATCTGCGAGCGGCTCATGGGGGACGGCCAGGAGCCGTTCATCTCGGTCAGCGTGGGCCAGGCCATCTACCCTGAAGACGGAATATCCATTGAGGAGCTCTTGGGCGCGGCCGACCGCGCGCTATATCAAATGAAGGGCCGGGGCGAAAGAAAATTGCGTTTGAGGCAGGTGGTGGCTTGCCTATGAAAAGACTGGGGGCATCGACATGGCGCTTGGAATAGGCACTCCGAAGAGTTTCACCATCGCGCGCCGCGAAACGCGCGTCCCCATGGAAGTTGGCGTTCACATCAGCGGCCATGCAACACTGCCGGGTACGGAAACGACGTTTACAGAAAACGTGAGCTCGCGTGGGGCGCGCGTGCTGAGTTCGCGGCGATGGAAAACCAACGATCGGTTAACGCTCACGAACTTTGCAGGTTCGTTCCGCTCACTCGCCCGCGTCGCTTATTGTCAGGGGGTCCCGGAAACGGGGTTTGCCATCGGCGTCGAGTTGATCGAACCGAGCGGAACCTGGGTGGTTGCCGCCCCGATCCAGTAACGTCCAGTAACCTCGCCGCGCTATTGCACGAATCCAACGTTGGGTTCCGGGGCCGGACCCGGGCCTTCAGGCAACGTCCCGAACTGAGCCTCGTATCGCGCCACATTCTCCTGCAACGCTCTCAGTAGCCGCTTTGCGTGCGTGGGGCTCACGATCAGGCTTGCTACGAGTTTGCCTTGCGGCACTGTCGGGAACATGTAGATGAAGTTGAGCGTGAACTCTTCCGCATTATGGTGAATAACGGCGAGATTGGAATACTGGCCGAGCAATTCCTTCTCATCGGCTTTGATTTGCATCTGCTGTTTCGGCGCTTCGGCCATTCGCTCTCTCCTTGCCTTTCATCCCAGGCTTGTCTCTTACTATAGCAAAGCCTGAATCGTGCCCGCCCCTTTTTGGAAACATCTCCAATTCTGGGAATTGACGTGCGAATTGGTTAAGCGTAGTTTATATGGAAGGTTTATTGCAGTTAACTATGGACAGCTTGAAAAATAAGACGGAAGTCTCAGCCTACCGCCCCGCACATCCCACCACGGAATCGGCGGCCGCTGCTGGCGACCTTGCCGATATTTTGACACACGAGGATTGGAACCGCGCTCGGGACCGCTGGCAAGTGGCACGTGCCAGATGGAACGAGCGCAGTTCCCGGATCTTTGGGGGATCCCGCTTGCTCTGGCTGCTCATCGGTCCGGGTGTCCTGGTTTTCCTCGGCGAAAACGATGCCCCGAGCATGCTTTCCTATTCGGCTGACGGCGCGCGCTTTGGCATCGGCTTCTTCATACCGTTTATCGTTCTGACGTTTTTGATGGGTTACATCGTCCAAGAAATGACCGTGCGCTTAGGAGCAGTCACCCACCGTGGACACGCCGAATTAATCTTCGATCGGTTCGGGAAATTCTGGGGCTTTTTCGCCATGGGCGATTTGGTCCTTGGAAATTTCTTGACACTCGTAACCGAGTTCATTGGCGTGCGAGCTGGACTCGGGTTCTTTGGGTTTAGGCCAGGCATCGCGGTTGGGGGCGCGCTCGTCATCGTGCTTGGCGCGATCACGACGGGCCGCTATTGGACCTGGGAACGAATCACGATGGGGCTCGCAATCTTCAACGGCCTCTTTGTTCCGGCGGCGATTTTGGCGCACCCCGATTGGCATGCGGCAGGCCACTCGCTGCTGACGTGGACGCCTCTGCCGGCGGGAAACCGATACGAGATTCTGCTCCTGATCCTGGCGACCGTCGGTGCCACCGTCACGCCTTGGATGATCTTCTTCCAGCAGAGCGCGGTCGTGGACAAGGGTATGCAGCCGCGCGATATCAGTGCTGGCCGCTTTGATACTCTTCTCGGCGCTATTCTCGCTGCGATCTTCGCGATTGCCGCGGTTCTCGCTACAGTACCGCTGTTTCATCATGGGATTACCGCAGGTAATTTCGAGGCTGCTCAGTTCGCGGAAGCTCTCGAGCCCTGGATCGGCCACATTGGCGCTTCCCTTTTCGCACTGGGTATTTTCGAAGCCGGAATTGTGGCGGCGATCACAATCTCCACATCGTCCGCTTACGCATTTGGCGAAGTTCTGCAAACCGGCCACAGCCTGAATCGGCCCCTGCGGGAAGCCTGGCCTTTCTACCTGACTTTATTGGGCTCCGCCTGCGCCGCCGCGGCCCTGGTTCTGATTCCTCATTTCCCGCTCGAATTTGTCGTGCTGACGGTCAACGTGATTGCCGTGCTCGCGATGCCGCCGGCGCTGGCATTCTTGCTGCTCCTGGTGAACGACCGGGACGTGATGGGCGAGAAGGTCAACGGCGTCTGGGCAAATATCGCCGGTGTGGTTGTCACCGTGCTGTTGATCTGCGCGGGAATCGGCTTCGGCATCGCGACCGTGTTCCCGAACTGGTTCGGCAGGTAGTTTAGACCAACGGCGAAGTACCGCGTTGAAAGGAAGTTTAGGATTCATGAAAGAGAGATCGGAATCAAACTTCGCGGCTCCCAGCGGGAATCCGCGCGAACTTGAACCGGCCGCCGGAGGAGAGAGCCCAAGTCTGAAAGACTCGAGCCTCGTTCTATCGCTACTGGAGGCCGATCAGGTTGTTGCGGCCAAGCGGCAAACGCGTTTTGGCCGGCGCAATCTTTCGTTCGGAGTGCAGATACTTCTTTGGGGCCTGCGGATTTATGTAGTCGCGATGCTCGTGATCGTCTTGATCTCGGTGCTGCGGGCCATCCACGTCTCGCCGTGAGCTGAGAATTCCGTGTAGTTGGAAATCCGGAACGGCTGTGCGAGAATTTCCTCTCGGAATCAATCTCTCACTGAGCGGCGAGCCTACCCTCAAAACTCGTGCACGCCAAGTCGACAAGAAAGAAAAACCGCCGGTTGATGCTCGCCGCTCTCTTCGTCATTCCAATGGTCGGTGTTGCCGCATTGCTGCATGCCGTCACCGGATGGAGCACTCGCGCGACAGCAAGAAAGCTGAAGAATCCCGTGCCCGCCACCGCCGACGCCATCGCCGCTGGAACGCAGACCTACCGGCAGCACTGCCAGAAGTGCCACGGAGAGAATGGCGACGGCAACGGTGAGAAGGCCTCCGAACTCTCCGTTGCTCCCGGCGACTTCACCGATGTTGGAAAGATGCGCGACCTGACCGACGGCGAACTCTTTTGGGAAATCACCAAGGGGCGCCGCCCCATGCCGGCCTTTGCAGACAAGCTGAGCGATCAGGAGCGCTGGCAGGTCGTGGACTTCATCCGCACGTTTGCCGCGCCGGCCAGGAACAGCGCCTCTTCGCGCCCATAACCCGGGAAATCGCGCGGGGCCCTTCGCTCACCGCAGCTTCGCGATTGCGTCAGCGACTTCCTTTACATCCGGCACGGTCGGAATGTCGTAGTTCTTGAACCAGGCTAATTTGCCGTTGCGGTCCACGATGGCGATCGCGCGTCCCGTAATCCCCTTGTCGGCGAGATAAACGCCGAATTTGTCGCCCACCGCTCCGCGGGGCTGGAAGTCCGCAAGCAGCGGATAGTGAATCCCCATTTTTTCGGCGAACGCCTTGTGCGACCAGACACTATCCACGCTGACGCCCAACACCTGTGCGTCGAGCTGCTCGAAGCGCTTCATATCGTTCACGAAACAGACATGCTCGTTGGTGCAAACGGGGCTCCAATCGAGCGGGTAGAACACGATGACGACGTTCTTCTTACCCTGGAAATCCGAGAGCTTCACGTCCTTCTGGTTCTGGTCCTTCAAGGAAAAATCGGGAGCAGCCGCTCCCGCGGAAAGTGCCATGCGCGTCCTCCTGGTTCGCTCTCGCGAAGAATCTGCAGAATTGCATTAACGCAAACCACCTGACCGAGCGCTTGTCGCTTCCACTACGGCTTTGGAGTTGCAGGCGTAGCCGGAGCGGGTCTCGGCGCAGCCGGTTTTGTTGGCGCCGCCGAGGCAGCCTTCACCGGATAAGCCTGGTCGTACAGCCGGATAATATCTTGCGTGACGTCGATCTGGTTCGCCTCGTAGAGGATCGGAGTCTGCTGCGACGAGCTGTCGAGGACAACGGCGTAGCCATTCTCCTTCGCGTATTTGTTGAGGATGTCCACCATCTTCCGCCCGATCCGGTTCACGATCTCCTGCTGCGCCTCGTTGAAGTCATCCTGCGCGTCCTGGCTTTTGCGCTGCAAGGTTCGCGTGAGCAGAGTGTATTCTCGATTAAGGCGCGCCATCTCGTCTTCGCTCAGCGTCGACTGGCCAGTGCGCAGCCGATTCTGGTCATCTTCGGCCTGCTTCTGGAGATTTTGCAGCTCGGTCTGCCGCGGGGTGAACTGCGACTGCATTTCCGCTGCGGCCTGCTTGCCTTCCGCCGTGCCCGTGATCGCCGCCTGCATGTTGATGACGCCGACCTTTGTCAGAGCCTGGGCGTTTGCCGCGTTCGTTTGCGCCCAAAGCGCAGGGGCCATCAAAAACACCGCCAGGACCGGAACTGCCGCTCGAATCTTCATTCTCACTCCTCGTCTAACACGTTCGTAAAATTGGGCTAAACACAAATCGGGAATTATAGCTTCGAACCGAGAACACGGTCAATTGGATTTGGCCCGCGCCCCGCTCGCCCTGGCAAAGCTCCGATAGATCCCTTGCGATGCCCTGCCGCCAGCCGGGGTTGGCCGTCAATGCGGCAACGGGACCAGCAGGATGCGGTTGTTGTCCGGGTCCACGAGCACGGCGAGGTTCAGCTTCGGATCAATCGCGACGGCGTTCGGCCCGAGCACTGAAATCGATGTCTGCGTTCCGCCCACCCCAAGCACCGTTCGCACGCCCGAACCGACGCACACCGAGGCGCCGCTGCCGGGTGGGCAGACATAGTTGAGAACGGACATCGTGCGGCTCGGCGAGTTGACCGTAACGAGCGTGCTGGTCTGATAGTTGTAGTCGAGGGACGTCGGAGCGATTCCGGTGCTCACCGGCGTCTGGATGAACGTGGCGGGATCGATGATGACTACGTTGTTCAGCAGGCTGTTGGCGACCAAGAAGACCTGATTGACCGGATCGAACACAATGCCGCTCGGGTTTTGTAGCCCGGACCCGGCAGAGCGTCCTGCGGTCTCGAATGTCGCCATGTCCACGAATTCGACGCTGCTCGTCTGGGAAGCCGTGGCCACGGCCGCGTAATCCAGATTTGGATCGGTCGCGACGGCGACTGGATCGTGATCCACAGAGACGCCGCTGGAGGCAGCCGTGGAGGTCGCCGGCAAACCGAAAAACGCAACAGTGCCCGTACTGAGGGTGCCCGTCGGGTTCGTGTTTGTGACGGCTGCGGTTGCAGTGTCTTGGTTGACGGCGACGCCGGTTGGGGCTGTGCAACCGCCGCAAGGACCAACTGTAACCGGAGTATTAATTCCCGTTACGTCCACGACCGTAGAGTTGTTGCTCCCATTGTTCGCCACTACCGCCAAGCCCAGCCGTGGAATGACGGCGACACCCTCCGGAGTCGTACCGACCAAAATTGGCGAACCAATCGGCCCGACCGGGCCAAGCGATTGGGGTGACTCGGCGCTGATTGGCGCCAAAGAAATGAGGGAAAGGGTGCCATCTCCTGAATTCGTAGCGACGGCCAGATCGCGATCGGTATCGACAGCAACGCCGACCGGCGCATTTCCCACGGAGATCGCCTGAATGACCGTAAGGTCAGTGACGTTCGAAACCGCGCCATTCGCTAGATTCTGGACGTCCAAGGTATACCGGCGTGCGGAGCTCAACATGCTCGGTGGAACCGTGGCGGTCAGCTGACGGCATGTGACGGGAATCGTCACGGTGCAGGTCCTGGCCACCGTGGTCGTCGCCAGCGCTACCTGATCGAGTCGCACCACGGACCCCGTGGGAAAGTTGCCCCCCGTGACCGTGAGAGTCAGCGGCGCCGCCGATGTGTACGTGATCGCCGGACTGGCTTCCACGATCTGGAGCGGATCGATCGCCGGGCCCAGCGAAACGAGCGAGACATTGTTGCCGCCCTGATTCACGACAACCGCTTGACTGCTGATGGGGTCGATCGCCACGGCCTGTGGTGAGGTTCCCACGCCTGTCACGGTCTGTAGCACGATGCTGTTTTCCAGATCCACAATCGCCGCCGTGCCGCTGACTGCGTTGACGGCAATGCCGACATTCTCGAGAGGGTCCACCGCAGCCGCATCAAAACCGACCTGGTCCACAGGCTCGCCGATGCCTGATGACGAAACGGTGCTCACCGCATTGACCGTATTGTCGAGCAGGCTGAATGTCGTGAGCGTCCCCGCTTGCGGATCGGTTAGAAGCGCCTGGTGCGTCTCGGGATTGATGCCGACTCCCTGGGTGGTTATCGAAATCGAGAGAGTCCCCATCACCTGCGGGGCACGCCCGTTCGGCTCACCCGTGCTGGCGTCCACACCGAGGTCAACGATGTTGATGATTCCCGCGCCGCCTGGCGTAATAAGAGCCCAGTTCAATCGCGGATCGACCGCAATCGCCGGATTCGGTCCTGTGCTGTAGCCCGTCAAACCTCCTCCGATCTGCTGAACCACGGAAATCGCCGGCGTTCCACCGGCAACCGAAACATCGAGGACCGTGGCTTCGTTCGTGGACTGGTAGGCCACAACGGCGCGGTGCGTATTGGGGTTGACGCCGATGGAAAAAGGCAACGGTGGATTCGTGCCGGAGGCGATTGAGACGTTCAGGGTCGTCGCGTTGAGCGTGACCAAGTCAATCGCCGTAACTGTTTGGTCGGCGTTGTTCACCACGAGAGCGACCGGATCCCCCAGGAGATCGTCCACGGCCACCCCCGTGGGCTTTGTTCCCACCGGAATCGCCGAACCAATCGTCGCGGCAGTGCGGACGTTCACGAGCGAGATGGAGTTCCCCCCGGTATTGGCCACAACTGCAATCCCGTCGGCTTCGTCAATCGCCACGGCCGTGGGTCCTGTGCCGACCCCAATCGCACCTCCGATCGGCGCTCCAGGAATCAAACTCGGAATCGGCGTGACCGCCAAATTCAAAGCCGACATGGACGGTTCGCCGAGCGCGACACCCGAGTTATGCAAGACAATCGGGTAGAGCCCCGGGACGAGCAGACTGCCCGCCGGCACGGTCACGGACATTTGCCGGCTGCTGCTGAGCGCGGGAGCGACCGCCGACCCATTCACGGTTGCGGTTGTCGCGCTTGAAAAGTACCCGCCGGTCAGACCGACGTTGGCGCTCGCGCTATTTTGCGGCACGCCATCCGGCGACGAAGCCACAAGCGCCGGCCGTGCCGCGAAAACCGCCAGCGGCAGTGCCCCGGAGACGTTCAGCCCGGTCTGAACCTCAATCGAAACTACCCCCGCTGCCCCGAGCAGATTGGCCGGAAGCGTGATGCGAAGGAGGGTCGACGTAATGAACACCGGCGTAAGCGTGATCGTCGGCTGGCTCGGGGCTGCCACGACGATCTGGCTTGTACTCTCAAAATTTGAACCGCTCAGGTAGATGTCCTGCTGCGCTGATCCCTGAACCGCCGTGGTGGGATCGAGGCCCCCAAGTACGGGCGGGCCCCCGGGGCCGATCGTGACCGTCGCCGTCCCTTGCTTTGTCGAATCGGCGGCCGATTGTGCGGTAATTGTCACGGTGCCGGGAGAAGTCGCAGGAGCCGTGTAAAGTCCGCTCGCGCTGATCGTGCCAAGGGCGGCGCCCGTTGCTGAGCCACTCAAGGACCAGGAAACGGCGGTGTTGGACGTTCCTGTAACGTCCGCGGTGAATTGAAACATTTCAAGCGGACCGATCGTCGCAGTCGTCGGAGAGACCTGGACCACTATTCCCGAATCGATGTTCACTGTGAACGTGCCGAACTCAGTCGAATTAGCCGTGCTGACGGCCAATATAAACGCCGTGTTCGGCGTGGGTACGGTTGGAGGTGCCGTATAAAGACCAGTCGACGTGATGGTCCCGTACCCCGTCAGCACCGTTGTCCCTTTGGGCGTGGTAACGCCGGGGATCGGCGTGCAAACAGTCGGCTCTGTAGTCGGAGGAGGAGGCGTGCCTTTCGCCGTCGAGGCGGGTGGTAGGCAAACCTGCCAGGTCACTGTCCCCGTTGTCACGCTTGCTGAAAACTGCACCGAATTATTCACGAGAACCGTCATGGGGGAAGGCAAGGGTCCGCTTATCGTCACGGTTATCGCCGTGGAATTCCCTCCGCAGCCCGCGATGACAACGGTGAGGAAGATCACCGCTCCTAGCCCCCACAGTCTCATGAGCTTTCCTCCAGCGGTCTCCGCACGATTTCGCATGTGCTCGAAGTAGCGCTCATTTCTCTGCGCCTCAGGCTCCATGTGCCGCCCCATCAAAATGTGCGGCTCACTGCAAACCGCAGCGCAGTCTTGGGTTCGAGCAAGCTCGGCGGGATCGTCTGCGACGATCGGGTTTGCGACAGGAAAGTTTGAATTGCCGGCACGATCTGCGTGTTGTAAACGCCCAACTGCTCCAAAGATTCCCGCTCCTCCGGCGTAACATAGAAGCCCCCCTGCGGCGGCGTGATCGTCTGATCCAGGCGCAAGTAATTGTACGCATAATAGATGCGAAACGGAGCCTGGATGATCGGTATCTGGATGTCCAGCTCGGCGCCCGCCGAAGTGTGCGGTCTGAAGTCCGTCCCAGAGGCAATCGGCAGGTTTTTGGGTATGTGCACGCACGGAGAGAGCGGCGTCTGGCACGGGAAATCCGCGTTGGGATACTGTTCCTGCAATAGAGCGATCGCCGCCGGATCAAGCTGGAGTTGCGATCCGCGCATGATTCCATTCAAACCGATATCGTGGAACAGGCTCATGCTCACGTAAGATTTCACGAGCGGGATCCGATATTCCGCGTTCGCGAAGGACTGCAAATCGCCGCCCGGACGTGTGGGAACAAACTCCAGCACGTTGACGGGCACCTGCTCAAGCGTCGGCTGCCCCGCAGAATTCAGGTGTTGCGGATTGAAGAAAGAAACCGTCGTGCTCGTGGAATAGGGAATGAATACGAACGGCGAGATCGTATAAAACTCGTATCCTCGCACGTCGGTTTCACCGCCCATGTAGAAGCGGTTATTCGGCGGAACTTCCTTTCCTCCGTAGCCGGTGATCATCGCACCCTGAACGCGCAGGGCGATGACGTTTCGCCGGTGATAGTTCGACCGGTAATAAGACATCGTAAATGTATTGCTGAGCGTGTCCACATTTCCCTGAAGCGGTCCGCCTGCGAAGCTCGCGCCGTAGTAGATGCTCTTACCGTGTGTCGGAAAGATCGGACTGTCGACCGTGCTGTAAGAAAACGTCGGAGTAACCTGGCTCACGCGGATGCCGTTCAGCGCGGATGGGCCCGCCAGGCTCGTGAACTTCGTAAATTCGAAAAGGAGCGTCGCCGCCTGGCTAAACGGAGTAATGTTCGTAGTCGACCAGCCGTATTGCAACCCGATTCGCGTAAAAGCGGACCTGCGCAGCGGGTAGCTGGCGAAAAGCGTGAAGCCCTTCGAGTTTGTGTTGTAATTCTCTTGCAGGGCGGGATCAATCGCGACCTGCTGGCCCAGCAGCAAGCCTTCCTGACGGGCCGTATTGTAATCGAATTTGCTCGCAAAGACCGTGAATCCCGTCGAGATGGGCCTGTCGAAGAGATAAGGCTCGGTGAACCCAAACCGGATGTCGGTCTGGATGTTGCCGACTTGCGCTGATAGCGTAAGTGTTTCGCCGAGCCCAAGGAAGTTGTTCGTCTGGTAGGAAAAGCCGACGAAGCTGCCGGCAAGCCCGCTCACGCCGCCGTTGAACGTGATCGACTGCTTGCCCTTTTCTTTCACCTTCAACTTAATATCCACCGTGCCGGCCTTGACGTTGCGCTTCAGCTCCGCATTCTCGGGCTTGATCGGGTCGAAATACCCGAGCTGATTCAGGCGCAAAAGACTCAATTCCCAAAGGCGGTTACTGTACACCTGTCCTTCATCCAGCAGAAGCTCGCGACGGATGACTTTGTCGCGGGTCGTCGTGTTGCCAGAGAATTCGATACGTCTTACGAAGAACTGCTTCTGCTGATCGAACGCAAGAGTCAGATTGACAACTTTCTTCGCATCGTCGATATCGAAGTTCGGTTCCGCGTTGAAGTCGATGTAGCCGTAATCCCCGTACAACTTCCGGAAACTTTCGAGCGACTTGCGGACCTTGTCCGCATCGAATATGTCTCCTTCCTTCAGCGGAAAGGCCCTTTGAAGAAGCGCGGCCGGAAAAATGAGCCCCTGGTCCGGGTCGGCGCTGCGGAAGGTGAGCTTGCCCATACGATACTGCGCTCCCTCCTCGATCGAAATCGTAATGTTGGTCGCCTTCCCATGCTTGGCGCCGATGCCCGGCCACGGGCCGGGAATGCCTCCGCGGTTGACGTCGATGGTCTTGAGATCCTTCACATCCACGACGACCTTGAAATAACCGTGGTCCTGGTACAGCCCACGGACGCCAACTTCGAGATCTTCATCCAGCTTGGGGCGGTCGAAAGTCTTGCTCATGATCGGAATGTCGGTGAGCCAGAGCGGAATTGCGACCGGGCGATCATGTCTCATCGTGCGGATGATCTTTCGTGACGAAAAGGCCTTGTTGCCGACGATCGTGATCGTGCCGACCTTGACTTTGGGGCCTTCATCGATGTTGAACACCAGCTTGACAGCGTTCGTGGCGGCAATGCGTTCATAGGTGGGCTTTACCGTGGCAAATTGCCGGCCATGTTCTGCCAGTAATTCCTTCAGCACGACTTCGGCGCGCTTGATTTTCGTGGGATCGAACTGGCTCTCCACCGAGAGCCCCACTTTCTTCTGTTTGAACGCGTCGAGAATGTCCGATTCCGTGATGGACTTGTTTCCCTTGTACTCGATGCGGCGGATGATCGGCCGTTCGGTCACGTAGAATAGGACGATTACCCCGTCCGGCTGATCCGGGCTGCGCTCCACTTCGAGGCGAATATCCTCGAAGAACTGTGTGTTCCACAAGGCCTGAAAGTCCCGCCGCAGGGCGTCTGGATTGTAGGGATCGCCCGGACGTGAGAATATGCGCGCGAGCAGGGTGTCTCGTTGTATCCGGCGGGTTCCGGGGAATTCGATGCGCTGGATCACATACTGTGGCGCGCCGCCGGCCTGTTGAGCCCAAAGGGTTTCACCGGCGGCCAGGAAGATCAAACACACAACGACCAGAATTTCGAATACGCGCGGAAATATCTCCCTGCTGGCGGCCGTGATTCTGGTCAAGGCCGCAGTCCCCCGCCCAATTTTTTTTGCTCCCCCGCCGGATTGGTCTTACCCGGCTCGCGCGTGTAGGATTCTTAGTGGGCCACCGGGGTTGCTTCCACGACGGGACGGAACGCAAGGCCGTCGCCGGAGAGATAGACTTCCAGCGTCGCCGGCCGCTGCAGCTCGCCCTGAATGAGAGCTTCCGACAGTGGGTCTTCGACGTACTTCTGCAACGCGCGCCGGAGAGGCCGCGCGCCGTAATTCCGGTCACCGCAGGTCTTCTCGAGAATCCACTGGCGCGCTTCGGGCCGAAGCGCAATTTGCACCTGACGGTGCACCAGCGTCTCGTTCATCTGGCCCACGAGC
>Ga0187872_10000916_pt1 | contig 31900 bp, 27 predicted proteins | sample June2016WEW_16_4_FD_132973 | JGI IMG/M metagenome (GOLD analysis project Ga0187872, IMG submission 132973) | Peatland microbial communities from SPRUCE experiment site at the Marcell Experimental Forest, Minnesota, USA - June2016WEW_16_40 | ecosystem: Environmental > Terrestrial > Soil >...
GGAAAGTAGATGACTACCACTATCAATAAGACGCCAAAGATAATCATACGGTAACCTTGGAGAAACTGCAGTTGATCCAGGATTACCGGGATGACGAAGGCCCCGATAATTGGTCCGGCCAGAGTCGCTGCCCCGCCCAGGAGAAGGTATATGAGCCAGTTAAAGGTCAGGTCGATGGAAGCCGTGCTGGGACTAATGCTGCCAATAAGACTGGCATAAATGCCGCCGGCCATACCGGCGAAAAAGTTGGCCACCACAAAGGAGAGGAGTTTCCCCCCAAACGTGTTCACCCCAACCGCCTCAGCAAGGATTTCATTGTTCCGAATGGCCATGAAGCTCAGTCCCAAAAGGGAATAGACCAACCGGTGCATGATCAAAAGAGTGAGGAGCAAAAAGGCCAAAACCAGGTAATACTGCGCCAACATAGTGTGAAAACTTATTGACCCGATCCCGGGAAAGAAAATAGGGGACGGCAAAGGAATCCCCACGACGCCTGTATATCCACCCGTGACCTCAATCCAGTTTCCGGCCACAACAGAGATAATGACTCCAAAGCAAAGCGTAGCAATGGCGAAATACGAACCACGAGTGCGAAGAGTGGGCAGCCCAATCAGAAGGCCTGTTGCCGCAGCAAGGAGAGACGCCAGTGGAAGTGCCAGCCAGAAGGAGACACCTTCTTTCGTCATGAGGGCCACACTGTAGGACCCAATTCCGAAAAAACCCGCGTGTGCCAGTGAGACCTGCCCGGTATAGCCCAGGATCAAGTTCATGCTGAGTGTGCAAATGGAGAAAAGACATCCCATGATCACGATCTGGAGGACATAGCGGTCGGTAATGAGAAATGGGAGGACAAGCGCAAACACCACCAGAAGCAGATAGAGCGACTTCTCGCGTAAAAATCCTTTGACCGCCATCAGCTAACCTCTCTACCGAACAACCCGGTGGGCCTTATGGCCAGGATCAGGATCAAAGCCCCGAATGCATAGACATCTTTGTAGGCAGCGGACATATAACCTCCCCCGAGTGCTTCCAGGAGCCCAAGGATGTATCCCCCCATTATCGCGCCTGGTATACTGCCCAGCCCTCCCAGGATTACGATGACAAAGGCCTTCATCCCCAAAAAAGCACCCATGGTAGGAGAAATCATGAAGATAGGGGCCACAAGGCAGGCTGCCGCCGCGGCTGTGGCCGCAGAAATGGCAAAGGTGAGGGATGAGACCCGGTTCACGTTGATCCCGACGAGCATGGCCCCTTCGCGGTTCTGAGCAACGGCTTCAATGGTCATGCCCGCTATGGTTTTCTTGATGAAAATCTGGAACACGATAATCAGAGCGATCGCTGACACGATGACGAGGAGCCGCTGGTGGCTCATGGTAATTCCCAACAACTTCACGATGCCCGGGTAAGGATTCGGGATTCGGCGCCCCTGGGGACCCCAAATTGCGATCACGCCATTTTCCAAAATTATGAGGGCACCAATTGCGGAGATAAATGAACTCATTTGCGGCCGATCTTGCAAAGGGCGATAAACGAGCCTTTCGACCAGCATGCCCATCATGGCCATGATCACCACAGAAAAGACCAAAGATATCCAGTATCCGAATCCGTACTGGTTCATCAGAAAGAAACAGAGATATGCGCCCAGCATGTAAAGATGGCCATGGGCAAAATTGGGGATGTTAAGGATGCCGAAGACCAGGGTGAGCCCCAACGCCACAATGGCATAGGTGCTGCCTATCATTACGCCGTTAAATATCTGTTGCAAAAAAAGCTGCATGGGCTTCTGAACCCAAACCGCCCAACGAGAAGTAGAAAACATCGTTGGGCGAGAGATGTCATTCCAGCGAAACGAATATGACCGAAGCGCGCCGACTTAGTCAGCATAACAACTTAATTGATTGCTCGCTGTCTTTCGGCATGCAATCGGCCCGCAAAAGATTTAAGCCTTGCAATAACCTGGGGATGCTTTCCTCTTTACTCTTCATGTTCGGATTTGAGAAATTTCATGGTCACGTTCCCGGGTGCCGGGTGCTGCGCTTTGAAAAGGTTGAATTCTTCTTCGGTCTTGAACCACCAGTACAACGTTTCCACCGGACTGTATTTTCCATCCTTAATGAACTGCACGGATCCCGCGAGCTCCATGCACCCCCTCAGCGTGATTCCGAAGAACTCTATAGGGAATTTGTCCCCGAGCAGAGGGAAGGCTTTCGGCAAGGCCGCGCGAATTGCGACAGGATCGGAAACCGTTCCAGCCGCAACCATGGCCCGCGCCAGGGCGTGCATGGCTGTATAGTTCAAGCACACTTCCCATGTCAGCATACGTTTGTAAAGTTCCGTATATCTCTTGTCAAAAGACGGCATCGCGGCAAAAGGGAGCTGGTTTACAGCCGCCAATCCAATCGTGCCGTTCATAAGTTCGGTGCCTTTGAGAATATTGGCGATGTAATCGGACTTGGCCTGGTCGACCAGGATGAATCCCCCATTGTAGCCCAGGTTGCGAGCCTGTTCTATGACCAAAGCTGTGGGTGCAGAAGGTCCCCCAATAAGGATGACATCCGGCTTGGACGCGATGGCTGCGGTCAACTGAGCTGAAAAGTCGGTCTCTGTGTAGTAATTAGCAGGTTTGTCCTCGGTGATCTGTCCCCCCTTGGACTGCCAATACTCTGTGAAGGTGTGTCGCCACTCATCGCCGTAGGCCCCCAGTGTCACAACCATAGCAGCCTTTCGCCACCCCTCTTTCAACGCCTGATCGGCAAGACTCCTTACATATATGGTGAATGGCGGGGGAATTTCAACCAGCAGTTTGTTCCCGATCTCGAGCACCTTGGGCGTGCTGGTGTAAGCCATAACCAGAAACTCATGGTCCTTCTCCTCGTTAATTTTGGCTATGGCGGCAAGGGTATTGAACACCGGGTTGAATATTGCCGGAGTCTTGTACTGATCCAACAGCCTCCGGCAGTTGTTGACCGCCTGCGTCGGGTCGATCATGTCATCGAGCTTGACCAGTTTCAAGGTGCACTTCTCCCCGCCAACAGTAATCCCCCCGCCCGCGTTGATGTCGTTGACGGCCATTTCCACTCCGTTCAGGCAGTCCTGACCATATTCCGCGGCCACACCGCTGATGGGACCCGTAAACCCAATCGTCACTTCCTTCGCCTCGGCAATACCGTAGACGGCAGGCCCGGCCAACACCAGACCCATTATCGCGAGTAACAGAAGACCGGTGAATCCCCTACAATACCTCATAGCTTTGCTCTCCTTTCTCTAGATAACCTAGACATGTTGTTCCCAGACTTCTTGGCGCCCGAGGGGTTGGAGATTGAAATTGCAAAGAGGCTTACGAAAAAGAAGTTCCGCACTAGTGAGGATTCATGCTATCCGGTCCTCGGCCAGCGGCAATTATCGTTTTAATGATCGGCATGCACGTAAAAAGGCCATTTTTCAAAGAACCAGTCAACCCAAAGAAACGGGATGAGCCACCATACGCTCCAAACGATGGACTCCCCTTTCAACACTCTTTCACTCATGTCGCCTGCCATATGCTGATTGCCGAGGCCCCAATAACCCCAGTTGATCACATAATAGAAAACGTAAGCCAGCGCTATGAACACAACGACCCCAAATGTTCTGAACCAGAAAGCCCCCCACGAATCCTTGTCTGCCATGGGAACCATGTCGTCGAAAAAATAAGCCCAGACGATTGGGGGCAAGAGGCCAAATGCGCCGATTTCAGCAGCATGCTGCCAGAGAAAACGCGCTGGATTCCCGGCTTCCGACGGCGGGAGATGTTTTGAAATCTCATCCATGTTCAACCATAATGGGGCAATTTTCGTACAAATCACCGCAAGTCCATACGAAATGGCCACGACCGAAATGAACGAGATGAGGCCCTTCCAGGGCTGGGGGAGCTTTATGCCCGTCCACGGCTTCATTCGCCAGACCTGCACCGTCATGTACTGGATCACAATCATCCATTGCCAAAATCCGACCACCCATGAGAGATGGGTGGTTCCGGCGATGCCGCCCCACCAGGGGGTGTTGAGCGCGTAGGACTTCCCGAAAACTACACCGAATATCAGGCCCCAGAAAGGCACGATCAGAACGGTATAGAAAAAAAGTGTTATCGTAGTTGACCAGGCCAATTCACAAAGGCCGGCCTGAGGCTGTTTCAGGTCGCTAGGGTAAACAGGCCATTTTGCGAAAAGAACCGCACTAACGCCGTAGGTGAAAAAGCCGATCAGCACGAAGCAAATCACGGCACGTTCTGCAAACAGAAAATCCGGGTTTATCAGGGCATTGTAGGTAAGAGTTGCCCCGCAACCAGCCGGCATAGTGGTTTTCCCGGCAGCGGCAAGAGCTTCCAGATTGGGTTCGCTCAGGAAGTTGAACCCTAATCCCAGTATTTTGTAGAAGACCACGTTGATCAATAACCACGCTACAACAAAGTTTACCACGGTCTCCACAATGCCGCGCACAGGCTGTGGCAAACCCAGGAAAGGCCAGTGCCCGAAAGAAATATGCTGCCAAAGGCCAATAATTATCATCCCGCCGATATACATGAGAAAAGGATAAGGGAAATAATGAAACGGACCGCGCAAGTCACTGAATAAGTACCAAATAAGCCATGTTATCACGGTGATGGAGATAAAAGCGATAATCCCCGTTACCGGCTGCCCCCAACGAGGTTTCAATGCGTGTGCGTCCATAGTGCTTAGCTCCGTTGTGAAATGTGAAATCCGGACAAACAGTTAAGATTTCTAATCCCTGACCTTGGAGTTCGGCAGACTGTGACTTCACCTCCTTTCGATTTTGTTTTCTTTTAAAAAGCCATCTTCGAGGCCGCTTACAGATGGCATATATGGGAAGTTTGCCTTCAACGCGAACGTGGACCCACGGGTACTGGAAGTTCCATTCTAACAACACTTTTTCCCTCAGGACGTGGTAAACGTCTGAGACTGCCCATTCTGCTCTATTTTGCATTCCTTATGGGGCAAAGCCATGCTTTCGTGTATTTCGCGAGAGAGCTTCCGATAGAGATGATGAAAGAAGACGCCCATTATGTCCCTCGCTTGCACCGACCGCATGGAGCGTTCGGCGGAAGACAGCTTCCCCAACCCGTCCTGCCAGTAGTACCTGTGGGACATGATCACGATATCCCGGAACATGTCACGGTAGAACTTCAGCGCCTCCGGATCGAAGCCGTCCTTAGGCCCCAATCCGATCTTGTCCATGTCCACGATGACCTTGCCTAACGTCAGGTCATCCTGGGAATAAGTCTTATGACCGTTGCGGATCTCCGGAGTTATGATGTGCCATTCCTCCATCTTGGCCAGCCACCGCCGACCCAGGCCGGTGGCGTTTCGAAATTGCTCCTCTCCCACTATCTCCGCTGGTAGAAGCGTATCCACAGGACGAAAGTAGTCTGTGTGAAGTTGGAGGGACCATTCGCGCTCAGGTGAGCCCTTCTCGAACTTGAGAATCCTTTTGATCACCGACAGGGGGAGAAAACAGTGGTCCTGGAGCTCTTTGATGAGGCGAATTCGCTCCACATAGCTCGCTTTGTACTCTGCGACATTCTTGCCCAGTTTTCGGGGCCGGGGCAGAAGGCCCTCGCGGACGTAATAATGGATGGTTTCCTTGGACACCTGCGTCTGCTTAGCCAGCTCGCCGATCTTCACTAGACGCCTCCTTGTGAGCAGTTCGTTCTCCACTTTTGTCAGGTGGCAGAGGGAACTTGCGGCCAGGCTATCGAGTCCGTTTGAACAGGGAAGGTGGAATTGGTGACAAGTTTTACTCTATAAAACACCGAGATCGGACTGTCAAAAACAATTTTCCCGAGTGATGGATATGCAAAGATTTCGCACGACTTTTCCGTAAAGCATGTAGTAATGCTTATCGCTATAATGACCGTGGCCCCCTTCCGGGAGTCGTTTTCCGGATAAGGAAAATGGTCCAAAATATAGGGCGTATTTCTTGCGTGAAAGCTGGTTTTTGGGGGATGAATAACGGCGAAACCGCGTTGATGATTGCCTCTCAGGAAGGCCGCCAGCAGGTCGTGCAGTTGCTACTCGCCGATGGGGCTGAAGTCAATACAAAGATGAATGACGGCGAAACCGCTTTATCGCGTGCATCCCACAAAGAGATAAAGGAACTGCTTATAAGGGCAGGAGCGAAATAATCCGAACACTGAACGAATCTTTCATTGACACGTTTTCTATGTGTCGAGTACGCCCTGGCATGAGGACCCAGCCCCGGCACAACAGGCGAAGCAATGATTGCGTACTATTATCTCACGCTGGGAGAGCCTTTTGATGTCAAATTCGCGAATGTGGGTTGGAGAGCCGCCGTTAACCTTCAGGCCGAGCATCTGATTGAAGTCGCAATCGTACAATCGGCCGTCCCAGCCGACGGAAAGAGTATTGCGGCACATGACGGCGGAGACAGCAGCGGGGTTGAACGCCGAAGCAAGGACCGCCATATAGTCGTTAAGATTGTCGCTGCTGATAAGATAATCAAGATAGCGGCCGATAGGACAGTTTGTTAAGACGAAAAGCCCGTTGAATGCAACTCCGAAACCCTCTCGAAGCCGGCGCTTATACTCGTGTTCCAGCGACGATTGATTGCCCGGCATAAAAGCTCCGGATGGATTGTGCATAAGATTAAGGACCAAGCCTGTCCCCTCACGCCCATAGCCGATTTTGTTGAGTTGGCCAATCGCCGTTATACAGCGGGCGAACGTTCCGGAACCGCGTTGCCGGTCGGTGCGTTCAGGTGTGTAATCCGGCAGCGATCCGACAATTTCCACACCAAGTTCGCGGTACATCTGCGGGAAAGTTTGGCTGACTCCCTCAGTCAGAACTGCCAGGTTCGTCCTTACGATGATCCGTTTGCCGGTGGCGGCAAGTTCCCGCAGCAACCAGGGCAACTGAGGGTGTAACTCCGGTGCTCCTCCGGTGACATCTATCGTGTCGATTTCAGAAATGTGTGCAATTCGTACACACTCGGCAATCACCTCTGCCGACATCATTTCCAGTCGATCCGGAGATGCTTCCACGTGGCAGTGGCGGCAGGTCAGGTTACATCGCCTGGTAATGTTCAATTGAAGGATTTCTACCCCGGTTGCACAGAGCGGGAAAATCCCCATCGCTTTCAGACGTTCGACAAAACTCTCTCTACGGCCGGGGATTTCAAGCATCGCAAGTTGCTGCCGCGGATCCATCACATTTCCTTCTTCCGGACGATTTTTCTGATTTGGGTGGCATGGGCCAGCGTATCTCCTGCAACCATCGCTGCGCCGACATGAATCGCTTCCATCATTTCGTCACTTCCGACACCGAGCGACAGACACTTGTTGGTGTACGCGTCAATGCAATAGGGACAATGGCGTACCGTGGCAACCGTGAGCGCAATGAGCGCCTTTTCACGTTCCGTGAGCTTGCCTGCCCCGGTTGCTTTTCCGTAGTAATCGAAGAAGCTTGCCGCCAGCTCAGGCGAGTGTTCACCTATATTTGGAAAATCCGCCAGGTCTTCCGGTTTATAGTAGGGCTCCGACATAATATCCCTCCTTGTAATGTAGTCTAATGAGAGTGGTAGCTTACCATACTGAAACCGAAGGGGTAAGCTTTATATCATTAAGGAATCGCTCACAATCGGTATGCCAGGCAGGCCGACAATGTAAAAAGGAGAACTTCCGTAATTTCATTGACCGCGCCGAGTACATCTCCAGTGACGCCGCCGAGAAACCGGTGCGCCAGCGCCCGGACCAGAAGCGCGCTCAGTGCGGCTGCTCCTATGAAGGCCGGAGCAAACTTTGGAACAAGGAGCAGGGTGATAACGAGGGCAAATGAGGCAGCGGCGAGGAGTGTTCCGCGAGAAACAAATTCGATACTTGATTTGGCAAGACCTTCGGTTCGAGCACACGGGCTTTTATAAGCGCTAATTACAATTGCGAAACGGCTCATGGCTGGAACAATCGCCAAAGCAATCCAACTCTTTGCCATAATGAGACTGTAAATGGCGCTCGTTTTCAGCAGGATGGCCAAGACCACGGCAAGGGCGCCGAACGCTCCGGTTGCGGAGTCTTTCATAATTTCCAGCCGCCTTTGGGGAGTGTAGCCTCCACCGATCCCATCGGCCAAATCCGCCAGTCCGTCCAAATGAAACCCTCGAGTAACGAAGGTCATAAAGGCGCAGGCCCAGGCAGCAAGGAGAAGCGGGGGCATAGCGGCTTGGAGCAGCCGGACCATTGCCCAGGTCATAAGGCCGACCAGCAGACCCACAAAAGGAAAACATGCATAACATTTTCCCAAATCACCGGGGGATATCTCCCCGGAAACAGGCAACCGAAAGATAGTCAAGAAGGACAGGGCAATGGTGAATCGGCGCCACATAAGGTCTTTGTTCCTCGATAGTCTGTTTTCTTAACTGGACAAAAAACTATCCAGTCAATGAATCAAGTTCTACCCCTCGCAAAAGTATATAAGACCGGTTGTCTAACGAGGATTTTTGGAAACTCCGGCATCCTCAAAAGTGAGCACTTCCTTAAAAACCCGCACTGCACCATCGATTACGCCCATCGCCAGGGCCGCACCGGTACCTTCCCCAAGACGCATCCTCAGGTCGAGTATGGGTTCGAGACCAAGGTGATCGAGCATTCTGCGATGCCCTGCTTCTTGCGAGCAATGCCCGGCAAAGAGGTAGTCAACGGCGGCGGGGCACAACGAGTGCGCCACCAGTGCCCCGGCCGTCGAGATGAACCCGTCGATTACGACGGGACACCTATGGTAGGCGCCGGCCAGGATGCACCCTGCGATGCCCCCGATTTCGAACCCGCCCACTTTGGCCAGGGCATCCAGACCGTCTCCGGGATTCGGACGGTTTATGTCGATAGCCTGCTGTACGATCGCACGCTTTTTTTCCAGGGAACCTTCATCGATTCCCGTCCCCCGGCCCACCATTTGATTCACGGGGACCCCCGTCAGGGCTACGCCAAGGGCGGCTGAGGGCGTTGTGTTGCCGATTCCCATGTCACCGGTTCCAAGGAGCCGGGCGCCGGCGGAAAATAGTTCCGAGGCCAGTTTGAAACCGTGCAGGACCGACTGCTCGGCCTGGTGCCGACTCATGGCAGGTCCTTTGGCTATGTTGCCCGTGCCCCGGTCCACCTTGCATACATGCAACTTATTGAGGCCTTCAGCGTGACCCGGGTCAACATCGGGGACGATCCCCATGTCCACCACCAGCACGTCTGCTCCAACCTGGCGCGCCAAGACATTGATCCCGGCCCCGCCCCTCAGAAAATTCTTAACCATTTCGCCGGTCACTTCCTGTGGAAACGCACTCACCCCCTCGGATACTACCCCATGATCTCCAGCCATAACCAGGAAGACCTTTGTCGCGACGTCGGGTTCGAGGGTCCCCAAAATACCGCAAATGCGTTCCGCAATATCGTGCAGCCGCCCCAGGGCGCGAAGGGGAATTGCAAGATGCGCCGTATGCTCACGGGCCCTTTCCACCCATTCTTCCCTGATTGGTTGAATTCCTTTGACTATTTCTCCAAGATTCATCGCAGATCTTCCTTTCTTACTATTTCCTGAATTCTGTTGACCGAAACAACAAGGTCGTCGAGCGAAAAGACTTCAAGACAAAGACCCCCGTCATATTGCTCAAGGGCCTTGCAGATACCCTCCCATTGCGCCGGAGGAATGCGGTCGAGACCGGTGTGGTCTTTTCCGTTATCGACTCCATGCAGATGCACCACTGAGCTCATTTTGAGAAACGATGCCATCTGCTCCGTCACATCATGCCCGTATCGGAGCAGGTGGCCGATATCGAGGCAAATGGACATATCAAAGGCCCGGGCAAAGGGAGAAATGCGCTGCAGAGTATATTCGAGGTTTTCCACAGCCACCCGCCGCAGTTCGATCCCCTCCATTTGCATGGTCTGGAGCGACTCGCCCACACGGCCGCTCCATGCCGATCTGTCCGGTTCCACCATTCCATCAGCCTTCCTGCTGTCCAGGTGCAAAATGTAGGAAGCGGGATCAAGGGGAAGAGTCCTCTCATAAAAGGACAAAGCAGTTTCGCAGAATTTTCTGCGCAAAGCCGGATCCGGGTCACCAAAAAACAGGTCTGTCGGCAGATGGACGCTATAGGTCAGGTCCAAATCCGAAGCAAGACGGGCCATCTCACGGACCTCGCTCGTTGTCGGCAGATTGTTTTCCTGTCCGCTTTGGAAAAACACGAGTTCCACCTCATCAAAATAACGGCCCAGGCGCCGGATGTTAGGAAGAATCTCTGCTGGAAAGATATAGGAGGTCGTGGCAAGACGGAAAGGAAACCTTCGCTTGAGCGCCGGGGAAAAAATCTCTTCGATTTTTGAACTGAATAAGCCCTCAGCAGGGCCGATGTCCGCCTTCATAGTTGCCGTACACCTCTTCGGGGGATTCCACCTGCTTTTTATGGACGTGTTGGACGCAAATTCCCATAAACGTTTTTCGAAGTTCATCCATCAGCCTGGAAAGCAGTGCCTGAGTCCAATTTGCATCCGGCTGACAATTGAGCTTTTCGGCAAAACCCAGCAGCCTTTCGAAGATCTCCACCAGGTGATCGTTTGCTGCCCGATAGGGCTCGTTTCGTGCAGACTCTTCCACCCAGTAAACAGGTGATGAAGGTTTTCCCATTTCCTTCAGCAGGAAATGGCAGATCCTCTTCATAAGCCCGGCCAGCCATCCCACCCTGAAATCCCGGTATAGCAGCAGTCCCTCGAACCCGAACAAGCCCCGAGGGAGGAGCATTTTCCGTTGAAGAGCGCTTTGATAGCCGGGGGTGCCCTTAAACGCCACATGATCGTGATAGAGAAGGTTGGCGGTCCTGCCCAGACGGTCGACAAGCCTATTGCGCTGAAGAAACTTCAGGTTCTCTCGAATGTCATCGAGTGTGCTGGCGGCATCGAACATTATAAAGCCGATCTCCGGCTCCAGACCGGCCTCACGTATAGTCGCGATGGCCTTTTCGTTGCCGGCGATGCTCGCGTGCTTGCCGAGCCGCTTCAAAACATCCGGCCTGCCGCTTTCAATGCCCAGGAGCAGTCTGGTCAGCCCGGCTCCCACCAGTTCCCGCATAAGGCCGTATGTAACGTCGTTGGCCCTTGTCTCCATGCCGAAGGTGATTCCAAGACCCGCCAACCGAGACGCGAGCTTGGCCGCGGTTTGTTTCCCCGCATTGCCGGGGCCGACGAAATTGGGATCAACGAAGTAAAAGTCCTTTTTCCCCAGGGAAACGAGCTCGGAGATCTCAGCGGCTACGTTTTGCGGAGAGCGTCCCCGCCACATGGTCTTCCCCTGGTCCAGGACCGGCACCAGACAAAAAGAGCAGTGATTATAGCATCCCCGGCTCGCCAGGATACTTACGGTTTGCTCCGAGCCCAGGGAGGGTCTCAGAGGAAACGCAAGCCTGTCCGGCGATTCGATTGGAGCGCGCGTGCGGGGGAACGATGCTTTCCCATGGGACCTTAGAGCAGCGCCTTCTACATGAGCCTCGATTCCGGCTTCAATGCATCGTGCCATGTCCACCATGGTTTCTTCCGGTTCCCCGACGATCACGTAATCAACCGCAGCCGAGTAATCCAGGATTTCTTTCCATACAAGACCGGGGAAAAAACCATAGAGACAAATCGGTGCATCAAACCCGTGGCTGCGCAGATCGGCAAGCATCTGAAAAACAGACTCGGTCGCCTCCCAGGAATAGACCGCGTGAACGGCCAGAACATCCAGGGAAGGATTGTCCACCAACCACTGCACAGTCTTCGCAGACGTCCAGCGCGCTGCATCGACAATGTCCACCTCGAAGCCCGCCCGGACCAGGGCAGCCCCGGTATAGCCCGTCATGAGACATGACCACAGGGGCGTATTGGCAATGTCGTTGAAGTGGGCTTCCGAAGCTTCTCGTGGATGTTCAAGCAACAGGATGCGCATCGTTGGTTTTCAGTTTTGAGTTTTGAGTTTTTAGTTGTTCTTTCTGCTCACCATTCACTATTCACTATTCACTATTCACTATCGACTGCACTAAGGTAACTTAGGGCGCCCTGGCTCATACAAAATGCCCCCAATTCATGGCGCAGATTGTCCCAGGGCGGTGGGTTAAAATAAATCGGGTAAAGCAGGTCCAGTCCGGGATCGATAAGGCGATCCCGGAGAATTTTCTCAGTAAGGGGTGTCCCCGGATATAATCTGAGATTATTTATGACTACGGCCCCCAGATTTCCTCTTGAAGCATGAAGCGAAAACAGCTTGTCGAGCAATCTGTAGGTCTGATCGACCGAACCCTGGGTCTCCCCGGGCAGATTCACGAGGAAATGATATACGCTGAGAATCCCGCTCCGGGCAGCCAGCTTTCCGGCATGCAGCACCTGCTCCAGGGTCAGGTTTTTCCCAAGAAGTTTCAGCGTGTAGTCTGAAGCCCCATCGGCGGAAAAGTACAGAGTAAGAAGACCCGCCTCACTGTAAAGGTCCAGTTCTTTTTCCGAAAGAGTGTCTTCACGGAAAAACCCCGTCCAGCCAATCTCCAATCCGCGCCTCAAGATCTCCTTACAGATGTCACTGAGATGTTCCTGCGGCTGGTTGACTACAGCATCGGTAAAATGGACGCTGCGAATGCCAAAATCACGCTGAAGAGTTTCGAGTTCATCCACTATGCGCTCGGGGGACCGAAGACGCAACCGGCGGCCCTGGAGCACCGGATAGAGGCAGTATCGGCAGTTGTTCGGGCATCCGCGCTTGGTTTCAACCCCCATAAAAGCAACATATCGATTACGATTTTGATAATAAGCGGGCGCAAATGTGCGCCAGTCGGGCAGCGGCAGGGAGTCCAGGTCCTGGCAATAGACAATTTGCGCGTTGTCTGGTGTGCAAACCACACCGCCCCGCCTCACTTGATCCCGCCGCTGCAGCCCAATCTCTACGCTTCGCGAGGCGGCTCCCGGTTCCCGAGCCCCATCTGTTCTCCACAAAACACCGGGGACCGCACCGGGTGTTTGAAGGTTTTGAAGGAGCAGGGGAAATGCGGTTTCGGCTTCTCCAGACACGGCGAAGTCAACTTCGGGGACCTCCTCCATCAGACGCCTGGCAAAGAGTGTAAAAGCAGATCCACCGAGCACGACAGTAGCTTCGGGAGCGTATTGCCTGATGAGAATTCCAAGGGTCTTTAGATGGGGAACGAAAGAGATAAGATGTCCTGCCAGCGGGTCGAGGTTCCGAAAGGAAATACCGACCACATCAGGTCTGAACGCATCCAGTGTGCGCACCAGGCCGGGCCACGGAATAGGATCGAGGTTAAGGTCCAGGCCCTGGACCTCGTGCTCACGGCCGATCGCTGCCGCCAGTCCGGCGAGACCGAGGGGAAAAACCACCTCAGAGCAATCATGCGTCGAGACTGCCTGGACCAGCAGGACTCGCATGGTTTCCTTTCTTATCAAAAAGCACCAGTCCCACATACTTTACATAGCCTTGCAGATGTGAAACCGGGCTGAGGGGAAGACCGGCATTGTGGGCCGTCCGGTAGACGTCCACGCCGCACGCCTCCAGGGATGGGCGCGCCTTTTCCGGAAAGCGGCAGCGGCCGTCTTCGGGGCACGTTGGACAAACCGGACACGGCCCCGCCCCGAAAGCCAGCGCCTCGGCATAGCCCGCCAGGAAAACGGCCCGTTCAAGGGCCAGGAGCTGTTCATGGAACAAATGGGACGGTGGAGTACCCTGAACCAGCAGAGCATACCGATATTCTGAGATCAAGACCCCCATTTCTTTCTCATCGGGAGAGGCGGGCGGGCAGCAAAGCGAGCCGCCATAGAGCGGACAGCCGAACCGGCATTTTAGACGCACCCAGTGCTCGATCGCAATCTCGCCGGCCTCTATGATGCGGGCAAAAGAAAATCCTGACCTCTTCGCCTGAGCAGTCAGCATCTCGGGACGAGAAACATGCCGATTTTCGTTTGGATACTCATGCTTGGCCAAAAACAGTGACGTGTCGCTCTGAAGGTGAAAAAACCCGACGTTTTTCAGCCCTGCCCCGTTGAGCAGGGCGAGCATTTCTTCCAGCCCGTAAACACGGCCGTTATATGTGTTTATAAGCATGTGGAGGTCATAGAGCGCTCCCTTCACCGGATCGACATCGTGCAGGTCGCTAAGGTAGTCATGCACAAGGATAGTCCCTCCGGGAGCCAAACAGGCTGCAAATTCTTTGACAATGTCTGCGGCCTCAAGAGGGCCATAGGCATGTATGATGTTGGACAGCAGAATCAGATCGAACTGTTTTCCCCCGATACATGGCGCCAGAACCGTGCCGGCAACGGTTTGAATCCCTTCCCATGCTTTTGGGTCCGGGTAGAGTTTACGCGCGGCCCAAATGGTATCGGGAAGCTCGTAGAGCACCGTGCTGAGGTCCGGCCACTGTCTTCGCAAAGCACGACACCAGGCGCCGGCCCCGCCCCCCACATCGAGCAGTCGGCGCGGCGCCGGCCCAAACATGTCCTTGAGATATTCAAGGGACTCCGCAGACTTGAGCCGAGCCTGAAGGTCCAATGCTCTCACGTACGCCAGGGTCCGCTCGCTATACTGCTCTGAAGATTCATCCACAGAGCGCTCATTTGCGCGGACCCCATCGCGTATTCTTGGTCCGAGCCTTTGCCAGTGAGAGCTCAGGTAACGCCGGTATAGGAGGAAATCGCCCAGATAGGAGCTATTTGCAGGCGTCAGGCAGCGGGCAGCAAGAGGACCGTTGGAAAACACTGCTTCATGCTCGACGATAAGGCCCAGAGCAACAAGGGAACGCATAAACCGTGACAGCCCGCCGGCATCGTATCCTGTTTGCGCCGCAAGTTGATCGACCGTGGCGGGACAATCCGCCAGGAATCCAAAAATATTCAATTCCAAGGCCGTGAAAAGGACCTCGGAGTACCAGTAGGCCGTTGCCAGATCTTCCAGTCGCTGGAAGTCTTCGGAAGCAATATCAGTGTTTTGGTGTGGCAGCTTCATATTCGGCGGTCTTTTAAATTCCAATAGGACCTGTTGGGCCTATATAAATGCCCCCTGCCCCCGTGTTTCGGAAATGAACACCCGCTACATTTTACTCGTCCCCTTGAGCAGATGGCCGAAAAGGTCATGGGAGCCTTTGTTGGCGCAGAAATCCCCACACATGGTGCATACCTTACTGTCATGCGGGGAACGGCTATCGCGTATGGCTTTGGCCTTCTGGGGGAAAAAGCCATGCTCAAACTGCCCGTCCCAATCGAGGTCCCTGCGCGCCTTGCTCATGGCCATGTCCCTCGCCCTCATACGGTCGGGATACTTGGCGGTATCTCCGATATATGCCCCGAGGCGAGCCACCCGGACACCTTCTATGACATCTTCTTCATTTGGCAGGGCAAGATGTTCCGCCGGGGTGATATAGCAGATCAGGTCCGCTCCATAGCGCGCGCTGTGTGCCGCTCCAATGGCCGCCGCCACATGGTCGTAGCCGGCCATCACGTCCGTTGGAATCGGCCCGAGCATGTAGTAGGGGGCGTTGTTGCTCATCCTTTTTTGCAGAATGATATTTGCTTCGATTTCGTCAATGGGTACGTGTCCCGGACCTTCCACCATCATTTGACAGCCCATCTTGCGGCCGATCTCAGCCAGTTCGCAGTTGATGAGAAGCTCCTGGACCATCGCGCGGTCAAAAGAATCCCAAATCGCCCCCGATCTCAATCCGTTGCCAAGGGAGAGGACTACGTCATATTTTTTTAGGATCTCCACCACACGGTCGAACTTGGCGTAGAGGGGGTTTTCCCGTTTGTTCTTCCGCATCCAGGCAACCATGGAGGTGCCGCCTTTGCTCACCAGTCCTCCATAACGGTATCCCTGCCGCTCGAGTCGTTCGATTGTGTAAAGATTGATCCCGCAGTGGATTGCCATAAAGGAGATCCCGTCTTCACACTGTTTCTCGATGAGATCGAAAAGCAGCTCTTCATCGAGCTTGTTTGGGTCTCCGTAACGGCGCGTGGCCTCACAAAAGGCCTGGTAAAGGGGCACGTTTCCTACCGGAAGCGTAACGGCCGCCAGGACTTCCCGGCGAACCTTATCGAGGTCCCCGCCTACGGAAAGCTCCATAAGCGTGTCGGCCCCGGCCGCCTCGGCAGCCTGGGCTTTTCGAACTTCGGCCTCGATATCCACGATGTCCGTGGATGTGCCAATGCTGGCATTGACTTTTGAGCGAAGTCCCATTCCGATGCCCACGATTCGACCGGGACGGTTGGTATTGAGCGGGACCACGATCTGGCCTTCGGCAATCCTGCGGAGAATTAATTCCGGCTCCAACCCTTCCTGAGACGCGACCTCCCGCATAACTTCGGTAAGAAGTCCCTTTGTTGCCAATTCGACTTGAGTAGCCATGGTTTGTCTCCCAGCTTTATCCCCGCATCTCCAGTCATGGATGCCCGGGAACGTTATGTTTCGCGCAAGGGACAAAAAAAATCCCCAAGCGCACAATATCAAGCGCCGTGAGGATTTACCATCTCCCCAGGTGCACACCGAATGTTAGGTCTTCTGACTCTCGGATCGTCCTACAAGCCGCGCCTTCCCGCCCAATTGAAAAAGGACAGTGGCTTCGTGCGGCGTTCGTCCCCGATTACAGCGGCGGGTCCGTACCGGAATCTCACCGGACTTCCCTTTTATGGCCCAGAGGGGCCAACATTCGGATGCCAAACCTGCTTAGCGTGCCTTATAGAAGAATCCCTCCGTCTTGTCAATTGTAAAATATACAGGATTCCCCCAATGGCAGGCCCGCTGAAAATCCCTGAGAGAAACCTCTTTTAATTAATTTATTCCGCAACTAAATTGCTTCTTCCAGTATAGAATTCTTGTTTTGAATCTTTGAGTCTTGCACTCACAAGATCACCTTTGCCATATTTAATAATGAAAATGTCTGTGCCAGTCGGGATGACGAAACATCGTTTTTCTCTTATTAAATGATCTATTGTTTCAAAGTCATTCCGCTTATTAGCCAATATTGCAGACTCCGCATCATCAGAGTTAAAGCATCCTATAGAATTAAGCTTTGCATAATGTTTACCTTTGAGTTCAGTTGGGGTTTGTTGTGAATTATCATCATATTTTGACTTATCTGGAAAATATTCATCAAGTGCAGTGCAGCCTGATATAATACAGATTGCTACAGCCAAAACTATGCATAGACGCTTTCTCATTTTAATCCCTCTTTAAGAGTTTAATTGTTCATTGTTTTGAATTCCCGCCACAAGCGCTAACAGGGTGATGAAAAAGGATTGAAATTCCCACTTTGCAGTAAAAACCCCGTGAGGCCGTCACCCCGACGAAGGTCGGGGTCCAGTGTTTTGCTTTAAATATCAAATAGTTCAAAAATGCTCTAGATTCCGGCCTTCGCCGGAATGACGAAATCACCCGCCTTTTTAAGGCTCTTTTCCCACCAGAGAACCCTTTTTCATCACCCTGCTGAGTTATTAATTTCAAACCCCAGTATGTACAAGCAGGATGGACAGGTAGTCCGCCACCTGCTCCTGCCGGCGCAATTTGCGCAGGTCGGCCTCAACCTGCTGGCCATCGAGCCCGGCTCGCGCCACATATACCGCGCGGTCCAGAAAACCAGCCTGTTCAATGAAATCGACGACCTTGTTGAGTCGCCTGCCGAGCTTCATCAGGATTAGTGTCCCTCCCCCGGCAAGCGCCTCTCCGATAACATCGAGGTCATCGGAAGCAGGGATAATGACCACCCGTTGCTTGCCTTCACCTATGGGAAATTCAGCCAAAGCGGCAGCGGCGCTAAAAGCCGTGACTCCCGGAACGGTGACCACATCGAGTCCGGGAAGTTGTTCGCGCAAAGATCTGACGAGATAAATGTAGGTGGAATAAAGCAGAGGATCGCCCAGAGTCAAGAAGCAGGCATCCTCGCCCATGCCGACCACATCCGCGACACTCCGAGCTGCCTGGACCCAGTGGAGCGATAGCTCTCCGCTGTCGTCGCTCATAGGGAAGACCAGTTCGTGGATCAGGGAATCCGCTCTCAGGTACCGGCCGGCAATGGCAAGAGCGATGCTCCCGTTCTGGCTCCGTGCCTTTGGAACGAAAACATGCCGACACCCTTGAAGGACTCTGGCCCCTTTCAAGGTCATCAAGTCGGGGTCGCCGGGCCCAACTCCTATTCCATAAAGGACCCCGAATTTCATGTCGATTTTTTCCCTGCCGGGAACAAAATCTTCTCCTCTATTCGCTCGATACGCTTGACTATAAGCTCTTCGGGTATCAATTCCATGAGGCGCTTACGCGCCTCGCCAACTGTCAGCGGCAGACCATTTATAGGCACTCCGTCATAGCGTTTCATCTCGTGCAGCAGGGTGGACACATAGGGCAATCGCAGCCCGGCTTTATCAAGCATATCATAATCGCCAAACACCTGTTCAGCCGGTCCATGGCTCAGGACCCGTCCCCTGTTTAACACATAGATCCTATCTGCAAAAAGAGGCAGCATATCCACCAGGTGGGTCGCGAGAATTACTGTAATCCCCTGCCGGCGATTGAGCCTGTTGAGGAGCCGCATCATCGTTTCTTCCCCGGCAGGGTCCAACCCGGAGGTGGGTTCATCGAGGATCAAAATCGCGGGCTTCATGGCAAGCACGCCGGCCATGGCGACCCGCTTTTGCTCTCCAAAGCTCAAATGATGAATGGCTCTATGCCGCAAATCAGCGGCCACGACAGATTCAAGCGCCTCAGAAACCCGCCGTTCGACCTCCGGCTCGGGTAGGTCCAGGTTCCTTGGGCCGAAGGCCACATCTTCCTCAACCGTGGTTGCGAAAAGCTGATCGTTTGGATTCTGAAAAACCAGTCCAATGCGCTGATAGAGATCTCTGGCCGGAGTGCCGCAGATCTCGTGTCCGGCAATGCGGACCTGTCCTTTCTGTGGCTTTAAAAGGCCGACAAGCACCTTTATGAGAGTAGTCTTTCCCGATCCGTTCGAGGCAAGCATTGCCACAAACTCACCCACTCTGACCCGAAAGTCCACTTCGGTAAGCGCCTGGGTCCCTTCCTGATAGGTGAAGCATATCCCTGAAGCCTCAACGGCCATAGGAACTTCTTTCATAAAGCCCCCCACTCCAGCCGGATGTATGCAATCACTATGGCTGCCGAGGTCAGGCACAAAATCCAGAGGTCTTTCGAGCAAATGCGCGGCAGAGCGCCAAAAGGTATGTAGCCTTTGTACCCTCGCAGTTCCATGGCCTCATAGGTGCGGATCCCCTGGTCCATTGCAACCTTCATCACTGTTCCCGCCAATACGCCCGTAGATGATAAAGAACGCCTGAGGCTGGAATACCCGAGCCGCACCCTTTGGGCGTCCATGACGTCGGCGGCCTGATCCAGGAGCATAAAAATATAACGGTACATAAGCATGGCCACTTCAACCCAGCACTTAGGGACACCGAACCAGCGCAGGGCATGAAATACCTGATGCGCCCTGGCGGTAGAGCTCAAAAGCAGCAGTGCGCTGACTGCCCCCAGAACTCGAGTCCCAAGCAAAGCGCCGTGCAGGGCGCCTTCTCGCATCACTGCTATCTTCCACCCAAACAGCGGGATGTTCAAAAGCAAGGTGGAACCAACGAGAACCGACTGCAGCAGGATTACAACCAGAACAATTCCCAAAGGGGCCGCAAGCCTGGCCAAAATGATCCTGGCGGGCATCCGGATCGCCAGCATGGCTGCCAGGCCGGCCGCAAAGATTGCGAGCGGAAACGCAGGGCCGGTGGACAGTATGACACCGACGATCGCCAGAATGGCAAGCAGGAGCTTTACGCGAGGATCAACACGGGTCAGAATGTTGTCCCGATATGCAAATATGTCTGAGAAAAGCTCAAATACCGGCTGCAAACCGTTAGCCTTTATCCTTTGGGGGAAATAAACCCCGAAAATGATAACCGGCGGTAAAACCGCCCGCGGCTCCCGCTAAAAGAAACAGCAACAGGGGCAAGTCCCCACGTTCGATATTGATGAGAGGCTCCTGCGGAGGGCGGTTTGCCTCTATCGCGAACTTGCCGACTACCGACTCATCGACCCCGGCCCATTTGCACTCAGAGATCCGCAGGCCGATATACAAGCCCAGAGCCAGCAAAAAGATAAGGCCGCCTGCAAGCGCTATTTTCATAAAACACACCTAAACCGCAAAGATTTTAAGCAATTCGGGCCTGCGTGTCAGTATGAACCTGTAAGCTCCCACACACAGGAATCCCTCAACAATTCCCAGCGGGACCTGAGTAGGCACAAACGCAATAAGCACGGTCAGGAAAAATTTACCCAGTGGAGCATTACCGTGGAGAGCCGTGGCGAGTTGAAAAGAAGTGACGCTGTATGTGGCCCAGTCCGATAGAAGGCCCGCAAGGAAAGCGCCAATCCACCATCTGCCGGACAGCCGCCTTGCCAGGATAAACGCCACATACCCTGTGAAGGCGCCGGCAACCCCCATTGAGGCAACATTAGCACCGAGAGTGGTAAGCCCGCCATGCGCCAGGAACAGGGCCTGCAGCACCAGCGCCACGCTGGTCACCACAACCGTGAGCAGCGGGCCGATAAAAATGGCGGCTATACCCGTCCCGCAGGGATGTGAACAGGAACCCGCCGTAGGGACGGGTATAGGCATGCAGGATATTATGAACACAGCCGCCCCTACCAATCCAACCATAGGCTTGAGGTGCAAATTACGCAGACCGCGCAAGTGCAATTCACGCAGTCCCAGAAAGAGGAACGGCGCAGACACCGCAAACCACAGTATTGCCCACCGCACCGGCAGAATTCCCTCGGAGATGTGCATCGCGAACGCTGGAACGTCCGGGAGCACGAGCAATGACGTGAATACAATAATTACCGTGATGGAGCGGCGCCTGATTTTCATACCTGCCTGCACAGTTCCGTAAATTCAGCGTATTCGATACACACTCGATCCGGAGGAATGCAGTTCGACCGGTCTTGAATCGAAGGCCGATAAAACCGATTTACCTATGTGCGATATTTTGCAGCCTCATCGGGAGGCATGGGAACGAACTCGCACTGCCCTGACGGGACAGGGTACATTCCCTTTGGGGGAAGCACCATTTGCCTTACGTCCTTGCAACTCCTTGCCTCCTGGATCCTTGTTTGCACCAGGTCAACCAGCAGCTCATCGAATCCGAACCCGCGTCCCATTCGAATAGTAACATCGGGAAACCTTTGCGCCTGCCCCTGAAGCATTTCAGGAACGTCGAGAACCAGATGCAGCCCTGAATTCAAAAAATAGGGAATCACCAGCACCTTTGAAGCACCAAGGTTGACACATTTTTCAAAGACCTCCGGAAAGTGGGGTCCGAGCCTCGACAGGAAACACACCTCGACGAGCGGATAACCGTACTTGAGTCTAAGACGATCAGCAACCCTCTCCATATCCTTCCCTGCTTCCGGCACCCGGCTTCCATGACCCAGAAGTATTATAGCCTCCTCAGGCGCGGCTGATTTGTTTCCCGCTTCAAAATTCTCACCATTGGCCATGCTACTCTCCAAATCTCCGCCGGCATTCAAGAAGAACCCCGTTCGGGCAAAAAAAACCGGACCATAACCCCCAGGTCCGGGAAACCGTTTTCATCCTCGGCTTATCCAACTCGAGCCCCAATCCACGGGAGCACGTGCAGCTATGAAGCTATGGGCCGGTCTTCTGGCTCTCGGATCACCCTACTCGCCAAGCCTTCCCACCCAATCGGACAGTGGCATGCAGGCGGCTTTTGTCCCCGATCACAGCGGCGGGTCCGCAACGGTTTTGCACCGTTTTCCCCTATGTCCCTTTTTGGAACACCCACAGCTTATTGCAGTCGATTTTGACCCAGTGCGGACGGGGAGTCAAGGAAATAATACACGCGTAATCATCGCCCCACTCATGATAGAAATCATCTGCCACTTTCTCCAAAGCCGAAGATCAGATATGTTTCCTTGTGAGTTCAAAAAAGAACCGAAGGCATTCGAGGGAACAGGAGATTCCGATGACAGATGACAAAGTGATGGTAAATTTTCAACCTTCCGGAAGAAGAGGTCCCGTCCCGAAGGGCATTAGCCTGATAGAAGCGTCTCGGTTGCTTGGTGTAGATATAGAAGCGTTGTGCGGTGGGAAAAAGGTTTGCGGCAAATGCGCCGTCCGCATCGCGGAAGGGCATTTTGCAAAGTACAACATTACATCCGGTATGTCCCATGTGAGCAAATGGCAGCAGGATGAAGAGAGCAAGTTCATCAATGACAAACGCAAGGCCCAGGGATACCGGCTGGCCTGTGCAACCAAACTCCACGGGGATGTACTGGTGTTCGTACCGGAAGAATCCAGGGCGGGAAAGCACGCAGTAAGCAAGGCTGCCAGGCACATCCATATCGAACACGATCCTGCTGTGAATATATACTGCGTAGAGGTGGACAAGCCTACTTTTCATGATCCCACGGCCGACTTTGAACGGGTTTGTAAAGCACTTGAGAGAGATTACGGGATAACGGGGTTGAGCGCCGATATATTTGCGTTGCGCACCCTTCCCACCGTTTTGCGCGAAGGCGATTGGTCTGTAACTGTAAGCATTTGGAATGACAAGGAGATCATCCGGTTCAGGCCTGGGAGGAAGGACAATTCCTACGGATTGGCCATAGATGTCGGCACTACTACGGTGGCCGGCTACTTGTGCAATCTTCGGACGATGGAGGTCGTCGACACCGTTTCGCTCACAAACCCTCAGTGCAAATACGGCGAAGACATCATGACCCGCATTACCTTTCACATGACCACCGAAAACGGTCTCAAGCGGATGAGCGACGACATCGTAGAGGGGATCAACCGGATAATCGATCAAGCCGTGCAAAACACCCATCCGCCTAAGAAAAGAGTCAAGAAGCCCAAGGGCGGCGGGGGACCCAGTGAGTTTGCAGAGGCGCCCGTAAAGGGTAAGATCTACCTTCGGCTCAGAAGGGATGATATCGAGGACGTCACGATTGGCGGCAACACCGCGATGCATCACATTCTTCTTCAGCTCAATCCCGAGTACGTAGGTCTTGCCCCATTTCCACCGGTAATACGCCACAGCCTCGATATCAAGGCCCGGGACCTGGGGATTCGCATCAATCCTTCAGCTTATGTCTTTGTACTTCCCAATGAAGCTGGGTTCGTAGGCGGGGATAACGTAGGCGTGCTCATTGCCGAGGAGCCTTACAAGTCTTTTGAAAATCAACTCATTATAGATATCGGAACCAACGGAGAACTGGTATTGGGCAATAAATTCAAGTTGATTTCCTCCTCTTGCGCCACCGGCCCGGCGTTAGAGGGAGCGCAGATCGCATTCGGCATGCGAGCGGCCCCTGGCGCAATCGAGCGGGTCAAGATCGATCCCGATACCCATGAGGTGGACTATAAAGTCATAGGCCGTGACGCGTGGCGGAGCTTCTCCGAACCCAAGGAGATGAAGGCCAAAGGGATTTGCGGATCAGGAATTCTGGACGTGCTGGCGGAAGTTTATTCCGCCGGTATTATCTCCAAAAGCGGGGTTTTCGCCAAAATGCAAAAGTCCAAAAGGTTCCGCAGGGACCCGGACACCAATCAGCCGGAATTCGTTCTTGCGTGGGCTGAAGAGACAAGTATCGGCAAGGATATCGTAATAATGCAAAAAGATATTAGGCAGATTCAGCTCGCAAAGGGCGCTCTTTATGCCGGATGTAAGCTGATGATGCGCAAAATGGGCCTTGATAAGGTTGACAAGGTGAAGATCGCCGGAGCGTTCGGCACTCACGTAGACCCTACCAAAGCCCTGATCATAGGGTTGTTTCCCGATTGCGAGATTGACAAGATCCAGTGCGTCGGCAATGCAGCGGGCGATGGCTGCCGCGCAGCCCTTCTGAACCGTGAGAAAAGGGTTGAAGCTGACTGGTGTTCCAGGAATGTCGAGTATATTGAACTTAGCCTGGAGAAGGATTTTCAACAGCAGTTCATGGAAGCCATGCAGTTGCCGCACATGACCGATGAGTTCCCGCACCTCAAAGGAGTTGTTCGAGATGAGATACTTCCAGGGTGTGACCGCTATAAATTATAAACTGGACAGTTGGTCGGTCAGATAACTTTGCATCTGGTCCATCTGGGCCACAGCGACATCCATGTTTTCAAACTCCGTTTGGAGAGTCGTCATCTGCTGGTTGATATTTGACTGCATGTTGCTCACTTGGTTATTCAGCCCGGTGATGGTGTTCTTCAGTCCGGTTTGCTGGGAGGCAACCGTCCCGTTTGAGGAATTGGTGAATCCACTCACGAGGTCATTCATAAGACTCGCGATTCCCCGGTTTACCGTAATAGTAGCGCTTGCCGGCAACGAGGTGCCGGTGAAGCTGACTGCAAGGCCGTTGGCGCCGCTGGCTGTGTTATCAAGGGCTAATACATTGCCCGAACCGGTGGCGGCAAGACCGTCAATTGTGCCTGCGATGTTTTGATCCGTTCCGGGAAGCTGGCTGATATCGATGTTATATGTCCCGGATTGAGTATTACTGTTACTGTAGACATATTGAAACTGGCTGTTGCTGCAAACACCGGAATCCGAAAGAAGATTAACCACGCCTGAGAAGTTGCTCGTGAGCGCCTGCCCGAACGTGCTCGTATCAAGACTGAGCTGGCCGTTACTGCCTGTTGTTATTCCGACATTGGCGAGATAGTCCATACTCCCGGTACCGACCTGGTTCATAATAGTGGACTGAAGTTCGGATTTTATCGTGTCCATAGTGATATCGCCGAAAAGCGGTCCGCCCGTCGTATTTGAAGAGGCAGTGTAGGTATTCTGGGTATTGACGTATGAGATGACGGTGTTATAGGCGTTAATCCAGGTGGTAATGTTGGCTTCGATTGCCTGCGCATCATGGCTGACATTGACCGTCAGGGCCGTATTCGGGTCCGCTCCGAGCAGATTGAGCGTAACCCCCGCGATTGCGTTTGTATCAGTATTGGTCGGGCTTGTCATACTCATGCCGTCTACCGTGAAAGCGGCATTTGTGCCCTGCTGGAGTACATACTGGTTGATCGTAGCGGGTTGACCAAAAGACCCAAAATTCAGTTGCCCGGCGTTGGAAGCCTGAAGGGAAGCCTGGAGATTAACGGAGAGCTTGCTCGTCCCGGAAGCATTGTCGATTACCTGAATTTGCCCGGATGAATTAACTGTCGCGGTGACGTTGCTAAAGGCGTTCTGAATCGCGGTAAGGAGGTCCCCGACCGTCGAGGTTGGAGTTATAGAGAAATCGGTTGCCGTCACTGCTTGCCCGGCGTGATTCGTTCCTGAGATGGCTATCTCGTCTCCTGAGGTGTAGTTGTCATATCCATAAATGCTCGTGATGTTCGTAGAAGCAGTGATAGGAGTCGAATTCGTTTGAAAACTACCAAAACTTAGTGTCCCGGTACTGGCGCCTATTGAAGTGCCAACATTAACGGAGAGTTGGCTAGCCCCTGTTGCATTATCGTTTACCTGAATTTGCCCGTTTGAATTAACTGTCGCAGTGACGTCGCCAAAGGCGTTCTGAATCGCAGTAAGGAGGTCCCCGACTGTCGTGGTCGAGGTGATTGCGAGACTGGTTGGTCCAACTGTAGTCCCATTGTGAGTCGTTCCGGAAATGGTGATCTGGTCTCCGGATGTGTATTTGTATCCATCAATGCTCGAGATATCCGTAGCAGCAGTGATCGCGGAACCATTCGACGTATTCGCAACAATTCCGGCCACCCCGATCACACCGGTATTGGCGACGCTCGCGGTAACCCCGACCGTATCCGCCCGGTTTCCCTGGATCAGGCCAAGAGTCTGCAGCACATTCTTATCGTCGGTCCAACTGGTCATGCCCGCAATATTCAGGCTGTAAGTTGTCTGAGAACCATTGGTTGTCGGGACAATAGAAGCGGCAATACCCGCTCCGGCCAGCGTCTGTTGTATTTGCTGCAGGGTGTCGCTCAAGTCAATAGTGGCGGTGTTTCCGTTTATGGTTACAGTTCCGGAAGTGCTTGCTATTCCGAGCAGGGCCGCAACCCCGGTCGAAGAACTCGAAAAGCCCACGCCTTGGGCCCCCCCGGCTATCGGGTTTTGAATAACCGTCGGCCCGGCTCCGTTGAATCCAAGGCTTTCGAGAGTATTGGAAGCCGAACCATCGTCAAGGCTGATTCCGGCGGCCCCTGTCTGTCCGCTGGTAAGCACCAGCCGGTAGGTGTTGGCCGAATCCTGAATTATTGCAGCCGTTACGCCTCCATTTGCACTGTTGATGTTAGACTCTAAATCCTGGAGCGTATCGCTTGCAGCGACCTCAACCGCCTGACCGTTTACCACGATGGTCCCTGAGATACCGAGCGCGGACGTTTCCGAGGAAAAATCCTGCGAGGCGAGTTGTTCGGCTTGGGCCGTGTTGTTGATAACTACCTGATAGCTGCCGTTATTGGCGGTAGAAGAGGCTGAGGCTGAGAGCAGCGATGAGGCGCTTACGCTTGAAGATGATGACACGTTGGCGCTGTAGATGTTCAGGCCCGTACCGCTTGACGTCAAAGCATTTGAGGCAGTCTGGAGTGCGCTCAGGTCCCCGTCAAAGGTTTGCCAGGCGGAGACCTGGTCATTGAGGGTCGTTATCTGATTATTGTAGGGTGTCAGACTCTCTTCCGAAACCGCCTGCAACTGGGTCAGCATGCTCTGCCAGTCGATGTTGGTTCCCATACCCGTAAGGCCCAACTCAGTCAACGGGGACGATGTAGAAGATACTGAAGACACTGCATTCTCCTTTGGGTTGGTGCACTTGCCGAGGGGTCGCCGGTCCAGCCGCCTCGTTGACGGCCTCGATCCGTAACCGCTGCAAAAATGAGTCCATACTGCACTAAGATCGGCAACCTTGAAGCTAAACTTAAGAAAAAATAGCCGGCTTTTTCAAAAATTTTGGAGTGCGGATAATTGCTGCAACCAGGGGCTTATCGCACGAGGCCGTTCAGGCGTTAGCGCCTGTCAATTTTTTATAGGCGAGGTTAATCTGCTTACTTTTTTCTTCCGCAAGTTTTCGAAATTCCGGGGGAGAGTCGGCAAAGTTATCGGGGTGATACTGCTTTATGGCGGTGAGGTAGGCTTTGCGGATCTGGTCCATCGACGCGTTTGAGGACATCTGAAGGACTTCGATACCATTTTCTGCTTGAGTTTTCGGGGAAGGGTTTCCTGAAGAAGATTGCTCCTTCATTTTCGCCGAAAGTTCTCTCGATTTTTCCTGTGCCTCCGTGGAGATTTGCACAGTATCGCTCAACTTATTACCGGGCGAACTTTGCGGTCTGAAACAGACGTTTGCGCTGGTTGAATAAGCCACAGTAATTCTGGCGAATCGAACTGGCACCGGCATTTTGCATCCTGATCCAACAGGTCGTTCGGCAAAAACCCAAAGTCCCTATCCCTAACTTCCAGGCAACCCGGCCGCCTCTTAAGAGACCCGTTGGCTTTCCGCCCCCGGCTCACGCCGAGTTTGGCTTTTTCAGGAGTCGCCAATACGTTAAACGAACTGTGTCAATTTGTCAACACTATAATGCAACATTCAACCTCTTTTTATCTGCCGCGCAAAGGACAAAGATCTTCATCCCGCATGATCCTATGAATAAACAAAGTTCCGCCGATAAGCGAAACATGTGCTATCAGGTCCGTTCGGATATTCCTTTACAAAACTTTACCAGCATTAACTAATATTAACTAGACCTTGAGGCTGACTTTTTGTATTTATTCATCAGCGGTAATCATCAAATCATGAGGAGAAATAATATGAAAAGAGTATTGACAGGATTTGCCGTATGTTTGGTGGCAGTAGTATGGATGGCCGGGTCATGGTTCTTCTTCAACTCTATCGCTATCGGCGCACAGGGGTCGGCCACTCCTGCCGTTGCGGACGCCGACAAGGCAGCTCCAAAAGGCGAGGCTGCGGCTAAAGAGCATTGTGGGTGTGGGAAGCATTGGATGCATCATGGGCATCGTCACGGACATCACCATCTTTGGAAAAAGCTGCATATAACTGATGCGCAAAAAACCCAAATCCATGCCATCATTTCCGAAGAGCGGGCAAAAATGAAACCACTGTTCGAACAACTCAAAGCTGGGCACAAAGAGCTCAGGGCCCTGCGAGAGAGTGGGACATTTGATGAGGCGAAAGTTCGGTCCATAGCCAAGGGACAGGCAGATACGATAGTTGAGCTGATTGTGACCAAAGAGCGTATAAAATCCGGAATATATGCGGTCCTGACGCCTGAGCAGCGCACCAAAGCTCAAGAGTTGCGTGAGAAATGGAAAGGTTGTCACGGGAAAAAACACATGAAAGACAAGAAAGAAATGAAAGAGAAATAACCCTAGTTCAATGTGAAGAGTGAAGTTTTCACTCTTTACTTTTCCTTGTGAGAGCGTTGCGAAAAGCTTCTTTTGCCCCAAGTAGCCCCGCACGCTCTCGCTTTAGCGCAAATCCAGCATTTGCGCATTCTAATGGGGTTCTTCGGATGAATCGTTACCGAAGCTCCATGCATACCTTCCAGATCTCCTCAATAAGGGCCGGCCCAGGTGACCTCTATGGGCGGCCCTCCTCCCACTAGCCCGAAACTCTGAGGAGAATAACACCGTAAAAACTCGTCACTTTCCGAATTGGAAACTGCTGGTCTCTCATCCCGTGTTTCCGGATGGGGCCTGCCTCGCAAGACAGACTTCAAAGGCTGGAGATTGTGCGGCAATCACGCCGCCTTTTTTGCCGGAAGATCGATCGTAACGCTGAGCCCCCCTCCGGGGGCGTTTGCCGCCCGCACTTGACCGCCATGCAGTCTGGCTGCACGCTCTGTGATAGCCAGCCCCAAACCTGTTCCCCCCTGCTTTCTGTCGCGGGCATCCCCCACCCGGTAAAAGGGGCTAAAAAGATCTGGCAGCGACTCTTCGGGGACCCCGGGCCCCTTATCGCGCACTTCTATCACCGCGCGCGAAGAGTTGCCCTCCATTGTGCAGCGCAGCGTGACGATTACTTCGGTGTTTTCCGCCGTGTGGCGAACCGCATTTCGCAGGACGTTTTCGACAGCGCTGCGCAGCAATTCCCTGGATCCCGGTACGAAACAATTCTCGGTCAAGACAACTCGAACCTTACAATTACGTCCTCTAGCTTCGAAGTCTGCGTCGGTCACCAATTCCTCTATTAACTCCTGCATATTGACAGGCGCTCTATCAATCTTCTCTGCACCGCTCTCAAGACGGGCCAGCATAAGCAATTTGCCTATAAGTGCATTAAGCCTCTCGGCTTCCAGTTCGATCCGTTCCAGCGCGTCGATTGCATCCTGACCGTCGCGCGACCGCGCAATTTCCAAAGCAAGGGTCAACCGTGTGAGAGGCGAACGGAACTCGTGCGAGATATCTCGCAGGAGACGTTTCTGGGAGCCAATCAAAGATTCGATACGCTCGGCCATCAGGTCGAAATCCCTGCCAAGCTCTGTAATTTCATCACGCCGCTTGCCCAAAACGGCGCCTACACGAACTTTGAGATCTCCGTCGGCCAGGTGCCTTGCCGCCGCCCCAAGTTTGCTGATAGGCATGCAAATATATCGTGCAAGCCAGTAACATACCCCTCCAGCGGTAATGAGGATGATGAACAGGTTCATTGCCAAAAAACTGTAATCCCGCGTAAGAAAATGGCGGGCGGGGAGCCCGGCAACCAGTGTGTATTGCTTGCCTCCCGGACCGATTAGTTGTAGAGCCGTAAAAATCGACTCACCGGATCGCTCGTAATCCAAACCCTCGCGCCGGTGACTCGATGATAATTTCCCTACCTCTTCGGGAATCGGCCACCGGGTTAGCTGCTCGTTCTTCTCGTCGAACAGAAAAAACCGGATGCGAACCGCTCTTTCCAGTTCATTGAAATAATCTAAAAGGGCCGTTTTCCCATCCCGTTCGTATATCTCAACTGCTGTCTGACCTGCGAGTCTCAGCGAATTTCCCGCAACACTGATCCAGTGACCACTGAAGGAGCCCGATTGCATCTTCAGATGCCCTTCGATGTGGGGGCGCACAAGAAATCTCAGCCAGGGCATGTCGAAAAATGGATGTGATTCCGTTGCCACTGCCGACAAAAAAGAGGCAAAGCTAATCAGCGCCATTGCCACCCAAAACCAGAGGAAGATTTTTACAAAAAGGCTTCGCATTGAAATTTCCCCGCGACATCGGACGAGTCACTGCTGCAAAATCGCGTTCCAGTCTTTTTCCGCCCGGAAAGGGTCCTTTTCGAACAGAAACCTCGCCGGGCGTGAAATTTGTCCCGGAGTTTCCTGATGGAGACTAGTCAGGCTGAGCCGGGTTCACATAAACATATCCGGCGCCTCGTACTGTCTTGATCCGCTCAATTTCGCCGAGTTTATGTCCGAGTTTCTTTCGAAGGCTGCTCAGATGTACATCAACACTGCGGTCGTAAGGGGTCAGAGGACGGCCGAGGACGCCCTCAGTCAATTGCTCGCGCGTTACCACGTGACCGGCTGCCTTTAGCAGCATCTCCAAAAACCCAAACTCAACGGAGGTCAACTCGATCTGCTCGCCGCTGCGGTTCACAACACGGGTCCCGGTGTCCAGTTCGATATCGCCGACAGAGATTTTTTCGGGCATGGAAAGAGTGGCGTTTTTGTCGCGCCGATCTTTGGTCCGGCGCAAAATGGCTCGGGCGCGCGCAATAAGCTCACGGGGATTGAATGGCTTGGGCAGGTAGTCGTCAGCACCCATTTCAAGCCCCATGATGCGAAGGACTTCTTCATCACGAGCCGTCAACATAAGGACCGGCGTATCGGATTGATAACGCAGATGCTGCAGTACCTCAAAACCACTCATACCGGGAAGCATTACATCGAGTACAATCAGGTCGTATTTGCCCGCCTCCGAGACGGCCAGCCGCAATCCCTGCTCGCCGTCGTAAACCGAGGTGATCTCGAATCCTTCAGGTTTGAGATACTGACTCAACAATTCACATAACTCGGTATCATCATCTATCACTAAAATGTGGCTCATTGCACATCCCCCGTTAAGCTCACTTATAATGGCTCAAACTACTTTATTTTAACAGAAATTGCGGCGAGCAAAGCTAAATCCTTTTGCAAAGAAATGTTAAGCCGGAGGGGGACTTCAAGGATGTTTTATATAGATAATTTAAGAAGCCAGCGAGCTCTATCTCGAACCGGTTGAAGACGACCTCTCTTCGATACCAGGGGCCGAAGTCACTGAAATAGCAATATGACAAGGCTTCCGAGTTTGGGCTGCGAAAAGGTTACCAAGACACTGCAACGCGATGGTTGGGCAGGAGCATGGGCGTTCGGGTCCCGTCGGAGTTTTCGCGCAAAAAAGCGATGTGGTTACCTCTGCGGACAAGATGGAACCCCAACAGTTCGAAGGCCCTGATGACCTTCTCGACAGGAGTGTCGGCGGGAAATCAGCCCATTACACGGACACTCCCGCTTCCGCCACGAAAACCTCCAGGGCGGGCGGAATATTCTCGATTACCTCGGGGCCGAAGGTCTCCACGTGGAATCCGATCGCCGATTTCACATCGGCAAGGGCCTCATCGTAAGTATCGCCCTGACCAACGACAACCCCTTTCAACCCCAATGGATACGCCACGTACCCTTCACTATGTTTCTCCACGATTATCTTGAACTGCTTCAGCATAGTCAGACCCTGTACCGTTAGTAGGACCGGTCATAGCACGAGCATGTGCATTCGTAAAAAATACAGGGCTGCAAATCCGCCATGGAAGTAATGGTTTCAGGTGCTGGTGGAGATGGTGGAGGCGGCGGGAGTTGAACCCGCGTCCGAAAGCATTCCGCC
>Ga0187872_10000922_pt1 | contig 31778 bp, 29 predicted proteins | sample June2016WEW_16_4_FD_132973 | JGI IMG/M metagenome (GOLD analysis project Ga0187872, IMG submission 132973) | Peatland microbial communities from SPRUCE experiment site at the Marcell Experimental Forest, Minnesota, USA - June2016WEW_16_40 | ecosystem: Environmental > Terrestrial > Soil >...
AAGGCCGCTGCTTCCCGATTCATGGTTCCTCCGCCGCTGATGACGAGATCCGAATTCCAGATCAGATTCAAACCATCCACAGCATGTTCGGGAATGATGATGCGCCCCTCATCAATCGCTCGTGTCCAATGGGAGCGAAGAACAGTCGCTTGGTTCTCATTGCGCGGGAGCATCACCACTCGAGCGCTAGGCTGGTCCAGAAGATACCGGAGGCTCTCGGCAAGAAACTGTTCGCTCTCCGGATTGTGATAATGTGCCTCGGTAGCGGGCGGACGCACGGTGGCGATGAGTTCGTCTTGGCGGACTCCCAGGAGGTTCCGGACATCGGGGTCAGGTTTCAACCGCGGGACGTACACGTCCTCTTTCAATCCGTGGTATCGGAAGACGTGCTCCGACTTCTGATGCACGCGCTCTTCCGGAATCACGTCGGGCACAAAGATCCAGTCCGGGTGCAAGAATCCTGTCGTGTTTACAAATTCATAATCAAGCATGACCACACTCGGAATCCCGAGTAGCGAGGCAACCAAACATTGGGCGCGCGAAGTATGAGACACGGCGAGGTCCGGCTTCTCCGTTATCGCCAGAGGCAACAACTGCACGGCACGCAGTGCGGTCCCCAATAGCTTCAGGATCCAGTTCTTCCCGTAGTGTCGGCCCACGACCTGGCATGAGAGCCGATGCAAGCGCAGCAGTTCGCAAACCTGATAAGAGTCTCGCGCCGTTAAGAAGACCTGGTAACCCCTTCTTTCAAGCCCTTCGATGATGGGGATGAAAAAAGGCACGTGAGGCGAGTTATCGAGGTCGATCCATATTTTCTTCGTGGCTAGGCGGGAGGACCTCTTGCGCTCTTCAGTATGACTCTCCTGAACCGGTTGCTTCTCGGCTGTGCTCAAAATCACTGTAGGGCCCTCGGTGTGTCGATCGATGTACTGCCTGTCAATCTCTCGCTGCTGGCTGGACGGACAACGGGCTCTCGGTGATCTTTCCAATCCGCGCGATTTCCTCAATCACGCGATTCTGCTGTGCCAGGCTCAATCCGGGATACATCGGGAGTGAAAGGACCTGGGCGGCTGCTCTCTCCGCCACCGGGAAATCCCCTTCTTTGAATCCCATGGCGCGGTATGGTTTCTGAAGATGAACGGGAACCGGGTAGTGGATGCCGGTTCCAATGCCAGACTTGGTCAAGTGTTCTTGCAGTTCGTTTCGTTCCGCCGTCTGAACCACGTAGAGGTGATAGACGGTGTGGGACCAGGATGGCTCGAAGGGCAGGACGAGGCTTGCTGACACCTCGCGCAGCAATTCGTTGTAACGCACCGCAATCTGACGACGCTTCTGATTCCACTCCGGGAGGTGACGAAGCTTGACTTGCAGGATTCCGGCTTGGATCGCATCCAGCCGCCCGTTGTAACCCTCCATCTCGTGGTAGTACTTGCGTGCTTGGCCGTGATCGCGCAGCATGCTTACTTTCTTTGCGAGCACTGCGTCATTCGTCGTAAGCGCTCCAGCCTCTCCACAGGCGCCCAGGTTCTTCCCCGGGTAGAAGCTAAAAGCTGCCGCATGGCCCATGGAGCCTGCTTTTCTCCAGCGGTTTTCCTTTTTCGAAAAGTATTCTGCGCCGTGTGCCTGGCAGGCGTCTTCGATGACAAGAAGTTTGTACCGCTGCGCCAATTCGAGTATCGGATCCATATCCGCGGTTTGTCCGTAGATATGCACGGGGACGACAGCGGTGACAGGCGCCTTCCAGTTCTTGTGAAATAGCTTCCCCGTTTTTGAATCCGAATAGCAATCCTGCTCGAGATATTGCTTCAGCTTCGCGGGATCCATGCAGTAGTCACGTTCGTCGATATCCACGAAATCCGGCCGCGCGCCTGCCTGGCTGATAGCTTCTGTTGTCGCGATGAAGGTATGCGGGACAGTGACAACCACGTCACCCGGCTGCACACCAGCAGCCATCAGGGCGAACCGCACCGCATCTGTGCCACTTGCAACCCCAACGCAATAGGAGACGTCGCAAAAGCGCCCGAATTCCCGCTCGAACTCTTCGAGCATTGGCCCCCCAATGAATCCAGCAGTCCTGAGAGCTTTCTGAACCACAGGCATGATCTCGCCCTCAAGCTCTTCGTGGAGACTCACCAAGTCCAGGAATGGAATTTTCTGATTGTTCGACATGAAAGATCCTCGGGTACGATCGGATTAGGTGATTGCTAGCTGTAGATCTGAACAGAGGGTGACTTAGCTCGCTGACCAAGATAATTGTGAAGCCCTTCTTGCCATGTCTTGAATACATTCAAGCTGTGGCTCTTGAGAGCTCGGTTTTCGAGTACGGAATATTTCGGCCGGGCCACTTTCGCGGGAAACTCATTCGCTCCGGCAACCTTCAAGTTAACCGACGTGCCAGTAATCGCAAATATCTCCCGCGCGAACTCATACCAGGAGCAACTGCCTTCCGCTGTGGCATGGTAAAGCCCGTAACAATCGGAACGGCTGAGGACGCAAATTTGTTGGGCCAGTTCCGCGGTGGCCGTGGGGCTGACGAACTCATTGTCCACGACTCGCAACTCGTCCCGCTCCTTCGACAACTTCAGCATGAGCTCAATGAAATTCAGGCCGCCCTTTGCCCTGCATGGATTTGCGCCGTACAAGGCTGAAGTTCGAATTACGAAGTGTTTCTTGGCCGTGCGGCGGACAAAGTGCTCTCCGGCGAGCTTCGATATTCCATAAACGTTCAGCGGGTTAGGAGCATCCTCTTCCACGTAGGGGCTATTCTTGATTCCGTCGAACACATAATCGGTGCTGACGTGCATCAGAGTGGCACCCAAATCTTCTGCGATGAGGGCGAGGTTTCGCGGGCCGATGGCATTGACGGCCAACGCTTTTTGAGGATCGCGCTCGCAATTCTCGACATGATGCATCGCGCTTGTATTTACGATCACATCAGGCCGAGCTTCCCGGAGGGCGCGGGAAACTGAGTCAACCTCGGTGACTTCAATATCTTGATGCGTAAGAATCAACGCTGTGTCGCCATTTGCGGAGAAAGCGGCGACGACGTCGTTGCCAAGCTGCCCGCTAGCGCCGATGACTGCGATCTTCATCCTCACAGCGCCTTGGACATCACATGGCTGTCGAGGCCACTCTCAATCGCCTTGAATGTCCCAATGTTAGAGAACCGTGGATCGTCCCAATCCTGGAACTTGTCCATGTTGTCGATCAAATTCGACACGATGGCTTTCAAATCGTCTGCAGGATGGAAGCTCAGCGTGTTTTTCGCCTTCTCCGTGCTCACTTTGTAGTTCCTGAAATCTTGGATGTGCTTGATGACGAGGTGGATCGAAATTCCTAGCCGCTCCTCTATCGCTGCCTTAACCAAGTCGCCCACTTCACCCACCGTATAGTTTCCGGAGGCGATGTTGAAGATTCCGGAGATCTGTTGGCTTGCCTCTACGGCCCGGATGTAAGCCGTTGTGGCGTCCTGAATGCTCAGGATCGGCCTCCAGATGGAGGGATTGTTGATCGTGATCGCGTGATCCCTCATGGCGTGCTTGAACATGGTATTGATAATCAGATCAAGACGCATGCGCGGGCTGTACCCGGAGATGGTCCCCTTTCGAAGCGCAATGACGGAGAACTTGTCATCAACGAGTTGCAATGCCGCCTGTTCTCCTTGCAACTTGGAAATGCCGTACGGATAACTCGAGCTCACCGGGCGCGTTTCGTCGTACAGCTCGTTTTCCGTGTATCCGTACACCGAGCACGAACTGGCGTAGATGTATCGCTTGACCTTAGCCTTCTTGGCCGCGTACGCAAGATAGGAAGGAGCAGCGGCGTTGAATATGAAATTCTTGCTGGGCGAAAACTCGGCCATGGGGTCGTTCGAAAGGCCTGCCAAAAATACGACCTGATCGTACGGTTCAAGGTCCTCTTCCGTCAGGTGAAAGATGTCTTTGTTGAGGATCCCAACCTGTCGGGGCAGGTGGTTACCAAACCAAAAAAGATCAACCACATCCACCTTATAGCCCCGGTCGAGCAGCTTGGGAATCAGGGCAGAGCCAACGTACCCTGCACCTCCCGCAATAAGAAGTTTCACAATGCCTCCTAGGGGCCGGAAGATCCTGGTCAGTAACTGAAATTTGCCGATTCCGGCCGCTCAAACCACTGGGCCAAAGTCTGGGCGTTTCGATCTTTGTCTGAGAGGATCACGTCCATGATGGGCCACTTGACCCTGACAGCTGGGTCGTCCCAACGAATACCGGATTCTCCTTTATTGCTGTATATCCCTGTGCACTTGTACTGAATCTCAGCCGTATCGGAAAGAACACAAAATCCTCGAGCAAAACCAGCCGGGGCCCACACTTGCCGGCGGTTTTCAGCAGACGCTTCGATTCCAACCCATTCCCCGGAAGTAGGAGATCCTTTGCGAATATCCACTGCTACCAGGAACGCGCTGCCCTGGGAAACGCGCATCAGCTTGCCCATTGGCGGATCCCACTGGAAGTGCAAGCCGCGAACAACGCCTCTCGTCGAGCGCGAGTGATTATCCTGGACAAAGTGGGTCGGCAGGCCATGCTTTAGGAACTGATCCTCTCGAAACGTCTCCATGAAGAAGCCCCTACTGTCTTGAAAGATCTCGGGCACCAGCACGACGACATCCCGCAAAAATCTTGACTCGATTCTTATTTCCATTGTTCCCGTAAGCCCGTGTGAGGGATCAGACAAAAACGAGTGTTCAGCAAGGCATAACCTGCTGAATGGGCTCACCTCTGCATGTCACGCTGTTCCCGCTCTTCGGTGACATACCGGAGTATCTTTGCAGGGTTTCCTGCAATGATTGCATTGGCCGGTACATCTTTCGTAACAACGCTGCCTGCGCCGACGATAGCGTTCTCGCCGATTACTACATTCGATAGGACGGTTGTTCCCGAGCCGATCGACGCTCCTCTTTTCACAAGCGTCGGCTCGACCTTCCAATCCTTTTCCGTTTGCAACTGCCCGTCGGGCGCTATGGACCTGGGATAGGAATCGTTGATGAACGTAACACTGTGCCCGATGAACGCGTTGTCTTCGATGGTCACGCCTTCACAGATGAAGGTATGGCTCGAGATCTTGCAGTTCTTGCCCACCTTGGCGTTCTTCTGGATTTCAACGAAAGCGCCGATCTTCGTGTTGTCGCCGATTTCGCAGCCGTAAAGGTTGATAAATTTCGACAGCTTCACGTTTTCGCCGAGCTTTACATTCGGGGCGATGCAGAGATAATCTGTCATAGAGGGACGATCTTGCCCTTCTGCTTGAGCGACTTGTCGGCGGCTTCAAGAATCCTTATGACCTGCAATCCAGCAGCCCCGTCGTTGAACGGCTTCTTGTTGTTCAGGACGCAATCGACAAAGTACGTGGCCTCGATCTTGAGTGCTTCGATCTGTTCCACCTTTGGCGCCCACATGTCGCCCGTCCGATAGCTGACGAGCGTCTTATAGACTTCCTCGCCCGTGGTCATTTCAACGCCCTTGTCGTACACCTTGATCTTCTCGTCCGCCTCCAGGTCGTTCCACACCAGCATCTTCTTCTCGCCGCCGATCAGAGTCGTGCGGACTTTCACCGGAGAAAGCCAGTTCACGTTGATGTGGCCGATGAGTTGGTTCGGATAGTAGATTGTGAGGAAAGCGATGTCGGCGATACCGTTCAAATGCTGCTCGCCCGTGGCAACGACGGCTTCCGGCCTTTCCTTGATGAGGTAACCCATGATTGAAAGATCGTGCGGTGCCAGGTCCCAGATCACGTTCACATCGTGCTGAAAGAGTCCTAGGTTCACGCGCGTCGAATCGTAATAGAAGAGATCGCCCAGCGTTCCGTCGTCGATGAATTGCCGGATGCGCCTCACTGCTCCGGTAAACAAGAACGTGTGGTCGACCATGATCTTGAGGTTCTTTCGATCGGCGAGCTCGATCAGCTCTTCCGCCTGCGCTGAAGTGCAGGTAAACGGTTTTTCGACGAAAACATGCTTGCCGTTTTCGAGCGCGGCCTTGGCTAGCTCGTAGTGCGTCCACACCGGCGTAACCACTGCGACCGCATCCACATTGGTCGCGCGCAGCACTTCTTGGGAATCTTCCGTCAGATACATGTCGTGGTAGGCCTGCTGAACGCGCCGCAGCGAATGCGGACTCTTGTCGCACACGGCGACGACTCGGGATTTCTCCTGCGCATGGAAGTTGCGAACCACATTCGGACCCCAGTAGCCGTATCCGATTACGCCTATCTTGAGCGTGCCTTCGCCCAAATCGCTACGGACTGGGATCTTCGAGCGGGAACCGATGCTGACACCGATAGCCATTTTCTTCACCTTGGTTGTTAAATCTTCGTGCGGGAAGTAACTACGCCTACCGTAAGCTCGGCGGGTTCATGACCAGGTAACGCGAGGGATCAGAACTCAGACGCACCGGATCGCGCGATGAAATTAGTACGCGCCGTCACCGGAAAATACCGCCCGAGGCGTTTTCAGTAGGATCTTGACGTCCAGTAACGGCGACCATGTCCTCGAATAGTGCAAATCCAGTCGAACCATCTCATCGAACGTAGTCATGCTTCTTCCGTGAACTTGCCACAAGCCAGTGATTCCCGGCTTCGCCTCGAGCAGACGCCGCCGGTGCCAGATGTCGTACGCCTCGATCTCATAAGGAATGGGGGGACGCGGCCCCACCAGGGACATTTCACCAACTAGGACGTTCCAGAACTGGGGCAGCTCGTCGAGACTCGTTCGGCGCATGAACGTGCCGATCGGAGTCACGCGCGGGTCGTTCATGAGTTTGTACACACGATTCTTTTCGCCCCCGCCGGCCGAAGGTTCAGCCTTCCCCGCGATGAAATCCCGGACGTACTGCTTGTGGATGCCCGCATCGGTGGAAACATGCATCGATCGGAACTTCAAGAATGTGAACGGTACGCCATACTGGCCAACTCGCAGTTGGCGGAAGAGAACCGGTCCCTTCGAAGTCAGTTTGATTGCAATCGCAAGAACCAGAAAGATCGGTGACAACAGGATCAGCGCTACGGCGCCTCCGACCAGATCCATGGTGCGCTTGGTGATCAGGGAGACCTTCTTCTTTTTCTCAATTTCCACGAGATCCGGATAAAGCAAGGGGTCGACCGGACGTGCCTGCCCGTCTCCTTTTTTTCCATCCGGGAACGCGTAAAAGGAAATCTGGCAGCGGCTGAGCTCGCTCGCATTAAAGGCCTTCCGAAGTTCAGTCACTACCTTGGACTCAATTGCCTTGGCGGCCATGTTGACATCGGAATCGCCGAACTCCGTGAAAATGAATCCCAAGACCGAGTCAGCTTCGAACCAGCCGGCAAGATCGGTTTCACGAATGGCCGAGCACAGGACGACGGCCACCTGCTTCAGAAAAGCATCGCTCTTGCCCTGTTGGATGCCGCCCTTCCCGACATCGACGAGCATCAGGAGCAGGTGCTTCCGCGACCGTTCCGACCGCTTCCTCTCACGGCAGAGCATGCGGCGGAATTGCTCCAGGGAAAGGAGCGCCGCCAAGTCGTTGTTGACTGGCTCAACGACCGAGCTGTTCCGGCCGGGGGCTGTGGGCAACTTTCCGATGGACGAACGATTCACCATGTTGGCCATGTTGGCTAAACTTGTGAATCCCTTCTCAATGTCTTTGTTATAGACTCGCTACCGCTGGGCGCAACGCAACCCGCTGAACACGCGATGAACGCAGCGACTCCACGAGCGCCGAATCGATCTCAACCGCGACCGCCCGCTGGAGGAGCGTAACGGAAAGCACCAGGCGGTGGTTTCCCCTGAAGTTGGTAAGGATCCCCTCCAGGCCCCGCAACGATCCCGATTCGATTCTGACCCTGTCACCTACTGAAAGGAACGGCCACGGTTGGTTCGGAATGCCTGACGCGACCAAGGTCTGAATCGCTGCGATCTCCTGTTCATCCACCGGAACGGGCACGCGGTTGTAACCGACAACCTGAATCACGCCCGCGGTCTTTAGGATTGGCAGACGGTGCTGCGGGTCGAAACGGCAAAACAGGTAGCCGGGGAAAAGCGGTGTCTCCAGCTCTTTGATCCGGTCGGACCAACGCCGCCTCGACTTGTAGAGAGGCAAAAAGCACTCATAGCCCATGCCCGCCAAGAAATCGGTGGCGCTCGCTTCCCGTCGCATGCGCACCTGCACAGCAAACCACGGGTACTTTTCGGCTACCCCAGAAGCTCCGGGTACTGTCAGATTCGACTCTGATTTTGTCGTCATCCGTCTCCAAATGGCCAAGCTACCGCTCTTAAAGTCCCAAGAAGACTCCTGCACATGACCAGCCAGAGTTCGCGCGACACATGCCTGCAATTACAAACTTGCAACCATATGAATCAAAGTCGATTAAAAGAACCAGCCGGCTGTCCGCCGAGGAAAAACCGATGATCGGTAGGCATTTTTGTGAACATTTCGATCCCAGAGTTGCAATCATTTTCCATGATGATGTATCTGCTAGTAAAACATATGACTTACGGCACATTTGCCCAACCGTTAGTCTCTTCGCAGGGGCAAACTGCTGCGAATTCTTGTCACCCGATTTTGGCACACAGACAGAATCTGTCATTTGGCAACCACACTCGACCCATCGCGCTTCGCCATATCCTTCTGATCGTCGTGCCCATTTCCATATCCGTATCCATAGCCTTGGGAGTAGTAGGAACTGAATATGTGATCTTCGTCTGCGGCATTGAGCACAACTCCTACAATATTGCGCCCTTGCAGCTCTTGGCAGGCTCTCTTGGCAACCTCAGAGAACGTCGAGGCAGCTCGCACGACCAGAAGAACTCCATCGCATAGATCCGCCACAATGCTTGCGTCAGCGACTGGCAAACAGGGCGGCGAGTCGAGGATCACCCAATCAAAGACCGGTGTGACGCGATCCAGCAATCTCTTCAGGCGTCCGTTTGAGAGTAACTCGCTTGGGTTCGTGGCTTGTTTGCCGCCCGGTATCAGACAAAGATTTCCCTCCTCAGGGCTCTGAATCACGCTCATCTCGTCCGCCTCGCCAAGCAGATACTCCGTCAGGCCCGGGGAGGAGGGCGCTCCGAGTGAAACGTGCAGGCGGGCGCAGCGCATATCGGCATCGATGATCAGCACCCGGCGGCCGGGCTGCCGAACGATGGCCTGGGCGAGATTCGTCGTCACAAACGTTTTTCCCTCGGCCGGCACCGCACTCGTCACCAGCAGTGTTCGGAGTGTCTGGTTACTACGGATCTGGTAGAGCCGGGAGCGCAGAGTGCGAAACTGTTCTGCGCCGTGCACGCTCAAGCCGGGGTTGAAGAAGACGTTTGTGTTCGGGTCCAAATGCCACTGCGTGCGTACACCATGAGCCCGCAGATCATCGAAGCGCAGATAGTCGGAAAACGGTGCAGTGGCGGAAGCGGCTTGTGGTGCTGTGGCCATCGCGACATTCAGTGCACTACTCTCCAACGGCGACGTTGCGATCATCGTGTCCAGCGGGGAGGCGGCAGCGTCAGCCGGTTGCATCGTGGCCCGCTCCTGCTGGGCTTTTTTCAGAGCTTCGTGGATGCGACTCATGATTTCCTTTCGCGAGACGGAAGCGGGTTCACTCGGCGCTGGCGGCCGAGCCGTTCGTCCACATTCTCCAGCAGGACTTGCGTGCTCGGCCCGTCGCCGTTGGATGAGATCCCCACAGAAGCAATGGGTGCGATCTCATCGAGCTGGAACTCTAGCGCGACTTCCTCCACCAGATGAGCCGGGACGGGCCGCACACTGTCCACATAGGCGCTCATCAGCGCGTGCTCGCACAGCAGGTTCACGACGCGCGGAATTCCCCAGGAGTACCGATGCACTGTCTGAATCGCTTCCTTGGAAAAAATCGGCTCGCCATTCGCACCGGCGATCCGTAGGCGTTCAGCGATATAACCAAACGTTTCCTCGAGCGAGAGCGGAGCTGTCCGGCACCACAATGTGATGCGCTGGCGGAGCTGCCGCAATTGTGGCAGTTTCAGCTTTTCTTCGAGTTCGGGCTGGCCCGTAAGGACGATTTGCAGCAGCTTTTCTGTCGAGGTCTCGAGATTCGTAAGGAGCCGGATCTCTTCGAGCACATCATGAGAAAGATTCTGTGCTTCATCCACGATCAAGACGGCCGTTTCTCCTGCGCGATAGCGTTCGAGCAGCCACTGATTGAGCCGTAGGAGCACATGGCTCTTCTCGCGCGACTCGCAGGGAATTTCGAACTCCGCCATCATGAAATCGAACAGGTGATTCACTTCCAGCCGGGAGTTAAAGATATATGCGGTCGCCACTCGTTGCCCGCGCAGCCAGTCGAGCAGCCGGTTCAAAAGCGTGGTCTTGCCCGTGCCGACCTCGCCCGTCAACAGGATGAACCCCTTGCGTTTTTGAATGCCGTAAGTCAGATTCGCCAGCGCTTCCTGAATCCGATCCGTCAGAAACAGATAGCGCGGATCGGGGTTGACATTGAAGGGGCTCTCTCGAAGACTAAAGAATCTCTGATACATGTTTTCCTCAGGCCCCCGCATCCAAACTTAGGCTGCCATTCTGTCCCGGACGAGCAGCGGAGAGTCCCTCCGGCCGTTTGGTCGAATCGGGCACGATCGCGGGAATCATGGCGAGCAGAGGTAACCGGAGCGAAAACTCGACGTCTTGCTCGGTTCGCAGCGATGTGTCCCGCATCTCCAGCAGAAATGTGATACCTAGCCCCAGACCCAATCCTGCGAAAAGGCCGCCCGCTGCGAAGAGGAGTCGGTTGGGAAAAGATGGCGTGTTCGGCAAATTGGCGGGGTCGAGCACTCGGAACTGTTCTCCTTCTTGCTCGCGCTGAAGTTCGGTTGCCATGGCCGCGTCATCCCGCTTTTTCAACAGCTCGTTGTAGGAGTCAAGCGCCGTCTGATAGCCGCGTGTCAATTCCTTGTATTCCTCTTCGACGGCCGGACTGGATTGCACGCGGTCCTGATAGAGTTTGATCTGATCTTTGATTTTTTCTTGCTCCTTCGTTTTTTCTGCGATCACCTGTTCGTACGAGTGGATCTGCGAGCGCAATCCGGTGACCTGAGGCGGCTCGATCACGGTTCTTGCCTTGTTGGGTTGGATCGAGTTCTCTTGTGAACTGCTCTCCGCAATCTTCTTTTGCAGAGCGGCGATATCGGTCTTCGCCTTGATGACGTCCGGATAGTCGTCCGTGTACCTGGCCTGAAGACTCGCCAATTGCGTTTGGAGCGCGGCAAGCTGCTGTTCGAGTGTTTCGGGGTTCCGGCCGGTCTGGGAAGCTTGCCAGGCTGCAATCTGCTGTGTTAGTTGCGATTCGGCGAAGCTCTTGTCCTGCTGTGCGCGCGCGAGCGCTTGCGTTGCGGCGTCGAGTTGGGATAGAAAGCCGGTGAGAATGTTCAGATTCGTCTGCGCTTGGTCGGGCAACGAGCCTATGTGCCCGCTCTTGAACGCGGCGAGCCTGCCGTCCTGAGCATCGAGGTTCTTCTTCGCTTCGTCCAGTTGTTGGGCCAGAAATTCATTGGTCACTTGCGAACGCTGCTGCGAACGGCGCAGGCTTTCTTCGATGAACATCGATGTGATGGTCTTGCAAACCTGCTGTGCCATTCGCGGATCGTCTAACGTCACGTTGACGAAAAAGCCCGGCAGACCGTTCCCCCCGGTCTGGGCCATCGGCATCACAGGAGTCACGTCGACGGCCGATTGCAACCGCGCCACTAAATCGTCCATCGAGACTTGACTGATTTCGTGCGAATACAGTCCGTATTGACGAATGATCGGCTCGAGGCGCGTTCGGCTCATAATTTGCTGCCGCATGCTCGCAAGGCGGTCGCCGATACTCGTCGTGTCCACCGGCTGGACCACCCTGGAAGATACGGTCGGAGGTTCCACAAGAACCAACGTTTGCGACTTATACTTCGGTGTCAGGAACCATGACACACCGTACGCCAGCGGCGGCCCGATGACGGCCAGTATGGCAATCAAGACCCACCGTCTCCGCAGCATCGCGATGTAATCCGCGGGGGTTAATTCGCGCCGAGTCATTCCGACCTCTCTTTGTGGTTGACGATCTCTTTCATTCGCACGTTCCGATTGTGCTGTCGCTAAAACAGGAGGGGCCGCTCGTGCCAGCCCACTCCTACTGAAATCGTATGCACTATCACGCTGGTCCCGCACGTCGGCCCAATACAAAACGAAGCGTTGGAATCCTGGTACTGCATCTGGTAGGACAGCGTAAGGCCCAGCGCCGGCCCGAACGGATGACTGAGATGCGCGCCCACAAACCAATAGTCATACGTTTGACTCGAGGGAGTGAGGGTGCCGACGACCAGCCCCTTGTTGCGCGAATATCCGCTCGTTATTCCGCTTGAAAAAGTTCGCGACATCTGTCGCGTTGCTGAACCCGAGACCGTATCCGTCTCGGAGCCCGCCAGCACGCCGGAGCCAGCGGTTACCCCATGGCTGTAACCCAGACCCAGTGCAATTCGCCGCAGCTGATAGCTCAGAGAGGTGTACAGCGCCCAGTAGAGTTGTGTCGAGTTGGGAGCCGGTGTTCCGCTTCCACCAACTGCGATGGGTACCTGAAACACGGCGATCTCCGGGCCCGCTGCAACTTGGAAAGCAAGTCGTTGGGTGACGCGCCTTCCGTAGGAAGCCTGGATCGTGTGATAGTCAATGGATTGGTTGAAATTGCTGTAGCGGATCGCGCTATACGTGTAGACGACTGCGAGCGTGTCCTGCCGGGTCCACAAGTAGTTGTAGCCGACTCTGGCAGTCGCCGTGCCAGAGTTGAGCAGATCACTGTCGAAGTAGTGCAACAGAGAATACCCGCCGACAAACGTGAGCGATGTGCGCGGCGTCAGGGATAGATCAGCCTCCGTGTAGAACGCTTCCGTCAGATTCTGTCCGAACCCTGTCAGCAGGGTTTGAGACGGCGTGAAAATCGAGCCGATTCCGGTTCCGGCACCCGGAATCGTAGTTACGCCTAGGCCGCCGAATCCGAACGATGACTCCGGCATGTAGCTCGTTGAATCTAGGAACTTAATTGTCCAGCGACGAAGCGTGAACTTGTCCGTGAACCCCAGTTCTTGCACGATCCCGTTGCCTGTCCCGGTAGCACTCGCGATCATTCCGCCGCCCGTATAGCTGAGCGTCATGTCGGAGTTGCCAGACGTCCGGTGCACGTCCACGCCTCCCGAAACCGAGGTGTAAGTGCCCCAGCTGTATCCGCTCGCTGTTTCTTGCGCATCCGATTCGGCCGTTCCGAATACGTTGAAGTGAGGCTGCCAGTAACTGCGAACGGTCGGGCCGCCCAATGAGAGGTCTTGCACACCCGCCAGCGCCCGCGTGTCCGGCGTCACGGGACCGGTTTCCACGTCGGAATCGCCGTTATCGGCCGCCGAGGCGAGGGGTGAACGATAGGCTGGAATCGGCTGAGCAGACTGATCCTGAGTCTGCTGGCCCTGGTTTTGCTGGCCTTGACTCTCCTGACCCTGAGTCTGTTGATCCTGAGCCGTGGCTGCCAGCGCCATCAGTGTGATGAGCGCCAGAACAAACAGGCCGGCCGTCCACGAATTGTGGCGCAAAATACGCATCCCTTCTCCTACGGCACGACGATTTGATCGCCCGCCTTGAGTAGAATGTTCTGCTCCGTATTCCTTCCCTTGACGACTTCCTTATAGTTGAAGGGGAATTTCTCCTGCTTTCCGCCTTCTTTGCGGAGCACGTAGATATTTTTCAAGTTTGCAAACAATGTGAAACCACCCGCGCTCGAAAGCCCCTGCAACACGGTCATGCCGGGCAGCAGCGGATAGGCACCCGGTCGTGCCGCTTCGCCGAGGATGTAAACTCGCTGGCTGTTGATTTGCGTGACAATCACAGTCACCTGAGGATTGGTCACGAATTTCTTCAGGCTCGTCGTTAGCTGTTCCGCCAGTTCCGTTGGCGTCAGTCCAGCCGCTTGGACATCATTGAGCAGGGGTAAGGAAATCCTGCCGTCCGGCCGCACAGGAACTACCCGCGTCAGTTCGGCTTCCTTCCATACGCTGATGTCGAGCATGTCTTGCGGGCCGATAACGTAACTCGCATCAGCCGTCGCGGCAATCGCCGTCGTGCTGGGCGGAGCGGCGATCTGTTTCTTCGCCGCCTCGTCTTGTGCTTGCATCGGCGTCGCCAGCAGCAATAGAGCCAGCATCGCCCACAGACTCATTCGCTTCACCATAGCCCCCACTGTTTCGCTAATTTGTTTCCGCATCTTGCAATCCAATCTGCTTCAGTTTGTATAGCAGCGACTTATAGCTGATTTGGAGTTCTTGCGCGGCGCGTTTCCGATTCCATCGAGTTCGCTCGAGCGCCCGCAGAATCAGTTGCCGTTCGGCTTCGCGTGATGCGGCCTTCGCCGCGACTTTCAAGGAGTCGGGCCGCGTGCTGGACGCAACCGGCCGTTTTTTGGACGAAACGGCAGCGAGTTCGGCAACCAGCAAATCTTCCTCGCCAAGCGCCACGATGTTCTTTACAACGTTTTCGAGTTGGCGGACGTTGCCTGGCCAGCCATACTCCGAAAAGATTTGGAGTGTTCGCGAACTCAGCGCGCGGCGCGGCCGGCCGAAAGTCGCCGCGTGCTTCGCGATGAAAAAATCCGCGAGGAGGGGAATGTCCCTCTTGCGCTCGCGCAGCGGAGGCAATCGCAGGCAGACGCCGTTGACTCTGTAAAAGAGCTCGTTTCGGAATCGTCCCGCGCGCATTTCCTCGTCCAGATTTCGGCTCGTTGTCGACACGATCCGCGCCGTCAGCGTTCCGGGGCGCGGCTTTGCCTCGCCGTCGGGAAGCGCATGCAGCAGGTAACGCTGGCAGGCGGCGTGGAGTTCGCTGATCTCGTCGAAAAGCACAGTTCCGACAGCGATCTCTGCCGTGCGTCCGTTCAGTCCGAGTTCGCTGGACATCGTTTCCGGCGTCATCGCCGCGCAGGCGATCTTCACGAGCGCCTCTTTGCGGTGCGGCGACAGATGGTGGATCTGGTGCGCGAACATCTGCTTCCCGCTGCCGCTTTCCCCAACCAGCAGCACGGGTATGTTCGTCCGTGCAATGTCCCCGATCACGCTTTCGAGCGTGAGCATGGCCGGGCTCAGCCCGCTCAGAAAGCCCAGGGTTTGGGTGCGTTCAGCTGTGTCGGTATCGAGTCTGCAATCCATGAATCGTCGTAATCTAGGTTCCACCCTCGCCCAGGAGTCGGGCTTCTTAGGCTGCTCGTGCAATGTAGGGGCCACCATCTGTGCAGGGTCACGCCAGCCGTAGAGTTTTTTAAGTCTATTATTTCAAGTCGGTTACAAACAAAATCCGAGAAACACCCGCCTTTGGGACCTGCGAAAGTCCTCATTCGATTCCACGACGCAGAAACAAGTTTCCCTTCGTTCTCAATTGCTGGAAATAGTGGACTTAGGACGGGATTGGCGAACCGATAGCGTCGAAAGGCAGGGTTTCCTTGGGGATTCTGTGCCAAATTATGACAATAAAGAGGAAAAACTATGTGCAAATTCTGTCTCTTTGGAGAAACTGTTTTCCGCTCCGTGCTCTTGTGGGACCGGCCTTGATGTCCGTGCCTCGGGAGCTCACTTACTTGAGATACCTTAAGTTGATCTTGCATGCGCGTGGCCGCGGACACGCCCGGAGCGGAAACCAGCCAAATGAGTTACGCGCCCAGAATGAGACAGAACCGGCTGTTCAAGCGCTGCTCTTGTTGGGAGTCGTTATCCTCGCGAGCGCGCTGGCGGGGTATTCCCGGGATCCGCAGATCGTGAAGCAGAAATACTTCGACAAAGGGACGGCATATGTTGAAACGGGCAAATATCGCGAGGCCGAGATCGAGCTGCACCGGGCGGCACCGATGCTAAACAAGGCATTTATGACATCCTCCGGAGGACTCGCTCCCAGAGAGACTGGCAGGGTTCTTGATTCGAAATAGGTCACAGGTCGCGATCAGCACCGTCAACACTTCCAGCCTCTCTTCGGGACGCCTTCCCTCAGATCCCTACACGCTTCATGACGGCATCGATGCCGTCAAGGACCCGGTCCTCCACGTCATCTGCGAAGGGTCCCGGCTGGCCATAGAAGACCATGCTGTCAACGGCTTCATAACCTCCCTCCTGAAGAACGCGTCGCGAAGGGATGTAGCTCATCACATCGTTGGAGTATGCTGCCACAACCAGTTTACCCGGGTACTTTTTCTTCACTCGCAGAGAGTAAGCCACCACGACTTCGCCGCCGAGCGCCAGGATCGTGAAATCGGGGCCTAAACGGAGGGCCTGGATGGGGTATGGAGTCTGATGGACGGGCCGGAATTCATCATAAGCCATGAGCATTGCATTCGCGCGGCGGACACGCGCCGGATCGGCGTGCTTAAGCTCGTTCTCGAATGTTTGGCGTGTGTGCGGCGCGAAATGCAACTGAATCTTCTCGAATGCCGCTCGGATGGGGGAACTGACTGGCGAGAGCACTGTCCCAAGGACCCGGTTGACTTCGGCCGCTAGTGTTTTCCCATGCCTACACGCCAACTCGATCGAACCATGGGGATTCGGATTTTGATCTCCGCCACACAACATTATAAACATCGCAGTCGCTCCCGGATGGCGTTTCTCTAGGTCGATTTGGGCGAAGCCGGCATAGTCACCGCTCAATTGATAAGACCGGCCGGGCGATGCCGTGTTGTGACAGGCGTAACCGAAAACCACGGCGCGCAGCCGCCCAGCTTCCGATAGGATCCGCAATATGGGCACCTGAGTATCAACCGGCCCGGCAGGGTTTATGCCGATGCGCACGCCCTCGGGCGTACGCTCGCGGCGGTTCACTGCGAAATGCACCTCCCCGAAGCCATGGGAAAGCTGCGCGGGCGCAAGATCCGCTAGCGCTGCGCCAATTACGGGAAAAAGATCTTCGATTAACCGGCGGCTGTACTTGACGGCCACCCGTTCATCTTTTTGTCGGAGATTGAACATGGTCATGAGGTTTGGCCAAACAACCGGACCTGAGTGGGTATGTGTGGAATTGAACATGATCCGGGAGCGCTCGATCCCGTACTCCTGCTGCGCTCGCGTCGAAACCAGATCCGTAATCTCTCGCGGCAGCCCGATCAGATCTGTGGTGACGATGACGACAGGCGTTTTGTTGCGGTCCTCAATTGCGAGGGCCTTCGCCCATAACGGGTGCACAGCGCCTTCGGAGGGACGGTCACGAAACGAGTAGCCCGACATCCAGATGGATGTCTCGGGAGTAATATTTCTGCGGGCGACGCCGGCGCAAAACTCAGGCGTGTTCATGTGCGGCTCAGATCAAACCTTCTCTGTTGAAGGAGCTTCGTTGTAATCCGGGATCGGAGTTGGTGAAGCACAGAATCGCCCTTGTCTCCTACTGCAGGTGGGCCAAACCATTCTAGTCGAGAACCGGACGGAGCCCCGCGCACGATTGCGGCTTCCTCGCACGGGTAACGGAACGGGATTATTCTTCGATACACTGGATTATTTCCCGAACATCGGCTGGGCCCTTCAGTTTCAATGCCTTGGCGCGCATGGCTGCATAATAAGTGCCATACGCATAATTAGGCCGTGACCATAAGTCAGGATCCACTTGGGCCTTGGCATTGATACCTGGCAACAGCATCATCAATCTCTGCACAGGACGCCGTGTTCTTGTCAGGCGCCGAAGGTGGATCGCTAGGTTCATCCTATTTTTGTTCTGCGCAGGCGGCGCGCGGCATCTAGGAGAATCGGAGGTGTGATCGCCCGGATTACAGTCTTCACATTCACCGGGTGTTTCGCCACATTCACTGGGTGTTTCGCCACACCTGGACGATGTTGGAACAAGGTGGTGTGTCCGTCGCTCACTTCACTCTCGGGCCTACCATTCGAATAGTAGTAGGTTGCGATGGATTTTCGCGTCCGCCCTGGCGGACAGGCAAGGGGCTCCGGATGGCCGTGAAACGAAGTGTCCGTCGTGCTGAAAATGGCGCAGCGATTGAAGATAGGGAGAATTTTGCGCACCGACCCTGTCATTTCCCTATTCCACAATTCGAGATGACCTCCGTAATCCTCTTTCCAATCCTGATTCAAATATAAGAGCAAATTCAGTCTGCGATCTAGTCTGAGCTTCTCATGCCGATTGAAATCCGCGTGGACCTCCAGGTATCCGCCAGGCACAATCTGGTGCAGTCCGCCCCCATAGAAATAAGGATCCGGAATCACACCCGAGATGCCAGTCAACACTTCCAGAAATTCCATCATCGGTCTACTATTGAGGAAGTACAAAATATCCCGAATCGGAGGTGGCAGCTTCTCGGTAGTATCAAAAGCCAATTTGACTTGATTGTGGTCGTCAAATTCGGTCCAGCGCACCCGTGTGCGCTCCGGGAACTCGCGCAACGCAGCCTCCACAACGTTTACGGGCAGGAACTCATCCAAGTAGATGTTCGGAAATGGCGCGTTGGTTTGATACTCGTGCGACTTCTCCTGCGCCAAGGATTGCAGCTTCCTTAAGAACTTGTCGGTGAAGAGATCTTCCATAGTAGTCTCATTCGAATGTGTACTCGACCGTTGTCCCATGGGCTTACTTCCAGGAACGGAAGCGCCCCAGGGTCGCTAACATCAAGGATTGTGCGAATCTGCGATGTGTTCCATAGTACTCTGCCAAAAGATCACTGATGGATAGGCATCACGGCGGCTCGCGAGTCGAAAAACGAAATTGTAACCATCCCCATGACGGCGGGGCACGCCTTTTCCTGGCTGGCCCACGAGTCGGAGTTCTATCCTGCGACGCTCCGGACCGGGCGGCACTAGGTTAGGTGTGGACGATCCCGATGCCAAAGCCGTCCTGCTCTGGATCCTCGATTAGCTCCGTGGTGCGGTGCAGTCCCTTAATCTCCTCCCAGAACATAGGTACCCCGCCAGTGTAGGTGCTGGTGGGCTTGCCGTAGCGGGTACGAAAGTCCCGAACAATATCGTGGAATACAATGAGTCCGCCGGGGCGCACCAGAGGCCGGTAATTCGTGAAGTCGGCCTTGACCGCCTCATACTCATGGTCGCCGTCAATAAAAAGCAGATCAAGCAGTTTGCCGCGTAGGCTAGAGCGCACCTGCTGAATGGTCTCGGCCGCGCGCGAATCCCTTCGGACGCCAATGACGCGCTGTTTACTGGTAGCGAATCGCGAATGAATCAGAGACCGTTCGAGCGGCAACCCTAGATCCACGCTGATCAGCAGCGCGTCCGGGCGGCAGACCTTGGTCAGCAAGAACAGCGTGCCGCCGGAAGCTGTGCCGATTTCACAAACAGAGCGCGGCGGATTCTTGTCCAGAAGCCTGAGCAAGCTGACGATCTCGCTGTGTTGCTGGACAGCGCGGAAGACTTTGTGGGCACGGATAAGGCCGACTTGTTCCTCCAGCGAGGCGCAGCGGGAATATTGCTCACACATGGCCTTAAAATCGCGCTTCAGACTTCGATAGTTGCGGATCTCTTGCCAGATTCGGCGAACCGCAAGCAACGGAGAACGGGACGGAGCCCAGCGTGCGATTGCAGCGTCCACGCCCGGGCACCGGAACCGTGTCATTCTTCGGTACACTGGATTATTTCCCGAACATCGACTGGGCGCTTTATCTCCAAAGCGCTCCCGGAACTCGCGTTGAGCTGCGGATGACCGAGCGGGAGGAACGCAGCAGTCAACTCATCCACACGTTTCGCCCACGTATTCTGGGCCGCAAAAACCAGACGCGCAGCGGTCTGTTCTGGAGTGGGAGAAGTCTTCGTGGCCTGTTCGAGCAGCTCAAAGGAATGCTCGTAATCGCGATACATCGCTATCAAACCGAGCTCGGCCAACGGCCGTAATTCGGCGGTGTTCGAAATCACGACAGGTTTGCCAGCCGCAAGATACTCGTAGATCTTGACAGCATTCATGATCCGCGTCATGGGGAGATCCCGGTTCGGCATCGTGCACACGTCGAATTCGGCCAGGTAAGCGGCGAGCTTTTGAGGGTCGGTTTGCGGAAATACATGAATGTTTGCTACCGATGTCAGGGTTCTCCAACGTTCACGTTTCGCGGCGTTCGCGAAATGCACAGGGCCGATGTAAACGAACGACCAGTGGGGGAATCGCCGCGCCGCCGCGCCTACCCAGTCCAGATCTATCCATTCACCAAGGGCGCCAAAAAATCCCACGATTGGATGAGGCAGATGATTGAGCAGACCAGCCGGGACCGCGGAGTGAAATAGGTTATAGTCCCCGGCGTTGAGAATCTGTATCGTATTCGGATTGTGTTTGCACCGGTCTTCATAAAGCAGGCGGCTGCAAGCGACGAGCAAGTCGCAACGTTCCGCTAATTCATCTTCGAAGTCCCCGCCGTCGTGGCCATTCATGGCGGCAAACGCCTTCGTGTCATCCACGCAGTCATAGACGATCGGCCAACCGTAGCGATCCCGAAGGCGGAAGGCGAGCGGCGCCCACTTCGGCCGGTTAACCAGTTGAATCGCGTTGTGGATGCCACAAGCAGCGCGCATGTGGGCAACGGCCATTTCCATGGTGGCCAGAACCGCGTCGCTCCATTGGAGTTGATAAAGCTCACGGGTAATGCCAGGCAACTCGACGTAGAACACCCCCGGTTCGAGTTCCTGTGGGAGGGACGCGGGATCGACCAACTCCGGCGGCTTGAGCCGCAGATCCACCCAAAAGACGCGATGGCCCCGCAAGGCCAGTTCCCACGCGAAGTGGTGTGGGCGTTGCACGTTATGGTCCCATGGGATCGAGCTGAATAAGAGAACGTCCGGCGGGCCCGGTGGACGGGCAAGCCACTTGGTGTCGAGAATCGCTTTTGCCAACGCGTCGCGTGCGGACTGAAGTGCCTCGTTATCGGGGCTCACGATGCGTGGCAAGCCGAGCAACCGGTGCGTCCGTCGCTTGATCTTTTGCCGGATATGAAGCGGTACCAGAGCGCGATACGTTCCTCGGACGGCGCGATCGGCAAGCTCTTGAAGCCTCCGTGCGCGGCCAAGCCAGCCTCCCATTGGCCGCGCCCGGGCGGATCTCCTCTCGACCGGCTGGGGTGATGGATCTGGCGTTAGGAGCGGGAACCATTCCGAAGTTCCTGTTTCAACCGCTTCCAGGAACCGAATCCGGTTCTCTTGCTGCCCGGGCTGGTCGGCCGGGAAGGTTTGCATCAGGCGCTGGGCTTCCGCCACGGTCAATGGATCCGCCGCAATGCGCTCGGGACCAATGCGACGCTCGAAGGTCACCCGCGGCACGTACCGAGCCTCCGTCCTTCTGCTCATGCGCAGAACGAATTCCCACTCGGCCAACGCTTGAAACGATTCGTCGAAACCCGCGCCCGGAACGCCTGCGCGAGTGTGCATCCAGCAGGGAAGCGGCGGGTAATTGTCCAAGCCGAGCGGGCCGGGTGTCGGCCGGTACGTCGCCACCACTCCACGGCGTTCGCGGCCGTTTCCTGGTTGAATGACTCGATCCACTGCGCTCCAGGCCGCGTAAACAGCCTCCACCTGCGAGTCGCGCAACGCTCCGGCGAGGAGCTCGATGTGAAATGGGTAGTAGATGTCTCCGGCGGGAAGATAAGCGATCCACTCTTGATTCGCGGTCGCCAGACCCGCATTGAGCAGCGCGGCCGGCTGATCGCGACGCGCTTCATCAATCACGATGCTCGAAATTCGCAGCCGGTCGTCGAACGCTTGCACGACATTCGATACCCCCGCTCCAGGAGGCGAGACTATGATCGTCTCGAACCCGCGCACGGTCTGGTTTGCCAAGCTGGTCAACGAATCCCGCAGGCCCTCGACTTGACCGTCTTTGACGGGAACGATGACGCTCAAGTTTGGAAGCGATTGGGTCCCATGGCGATCAGAAAATTCCAGTGACCTGGCCCAGCGGCTGGCGCGATCGCAATAAAGTAATTGATTGCGCGCGATCCATGCGTCGCGATCCAGGGCGTTGGCGCGAAAGCTCGTACGGCCATGATGGAACACGAACGCGTTCCGTACTATCGCCAGCCGGTATCCCGCTAACCGCGCCCGCAAACAAAAATCGTTATCCTCGCCGGTGCCGACGCCGTAACCTTCGTCCAGGCCGGCCAGCGACTCCCACAATGCGCGCCGGATTATTACGCAGAAAAAAACGAGGCGTTCGGCTTCGGGAATCAGTTCCTTGCGATTGCGGATCTTTGCGGCGTAACGGCGGACCTGGCGCGGGTGAAAGGATTCTGCTTTCGGGTCCACTTGGAGAGGGTTCCCGGCGTAATTGGTCAACGGACTGACCACGCCTAACTGCGAATCGCTCAGAAGTGCGTCCCTCAAACCATCCAGCCAGCCGTCGGTCACGAGCGTATCGCTATTCAGCAGAACCAGGGTATCGTGCCTCGCCCGGCGGGCTCCCTCGTTGACAGCACGTGCGAAACCGAGCGGCTGGTCGAAATGCACAACGTCAAAGTGCTGGCGCTGCTTTTGTTCCCGCGCGAGCCAAACGCCCACCTCGGGATTAGAACCGTTGTCCACCACGATGATTTCGAACGGCACACTTGTCCGGGAATCATAAACGCTATCGACGCAAGCACGCGCGAATTCAAGCGCGTTGTAGACGGGAATAATTATGCTAGCGCCGGTCATTGGGGTCAGCGTCTTTCAAAGCCCGACCGGATTTTGGCGAACCACACCACCGGCGGCACTTTGATGCCCTCGTGGTATGGAAATTCGATTGGTTCGCTCGATCCGTGTCTCATCTCCTGAAGGCCTTGGAGGCATTCCAGGCGTTCGGTATCGGGTTCGTGAGTCTTTCAGACCGGCTCGAAAAGCCCTGAACTGCGCTATTGGATTGAAGTTCCTTGTGGATGAGCCGAGCTTCGATCACTTCTCCTAGCAGATAACTGAGTTGCCAACATTTTTCAAAAAACCATGCGTCATCCCCGAGCAGTTTCGTATATCCCACTTTCAAGCTTTCCACCACGACTTGCTTGATTAGATATTTCGGAATACCCAGGTATTTCTTACGGTCCACATTCTCGTGGTGAATGTGGAGACGGTACTGGCCACGGCCGAATCTTAACGCCCGGCTGAGAATCCATCCCCGGGTCATTTGGGACTTCCGGACCATATGCTCGACAACAGCCTTCTTGCAATGCCACGAGTTGAATCCGGCTTTGCCCAGGCGCCTGATTAGATCCGTCTCGGAACCCATCGCGTAACAGCGATCTCGCGGCCCTATACGAGTATTGAAGCGATAACCAGCCTCAAAAATTCGTGTCCGGATTGCCATGTTACCGCCGAAAACGTGGCTCGGATTATCTAGGGGGCCCTCTTCCCAAGATGGATCAGTAGACGCGAAAACTGGGCCCAACTTTACCCACGAGAGAATCCACTCCTCCGGTCGAATATCCCAGCGCAGAATCACCTGTCCTCCGAACACGGAAAATGAGCCGTGGGAATCGGCAGCAAGGCGCAACTCTTTCAACCAATCGAATCGCGGCAAAATGTCGTCGTCCGCCAGTACAACTAAATCGCCTTCTACACTCGCCAACCCTGTATTCAGCGCCGCATTTTTACCTCGAGAGAGCTCGAAAAGGTAAGTGAGTGGCAGCCGATCCATAAAAGAGTGAATGATTTCTCTTGTTGCGTCGGTGCTTCCATTGTCCACGATCACTAACTTCCACCCTCCCCTTGGCGCCTCGACGTGACAGTACGCGCCCAAGGCTTCGGGTAGGGTTTTCGCCCCGTTATAGGTCGCGATCAGGACAGTGAGCATGGACGTGAGTTGGTGCTATTCCAGAATTCTTGCCTCTACGTTTTCTTCTTCGTCGATCCTCGGGTACGCGACCCGCCGACGGAGACCGGCCTTCGGTAATTGTTCTGCCACTTAGCACAATGACGTGGTGCGGTTCCGGGTCTCCCGTGTTCCATCTTTGCGATTCGATTAGGAGTGAGTCCGCAATGCATTGTTCATATCTCTCCACTTTGACGGAAAAGGTACGAGCGACTTGGCAATGATCGTTTTCCGGAAAAAGCCTCGGAGTACTGGATAAACCTGCTACCGGAAAGCTTTCGAATGTTCGTGATGAGACTTCCGACCTTCGCCACCGTCGTGCTGATTCTGTCGTGCGCAAGTACAATGCTGTCTTCTTGGGTCACGATCTGTTCCATTGCACGCTTGACCCAGCGGCCTTCATATTTTGGGTGCCAGTCCAAGGTGTCCACGTTCCAAAGGACCAGGCTGTAGCCGAGTTCTTGCGCAACCTGGTCAACTAAGGAATTGTGTTCGCCAAAGGGAGGGCGAAAAATCTTGATGCCTTTGTTCGCGCCGCCGATCAGGTTTTCCGTTTTCAAGATTTCTTCGCGAATCTGATCCTCGTTTAACTCGGTCAAATGGGGGTGCGAATAGGTATGATTGCCAATCTGATGGCCCTCAGCAGCAGCGCGCTCGAGTACTTCTTTACCGTGCGGCGTTTCGAGATTCTTGCCCACCACAAAGAAAGTTGCCAGGATACCGGCCTGCTTTAACTCATCCAGCAACTTCGGGGTGTTGACCAGATGTGGGCCGTCATCGAAGGTCAGATGGATTCGGCGTTTTGTCGTTCGTCCGATTCGCACGCCAGGGAAATGGCCGTCCGATGCGTTACGGTGGGTCGCCCTAGCGCCGTAGCTGAGCACTTTCGCTACGCGCTTGTGAATTGCCATTGCTACACGAGAATAGAGTTGCGAAATTGTCCTTACGTTGAAGCTCCTGGCAACGCCCAGTTTTTTCTTTAGAGAGTCTACGTAGACTAGAAGAATGTCTTTCAAGGCGGGATGTTCATCCAGGAATCCTGAATACTGTCTCAAGAGCCACTGCTCCCACGTCCAAATCCTCTCTTGATACAAAGCGACATCTGTAAGCCTGGGTCCATGGTGATTATGGCGCACGACGTGCACACCAGGCACTGCCAGCGGCGAGAAGCCTTGGACCAGAATCCGGAAAAACATGTCGGTGTCTGAAGCGACCTTTAACGCGCTGTTGAAAGGACCGACCTTCCTGAGACAGTCTGCCTTGATGGTCACACCGTATCCTGTTCCGATTGAGAGAAAATCTTGAACGAGTGTCTGCCGGTTCTTGTGCGCTGCAAATTTTCTTATGCGTACGTTGGGCACTCCATCTGCATCGCGAGAATAGTCGATGAACTTGACCCCGCACCAACTGACGCCAATTTCCTCGGGAGTGTTTTTCAAACTAGTGTAAGTGCTGGAAAGAAATGAACTCAGGAATTCGTCGTCGTCATCGAGAAAGGAGATGTACTTTCCCCGTGCGGCCTCAATGCCAAGATTTCTGGCTTGGGCAACCCCCAAGCTGGAGCAGTTCCTGATGATCCGAATGCGAGGGTCCCTGGGAAGATCACCGCAAGGTTCTGTGGATCCGTCGTCAACGACGATGAGCTCGAAATCTCGGAGCGACTGGCGACACACACTTGAAACTGCACGCTGCAACATCGTCGCCCTGTCACGGGTTGGTAATATAATGGAGAAGAGCGGGACCCGTCTTAATGGATGAATATCCATAATTGAAAGTTTTTTCGCAGCGTCCATACCTTCCAGAAATCTGCATTTCTTAGCCATAGACCACCGGTAGGGCGAACTTCCAAAACTTAGCGTACGCCTTGCTGCGAAACGCATCTGGCTTTGCACCAGCCTTGTTGTATCTTTCAGATAGCGTTCGGTAGTGCCTGAAAAGAGTATCGGGGCCCGTGTGTCTCAGCATCGAAAAGAAATGCTTGCGAACGACTTGTTCATAGCCCAAGGCATCGCGGCGCCTGTTCTTCGTGATCGTGTCGGTACCGCGACAGTCCCAGGTAAACGTCGGCGCAGCGAGAAATCCAAACGGATAATGTTTGGCCAAGCGAATTGCTGTTTCCCATTCCTGCATGGCTACAATGCGTTCATCCAATCCGCCTATCTTTGTGAATGCTTCTTTTGCGACGAGCAGACCTTGGAACATAGGGCCAGGGCCCTTGAGCAATTCTGCATATATCCAGCCGTTCATCGCCGGGACGCTGTACAATGATTTTTCGCCGTCCTCATGAATCACGTAAGCGTTTGTGTGAACCACGTGCAGGTGATTCTTATGGGCCGCGTCCAGCCGAAGTTCAAGACTTTGCGGCATCCACTCATCGTCCGAGTCGAGGAATGCGATCCATCTGGTTCTGGCGGCATCAATTCCTATATTTCTGGCGGCCTGAGCGCCGCGGTTGTGGCGATGCCTTATCAACTTGATGCGGCTATCTTCTCTCGCTAGCCTAGCCACCCTATCCGGACCGCTATCCACCGAACCGTCATCTACCACGATCGCTTCCCAGAAAGTACAGGTTTGCCGCTGAATACTTCTTAGCGCGGCTTCAATTCTCGAAGCGCGGTTGAAAGTGGGCACTACGACAGTCACCAAAGCCCCGCTCATGGCGTGTCTTCGTCTCCTACCCGCCGGCTTTCACGAGCGACCGGTATAGCTGCCACGGGATGAGAACAATTGGCGAGCATAAACCGCACGCGTGGGCAACGCGCTGATCCGTAGGCCCAGATCGAGGTCTTCTTCGGATTCGGCGAGGTTGCCAGATTTAGCTTCGTGAGGTCAGCAGGCCGGGATGGTTCGTCACCCACCGAGAGCGCTCCTCTCTTTCGAGAGGAATTACACTAGCTCCGGCATGCGGCGATCACACTAGGTGAACGGCTCCATTCTTGGTAGTACTGGGGATTTAGTACGTACAAATCGGTGGCGAACCAGGCTCTTCAATGGTTTCCGTAACTGCCTCACGAGTCCTACGGTATGCCTAATGTCTACAGCCAGTTACTAGAGATCAGTTGGGCCAGAAGATTACGAAGATCGCTGAGTGTAAGCATCTGAAATCGGGGCTGATGCCCTTGCTTTGGAGAGTTCGTTCCCATGTCGCCGTCGGCGCACGCTGACGGACAGGATCCGAACTTGCATTTCGCCGTTCGAGAAGAAGATCTCGAGCAGCCGGTGTACGCTCGTTTCGAAGAACGGGTGCGCAAGTATCCCAACCGGACCGCAGTTAGGACCCGGAATGTCACCCTCACCTACAGCGTGCTGAACCAGGAAGCCAATCGGATCGCCCGAGGCATCGTGAATCGGTGGGTCGCATTACTATCAGGCTGACGGCGACGATTGCGTGCCGGCCCGCGCGCCCGGCTCAGCCCCAAACGCGGCGCGCCGTCTCCATGACGAGCCGAAGCTTGGCCCACTGCTCGTCTTCGGTTAGAAGGTTGCCCTCTGCCGTCGACGCGAAGCCGCACTGAGGGCTCAGCGTAAGATTCTCAAGCGGGAAGTATCTTGCCGCGTCTTGGATGCGACGCACGACGTCGTCGCACTTTTCAAGCTCTGGCTTCTTTGTTGTGATGAGTCCGAGTATGACGATCTTGTCCTTGGGGATGAAGCGGAGCGGCTGGAAGGTTCCGGAGCGCTCGTCGTCATACTCGAGTGAGAACCGATCCACCGTCAGAGTGCCAAACAGCTTTTCGGCGATCGCGTCGTATCCGCCCTCGGCGTACCAGTGGCTCCGGTTATTTCCCCGGCACAGGTGGATCGCAAGGGTCACGCCCGGGCGTCGCGCCGCCTCGAGGCATGCGTTGTCCGCTTTGATGGCTTCGTCGAGCGCCTGCTCAGGGTCCATCTTCATTTCGGTCCTGATCCAGTTGCGCCACTTGGGATCGAGGTAGTAGCTGTAGCGAGGAGCGTCGATCTGAATATACTTCACGCCCTCGGCCGCAAGCTGGCCGATGTCCTTCTTTATGATCTCGACGATGTCCCAGAGCAGGGCCGAATGGTCTTTGTAGATCTTGTCCGTGATGCCGCGCTTGAACGCGATCGCGGGAAACTGCGTGGCGCTCGGCAGCGTCATCTTGATATCGCCGGGGCTGTTCTTCTTCAGAAACGGCAACTCGTTGCCGCTCAGCGGCCGTATCTGACGAAGTTTCCTGTTCACGATCCCTGTGACAGCGCTCACTTTCGGCTTGGTCTGCGACGCATCCCAGTCGCGCGTGATTTCGGCGTGAAGGTCGAAGCCCTCAACAGCGTCGGTGAAATCGCTCATGAAGTTCCGGCGCCGCACCTCGCCGTCGGTGAAGATATCAAATCCGAGCTCCTTCTGCTTCGCAAGCAGACAGAAAATATGTTGATCCTCGAGGGCTCGCAGACGGGCCGAATCTCCTTGCTCGCGCGCCGCCAGCAGATCGGGCGGCCGCAGAAAACTTCCCACTTGGTCAGCTCTGTACTTTAGTGGCATATCGTCGGTCTCTTTAATCTACCAATTTACCGCGATCTGCCAGCGATTTTGGATTCATAGCGGCTGGCTGAAGACAGAAGATAACTAGCAACCCAAACTTGCCGAAATCACTTTGCTTGTCTGGAAGAAAGGGTTTCGTTTCGGCGCCAATATCTGAAACAGCAAGCAGCTTGAGAAGAAACGCGGCGCGGGATGCGCTGACTTCTAAGGTTTGATGGCCGCGATGTCGGTTTCGGGGACCAGGTCCAGGGCACTTTCCTTAACCAGATTGGCGTCGGCCTTTATCGACCCCGTGGGGCCGTTGTGCATGAAAGTGGCCGAACCGATCTCATCGACAGGTAGGCTCACGTCCTTGCCGGGGCCGATCAGCTTGCAAACGCTCTGCCCGGGCGGAATCGTGAAACGGACCGAGACGGCCTCGGCCGAAATTCCGGAGGCCGGCGAGACGATAAGGATCCCGGCGATGTCGCGATCGCTTGTGTTCATAAAACAGTAGGATCCCTCGGGAACTTGAATCTGCTGGGCAGACTCAACGTCGAAAATCTTGAAATCGCTGTAGGTGTGGCGGCGATAGATGCGGCGCCCGCCCTGCTCCCAGTAAAGCTCCGCAACGAGCGGTAGCCAGAGCTGCTGCGTGTGCGTTCGAAACTGCACCGGCCCGTAATCGATGGCAATGCGCTCCCGCTTGAGCTCAATCTCTGGAACCGGATTCATCAACTCCGATTCAAAGTGCCGGATCTGATAGGTGCCGGCGTCGATCCACACGCGTCCCTTCAACGCAATTGGGTAATACGTGTTCAGGTGCATGTAGAAGTGGAGCCGGTTGGGCCGCTGCGCGAAGTGAACCTCCCAAGCTGGGTGGCCGTCCCATTGGCCGAGTCCTTCGCAAGCAAGATTGAATTCGGAAACTATCGCTGGGTGAAAGGCGAGCGCCATCGTCGGCAGCCCTGTCGTGGCGATCTTGGCCGGAAACTGCTTCGGGTCAAGACTGCCGTTCCGATATTCCGTCAACTCGGCTACTCGCCCTTCCGAAAGCTTGACCGTTACGATGTAGTCGAACGTGCGAACCTCAGGCTTCCCGCGCGAGCCGGTGGCATTCACGGCGAAGTGCTCCACATGTTCGGTGGCGTCGAACCTCTGCAGGTTGTCTACAAGCTCTTTCATCCGCCGGCCCACACCGCTGACCACCTGCGGGAGAGGGCACTCGACCCCCTTCTCTACGTTCGGCACGACGTCGTCGATGCCCGGTGGAATCCAAGAGGCCGCTGCCGCCGGAGCGACGGCACGCACGGAAAGTTCCACTGCGGTTGCGGGCCACGGTCTCGGCTTCATGATCAGAAAGAGCGTATGGACGCGATTGCCGGGTTCGATCTGTGTTTCTTGTCGGATTGCCAGGAAGCCGGGCGCGCTTGCCTCGACGGTATATGTTCCCGGTGGGATATCGGTGAAAATCGTCTCGCCGTCGGATCCGGAGGGTACGCCGGCGGCCTCATGGCCCTCGCGGGAAATCACGCGAACATTCGCCACGCCTATAAAGGCGGAATCATCTGGCATCCGCAGGCACACTCTTAAGACAGCGGATCCCGCTTGCGCGGGTGAGCCTGCCCGCGAGTTATCTTTGGAGTTCTGAGGAGCAGCCGCAACACCGACTGAAGTCGTGAGGAGCAGCAATAGGGACAAACGGAGAAGGGCCGGGGCCCCGCACATGGCAATCTCCCACGGCGACGTCCAAAATTCTGTCGGGTAGTGCGAGCAAACTGCGCTTCGTCACAACCATAGCGCTGATCACACAATGACGCAAGGTCACGGCAGCCCGCCTCACGTAGTGGTCAAGGATTTACATGGAACCGAATCGAGTTCCTCGCAATGCTCTGAAGCCTTCGGAAGTTTGGCGCAGTCATGCGGGTGAATTCGATTCCCATACCCCTGGCCGGAAGCGACCTTCGGACCAGTACCCGACTGTGCGTTCCCTCTCCGACTTCCAGAGAGAGCTCAATTTCGCTTCCGACGGTAACGGTATTCGGCGTCTCAATGAAGCAGCCATTCAGGCTGATGCCGCTAACTACCCGCCGGGACGGGCAAGCCGCTACTGCCCGTGAAAGTGAAGAATCCTTCCGAAAATGGGCTGCGCAAGTGCGCAAGGTTGTGCGACCGGCCCCGGCTCCGAAATGGAAAGCCATTTCCATCAATAGATTAGCGGCGCTGAGACTGGTCACCCAATTGCAAAACACTATATCCGGGGGAAGTTTTGGTACCTCGGTACTCGCGCGGCCAAGGCATTGCGAGGGAAGATCCGCTCCCGCAGCCTCACAGGCAGGCAGAGACTTGGCCTCAGTTCTGGAATGAGGAATGTCCGCGAACGGTTCTCGGCATGTTGCGGCTGATTCGGAGTCAGGCGCGAGCGGCGGCCGAGGCGGGAACAGACTCTTTCGTTTATTGTGGGTGTTACTGGATTGTTGAGGCATAACTTCCGCCAGTTTATGTGGTACCCGATACCGGATGCGGTGCTCACAGCACTGATTCTGGTTCTCACCGGTTGCGCCATCACGCCCCCCAACCGGCAGACCGCGCCGCCTTCAGTGCCCGCAAATGTCTCAGCGGTCGCCATTAACACCCAGATCAATCTTTCCTGGTTAGCGTCGACAGACAACCTAGGTGTAACCGTATATCTGGTCGAGCGGTGCCAGGGAGCTAACTGCGGGACATTCGTGCAGATCGCGTCGTTAGGCGGGACAATTACCACTTACACCGATAGCGGACTGGCTTCGAACGCTATTTACAGTTATCGGGTGCGCGCTCAGGATGCAGCGGGGAATCTTAGCTCTTACTCGAACATAGCTACTGCTACTACAGGCAGCGGCATCGCGCCGCCGGTGATCACCAGCAGCGGCACGGCCGGCGGAACGGTAGGGACGGCTTTCTCCTATCAGATCACGGCCACCAACTCTCCCACCAGTTTCGGTGCTTCGGGATTGCCCACCGGTCTCACGGTGGATACCGTCTCGGGTTTGATCTCCGGGACTCCTACGGGTGCGGGAACCTCCAGCGTGACGCTGAGCGCTACCAACAGCGGGGGCACAGGCAGCGCGCCCCTGACCCTGACGGTGACCGTGGCTGCCCCGGTGATCACCAGCGGCGGCACGGCCGGCGGAACGGTAGGGACGGCTTTCTCCTATCAGATCACGGCCACCAACTCTCCCACCAGTTTCGGTGCTTCGGGATTGCCGACCGGCCTCACGGTGAATACCGTCTCGGGTTTGATCTCCGGGACTCCTACGGGTGCTGCGGGAACCTTCAGCGTGACGCTGAGCGCTACCAACAGCAGGGGCACAGGCAGCGCGCCCCTGACCCTGACGGTGACCGTGGCTCCCCCGGTGATCACCAGCAGCGGCACGGCCGGCGGAACGGTAGGGACGGCTTTCTCCTATCAGATCACGGCTACCAACTCTCCCACCAGTTTCGGTGCCTCGGGATTGCCC
>Ga0187872_10000925_pt1 | contig 31756 bp, 25 predicted proteins | sample June2016WEW_16_4_FD_132973 | JGI IMG/M metagenome (GOLD analysis project Ga0187872, IMG submission 132973) | Peatland microbial communities from SPRUCE experiment site at the Marcell Experimental Forest, Minnesota, USA - June2016WEW_16_40 | ecosystem: Environmental > Terrestrial > Soil >...
GTCCTCCTCCTCGCAGCAGACGCAGCGTTGTACGCGATGAAAGCAACCGTGCACGGCGCTGTTACCCGGCCGTGAACCACAGACCGAAAGCAAACAATCCCCGTCAGCGCGATGCGATGATCTCCGGTCGCGGTGCGAACGCGGGCCAAACCCCAGCCGTTCGGCCGGACCCGACGTTCAATCTGGAGGAATCGATCGTCTTGCGGGCTTTCGCCACCGGAAAAAGCAACAAGCAAATCTGCCAGGATCTCCGGATGGTTCCTGCAGCTGTGTTCGAGGTGATACGCGATCTGGAGGAAAAGACCGGGACGTGTGACCGGACGGCACTTCTGGTATGGGTGCTGCGCCGGACGCAAAGCGTTGACAGCCGGAAAGCTGAAAGAAACTACGGATGGAGACGACCCAGATGAATCGGTTTGGCTGCGCCCGGCGAAATCATGATCGACGCGATGACGCCCGAGGGCTGAGAGTTTGGCTCCCGTCTGTGATTCAATCCCCGAAAACAAGGAAAAGGCCGAAGCGCAGGAAGAAGAGTCTACTGAATCGCGCAAGGCCCCAAACTCTTAACCTACGATTTTGTCTTATGTAATACCTGGACTCTTCCGCTGGTCTGGGGAAATACCAATGAGCCGCGCGAGAGTCAGCCAATGGAGTACATGCGGAATGCGCCGACCGGAGCGAATGTCCACGGCATATGGGATCGAGATGCCGAGCGTTGATGCCAACACTGACAGCGTGACACCCTTAAGCCGGGGCTAATATAGACCTACTTATTGAACCAAGCAGGAAGGTCGCCTGGTTGCCAACCAGCCTTTGCCGAGGCGTGTCGCCGCTGTGTATCAGCTCGTCGAGCTTGTGCTTGGCCACTTTGCGCGGCCACGCGCCCGCGTTGCGCTGCTTTGATAAGGCCAACTGTGTTTAGTGCATTGGAGCAACTCGCGCAGTAGGTTCGGCCCCGACCTATTTTCACACCGCAATTCCGGCAGAAGCTCTCTCGGGGAGTCGGGAGTGCAAGCGGTAAAACCGAGCCGTCACCTTTTTCTTCCCGCCGATTGAGTTGCGTCAGTCGTGTAGCGGGCTGGTTTTGCCGAGGCAGTTTAGATGTTGTTGACTACAGAGTCCGAACTATCCACTCTGCCACGGGCGCTACAGCACGCCCCCAAGTCTGTGCGGTTTCGGAGAGCCACACGGCAAACGATCCCATTAGTCGACAGTTGCCGTCTATCTTCTCGAAAAACCACTCGCGCCGCAGCGTCTCGCGGGTAATCCAATCGAAGAGATAAGCGTCTATCTGTAGCATTCCATGCAGGCAGATTCGGTGTACACTCATGCGGACCGGGGGATCAGAGGGAATGGTTCCGGCCAGAAGGAGATCAGTGATGAAAAGTATCTATAGAAGTTTGTGTTGCATCGGTCTGCTATTGTGCCTTGCTTCTTTCCCTTCGGCCGCTGACATGTCATGGACGGGTCAAATTGTGGATAGCTTCTGCGCCGCTAGCCCCGTGCAAATGTCGGCCGAACACAAGCTGACCGAGCATGACTGCACGATTGCTTGCGTGAAACTCGGAGCCAAATACGAATTGGTGTCTGGCGGGAAGATATACAAAATTGCAAACCAGGACTTCGCGGACTTGCAGGTGCACGCAGGTGATACCGTGCGCCTCACCGGCACCCTGAGCGGTGATACGATCACTGTGTCCAAGATTGTAAGGGACTTTGATGGCCTATTGCAGAGCTACGTCTCTCTAGCAGACAATAGAGCGATAGTTCGCAAGCTGCAGAAAACAGGCGACGCTGACACTCGCAGCAAACTCATTGCGGAATTGCGAATTCTCGACAAGCAGCGGCTCGACCTCCTGGACCAAATGGACGCCTCTTCGGGACAACCATAGGTTTCCGTCACCGATTTGGCGGGCGCTTGCCAATTGCATCAATAGTGCAATCGGGTGTGAGCCCGTTTATTGAAGCTGCCTCCTGCGCCGCTAGATAGCTAACAGCGATCACTTTCCGAACGCAACGCCGGTCTGAAATAGAATGCGCCTAGCAGACTGAGTTGCGCTCCGGATACATTGGCGTTGTTACTCCACAAAGTAGCAACCCCAGTCGGTCGTTCTTGGTCGGTTTCATTCCCAGCGGAGAAAATAGTTGTAAGCTTCAGCTATAGTCTGCGCGTGCTTTTTGAGCTCCCTATTAGGTGTGATTCTTCGCGACTAAGACTTCTCTCACCTCAGGCGTATTGTGCCCGATAAGTCCGGTGGGCTCAATGGGTCCTGCACGCGATCATCGCCAAGGACGGGTCGGTCCAGAATCTCTACCCTAAACGAGGGACAATGTCTGCTGATGCAATCTGCGATGGAAGTTTCTTCCAAACAACGTAGAAAACAAATAAGAAGCTGTCTGTCCCAAGCTTGGCAAGGTATCTTTCCGTCGAAGCTGCGGCGGAACGGAGGTCAGTGAGACGCGGAGGACTGAGGCTTGGACGGGCAGATGCGGATGATGTTGTCCGTCACTTCCATTTGGCGGCCGGGGTATTCGCGGGCAATCCTTTGGCGCAACTCTTCGAGGGACGGGTAGTCGCCGCGGCCATCGAACCAGTTGGCATCGTCGATCAACAGCACGTGGCCCTGCGCTGGATCCTTGAAGAGGGCATCGAGTTCCTGCTTGACCGGCGTCGAAATGTCGAAGTCGTGGCCGTCGAGCCAAAAAAGGCACGGACCCTTCAGCGCCGGAAGAAGCCTTGGCAGAACCGTTCCGCTGTCTCCTTCGAGAATGTGAATATTCGATCGTCCCGCGAACTTGCGCCGCGCGCTCTCCGCCTTCCGCGCGTCGAGCTCGATGGAGTAGATCTCGCGGAAGTGATGTCTCTGGACGTAGATCATGTGGGCGTAGTTCGTGCCGGTCTCGACGAGGATCGAAAGATCGAACTCGCGAGCGTACTTCTGGATGGCGCGCTGCTTCACGAGGTGCGGCATTTTGGGTCCCGGCGAGCCTCGCAGGCGCCACAATGCGTACTCAATGGGTGCGGCGATATGCTTGTACCAATGAAAGAGAAGGCTATCGCGGAAGGCGGTTCTCAGATCGGAAGGCACTCTATAGCTTGTCGATCTTGGCGGCGAGGATGAAATCGCTCTCGGTGAGGCCGTTGATGCTGTGCGTCCACGTAGTGACTTCGGCCTTGCCCCAGGAAAGCAGAATGTCCGGATGATGGCCCTGCTGTTCGGCAAGCTCCCCGACTTTATTCACGAACGCGAGCGCCTGCCGAAAGTCCGGAAACTTAAAAGCGCGGGTAATGTGATGCGCGTCCACGACCTTCCAGTGCGGCACCTGCTTTGCGAGCGCATCCAGTTCCTGGCCCGCGAGCGGCGGAACTCCTCCGCGGCACGGGACGCAGTTCTTGCTGGCAAGCTCAGTCATGGGATCGCGCCTCCAGTCGGCCTGCGGGAGGAATTGTACCGGAATTCTGCGAACAGGCGGTAGTCCGGTGGCTCGGCGCGAACGAATTCTGATATCCTCTTGCGCGCGCGAAAGGCAGATCTGCGCCAAAGGCGGGCGAGAATGCCGGACGAGATTAGTGAGCTCCACGAACAGGCTGAAGCAGGAGCGCATCATGCGAATCTTGCGCCCGTCACAATGACCATGGCGATCCTTGCAGTGCTGGTTGCTGCGGTTTCCTTGATGGGCCATCGCGCGCACACCGAGGAGCTTCTCAGCCAAACGCAGGCGACGGATCAGTGGGCCTACTACCAGGCGAAAGATATCCGGCGGCACACGTACGAGCTCTTCATGGACGAGACCTCCGTTTTCGCGCTCCAGAACTCGGACCAAATCGAAAAGCAAAAGGAAAAGTACAGCAAAGAAATCGAGCGCTACCGTGAGGAACAGAAAGACCTTGAGGCCGAAGCGCGAAAGGCCGAGGACGAAGTGAAGCTCCAGCAGCGACGGGCGAATCGCTTCGACCTAGGCGAAGTCTTGTTGGAAGCGGCGCTCGTGATCTGCTCGATTACGCTACTGACGCGGAAGCGAGTTTTCTGGATGTTGGGTTCGGTCCTCGGGATTTGCGGAGTAGCCGTCGGCGCCGCCGGCCTCCTAATCCACTAAAGAAAGAGGGGAGTCCGGGTTAGCGCCTGCCGGGAACGGCCGTGCGGGCGTCGACGTATTCGCGCACGTAGGCTGCTATGGCTTTTTCGAGTTTTTGTACTATCGGCCCCGGGGCGGCGACCTTGTGCCCGTTGACCTCGCCGACGGCGATAGCGTTGCGGTTCGTCGAGGATATGAAGACCTCGTCTGCGGAGTCGAGGTCCTCGGGGAAGAGCGTGCGCTCTTCGACGGACACTCCAGCTTGCGGGCCGATCTCAAAGATGATGCCGCGCGTGACCCCTTCGAGACAACCCGATGAGAGTGGCGGCGTGAGCACGCGGCCGCCCTGCACGCAGAAGATGTTTGCGGCGGTGCATTCGGCCACTTCGCCGCGCTCGTTGAGCAAGACGACTTCATCGCAACCCGCCTGCTGCGCTTCGTAGAGATTCCAAAGGTTGTTGAGCCACGAAGTGACTTTCACGCCGGCGAGCGGGGAGGCCGCATGGCGTCCGTGCTCGCGGAGCCCGAGGCGCACGATATCGCGATACGGCGGCAAGTCAGACGAGCAGAGCAGCAGGTCCACCACGGGAAGATCCTCGTTGCTGCGCCAGAAGCCGGGCTGGTTGTAGATCATGTAGATGCGCGCGCAGCCTTCTCGCACCTGATTGGCGCTCAGGACTTCACCCAATTGCCCCCGAACCTTCTCCGCATCGAACGGAAAGGGACAATGGGTTCGTTGAGCGTCACGCGCGAGGCGCTTCCAGTGGCGCTCGAAGGCGAACGGAATTCCCTCGACGATGCGAATCGTCGTGAACAGGCCCCAACCGGTTAGCAGGCCCGATTGACCGGGCGAGAGCCGCACCTGCTCGATGGGCTGCACGCGGTCGTTATGGAAGACAAAACGATGGATCATTCAGCTTTCCCCTGAGGCTACAAACCATTGTATCGCGGAATGCGCCCGTGCCAGTGGATGTCACGCGCTCCGGCATGCAGTCTGCAACCAGGCTCTAGGCGGATGAGCCGGGTCCCAGAGTGGCGACGCGGAGTTCGAGATCGCGCGCTATCTGTTCGGCGGAGTCGGTCTCCGCAAAGCGGACCGGTCCGCCCACCGAAACTTTGATCTGGCGTGGACGCGCCCAATGTTTGCCGGCTTGCCTCAACTCGGAGATTCCTCCGAGGTGCACGGGAACGACCGGCACGCCCAGCCGCGTCGCCAGGAGGCCAATCCCGGCCCGGAACGGATTCATCCGAGAGGTTTTGGCGCGCTCGCCTTCGGGGAAAACCAGAACATTCCATCCGCGGTCGATCAGGTCGCCCGCAAAGGCGAAACTTTTGCGGAATCCCGAGCGGCGCGGCAACGGGAAAACGTTGAAGAGCGAGACGACGAGGAAGTATCCTACGCGGCCCAGCAGTCCCGCGAAGAATCCCGTGCCCGGACCGGGCTTTCGCATGGATTCCAGAAGCTCACCATCCATGGCCACGGCGAGGCGTCGCCGCAGATGCCAAGGCAATCCCTCGAGAACGTAGACGGGATCGAAGAATGTAATGTGATTTGCGACCACGAGCACGGGGCCTTTCGTGGCGCGAAGATTTTCGCGGCCGCGTATGTCCGGCCATCCGAGGATCAACATAGCCGGGCGGGCCAGGAGTTGGTATACGACCGCGCGAATGATTCGCATGGGCCAGCTCTGTGGCCAGCGCAGATAGTGAAATGCGGCGGAGGGCGCCGGTGGCTGTTGGACCAATCGCTCGAGCGCCTGGACGGTATCGGCGGAAGTAAATTCAGTCTCGCTCAGGTCCACCTGGTAGCGATCCTCGAGAGCGCCGAGCAATTCGACGCGTTCGATCGAACTCAGATTGAGCGTCGCTGCGGCGCCGTCTTGTAGTGGGCGCCCGTGCGAAACGCGCGCGAGAAGTTCTGCGAGCGGGCCCGCAGCCACTGCTGCTGCCTCCGTAGCAGCTTCACGACTGCCCAGTTTTGCTTGGACGACTTCGCGGATGTGCCCGAGAATCGGCTTTTGCGTCGGCGTGCGAGGGAAATCGTTTTCGGGCCATACGAACCAGCGACGCATCTGCTGGAACGGCGCGAGCCGCTCGTTGGCGTGCTGCACGATAACGGACGCGGTGGCAGCGGCCGCCTCCGCCTGCGCGGGGGGATCGCGCAGCAGCAACACGGCGCAGGGTTCCGCGTTGCCATCGCGCGCAAGCCCGACGACGACGCAATCGCGCACGCCCTGCTCCTTGCGCAGTTCCGCTTCCAAATCCTCCGGGTAAACGTTCAGGCCTTCCGGCGTCACGATCACATTTTTCCGACGGCCCTTGAAGTAGAGGTTTCCATTCGCGTCACGCTCGCCGATATCGCCTGTGTGAAACCATCCGTCCGCACCGAGTACGGGAGCGGCGATGCCCGCGCCCTTCCAATAAGCTGAGGCCACGTTCTGGCCCCGAACCAGGATTTCGCCTTCGTCGGATAGCTTGACCTCTAGCCCTGGCAGCGCTTTTCCGATCGAACCGCGCCCGAGGCGGAATGGATGGTTCAGACTGACAAGAGAAGTTGTCTCGGTGAGACCGTAGCCCTGAATCACGGCGTACCCCAGCCGGGTCCAGAATTCCTCCGCAGCCGGAGGAAGTGCCGCGCCACCCGAAACTATCGCCCAGAACCTCCAGCCGAACCGGCGGCGAATGGCACGGAAGCGCCACCAGCGCTTCAAGAAGTGGTTGCGCTCGGCCGCCTCATAGGTGCGACGGAATCTTTCGATGTCGCCCTGCGAGGCGACGTCGCGCTCGACCTGATCGCGCAGAGACTCGATGAGCCTGGGGACCGTGACGAGGACAGAGACTCGCTCGTCGCTGATGCAGCGAACGACCTCAGCGGGGTTCAGCGTGTCGAGAAAGATGGAAGTTGCGCCGAGAATCTGGGGCAGGAAAATTCCGAGCAGCTGGCCGAAGACGTGGCTCAACGGCAGGAGATCGAGCAATCTCAGCGGATGAAAGATGCGCTCGTAACGGCGATAGCGCTCGATTTCCTTCTCGATCGGCTCGAGGTTTGCGAGGAGATTTCCGTGCGTGAGAACGACGCCGCGAGGCTCCGCTGTGGTTCCGGAGGTGAACACGATCTCGATCGGGTCATCGGGACCAGCCGGAGCGAGCAAGAGGTCTCCCGCGGCTCGGCTGTTCGTGAATTCGTCAAAGTCTTCGAAGCACAGTGTAGCCGACACAGCGACGAGCGAAGGTAAGTTGCGCCCGACAACTGCGAGCCGCACCCCTGCCTGCTCTGCGACGCGCTGCGCGAAAGTTTTTTCGGAAATCACATCCAGAGGGACAGCAATGGCGCCCTGAAAGAGGCAGCCGAGGAACGCAGCGACCCATTCGCCCGAATTCTCTCCCCAGAGAAGCACGCGGTCGCCCTTTCCGATTCCCCGAGTCTTCAGTTCCGAGGCGAACTTCGTGGCGCACCGGAGCAGGTCCGCGTACGACCACCGCACCATTCGATAGCCGCGCCGCCATGCGACCGCGATCTCATTCGGTGGCCGCGAATCGTGGCGGAAGTACTCGAGCAGGGATTGGCGCTGCATGGCCCCATGAGTTTCCCTCATCCGCGGTCGAATAGGAAATACCCTGGTCTTCACGATGAACGGCCGAGCGGGGGCGTTGCCAAGACGAAAAAGCCCGGCGGCAAGATCCCTGGCCGCCGGGCTTTTCAAACAATCGGACGAATCTACTGTTGCTGTTGTTGCGCCGGTTGCTGCTGCTGTTCCTTCTTAGCCAGGTCTGCCTTGGCGGGATCTGCCGAGAGGCTGGAACCGGGCTTCTCGTAGCGAGTCAGGAACGGCATGAAGGGAGTGACCTCGAAGGGCATTTTCTCGCGCACCGAAAGCAGCGCAATGGGCTTGGCCTTGAGCAACTCCACGCGGTCGTTCCACGGATCGACCTTGACGCGGGCCCCGATCGGGAGCGCCGCGATCTGATCGAGTTTGTCGGGTTGCAGTTGCGGCGCCGCACTCATCAACTGGTCCAATGCGACGACGCGGTTACCGACATGCGGACTAATCAACGCGGGCAGATCCTTCGATTCCGCATTGAGCTGTTTCAGAAAGAGGCCGGCATTGCCCAGCTTGTCTTTGTACGGCGAATTCTTCAGAAGCTCCATGGCCTTCTGGCTCGCGACTTGCACCTGGTCCGGGCTGTCGCTGAATGAGAAATGTTCGACAGCGTCGACGGTGGTGACATTGGTCGTATCGTTGAAGCCCCACTGGTCGGTCGAGGGTTTCGTGACGACGATATCGGCTAATTCCTCCGCCAGAACCGTGGCGAGACTGGCTTCGTCCGGGAGGACATCCAACAAGCCTCGGCTGATAACCATCGTGTGGCCGATTGAGAAGGATTCGAGTGTCCCAGTAAGCAAAATGCGGCAGTGGACTTCCGGCTGGATGTCGAGGTTGTTCGTAACTTCGAGATTGTTGACGACTGTCTCGAGAACCTTATCGACTTCGCCCGGGGGTGCGAGCAGGCCCGAGCGCTGCAAGCGGTCGATCACGTTGACTTCGGCTTGATGCTGCCATTCGCGTTGCGCCTCGATTGGCGAGCGATCCTGCTGTGTGGCGGCCTGGTCCGTGATGGCAGTGGCGGCCTCGATCGTCATCTGGCTGAATTCTTCTTGGCGACCCAGGTTCCTCAGGTTATAGCCCCAGAGGCGCGTCTGCGCCTTGAAGCGCACATGGTTTCCGAGGAAATCCTTCAGATCGGATTCTTGGCTGAAAATAAAGGACGGAACCCAGAGTCCGGGCTGTACGTTCAGCCGCCAGCTATCGAAGTGTAGATTAAAACCGTTGATCCCGGCGACCGGCGTATAGACCCCGTTGAAGCGCACGATCGTGAAACCCTGATCCTCCGCCCAGATGCGGCCCTTGAAACGTCCCTTGCCCGATTTCGGCAGCGGCGTAACGTCGAACATCAGGCAACGAACTTCGCCCAGAAACTGCCGGCCCACGTAGTCGAACTAATAGTGCTGGCGGTCGAACCCGCTCGTATCGAGGTAAATCATCTGCAGGAAGCCGGCGGGCACATACGAAGAGGTAAAAAATTCGGAGATGTGCGAGAGGGGGTTGAGCTCGCTTACCTTGCCCTTTTTCTTCTGCAGCATTGAGTTGTCCACGACGCCCTGCGACAGATTGGCCTGGCCAAGAAAATAGTGGTCGCGGACCGGCACGGCGCCCAGGTCCTTGTCGGCCTTCATGTCCTGAATGTAGGTCTCGACGATTGGGTTGTAACGCCGGATCGTAGCGTTCTCATCGTGCTCGCGCGCGATGATCCGATCGATAGCCTCGTTGACCGTGACAGCCGAATTCGAGGTCGAATTGCCGGGCTGAGCCTGAGTTTGGTCAGCCGTCTGTGTCTGCGCGCCGGCGACGCCCGCGAGAGCGCCTATGAGGACTGTTGAGAAGCAGAAGCTTTTCCACGTGCGCATTGCGTTCCCCTTTCAGTACGCCAATTCAAATGTGATGTGGACGATGGCGGAGAAATCCACCGGCTGACCTTCCTGGAGGGCCGGGCGGAAGCGGATTTGGCGTGCGGCGGCCTCAGCCGACTGGTCAAGACCGTAGCCCAATCCCTGAACGACATGCTCGACTCTCACTTCGCCCGATGCAGTGAACACAACCTGCAAAAGGACGTCCCCTTCAATCTTCTTGGCCCTCGCTTCGTCCGTGTAGATCGGCTTTGGCTTGAAGAGAATTTCGACGGGTTTGGTGTTCGAGACGGCGGCCGTCTGTTTCACTTTCGGAGCCGCCGCGGCTGCACGCTCGTCAGCGAAGACCCCCTGCTGCACGCTGCCGTGACTTCCTCCGCCGGGACCACCAACGGCGACGCCATTGCCAAATCCCGTGCTGGCCACAACGCCGCGAGCGCCCTTCGCTCCGCCCGTGCCGTTGCCATTACCTGGTCCTGCGGGCATGTCGTAGGCACCCAGCTGCGTGATGTTCGGATTGCGGTCCGTTTTTCCGTTGGCAGGCACGCCATTCGGATCGCCAAAGCCGCCCGTCTGAACGGCCTCGCGAGGCTTTCTCAGAGTCGGGACGGCCGAGCTGCCCATGGAGAGCAGCGGATTGGGATCCGGGAATGCTTTCGCGACTTGCACATCAGGCGTCACGGTCTTGCGCACAGTCACCGTCTTTGCGATGGGCGACGTGATTACCGGATTATAGATCTTCGGCTTCGGCGCAACGACTACTTCGGGCTTGGGGAGTTCCTTGATGACCTCGCGCTTCACGATGACCGGTTTTGGGGGCGGCTGAGGTTTCCAGGGCTGGACAACCGGCGCCTCGATCGGCACGACCCAGTAGTGCTGAACCGCTTCGAATTTCTGCGGCATGAACAACGGTATGATCACGACGGCGGTCAGAGCGAGGCATTCGAGTCCGAAGCCCGCACCGAACGAACTCCAGCGGCGCTGGCCATTGGGGAGCAGCGAACCACTAAAGACAACTTGGTTTCTTGCCGATGCCATACGTTTCACCCCGAAAGCCCCTTGCGAAGAATGAGTCGAGACACAGGTAGCGCACAGTATTTAAGTACTAGAACGCAGGGCTGGGATGAATAGAACCCACGTACTATTCTACCCCCAGTCGTGCTTAAAGCGATAACCCAACTAGTTGGGGTTTGATGGGCGGGTCGGATTGAACTGCGTGTCGCGCTCACGCTGCCGTTCCTGCTCTAACTAATAGCCCGAAGAAGATTGCTCCGATGCGGCTGGGAGATGAATTCTGAGGCGTCCTTTATCCAGCCTGGCCCAAGGTACCAGGATACAAGGAAGCGTCTGAAAATACCCCTCAAAACCAGTAGAAGAGGGACGTGGCCTTATCGGCCACGCCTCTCTTCCTGCTGCGAGCCCGAAATGTGCTACTTCGCGGGCTCGACGTCCACGTAATGCGTCGTACCGCCTCGATTCACCAGCAGAAGCACCGGCTTATTGTCTGCACCAGCCAGCGCCTGCTTGTACTGTTCGATGCTGGATACGGGCTTACGGTTGACTTCCTGAATCACATCGCCGCGCTGGACATCGGCGGACGAAGCCGAGCTTGCCGGGTCGATGTCCGAGACCACGACGCCGTGAGTTCCGGCGGGCAAGTTCAGCTGCTCCGCGATCTCTGAGGTCAGCTCTTGCACGTGGATGCCCTCCAGGGCGCCTTCACTGTTTTCACCCGAGCTCGCATTCTCAGCTTTTTCCGGGAATTGGCCGAGCGGAACATTGACGTCTTGCGTCTTGCCATCACGCCAAATCTCCAGCTTGACATCGGTTCCAGGAGCGCTCTGCGATACGCGCAGACGCAGATCGTTCTCTGAGTTGACAGGCTCACCGTTCAATTTGAGGATGACGTCGCCACGTTTCAATCCGGCGCGCGAAGCCGGCGTATCTGGCGAGACCTCGGCAATCAATGCGCCGCCGGGCCCGCTCAATCCGAACTGTTTCGCGATCTCAGGTGTGACGTCCTGTGGGACGAGGCCCAGGTAGCCGCGCACGACTTTGCCGTGCGAGACGATCTGGTCCATCACCGAGCGCGCCATGTTGATCGGAATCGCGAAGCCGATGCCGACGTTGCCCTCCCCTCCGCCAGTTGCGATGGCCGTGTTGATGCCGATCAAGTTGCCGTGGAGATCGATCATCGCGCCGCCGGAGTTGCCGGGATTGATGGCCGCATCGGTTTGAATGAAGTCTTCGTAGTTTTCGATGCCCAACCCGCTCCGTTGCGTGGCGCTGACGATTCCCATGGTGGCGGTTTCGCCGACTCCGAATGGATCACCGATGGCGAAGATCACATCGCCAACCTGCAATCTCGAGGAATCGCCGAGAGCCAGTGTGGGCAATCCCGTCGCATCGATCTTCAGCACCGCGATGTCCGTTCTCGGATCCATGCCGACGAGTTTGGCGTTGAATTCCCGCCTGTCGCTGAGCTGCACCTTGATGTCAGAGGCGCCGTCGATTACGTGATTATTCGTCAGAATCGTCCCATCGGATGTGACGATGACGCCGGAGCCCAGGCTCTGCTCGCGCTCGGGCCGCGGTTGCATCTGCCGGCCGAACTGATTGCCGAAGAACTGTTGGAAGAACGGATCGTTGAAGAAGGGCATCTCATTCTGCCCATGCTTTACGACTTTTGATGTGTGAATGTTGACGACGGCCGGGAGAGCTGGTTTCAGAACCGCCGCAAAGCCATTGCTAAAATTCGCGAGGGAGACGGGCGCTGCGTTCCGCGCCAGCGTGACATCCAATCCGGGAGCGCCGTACACCTCGTGACCCGACCAATTCCTCAATCCGATTGCGAGCACTCCTCCGCCGACGAGGGCCGCGACGAGTACCACCGTGGCCACCCACCGTGGGATATGCAAAACACTGCTTTTCATAGCTATCTCTCCTTGATCTCGAAGCCGGGATGCATCGCGCAGACCCGGCGTATGAGCACATTAGACGTAACTCGAAGCAATTTGTGTTCTTGAACCCATCAGCGATAATCCGCTGCCCGATATTAGCTTAGATGCTCATGGGGCGCGCCAGGTATCCGTGGCAGTGAGACATTTTTCGACGCAAGACTTCAGCTAATCAGACGAGCGATGAAAAATGCCGCGGCCGCCGCAAGACCGCCTACGAGCACGGTTTGCGCCCCGCCGCGGAACGGTTTGACGCCCGTGTAGTGCCCTTTGATCGAGCCAAAAACGAAAAGCGCGAGCAGCGTCACGCCGACTGACACCCATAACGCCGGGAGAACTTGGTGCATCAAGATGTACGGCGCGAGAGGCACAAGCCCTCCCACGATATACGATGCGGCAATCGTCCCGGCGCTGCGCCCGGCGCGCGCAGGATCCGGCGCTTCGAGTCCCAACTCGAAGCGCATCATGAAATCCACCCAGCGCTTTTGATTTCCGGTGATCGCCGAAACTACGGGCGCCATCTGCTCTTCGGATAGGCCGTATTCGCGAAAGACCTTCGCGACTTCTTCGATTTCGACGTCGGGCAGTTCGACGGTCTCGCGATATTCGCGCTGGAGTTCCGAGGCGTAGTGCTCCGAATCCGTCTTCGCGGCCAGATAGCCGCCCAGGCCCATGGCAATCGACCCCGCCGCAATTTCCGCGAATCCGGCCATGACGATGATCCCCGTGCCCCTAGCCAGAGCCGCAGCAGCGCTGGTGAGTCCGGCCGCGAGCGCGAATGGGACCGTCAATCCGTCCGACATTCCGATCACGATGTCGCGTACGGCTGCGGTGGCCGTAAAGTGTCTTTCCACGTGTTCGACGGACGGCATGCACACCTCCTGAAAGCCCTGCGGGAATCTGGCGGGCCGGTTTCCGGTTTCCGGCCAAGCGCGTATAATTATGCGGCAGGAACAAATATTTCAGGAGGTGGATAATGAGTTCCACTTCCGCACAAGGAGCCGCTCCCCAAATGAGTCACACACTGCCGCCTCTCCCTTATTCTTTCGACGCACTCGAACCCTACATCGACGCGAAGACGATGGAGATCCATCACGACAAACATCACAACGCATACGTCACAAACCTTAACAAGGCTCTCGAAGGAAACGCCGACCTCCAGAAACTCTCGGTCGAGGAGTTACTCGCCCAAATCAACAAAGTTCCGGAGAACATCCGCACCGCCGTGCGCAACAATGGCGGCGGTCACATGAATCACTCCATGTTCTGGAAGATTATGAAGAAGGGCGGCGGTGGTGAGCCTTCCGGCGATCTTGCTAGTGCGATCACCGGCGCTTTCGGCAGCTTCGCTGATTTCAGAACCAAGTTCAATCAGGCAGCCACCACGCGCTTCGGCTCCGGCTGGGCCTGGCTGCTCGTCCGCGGCGGCAAGCTTGCGATCGAGTCCTCGGCCAACCAGGACAATCCGATCATGGACGGCGGCAAGGCCTTCTTCGGGCTGGATGTGTGGGAACACGCCTACTATCTTAAGTATCAGAACCGCCGGCCCGAATACATCGAGGCTTGGTGGAACGTCATCAACTGGGCGCAGGTCGCCGAGAACTACGCGCAGGCGAAGAAGTAGGCGGCGAACGCCCCACTGAACGCAGGCGGAGGCAACTTTGCCCGTTGCGCGGTGCGTGTCCCAGCGCGCCGCGCAACGGCTTACGAAGAGCTGAATAGTCCGGGCAATTTATTGGCCGGTTCTGGTACTTCGAGGGCAACGGTCTCCAGAAGCTTATTTCCCCTTAGGTCGCGCGGACTCTTGACGGCGGCGTCGAAATCTGTAAACTGCGGTTTTCTACAATGGCCACGCTGCCAAGCCCGTTAGACGAGCCGTTGCAGGATTTCCAGTTCCCGCAACGAGAAGCCGCTTTCTTTTACGGCCTGTTCCTCCGCGGCCACACGGCCGAAGAACTGCGTCGCGATATCGAAGTCCCCGCAGCCGTACTCGCGAAATGGGATCGCGAAACGAGACGCGAACCCACGCTGCGTCCGCTGCTCGAACGCATCGTCAGCTATCGCCGGCATGTGCTCGCGATCTTCGAAAACCTGATCGTCCACGACTCCACGACGCAGAAGCTTCAGTAACTTCCCCAAGGAGTGTCGTTCTCAGACAGTTTGGAATCGGCAATTGCCGGGCAGCTGTTTTCTCTGATTCGCGGGCGGGGCCACCGTACATGTTTGGAACCTTTTCGCCTGCTGGGTGGAATTCCACATAGCAACGACGAAACTCGCTGGAGGGGAGAATCACATCATGAATATTCGTTCGAAATCCGCTCTTGCAATCCTGGCTCTCGCGCTCAGTTGCTCTCCGATCCTTGCCCAAGGCGACCCCCCGGGTCCGCCGGCCGATCGGCAAGCAACTCCGGATGGGTTCGGGCCACGCGACCACATGGGGCGAATGGGACCAATGGAGCGGCCAGGGTGGGGTGGCACGCACGGTCGCTGGGGTCAAGGCGACCGAATGGGCATGCGCGGACCGGGCAGGGGAGGGCGGGAATTCGGCCTCTCTCGTGTTTTGAGTGATCCGGCCATCCGCGAACAGGTTGGCGTCACGACCGAACAGGTCGCAAAAATTCGCCAGCAGGAGTCGGATTTCCGAAAAGCGGCGATACGCGACAGAGCCGATCTTGAGGTGAAGCGAATCGACTTGAACGATCTTCTCGCCGCCGACAAGCCGGACCGCGCCGCGATTGACAGCAAGCTGCAGGAAATCAGCACCGCGCAACTGGCCGTGGAGAAATCCAGGATCGATTACAGGCTGAACATGCGGGATGCGCTTACGCCAGCGCAGCGCCAAAAGCTCCGAGACGTCATGAACGAACGCCGACAGCGGGGTGATGGCTCTCGCCCTCGTGGCCCGCAGGGTGCGGGACGCGGCGGCCAGCGTAGACCTGCGCCGCCGGCTAACCCGCAAGGTCAAACGCCGCCGAGCCATTAGGCAAACCAAAGCGACGCCTGACACGCAATGTGAACGCAGACGATCTTAGTTTGCGCCAGTGGGAGCCCTGTCGTTGCCCTTCCGTTCGATGGAGCGAATTCGAGCCACGGATAGCCGCACCAGGACTTGTCCGTGGCTACGGCGCAAGAATACATCGGCTCTTACGCGGACCGGTAGATTCCAAGCGAAGCACCCCTCTTACGTCTTGCACTCCAAGTTGGACGGAACCAACACATAAGTAGAGTGGCGTGGAGGCTGCATGGCGTTGTAAATTAAGAGCCTACCTCGCCGGTTCCCCGGTAGCTCAATGGTAGAGCATTCGGCTGTTAACCGAAGGGTTGCAAGTTCGAGTCTTGCCCGGGGAGCCATTCTTCCTCTTTCGTTTTACTCCCTTGCGCAGAAGTTGATAACAGCGTTGTTTGGTTGCAATTCGGTCCCAATGCGGGTTTTTCCTCGGAGAGTTCAGCCGTCACACTAAACCGAGCTTTTCTTCGGGCCGACGGAGGGCTTCGGCCACATCTTTCATAAATTCCGCCGCGCGCGCTCCGTCGACCACGCGATGGTCGCTCGAAAGCGTCAGGGTCATCACGGGCCGGATGCCGGGCTTGCCATCCACCGGAACCACGCGTTCGATGATGCTGCCGACGGCCAGAATCGCGGCTTGCGGTGGAGCGATGATCGCGCTGAAGGCATCCACCTGGTACATGCCGAGATTGCTGATGGTGAAAGTCCCGCCGGAAATGTCGGCCGGGCGCAAGCGATTCGCATGCGCACGTTCCGACAGATCGCGGCGCTGCACGGCAATTTCAGCAAGCTCCGCTTTGTGGGCATTGCGGATCACCGCGCCAACGACGCCGTCCTTCACCGCCATGGCCGTGCTGATATTGATGTCATGGTGCAGGCGGATTCCATCGCGCGTCCAGCTTGCGTTGATTTGCGGATGCTTGGCCAGGATTCGGGCGACAAGCGCGATGAGCAAATCCGTGATGGTCAGGTGGACGCCTCGGGCCCGTTCGATAACCGGCGCGAGACGTTTCTCAGCGGCGACCAGTTCCGTGCAATCCACCTCTCGAACCACGAAGAAATGCGGCACACTCGTCCAGAATTGAGTGGTTCGCTCGGCCATCAGGCGTGCGATCTGACTGAGGGGTTCGATTTCCGATGCAGCGGCGGCTGGCGAGGTGGAAGATTCTCTTGAATGCGCGACGGAATGCACGTCCTGGGTCGTGATCGCGCCCTCGGGACCTGTTCCGCGCAAGCGGCTGATGTCTAGTCCCAGCTCCTTGGCGAGACGCCGGGCTTTGGGCGAAATCCTAGGGGCGGCGGCCGGCGCCTGGCCGGACGCTGCGGATACGGCTTCCCATGCGCGCGCGACAGCGCTGGTGGCGCGGGCAGATTGCACGGCGGGCGCCGCCTGCGCGGGAGGATTCTCCCCAGGCAGAACAAGCCACGCAATCGTCTGGCCCACGGGAATCTCCGCACCCTCGTGCGCGGTGACGCCCGCGAGAATTCCATCGCCGGGCGCTTCGATTTCGACAACGGCCTTATCCGTCTCGATTTCGAGGAGAGGCTCGCCCTTGGTGACTTTCTCGCCTTCCTTTTTCAGCCACGAGAGAAGTTTGCCGGTTTCCTGCGCCATCTCGAGAGCAGGCATTACGACGCTGATCGCCATAGTCCGTTGTCCGTCTCCTGGGACCGGACGGTCAATCGGTAGCTCCCACCCGTTCCTTTTTTGCGCTGGCCTCGACCAATTCGACGATGCGCCTGCTGGGCGCCGCTTCGTTCTCGCGTGTGGTCGAGAGGGGGCCGTTGACGGTGAAATAATGCGCGCCGGCCACCATCAGTTGCTCCGCCGGGAAACGCGTAATCACTTCGTGGCCGGTTTCGGTGACGACGATTTCCTCTTCGATGCGCGCGGCGCTCCAGCCGTCGGTCGAGGGCCAGAATGTTTCGAGCGCAAAAACCATCCCCGGTTTGATCTCATGCGCATGCTCGAGGGAAACCAGGCGGCTGATCACCGGCTTTTCCCAGATTGCGAGACCGATGCCGTGGCCGAACTGGAGGGCGAAGGCCGCCTCCTCGTCCGGAAATCCGAATTCCCGCGCCTTCGGCCAGACCGAAGCGATTTCGGCGGTGGTCCGGCCGGGACGCACGAGAGAAATGGCCGCGTCGAGGTATTCCCGACACCGCTTGTAGGCGTCGATCATGGCGTGCGACGCATAGCCGATCGAGAAGCAGCGGTAATAACAGGTGCGGTATCCCATGTAGGAATGGAGAATGTCGTAGTAGACGGGATCGCCGGGGCGAAGCACGCGATCGGAAAACACGTGTGGATGCGGATTGCAGCGCTCCCCAGAGATCGCATTCACCGCTTCGACGTACTCGGAACCGAGATCGTAGAGTACCTTGCTGGCCAGCCCAACGGCCTGGTTTTCGCTCATACCGGGCTTCATCACACGGTACAGCTCGTCGTAGGCGGCGTCGACCATCATGGCCGACGTGTTCAGCAGCTCGATCTCGTCCTGCGTCTTGATGACGCGGGCGTCCGACATGAGCTGCTGGCCATCGACCACGGTGATCCCCTCGCGCTGCAAGGCGAAGAGGATCGGGGGCTCGACGACGTCGATTCCCAGTGGTTCCTTGTGCAGGCCACGTTTTTCGAGCTCGATCTTGATTTTGCGCGCGACGTTTTCGGCGCGTCCCATCTCCGGCGACATGGCGCCCCGCATCAGTGAGATTCCAGCACGAGAGCGCTCTCCCAGCCACGGACAGTTGAGCTGATGGTGGCGGGCGGCTGAGCCGAAGTCCCACAAGATGGGCTCGTCATTTTGGGCAAGCAGGGTGAACCGGCTGATCTTGTCCTGCGCCCAACTGCCGATGTGCGTAGACGTCAGATAGCGCACGTTGTTCATATCGAAGCAGAGGAGCGCGCCCATCTCCGATTTCGCGAGAAAGGCTTTGGCGCGCGCCAGGCGTTCGCGGCGAAGCCGCTCGAAGTCGATTCGATTTTCCCAATCCACCGCCATCGTTCCGTGAGTCTTGAGTGCCACGATGCGCCTCCTGTTCTGCTGTCCTCAGGCCTTGCCGCAGAGAGCGCGGCCGGCCTCGAATACCGTCTGCTCCGTGGGTACCGTAAGGTCTTCGAGCGGGGGAGAAAAAGGAATCGGAACGTGCATCGCACCCATTCGCTTCACAGGCGCTTCCAGATCATAAAAGGCCCCTTCCGCAATCACGGAAGCGATCTCCGCTGTGACGCCATAGCGGCCGTAGCCTTCATCGACGACAATCGCCCGGGACGTCTTGCGGGCGGATTCAACCAATGTCTTTTCGTCGAGCGGCCACGTCGTCCGAGGATCGACCACTTCGGCGCTGATGCCGGCTTTCTCCAGTAGTGCCGCCGCGCCGAGGGCGACTTGTACCATGCTGCTGGTGGCCACGATGGTGAGGTCCCGGCCGACGCGCTTCACGTCCGCCAATCCAAAGGGAATCGTGTAGTTCTCCTCCGGCACCGGCCCTTTCAGCTTGTACATCATCTTGTCTTCAAAAAAAACCACGGGATTCTCATCGCGAATCGCCGACTTGAGGAGCCCTTTGGCATCGTAAGGGGTGGACGGCAGCGCGACCTTGAGCCCCGGAACGTGGCTCAGCCAGGCGTGGAGCGATTGCGAGTGCTGCGCGGCGGAGCGGCGCGTGGCGCCCAGGGTCGTCCGCAGGACCATCGGAACTTTCCATTTGCCGCCCGACATATAGTGCACCTTGGCGGCCTGATTCACCATCTGATCCATCGTCAGCGTCAGGAAATCGCCAAACATGATGTCGATCACCGGACGCATGCCCGTCATCGCGGCGCCGACGCCAACGCCCGTGAAGCCGGCTTCCGAGATCGGCGTATCGATCACCCGCTCTGTGCCAAACTCCTCGACGAGTCCCGACAGAACCTTAAAGGGCGTGCCCGCCTCGGCCACATCTTCACCGAGAATGTACACACGTGGATCGCGGCGCATCTCTTCGGCCAAGGCTTCACGCACGGCTTGCGCGAACGTCAACTCGCGTTGTGCTGTCTCAGGCATACACGTCCTGATCTACTTCGTCGGGGCTGGGGTACGGTGCGGAAACGGCAAAGTCGACGGCAGACTGCATTTCTGCTCTGACCTCGGACTCGATACGATCGAGCGTGGCGGAATCGGCCATCTGCCGGCCAATCAGCCAGTCCGCGAATAGCCGGATAGGATCGCGCTGGGTTTTCCACTCCTGTTCTTCTTGCTTGGAACGATAGTATTCGCGGTTGATGTCGCCCACGTGGTGGCCCGTATACCGGTAGGTGTTGCACAACAGGAATGCCGGCCCTTCTCCCCGGCGCGCGCGGTCCACAAGTTTCGTTGCCGCGGCGTGCACGGAGCGAACGTCCTGGCCGTCGACACTCTCGGAGTGGACGCCGAATGCCGTGCCGCGGGCCAGGATGTCGCCAGCCGTCGTCTCCGTGAAGTGCGTGTATTCGTTGTAGAGATTGTTTTCACAGGCGTAGATCACCGGAAGCTTCCAGAGCGCCGCCAGGTTCATGACTTCGTAAAGCACTCCCTGGCCGAGCGCGCCTTCGCCGAAGAAGCAGACGGTCACCTGCCCGGTGTCGAGGTGCTTGGCGGAAAATGCCGCGCCCGTAGCGATCCCTGTGCTGCCAGCTACGATGGCGTTGGCTCCAAGATTCCCGGTCGCCGGATCGGCGATGTGCATCGATCCGCCCTTGCCCCGGCAATACCCTGCTTCCTTCCCGAGCAGTTCGGCAAACATACGGTCGGGCGATGCCCCCTTGGCCAGGCAATGCCCGTGGCCGCGATGGGTGCTCGTAATAAAGTCGTCGGGGCGGAGCGCTTCGCAGATCCCGACCGCCACGGCTTCCTCGCCCGCGTACAAGTGGGCCAGGCCGGGCATCAGCGCGCGAGTATAGAGCTCGTTGACCTGTTCCTCGAACAGGCGAATCATCTGCATGCGCCGGAACATCCGCAGCCACTTCTCGACTGCGACCCCGGAATCCGTCTTCGATCGGTCCGTGGCAATCGTCATTTGTGGACTCCTGACATCTGCGCCAAAACGTCGAATACCGCGGCGAAATCCTTTTCGACCCAGCCCATGCCGCGCGCGGCCGTCAGAAATTCGTTACTCACCGCCGTGGTCGGCATGGGGACGTCCAGCTGGCGGCCCAGTTCCAACGCCAGCAGCATGTCTTTCTGCATCATGTTGACGTCGAACCATGCTTCCTTCGGCATCTGCAAGACGAAGGGACCCCGGTATTGGATCATGGGCGAGGCCACAGCACTATGGGTGAGCACGTCCACGGCGACTTCGCGGGTGATGCCGCTCTTCTCTGCAAGCAGTATCCCTTCCGAAAACGCCAGCATCTGCACCGCGAGGCTCAAGTTCGTGGCAATTTTCATCACCAAAGCGAGGCCGCTATCGCCGACGTAGGTCACCTTGGGGCCGATGTCGTAGAGAAGCGCTTTCACGCGTTCGAACGTTTCGCGGCGCCCGCCGACCATGACCGACAACTTTCCTTCCTGCAGGGTGATCACGCTGCCGGAAACCGGCGCATCGACCATGTCAGCGCCCTTTTCGCGCACCTTGGCGGCGATAGACCGGCTGAAAGCGGGGCTGACCGTGCTCATGTCGACGAGAATCTTGCCTGGGGTCAGTGCTGCCAGCATGCCGTCTGGTCCTTCGGCAATCATCCCCAGCGCGGCAGAATGGGTCACCATCGAAAACGTCACGTCGGCCGCTGCTACCACGGCGCGCGGCGAGTCTGCCCACTTCATACCTTTTTGAACGAGCCATTCGGCTTTCGAGCGCGTGCGGTTGTATCCCGTGACGGCGTGACCTTTACCGAGCAGACGGTTCACCATCTCGCCGCCCATCACTCCGAGTCCGACGAATCCGAGGTTGGCCACTAGGTCTGGTCTCCTAGATCACGAGAGTTTAGCAGGGGTCTCAGTGCGTGAGTCCTCCCGCACCTGCCGCAGATGGGCGCGCATGGCTTCCCGGGCGCCCTGAGGATCGCGATGCTCGCGCTCCGTAGCGTCGGGACGCCGAAATCGGCGGAAGCCCTCGTGCCGAGTATCACAACTGCGTTCGCCACGCGCTGAGTCTAGCACCGAAGCTGGGCGCTGAGTGGCACGCCGCTCTCGGGCACAGCACAGCTCGCCGCGAGCGGCGGGTCAGGCGGTGAGACCCTTCAGCTGCGCTTCCTTCCTTCATCAAGGCAAGGCCTTCGTGACGGCACTCAGGGCAAGCAGGACAAGAGCAGGTTCCTACGCGCTCTTTGCGCGCGCCATCTCTGGCTCGCTGACCAGTTCCTCAAGGAGCGTCCGGTAATGGATCATGGCCTGGCGATTTTGCCGAAAGCTTGGCTTCTCCATGGATGAACAAACGAGGGACTCATCAACTGCACAAAGCAGGCCAATTCCCACATCTAACATATGGGAGTTAATCCCATAGTGCAGAACTTGCAATTCTTTCGTTGACGCCCTTAAATGTAATTTCATCACGGTTTGTCAGAGTTAAAGCAAATCGAAGCTGTATCTGCGCAGGACGACTTTGTGACGGTTCCACATCAAAGACGCATCTTAACGATGAACAGAGGGTCTGCGACTTTGAAGTCTGCCCTCTATGACGCTGGAAAGCGTGACGAGCTTCTCCTTTTGATGACGGTCGATCAGGCCGGCCCCTCAGGTAGCCGTTTGAAGATTGCCGATCCGAGTGGGACTACTTTGCTAGATTCCCCGGTCGACAGTGGGAAATCAGATGCCGCATTGGAAGTAATGTTTGCGTGGTTGCGCGCGCACGGCTTTCTCTCTGGACTGGTGGCTGCGGGTCACCGGGTCGTCCAGGGCGGGCCTCGACACAGGGACCCGCAACGGATCACTCCGGAATTCTTGTCGGAGATCGAGCAGCTTGTGCCGCTCGACCCCGATCACATGCCGGCGGCAATCCGGGGAATTCGATTCATCGCCGGGAAATTTCCGGAACTTCCACAAGTGGCGTGTTTCGATACTGCGTTTCATAGCTCTCTTCCAAGAGTTGCGCGCATGTATGCGCTGCCTCGACACCTCTACGACCAGGGCATCTTCCGGTACGGCTTTCACGGCCTTTCCTACGAGTACATCATGCGCGAACTGCACGCGCTCGAAGGAAAGCTCGCCGACGGGCGCGTGATCATTGCACATCTCGGCAGCGGCGCCAGCATGGTCGCGGTCAAAGATGGGAAAAGCGTCGACACGTCAATGGGTTTCACTCCTCTCGAAGGACTGGTTATGGCTACGCGTTCTGGCGATGTCGATCCGGGCGCGCTGCTCTATCTGCTCGGGGACAAGAAGATGTCCGCGAAAGAGATCAATGCGCTCGTGAACAAGGAATCCGGACTGCTGGGAGTTTCGGAGATGTCCGGAGATATGAGGGTCTTGCTGGACAAGATGCACGAGGATGCCCGGGCTGGGGAAGCTTTGGATCTGTTCTGTTACCGAGCAAAGAAATACATTGGCGCGTATGCCGCAGTTCTTGGGGGGCTGGACATGCTCGTCTTTGCGGGAGGAATTGGAGAGCACGCACCCGTCGTCCGCAAACAGATCTGCGACGGCTTAGACTTTCTGGGCATTCGTTTGGATACCCCATGCAATGAAGCCAATGCAGCATTGATATCGCCCCCCGAAAGCCGGGTTAAAGTGCGTGTAATAAAGACCGACGAAGATCTAACGATCGTGCGGCATGTCCTCTCCGTTCTGGGATGGACAAATGCCTAACCATCGAAAGGTAGTGAGGAGCAAAGATGCTTGAATTTAACGCCGCTCTATCGACCGTCGTCGAAATCGACGAAAAATCGCAACACACCGAAAACTTGGCTGCCGGCGCGAAGCCGAATGGGCCGCTTTCGGCCGAGCTGTTGGGCAAGATCCATCGTTACTGGTGCGCCGCGAATTATCTCTGCGTCGGCCAAATCTATCTCCTCGATAATCCGCTGCTGCGTGAGCCGCTCAAGAAAGAGGACATCAAACCGCGCTTGCTGGGGCATTGGGGCACGTCGGCCGGGCAGAATTTCATTTACGTGCATTTGAACCGGCTGATCCGGGAAACGGATGCAAATATCGTTTACATCTCGGGCCCCGGCCACGGAGGGCCGACGCTGAACGCCTGCGCGTACCTCGAAGGAACGTATACCGAGGTGCATCCTGAGATTACCCAAGACATCCACGGCATGCGCCTTTTCTTTCGTTCTTTTTCCACGCCTGGAGGCGTCCCCAGCCACTGCGGGCCACATACACCGAACTCCATGCATGAGGGAGGCGAACTGGGCTACTCACTGGTCCACGCCTTTGGAGCGGCCTTCGACAATCCCGACCTGATTGTGGCTTGTGTCGTCGGCGATGGCGAGGCCGAGACGTGCCCGCTCGAAGGAAGCTGGAAGGGCGTCAAGTTCCTGAATCCGTCGAGAGACGGAGCGGTGCTGCCGATTCTGCACCTGAATGGCTACAAAATCTCCGGCCCGACCGTCACAGCTCGCACGAGCGACGAAGAACTCATCTCCTTCTACAAAGGGCTGGGCTACACGCCCTATTTCGTTGAAGGGGACGATCCGGAAATCGTACACCAACTTTTCGCGCGCGCTCTCGATCGCTGCTACGCAACCGTACGAGACATTCAGAAGGATTTCCGGACAAGAGACGCGCGGACAAATAAGGACCAGCTCCGGCAATCGTGGCCGATGATCATCCTGCGCACTCCGAAGGGCTGGACATGCCCGAAAGAGGTGGATGGTGTGCCCATCGAGGGTACATTCCGCGCACACCAGGTTCCGCTCTCCACCGTATGCGAGAACCCGGAACACTTAAAGATGCTCGAAGCCTGGATGCGGAAGTACCGGCCCGACGAATTATTCGACAAGGAAGGACGTCTGATCGGGGAGCTTGCGGCACTGGCTCCGGATGGGAATCGGCGAATGGGGGCAAATCCTCATGTCAACGGCGGGCGATTGCTGAAGGCGCTCGATCTGCCCGACTTTGCCCAATACGCATTATCCATCCCTGGTCCGGGCGAGGTGGTGGCAGAAGCACCGCGCAAGCTGGGGGAGTATCTGCGCGATATCATCAAACTCAATCCGACCAATTTCCGGCTGTTCTGTCCGGACGAGACGAACTCGAATCGCCTGAATGCGGCGTTTGACGCGACCGACCGTTGCACGATGGAGGCGATCGTATCCATCGATGACCATTTGGCTCCCGACGGCCGCGTGATGGAAGTGCTCAGCGAACACCTTTGCGAAGGCTGGCTCGAAGGCTATCTGCTGACCGGCAGACATGGCATGTGGTCTTCGTACGAGGCATTCGCTCAGGTGGTCGACTCCATGGTTACGCAGCATGCGAAGTGGATGGAGCAGTGCCTGGAATATCCCTGGCGCCGGCCGCTCGCCTCCCTGAATGTCTTGCTCACCAGCCACGCGTGGAGAAACGACCACAATGGTTTCAGCCACCAGGCGCCAGGCTTTGTCGACAACGCGCTGCAACGGCGGAGCGAGGTGGTTCGAGTCTACTACCCGCCGGATTCAAACTGCTTGCTCAACGTATTCGATCACTGCTTGCGCAGCCGGAATTACGTCAACGTCGTTACCTGCGGAAAACAGCCGGAGCTGCAATGGCTCACGTTCGACGAAGCGCTCGCTCATTGCTCCCAGGGAGCATCGATCTGGAAATTCGCGACGAACGATGGCGGAGGGGAGCCGGACATCGTTCTGGCGTGCGCCGGCGATGTCCCCACCATCGAGGCCTGCGCGACATCCTGGCTGCTGCAAAAGCACGTGCCTGGCATCAAGGTGCGCGTCGTGAATGTCGTCGATCTCAACGCGCTGATGAGCCCCGACGACCATCCCCACGGCATGGACAATATTTCATTCAACGCCCTGTTTACACGGGATGTCGACGTGATCTTCGCGTTCCACGGCTATCGCTGGCTCATCCACAGCATGGTGCATGGCCGCGCAAACGAGGCCCGGTTCCACGTGCGCGGATTTAATGACGAGGGCACAACCACTACTCCATTCGATATGGTCGTGCTCAACAAGATGAGCCGCTTCCACCTGGCCATCGATGCGCTCAAGCATGTGCCCCGATTGCGTTCGCAGGCGTCGGACGCGATCGACATGTTCAACGGGAAATTGTACGAGCACCATGCCTACATCCGGCAGCATTTTCAAGATATGCCGGAAATTCGGAATTGGAGTTGGACAAAGGATTTCAGCGAACCCGCCGCTCCGGCGCCTCTGGCGAAAGGACAACCTCGCGCCCAGCTATTTACGGATTCTTGATCGGGGCCGCCGGCCGCTGGCTTTATTAGTGAAGCAAAACCAGATCGTATCGCAGGGGACTATGTCCCACCGGCTCGGAAAAAGGAAGTGAGGGTCAGCCAGAGCAGAATGAAGCCGGCGAGGATGATCATCCAGCCGACCGTTCGACCGAAAATCCTGAGCCACCTGGGCGGTGCGACCGCGCTGAGCTGCAGCTTACCCTCTTCCAACAAGCGTTGGTACTGTTCTGGACGCCTTTCCCGCAGCTCCTTTTCCGTTTCCAGTCCGGTAAACATCACCAGGTCCATCGGGAAACTGCCCGACCGAAGGTGCGTATTGAAGAAATGGATGGCGAAGATGAACCAGACGGCGAGGAGGGCCTCCTCGCCGTGGATCAACAGGGCGATGTTGAGCCAGGAGCCGGGCATGAACTTCGCGAAGAATGGAGCGAACCACAACGCGTATCCCGAGAATCCGATGATGGCCATGCCCCAGAAGACCCCCCAGTAGTCGAATTTCTCCCAGTAGGCGAAGCGGTCGAACTTCGGCCGTGGTCCCAGCCACAAGAACCAGCGGATATGACCGTAGAGATCTTTGAGGTCCTTGAGCTGGGGGACCAGTGAATTCGGTCCCCAGAAAATTCCCTTCTGCCGCTTGAGGACTCCGCGATAGAAAACGTCGCCGAGGTGCCCCAAGAAGGCAAGCGTGAGCAGGGCCGCGCAAAACTTGTGAAAAAACAGAATGGCGGTGAATCCCCCAACGGCGCGGGCAAACCGTTCCGCCCAGGACGCACTGCTGAATCGCAGGGGCATGCCGGTGAGCGCCAAGCACATGAACGTGGAGATCAGGATGGCATGAAGACACCGTTGCCAGAGCGAAAAACGGATGTGGTATCGGACGTTCCGGTTGTCCTGATCCGTGAGTCCTGTTTGGCTGGCCTCCGCACTCATTTCGACATCCCCTTTTCCGGCCCGCCGTCTGGGCGCTGAGCGAACGCCGAGCGAACGAACCACAGAATCGTGTGTAAGCCGAAGAAGCAGAAGATGCTAAGCAGCAGCAGATTCATGAACTGCGCGGCGAAATAAAGCGACGGATCGGATTTTCGGTCACGGGAATTGGCGTGGGGGTGATAGCTCACGAAGCTCCGGGTCGCGTCCAAGTGACATTGACCACAAGTCACCACCAGGTTCGCCTGATTCACCGGGGATTGGGGGTCCGAGGGGGGGAGGATGTCATGGAACCTGTGGCAATTCCAACAGCGAGCGGTTTCGGCGTATCCCAGGGCGGAGATCTGGGCATGGAAAGTGTCGAGGTAGGTGGCATAGTTTTCCTTGTGGCAGTTGCCGCACGTCGCGGACGTCTTCATCTGCCACGACACCCCCTGGACTCGCGCGATTCCGTGTGCGGTGTGGCAATCGGCGCAAACCGGCGCCTGGGGGTTTCCCGCCTTCAACTGTTGGCCGTGGATCCCGGCGAAATATTGCGCTTCCGGCCCGGCATGGCAGGAGCCGCACGTCGCGGGGATGTTCGTTCGGTAGGTCCGACTCTGGGGATTCGTGTGGCTCAGGATCTTGTGCGTTCCATGGCAACTGGAACAGGACGCAGCGACGAGCAGACCATCCTTGGTGAGGGCGAAGCCGTGGATGGAATCCATGTACAGAGAATAGACATTAGCCAGGCTAAACTTCTTAGCTAACTCGGGATTCCCATGACACGATCCGCAAGTCTGTGGGATGTTCAGCGTGAATACAGGCGACTGCATATCCTTCACGGGGACAATCGCGTGTGGGTCGCCGTGGCAACTCAGGCAGGGCTCTGCGGTTGCTTTCGCATGGACGCTTTCGACAAGGTCTTTGGCCTCGTCACTGTGGCAGGTGCCGCAATTCACGGCGGTGGGATGTTCGGGATGAGGATAACCCGTGATGGAGGTATGGCAATTGGTGCAGTCTAGGCTCCCGTGGACGCTGGCTTTTTGTTTCGCCCCGTCTACGTACACACTATGGCCTTCCTGGTCTGCTAGGGTACTTTCGTTGTGACAGGAAAGGCATTCAGCGCGCTGTTGCGCACGAACTGCTGGAGCAGTGAATCCGATGAGAATTATGGTCGCTAAGGTCCAACGCATGTTGGCTCCAGTTTGCTGAGCACCCAGCGAGGTTCCGGGAGCAGGGGCAGGGGATCTCACGCCATGACTTACTTACTTCATTCCAAGCTCCTGGAGAATCTTCGGATTTTGCTCATCCACAGCCAGTAATCCGTGGCACGTGTCACAATCGTTCGGGATTGTCTTGCCATCCGCGGAGATATGACTGGCATCGTGCCAATGGAAACATCCGGGCCAATCTGTGTGCCCGAGATTGTCGAGATAGCTTCCCCGTTACGTCCATCCTCGTAAAAACGTTGCGCAAATAAGTGGCCTGCACCTCATGAATCGTCGACTCGAGCTACGCGTCCTGGCATGCTAGCACGTGTGGATGGCTGATTTGCAAATATATGACGGCGGAGTTTTGATCATGGAGAGATTCTCAACGTGGAAGAATTGAATCCGAATCGACGGCGCCCGCGCTACACATTCAACACACTTGGCTCACGCGCGCTCTTACGGCCCAGCTCCTCCCGTATGACAGTCGCTGCAGCTTACCTGAGTGAGGTCGCCGATATCGAACGGGTGCTTGAACGGCGTTCCCTTTGACGCGATTAGCCTCGTGGCGACCTCCTGCTGTCCCAGCATACTGTGGCAGGTGTCGCAATCCTTGCGGATCACCCTGCCATCGGAACTCACGTGCTGGCCGTCGTGGCAGCGGAAACATCCGGTGAAGTAAAAATGCCCGATGTTGTTGGGGTGGGTTTTCCAATCCACCTTCATTTCTGGGAATGTCGTGCTGCGATAGATGCGCTGCACTTCCGCAATGGCATTGCGAATGTCCGCCTGCCGGTTCTTGTCCACCTCGGGATACTTGGTGACATAGAACTTGTGCAAATCGGTGGCGATGCCTTCCATCGCTGCCTCAGTGCTCTTGTAGGTGTTGGCCAACACCGTAACCGCTTGCTGCTTGATGTATGGCAGCGAGGCATCCAGCCGCCCCGCCAGCAGAGACTCGTCTACTGCCCGGTCCGGCGGAACATAGATGTGCGTGGGACGGTTGTGACAATCGACGCAGTCCATCCGCCGCCGGGGTAGTTTTTCGATCTGATCCTGGGTCAGCGGCGCGTCCTTGGACGCGTACTCCGTGATCCGCCCCTGCATGTCCTTCACATGGATGTAGGGAATGACCTGCCGTTGGTCGTCGGTGGCAATGTAGGTGATCTCGTTGGAGATGTTCATGTGCCAGTGGATGCCGGAGGGTAAACCGGTGCTGGGGTCCCCTCCCCCGGTCTTGAGCAGCATGCGAATCTGCAGCGGAGTATTTTTCTCGTCGGTACCGTAGTGGGTGAATACTTTAAGCTGGGCGCTGTAGAACTGCCTTGGCCAGTGACACTCTTCGCAGGTTTCCGGCGCCGGACGCAAGTCGTGAACCGGTGTCGGGATCGGGCGCGGAAAGGTGTTGAAAGCCATGGCAAACACCTGGCGCGCTCCCGAAAGTTTTGATTTAACGTACCAACTGGCACCCGCTCCCACATGGCACTGGACACATGCGACCCGGGCGTGGGGGGAGAGTTGGTAAGCGGTGAACTCCGGATTCATGGCGGAATGACAGGTCTGTCCGCAAAACTGGACCGAATCGGTAAATTCGTAGGCCTTGTAGCTTCCCACCGCGCTCAGCATCACGAACACTAGAAGAAAGCTGCCAAAGAAAGCCACTGCGCTGCGCTGATTGCGGTCATTGAGGTCAATGCGTGGATAGCGGGGAAAGTCCGCCACTTCCTCCGTCTTCTTTCGTCGCTCCCACCACAGCCCGACTGCAATGAGTACAAGCCCCAGGATCAGAAATCCCGGCGCCACCATGTAGGCGAGAATGTCGACATAGGGACTGGGTTTTTCGGAGACGAGATCGATCAGGTACAGCAAAAAGAAGTTGGCCAGGCTGACCAGCGCCAGGGCCACACCCGCGAGGCTGACAGCGTTGCGCAGCATCAGGCGCAACTGGTTTCGCACTATATGCCGGTCAGAATGCGGCTGGGAATCTTCAGCTCTCATTCGTCCTCTCCGCCGACCAACAGCTTTAACGCGGAATTTCCTTTTTGACCTCGAAAATGGCAGCGGTCTAGCGGGAATTGGCCGGAAGGATTACAAAAAACAGAATCTCGGCATAAGGATACGTCCCGGCCTCCCCACCCCAGCGTGATCACAAAAAGCCAGCACACGATCATCGTGATTGCTGACGTGGTTGTCAGTACCACGCCCATCAAAGTAATTGGGTTTTGACCGGGGTACGTGATAGGGCGGAGCCAAGAAGCCGTCCGATCAGATCGCATCGAGATTAGGTCCCCGCCCCCACTGTCCGCGCTGCTCTCTGATGACATCTCCTGGCCTCGGGCCGGCCGTGCGGGAGCATAGAGCGGCGCCGTACAGTTGTCGAGGGCCTACGTCTTTTTGGCAAGCTGACGGATGAATTCAACAAGCTGCTTGATTTGATCGCTGGTGAGTTTGTCCTTGTAGGCCGGCATGGCACCCTTGCCATTGGTGATCATGGCGGTCAATTCCTCACCGGTTTGTTTCTGGACGTCCGCGGAGCGCAGATCGCGGAGCTTCATGCTCTTTCCCACGGCAGTGTTGCCGCTACCGTCGGCGCCGTGGCATGCCGCGCACTTGGATTTGTACAGTCCGGCCGCATCCTGAGCGCGGGCAGGCACGGCCGCGAGGAAGAGCCCCAGAACCGCGAGCGGCGCGAAGCACACGAAGCGGATCTTCGAATCATTCATTTCGTCCTCCCAAAACGACGATGCCGCTGACTCACGCGTCCCTCTGTCGGGCATATATCGTAATGCAAAAGTGGCGGCGCTGCCGTCGAAGCCAACTCATCCCCTCTCGCCTGTTACACGCTCAAAATGATGTCACACAACCGCTACTTGTGGGCGAGGCTAGGAATGAATGCTACCACGTTCGCCGCGTCCGCGCTGCTTAGAGTCTTCACCGGTGGCTCCTTCCCTTGCCTTCCGTGATCGTTTCCTTAGATCGGCGCACCAGTGGGGGATTCCGGATCCGTGAATCTTTTCTTCACTTCCTCGGGAATCGGCACGCTCCGGAACATGACCGGGTCTTCGCTTATGCGCGTGACCCATACGCGCCTCTCAAAGATCTCCAGGCCGAGGACTCCGTCGGGCTGGAAGACTCTATGCTGGACCAAAAAGCTGCTGTGCCCCCATTCGGAGATAGACGTTTCGTAGACCACCTCGTCGCCGAAATTGGAAGGCACCACGAATCGCGCGCGCAAGTCGACTAACGGGATGCCGATGATGTGGTAGGTTTTGAGCATGACCGGTTTGAACAGCCCAGCCCGTGCGAATAGGGCGTTCGTGCACGCGTCGCCGTACTCGAGGTAACGCGGGAAGAAGACGGTTCCCGCCGCGTCGCAATCGCCCCATTCGATTTGAACGTGCCTTCGATTGATCAGCATGCAGTCGGTTTCCCTCCGGCCTTACGAGATCTTGCAAATCTGGGCGTCGTTTCAATCGCCATTTCCCAGATTCAGTTCCTGGTCCTCTACCGCCCGAGGAAAAAATAGAGAGTCCGTCGACGCCGGTGTCCCGCGACCACTGGGCTCCGCAGTCAGGGTTTGGATTGGCCCCGCTCCGATCAAGATTCACGCGTTGTGAAGGCAAGCGCGTGAAGACAGTGCCGAGCATCTTGCGTTTCTAACCAACGTTAAGGTCCGGGTCCTGTTTGTCGCTGCTGATTCTGCCGAGCTTCTGCAAGCGCTGGTAGGCCAGCAACGCCGCTCCAAGGGCGGCGACCATGTCCGGTTGATCGCTGACATTCACCTGACGGCCGATCGTGTCCTTCAGGGCCTTCA
>Ga0187872_10000927_pt1 | contig 31720 bp, 19 predicted proteins | sample June2016WEW_16_4_FD_132973 | JGI IMG/M metagenome (GOLD analysis project Ga0187872, IMG submission 132973) | Peatland microbial communities from SPRUCE experiment site at the Marcell Experimental Forest, Minnesota, USA - June2016WEW_16_40 | ecosystem: Environmental > Terrestrial > Soil >...
ACGTGTTGCGGGATTCGGGCGGCTGACTTTGGACTTGCGCATAGCGGGCGTAAAAGACGAGCGCGAGCAGGCCGAAGCAGGCGCTGAGCATGTCTTTGCGTTCGGCGACCCAGGCGACCGATTCGACGCGCAGCGGGTGAAGTGCGAACAGCGCCGCCACCCACAGACTCCGCCAGGTCGCGCCGGTCATCTGCCGCAGCCACACGAACACCAGCATCGCGTTGAGGGCATGCAGCAGCACACTGGTCAGGTGATGTCCCCAAGGGTTCAAACCGAACAGTTGGCAGTCCAACATGTGGGACAACAGGGTTAAGGGATGCCAATAGCCAAAAGAGACATCCGGCTTGAACAAAGCCCACTTCACGCTTTCCCAGGTCAATCCGCTGGTCACGTGCGGGTTATCCAACACGTACAGATCGTCATCGAAGTTGACGAAGGCATGGCCGGTGGCGGGCCAGTAGAGGGCAATGGTCACCAGCACCAGCCAGGCGGCCATCAGCCACACCGGAAAACGCGGCTCAGCCACCACTGCCGTCGAGGCCCTCGGAGGTGCGGGTTTGGATTGGGTCGCGGGTCTGCGCATAGCGCTCCCCAATTACTGCTCAGCCGCAGGAAGGCGGGCAAGCAAATATTTCACACAACGGGGTCAAGCTCATTGTGTTTTCTGCCTGGAGACGGCTGAGCGCGGAAATCTTTGACAGGGGGGCGGGTTTGGGCCACTTTGCCGCCGCTTGCACGGATTTGCCCCTTATGCGGACAAGGTGTAAGTGTCATTGGATTATATGGGCAAGGCATTGATTATTGCCGAGAAGCCGTCAGTCGCGGGCGACATCGCCAAGGCGCTGGGCGGGTTCAGGAAGCATGACGACTACTACGAGAGCGAGCACTACGTGCTTTCGTCAGCGGTCGGCCATTTGCTGGAGTTGTGCGTGCCGGACCAGTTCGAGGTCCAGCGCGGGAAGTGGTCGTTTGCCCATCTGCCGGTGATTCCGCCGCACTTCGACCTGCGGCCCATTGACAAGAACGAGGGGCGGCTCAAGCTGCTGCTGAAGTTGATCAAACGCCCGGACGTGGGCACGCTGATCAATGCTTGCGACGCCGGCCGGGAGGGGGAGCTGATTTTCCGCTACCTCGTGCAATACGCGAAAGCCAAGCAGACCATCAAGCGGCTTTGGCTGCAGTCCATGACCCCGGCGGCCATCCGCGAAGGGTTCGAGCACCTGCGCGACGATGCGTCCATGCGGCCGCTGGCGGATGCGGCGGTGTGCCGTTCGGAATCCGATTGGCTGGTCGGCATCAACGGCACGCGCGCGATGACGGCCTTCAACTCGAAGACGGGCGGGTTTCACCTGACGACGGTGGGGCGCGTGCAAACGCCGACGCTGGCGATCCTCGTGGAGCGCGAGGACCGCATCAAGAACTTCGTCTCGAAGGATTACTGGGAAATCCACGGCACGTTCCTGGCCAAAGCCGGCGAATACGCCGGGCGCTGGTTCGACGAGAAGTTCGCCAAAAAGGAGGGCGAGGGCGACCTGAAGCCGGAGCGGGTGTGGGAGGCCAAACTGGCGGAAGCCATCCGCGCCAAATGCCTCGGCAAGCCCGGCGTCGTCACCGAAGAAAGCAAGCCGACGACGCAAATGTCGGGGTTGCTCTACGATCTGACGAGCTTGCAGCGGGACGCGAATGGCCGGTTCGGGTTGTCGGCCAAGACCACGCTGTCGCTGGCCCAGGCGCTCTACGAGAGGCACAAGGTGCTCACCTACCCGCGCACGGACGCTCGCGCCCTGCCGGAGGATTACCTCCAGACGGTCAAGAAGACGCTGGGGATGCTGGAGGGGACCAGCTACGGGACGTTCGCCGGCCAGATTCTCAAGAGCGGCTGGGTCAAGCCGAACAAGCGAATCTTCAACAACGCCAAGGTCTCGGATCACTTTGCCATCATCCCGACTTCGCTCGCGCCGAGGCATCTGGGGGACCTGGAAGCGAAGCTTTACGACCTGGTCACCAAGCGGTTCCTCGCGGTGTTTTATCCGGCGGCGGAATTTCTGATCACGACGCGCATCACGCGGGTCGAGGGCGAGCCGTTCAAGAGCGAGGGCAAGGTGATGACCAACGCCGGCTGGCTGGCCGTCTATGGCAAGGAGGCCCAGACCGACGAGACGCCGACGCTCGCGCCGGTGCAGCCGAAGGAGACGGTGCAGACCACCAACGTCGAGGTCGTTGCCGCGCAGACCAAGCCGCCGGCGCGCTTCACGGAAGCAACCCTGCTCAGCGCGATGGAAGGGGCGGGCAAACTGGTCGAGGACGAGGAATTGCGCGAGGCGATGCGCGAAAAAGGGCTGGGCACGCCCGCGACGCGCGCGTCGATCATCGAGGGGCTGATCTATGAGAAATACGTCCTGCGCCAGGGACGCGAACTGCAACCGACCGCCAAGGCGTTTTCGCTGATCGCGCTGTTGCGCGGGCTGGGGATTCCCGAGTTGTCCTCGCCGGAATTGACCGGCGACTGGGAGTTCAAGCTCCGCCGCATGGCACGCGGGCAAATGAAGCGGCCCGATTTCATGAAGGAAATCGCCGACATGACCCGCGAGATCGTGGGGAAGGCCAAGCGCCATGAGAGCGACACGGTGCCAGGCGATTTCGGGACGCTGAAGGTTCCATGCCCGAAGTGCGGGGGGGAAATTCACGAGAACTACAAGAAGTTCCAGTGCCAAAAGTGCGAGTTCAGCCTCTGGAAGATCGTGGCCGGGCGGCAGCTCGAAATCCCCGAGGTGGAGGAACTCATTGCCAAGCGCCAAGTCGGGCCGCTGCAAGGTTTTCGCAGCAAGCTGGGCAAGCCTTTCTCAGCGGGGATCAAGCTCACGCCGGAGTTGAAGCCCGAATTCGATTTCGGCCAGGATCGGCCCGAGGTGAATGGCGCGCTGACGCAAGTTGATTTCACGGGGCAGGAGCCGCTGGGGAAGTGCCCGAAGTGCGGCCAGCGCGTATTCGACACCCCGATGGCTTACGTCTGCGAGAAAGCGGTCGGGGCCGCGCGCACGTGCGATTTCCGGTCGGGCAAGATCATCCTCCAGCGGCCGATCGAGCGCGAGCAGGTACAGAAGCTCCTGGCGACCGGCAAGACGGATCTGCTGGAGAAGTTCATTTCCAAAAAGGGGCGGCCGTTCAAGGCCTTCCTGGTGGTCAAGGACGGGGGCGTGGGCTTTGAATTTGAGCCGCGCGAGGCGAAGCCGCGGAAGGCCGCGGCCAAGGCCGGCCCGGCCGCGGCGCCAGAGCCGAAGATTGATTTCACGGGGCAGCCGTCGCTGGGCAAATGCCCGCTGTGCGGCAAGCGGGTGTTCGAGGGCGGCACGGCTTACGTTTGCGAGCGCTCGCAGGCGGACAACCGGCCATGCAAATTCAAGCTGAACAAAGTGATCCTGCAGCAGCCTATTGACCGGGAGCAGGCGGCCCGGCTGTTGGCGAAAGGGAAAACAGACTTGTTCCGCGAGTTCATTTCCGCCAAGAGCGGTCGGCCCTTCACCGCGTACCTGGTGATGGACGAGGCGGGCAAGGTCACTTTCGCTTTCCCGCCGCGCGAGGCTGAGACGACGAAGAGCGCGGCGAAATGACACCGGCTGATACTCAGCCACCGGCCGAGGACAAGTGGATCAAGAAGTTCCTGCAGCACCTGGCCACGGACCGGGGCGCGTCGGCGTACACGCAGCGCAACTACCGGCAGGCCATGCGGGAGTTTCATCGCTGGCATCAGGAGGAGCGGAACCAGCCCCCGGCGTGGGAGACCCTGCAACGGGATGATTTCCGCGCCTACCTGCGGTTTTTGGGGCGGCACAATCTCAGCCGGGCGGCCATCCAACTCCGGTTCAGCGCCTTGCGCACGTTTTACCGTTTCCTCGTCCGGCATGGGGCCGTGGCCACTTCGCCCATCAAGAACCTCGCCCTGCCCAAACTCGGAAAACGGCTCCCGAGATTCTTAACGCCGCAACAGATGACCGATCTGCTGGCCGCCCCGCTCAAGCTCCTGCCAGCGCAGGGCGGAAGAGATTCCGCCCAGGCTGCCGCGGTCTTCGCCTGTCGGCGCGACGTGGCGGTTCTGGAGACCATTTATTCGTGCGGATTGCGCATCAGCGAGCTTTGCGGGTTGGTGGCACAGGACATTGATTGGAATGAGCGCCTGGTGCGCGTGCGCGGCAAGGGAAAGAAAGAACGCCTGGTTCCCATCGGCGAGCCGGCGTTGGAGGCGATTAAGAACTACTGGAACCTGCTGCCCCAGGCGCCAGCGGGCGAGTCCCCGGTCTTTCTGGCCGGCGCCAAGAAGCGGACGCCCGTCTCGCCACGGCATCTGCAATTGCGCCTGAAGAAATATCTCGCCGTCGCCGGCCTGGACCCGCACCTGACGCCGCACAAGCTGCGGCATAGCTACGCGACCCACCTGCTGGACGGGGGTGCGGACTTGCGCAGTGTGCAGGAGCTGCTCGGTCACGCCCACCTGGTCACGACCCAGGTTTATACCCACCTGACCACCGAACGGCTCAAGCGGGCCTACGACGCCGCGCACCCGAGGGCTTAGACCACTCAGTCACGGCCCTCGCTCAGTCAGACTTACCAACGTTCGCTCTCTATTCCGCCGGCGCGATTTTGAGCGTATGGGTTACCGGCACGAAGGCGGCCCGGATGGCGGCGGCTAGCGGCTCGCGTTCCTTTTCGGTCCGGGCGGCAACCGCTTCCATGTCGGTTTTGGCTTCGGGGCTGCGGAAGGCTTGCTTGATCTGCAGGGTTTCGTGGGCCTGCTTGGCGGCAACAGCGGCATCGACTTTGGCAAAGGCTTCGCAGAAGGGATTACAGGGGAATTCCGCGGCGAGGTTAATCCCGCGCGTCAGTTGGTCGGCGGTGAAGGTCTTGCTCTCGCTGCCCCAGGCGACTTTGTAGCGTCTCCCGGCTTTGACGTTGTCAGCCTTGAGAGTCAACCGATTGAGCTCCTGATTGAAAGGAATAAGCGTCATGGCCGAACGGATGCTGTTGTCTTTGGCCGGGTCATCCTGATCGCAGACGGGGTACGACGCCGCGCCCTGGCCGGTCGGAACGCAAGCGCAGAAGGGATAACGCGAACTCTTGATCTTAAACTCGCCCTTCTGAGCCGCGACCAAGACATGCCCCGGAGAGGTAATCATTTTGCTCTTCTTCACATCGACAGTGAACACACCGATGTCGCCCATTAAGCCCATAGCCTTCAAGAAGGCGTAAGCCATGACGGCATGGCCGGCCCAGCCGGGATGCACTCCGTCGGCGCCGGCGATGGCGTAGTTGGCGCCGTACTCCTTCTGCGCAGCCACGCCCGCGGTCAGCATGGGCCAGAAGACATCGGCGAACCCGACGCGTTCCTTTTCGGCGATTTCGATGTCAATGTCGCGGAGGTGGCAGAGGTTCAGGTTCAAGTCCATCACGGTATCGTTGGTCCGCTTCGTCCAGCGGGGGATCTTGCCCACGCAGCCGGGCGAGCCTTGAATCACGCGCACGCCATTGGCCTTAAACGCTTCGATGATGGCCGTGGAGTTCTCGCGATACGTCTCTCCAATGCGGTCTTCGTAGGCCCGATACTCATGGTCGTTCATGCCGTAACAGGTGGTGGCCATGGTCGGCTTGAAGCGGAGGCAATCATTGGTCATGCGGGCCAGGAATCCCGGCGCCCGCTCGCCGCCCCAGCCGTATTGCCGCACCGAAACCTCCAACTCCGGCTCGCACATGGTCAGGTAATCTTCGATGAGGCGGGAATACCTCTTCTGCTCGGTGATGGAATCGCCGCAAATCGCCAGACAATCCCCCTGCCGCAAAAGCAGCCCCTGCGGGTAGGGCGCTTTGAGCGGTTTGAATTGCTCCAAACGGATGTCGTTCGGCTTTTGGGCGAACGTCGGGGTCAGGCCGAGGGTGCAAGCAACGAATCCAAGGAGCAGAATAACTTTTGAGCGCATAATCTTCATGCGCCGCATTCTCTGGCTTTCATGGCCCTGCGTCAAGGCACGAGTCCAAGAGGCGCGCAAGGGCTGGATCAAACCTGCCGGACCGCGAGCCGTCCCGGCTCGCAGCACGCGGAAACGCGCCAGAGCGCTTGGCAAACCAAAGCGTCCGGAAAATGTGAGGGCCGCTGCGAGCCGGGACGGCTCGCGGTCCTAACCAGAGCTCAATTCAGCCCTGGGGAGGCGCGAGCGAATCCACTCTCAGGGCGCCTGTTGAATCCGCCGGAAGCGACGCGAAGCGAAGCTGTGGGTCTGGCCGTCTTCTTTCGTCACAATCAAGGCCGCCAGATGCGGCCGGGAGTCGATCAACGCGAGGCCGCGCTGCACGCCGAGCAGGCTCACGGTGGTGTCCAGGCTGTCGGTGGTGGTGGCGTCTGGCCCGATGACGGTCGCTTGAATACGATTCGTGAGACCGAGGCCGGTCACCGGATTCACGATGTGCGAATAACGGATGCCATTGATCTCGATGAATTGCTCGGTGTCGCCGGAGGTGGAGATGCCGGCGTTGTGAAGCAGGAGGGTCCGAGGGGCTTTGTTCGTGTCGCCATCAAAGGGCGCGATGCCGATTTTCCAACCCCGCTGGCCCGGGGGAGGGTTTCCGACAGCGATGTCACCGCTGGCCGCCACGAGTGCGCGGTCAATTCCCCTGCCCTTCAGAATCCGCAGCGCCGCGTCGGCAGCATAGCCTTTGCCGATGCCGCCCAAGTCCAGGCGCATGTTCGGGACCAGCAAGGTCACCGTGCGCGTCCGCGGGTCCAGCCGCAGTTTTTGCCAGCCCACCGCCGCCCGAGCGGCGGCAATTTCGGCGGGCGTGGGAAGGACTTTGCGCTTCCGCGCGAAGCGCCACAACCGGATGTAAGGGCCGACCGTCACGTCGAACGCGCCGTCGGAGAGCTTCGAGACCTTCAGGGAGCGCTGGAGGACCTCGAAGAGTTCCGCGCTGACGGGCACTGGCGTTCCAAACGGCTGATCGCAGAGCCGCATCAGCTCGCTGTCCGCCTGGAAGTCGCTCATGATGTCTTCAAGCGCATCGATGCGCTGGAAGGCGGCTGAGGCGGCGGCTTGGGCCGTGGCCGGTTCCGGGGCGTAAAGGGTGATGGTCATCAAAGTGCCCATTGCCGGATGGGTGAACTCGAATCGGTGAAGCGCTTGCCGGGAAGCGGGCGAACGGCAACCGGCGAGAAGGAGTGTGCCGAACAGCGAAACGAGAATGGCTCGATTCAAAAGAGGCATTTCACAACAGCGGCCGTTTGCTGGCGCATGGCCGAGAAACAAATGGCCGACCGCTTCAGGGTCGGCCGTTGCGATTGGTTTGACACTGGCCGCGGTTCACACGACCACCGTGTGGCCGGGAACCGGAAGCTGATAAAGGCCGTTGGCATCCGGCATAACCTTTGGGTCGGCGTCGAAGGCCAGCTTGTCAGGCATTAAATTGATATTCGAGTTCAGGGCGTCCGTCCACTCGATCATCTTGCCGGAGTAAGTGGACATGCGGCCGAGAATGGCGGTCATGGTGCTCTTGGCCCCGTTCTCGGCGTCGTTGATCGGCTTGTCGTTGCGGATGGCGGCGAAGAGCGCGTCGTGCTCCTTTTGGTAGGGATCGCCGCCGCCTTGCCTCTTGAAGCGCCATTGATTTGACCCGCGCATAACGTGGGCGCTGACATCGCAGGTGCCTTTGGTCCCGACCACATGCTCCGAAACATTGTCCCAGCAGCCATGAATATGACGGCAGTAACTGAACAGGCGCGAACCGTCTTCGTATTCAAACTCGACGGCGTGGTGGTCGAAGATTTCACCGTAGTCCAGGCCCCGGCGGACTTCGCAGCCGCCCATGCCCTCGGCGCGAACCGGGTAACCCTGCTTGGCCCAGTTAATCACGTCCAGGTTGTGAATGTGCTGCTCGACAATATGGTCGCCGCAAATCCAGGTGAAATAGTACCAGTTGCGCATCTGATATTCCATTTCGCTGAGCTTGCGCCCGTACTGCTGGTCCAGGTCCGCGCGCCGCTTGAGCCAGGGCGTCTCGCCGTTCCAGTAGGCCCGCATCGCCACGACGTCGCCAATGGCGCCGTCATGCAGACGTTGGATGGTTTCGCGGTAGCCTTCGTCGTAATGCCGTTGCAGGCCCACAACGACTTTCAGATTCTTCTGCTTTGACGCTTCGGCCGCGGCCAGAAAACGCCGGACGCCGGGCGCATCGGTGGCTACCGGCTTCTCGGTGAAGACATGTTTGCCCTGCTTCACGGCCTCTTCAAACTGCATTGGCCGAAAACCCGGCGGCGTGGCCAGAACCACTACGTCGCCCAGCGGGATGGCCTGTTTGTAGGCCTCGAAGCCGACGAATTGACGGTCGGGCGGCACGTCCACCTTGTCTTTGTGGTGCTCGCTGAGAGTCTTGAGGCTCCCTTCGAGCCGGTCTTTAAATACGTCGGCCATCGCGACCAGCTTCACCGGGCCATCGGTGCTGAGAGCCTGGCTGGCGGCGCCGGAGCCGCGACCCCCGCAGCCAACCAGGACGACCTTCAGGGTGTCGCTGCCCGCCGCGAAAGCGCTCCGTTCGACGGATAAACTGCCGAGCACGGAGGCCCCGGCAATGGCGGTGGAGGTGCGCTTAAGAAAATCGCGGCGCGTTAGGTTTGATTCGGGCTGATTTGTGTTTGGTGTAGTCATGATGTGCTGTTGGTTGACCGTTCAGACGGCATGCGTTTAGGCTTTGATGCTTTTGCGGTGCTGAAAATTCAACTGCGCCTGCCAGACTAGTCTCTTTCCACGCCGCTCGTCCAATACTTCTGCATCTGTTCGGGCGGCGGCACTTTGAGCGGGCGCATGATGCGGAACCCCACAAACTGCGCGTCCGAGAAATACCAGACGCTCTTCGGCAACTGCGGGTCCTGCATTTTCCAGGAGCGGTCCGAGCCGCGCCGCGCCGCGCTGCGGCACATCGCGGCTTCGTCATCCCACGAGCCGCCGCGCACCGCGTGCGGATAGGGCTTGGTCGCTTTGTTCCACGGATCGACGGTGCCGCTGTTCCCGGCGCACTGTTTGTAGAAATCAGGGTCGTACTGGTCAAGCACCCATTCGACGACGTTGCCGTATACGTCGTAAAGCCCCCACGGATTGGGCTTCTTCTTGCCGACCTTCTGGTACTTGAAATCGCTGTTCTGCTCGAACCAGGCGTATTCGCCCAGTTTGCTCGGGTCGTCGCCGAAGAAATACGCGGTCGTCGTGCCGGCCCGCGCGGCATATTCCCATTCGGCTTCCGTCGGCAGGCGGTAGAACTGTCCCGTCTTGGCGCTGAGCCACTGGCAATACTTATTGGCGCCGTGCTGCGTCATGCTAATGGCCGGGAAGCCGTCCTTGCCCATCCCGAAACTCATCTCGACGTAGGGCTTGGACGGGTGGGTCACAGCGTCGGCCAGCTTGTCTCCGGCGGCGTCAGTCGGGACGGTGGCGCGCGTCCGCCTTTCCTCGTCGGGATACATAAACAGCTCGTACTCGTTCCAAGTCACTTCGCACTGGCCCATCCAGAAGGGAGAAATCTTCACCTTGTGCTGCGGGCCTTCGTCCGGCTTGCGCCCCCGCTCGGTGTCCGGGCTGCCCATGACAAACTCGCCGCCGGGAATCGGCACCATGGCGAACCTCACTCCCGTGCCGGGAATCGTGTTGGTGTAAGCCTTCATCTCGCTCTCGTTGGCCGCGGTCGGGTTGGCCGTAATCCGCGCGTAGATGTCAGGGATTGTGATGTTGTCGTTGTCTGCCAGTGAAGCCAGGCTGCCGAACGCGCCGGGAACGTAAGCCCCGCCGCTCGTTTTGTATATCTGGTAGCGCGTGGAGAACTTGCCGCTCACGGGCTGCGAAAAAGCAATGAAGCCGCCCGGCAGACTCGCCGCGCAAGTAAATAGATCGTTCGTCACCGCCAGGCTTTGGACCAGAACGGGCGCTTTCATTCCGTCGAAATCGAACACCCCGGCCTTTTCCCCCGCGCCGAATATGACGAACATCTGCTTCGCACCGTTCCCGTCGAGCGCAATGACTCGCCGCACCGGCTGCTCCAGGTCGAAGCTCTGGCCGGCGCCAATCTGAAACTGCCCGGGCGCAGGCTCTTCCACCGGACGCACCGTCAGGTTCTTGTCCCCCGGCTTATAGACAATGAACTCGCGCAACGGCGTCCCGCGGAAATTCCCGACGGCATAATCCGAATCGGCGGGCAGACCGGCCGCGGTGGCCATCGCCACTGGCTTGCCGCTGCTGAGATTCTCGACGCGCAGCGTGTCCGCTTTGTCTTCATGCTCCAGCAGGCAGAGCAGTTCCGGCTCGCCCGCCTTGAGCGAGAGCCGGTTGCCTCTCAAAGCCGGTCCGGCCAGGGGCGCCTCGGCCAGTTTGGGAAACTCCGCGCCATCATTGCGCAGCAAGGCCGCCTGGTTCGGGTCGGGCGAGTTGTAAATGGAGCCGACATAAAGATCGGCGAGAGCCGTCTTTCCGGCGCCGCCGATGTCCACCGCCACGACCGTATTCGGCCCCAGCGCCGCCGTGAACGGCACGGTCACCGGCTTGCCCGGGGCGGTCGGGCTTGAGACCTCCACCAGCGTGATCTGGTTGGCGTCGGGGGACGCAAAAGCCAGCGCCTCCTGATTCGTCGCCAGCAACCGCCCAATGCTGAACCCGGCGACGCCTTTGATCCCACTCGGCCGGCAGTCCACCCAAGAGAACACCCCCGGCGTCAACTGGTAGCCCAGCCGGTATTTGCCGCTCTCCTTGTCAACGATCACCAGGTCCGTCCGTCCATCCCGATCAAAGTCGCCGCACCCGAAAAACTCGTGTGGGGTTTCATAAATCAACGAAGGGGCCGGCTGCTCAGCTAAAACCGGCATCGCCGCAACGGTCAGGAATGCAGCCACTGCCACCGCCAGAAAATAATAATATTTCATGCTCTTAAGACGCGGAACCCAGTGTTGTGAGCGCCGGTCGAATTGTCAAATCCCTGCTTGCGCCTTGATTTCAGCCCCAAGCACCGGCAAATTGCGCTGAGGCGAAACAAGTCTTAGCCGGAAGCCTGAATTAAGCCAACCTCGTGAAAGAGCTATACGATACAGTTGAGACCACCCTGATGTGGGGGGCGGTGGTTGTTATTCTCGGCGTGATCATCTATCTGGCTTATCGGCAATACCGTACGATGAAGTATCGCCGCGTGCACCGTCGGCGCCGCGCGCGCCGGGCCATGAAGCGGGCGGGCGAGTCCATGGGGGAACACCGGCCGAGCCACCACCACACCTCCTGAACCCGGGAAGCCTCAATGACCATTGACTAATTCTCAATGCTCAATTTTCAATAACCCCCCGGCACCTTCGCTGCCAGCCATCGTTTGAGGCAAGGCCTCATTAGGGCCTTATCACCATCCGCCCCTCCTCGCCGAACTGTTCCAGCCCGTCCAGCGCGTCATTCACCGCCTTGGCGTCCAGCGGCAGCGTGCGCGTGATGACCTTGGATAAGTCAAGCGCGCCCCGCCGCACCCATTCGATCAACTGCGGCAGCTCCTGCGCCAGATGATCCGACACCCCGATGATCTCCGTTTCTTTGTTCAGCACCTCGAAATAAGGCGCCACCTCGAACGTCTTATCGGTAAGGCCCGCCAACGCGGCCCGCCCCTGGATGGCCAGCGACCGGACCGCCTGCCGCATCGTCAACGGCAGCCCGATCAACTCCAGCGCCACATCCACGCCCCGCCCGGCCGTCAAACGCCCGATCTCCGCCACCGGCTCGCACTCCGCCGCATTCACCGGCACCGCGCCGAACTGTTCCGCCAGGGCCAGCTTCCCCGCCTGGATATCCACCGCGAACACCTCGCGCGCGCCCAACACCTTCGCCAACTGAATCGCCGACAGGCCCAATCCCCCCACGCCAAACACCGCCACCGACTCCCCTGCCCGCAGCCGCGCCTTGTTCAACGCGTGCAGCGACGTGGCCGAGGAGCACATCATGATCGCCCCCTGCTCGAACGGAATCTCCTCCGGCAACCGGAACACGCTGCGCGCCGGCATGACGACAAACTCCGCGTAACCGCCGTCGCGATACTTGCCCATCATCGCGCCCGACGTGCAGAACTGCTCGTTCCCCCGCTGACAATAAACGCATTCCCCGCAACTGGCCAGGTAATGCAGGCAAACCCGGTCGCCCGCCTTGACGTTGGAAACCTCCGCACCCGCCTGCTCGACCACCCCGGCCACCTCATGCCCCAGCGTCAGCGGCAGCGGGCGCACCACCGATTTGCCCGCCCGATAATGCGCATCCGAATGGCAGACCCCCGCCGCCTTCACCCGCACCCGCACATCCCGCGCGCCAACCGCCGGCACTTTGACTTCCTGCGACTCCAGCGGACGGCCCGGCTCTATTAATCTGACCGCTTTCATGTGTCCTGAATGCCATCTTTCTCTCACAAACCCCGCCCCGCAGCCATGAAAATCGCCCCGCCTCCCGCTCACTGCATAAACGCCCGATAAAACCGGGCTGGCTGGCCGTCACCGGCAGGGTCAAGGAACAGATACGGGCTCGCCGGCAAATTGGTGCTGTATCGCACCACGAACTTGCTACTCAACATGCCCCTCAGCCCACCACGTTCACCCTCCCATTTGGGATTGCCCCGTCCAAGGGATGCTAAATTCTTATCATCAGCGTGGCAGAGACAGAGTGCTGCTCAATCCGCAAGGACTGCCACGAAACGCTGCACACGGCCTCGCATGTCCTGTGGCGTGAGAGCCGGCAAGGCAATTCTCCCGGTGACTCGATTAGCGCTGTTTCGGTTCGGCACCATCTGAGCCAGTCTGCTCACGCAGCGGCGCTCGCCGCACCCGTTTCCGCTCCGACCTTTTCTTAATACGTTCGACTGTTGTTTTATAGCGTGCGTCGGATTTAATCTCGTCGAAGATCGGGAATGACTCCAATCGTTCCAGATCCATATCCCGCGCCTTAATCGCCGAGGGCAGTAGGTCGAAGAAGTCGTCTCGCTTCTCGCACAGGGAGAACCATGCGAGCTGAAAGATTCTGTCTCGCGCGGACATGTCTTCGGCTGCAACCTGATCCTTGACCTCATCCCAACGGCTTTGGCGTTTTAGAGAGAGCCAGAAGTTCATTTTCCCCACCATCGTGTGGCGTTCGGGCAGCTTTTTATCATTCATCAGAAAATAGCTAAACCCCTCTACGATCGTCCAGCGCTGTTGCTTCATGTGCTCGAAGGCAAGGTCGATCAGAACAGAACCGCGCCTTTCCTCCGACGGTTCCAGTTGTTTCCAAAGTTCGGCGGCAAGTAGAACGCAGCACCGCTCAAATAATGTGATTCGCTGATCGAGGTAGGCTCTCTCGACAGGAATTTGTGTTCCAGGCTTCAGGCCGGTTGTTAACTTCGGGGATACTTTAGAGAGGTAGATATTATTCGTGACACCGTTGTTGTGGACCAGGAGATTACGGCGCTCGCAGGTTTCGACAAGCATGTCCATACATGGGTCCAGGTAGGTCATGGTCAGCTTGATTGAGTTACGGAAGTACTTGATCCAGTCGGAGAAGCTTCCTCGCAGGATGTCCTCTACCCGTCGCTCGATGAGGTATTGCCGCGCTTCGTCGATGGTGCCGAAATGCGTGAGATCGTCGAAGCTGAACGTCTTCTCCGTAGAAACCGCCGCTTGCGGGTATTTGCGAAAGTAGGCGTGCAGGACGCGGGAGAAGAACCACTCGACGGAACTCACCAAGGATATCAGAGAGCTGTTGAAGAGGAGGCGGCTCCGCGCCTCGCCTTTTCCCCAATCACGCAGGGCTCTAAAGAACTTCTCAACGTTACCGGCCCCCAGGCCATTGGCATTGATGAGAACAGTCGCATTCCCTTTACCAGGAGTCCCCGTTACCCTCACCCTCTTCCGAAGGGCTTGCTTCTGAGACTCCGGGAGGCTGATCGAGGGGAACCGCGTGGGGTCAGCCTGCTGCATGGCGTACATGAGGGCGAGGACAAGCTGCCGATTCTCTTTAAGCGTGGTTACCTCGTTTGTGGCGAGCATGGGCTGCAGCACTTCGACGAAGTCCCTTAGCGCATCCAGGTTTGCGCAGTATCCTCGAATATCGGCGAAAAACATGGGGTGTCCTTTCGTTGGTTGCGACTAACGAGCTGAGCCATGCCGGGGAGCGCCGTCAATAACGTTCGATTGGAGCAAGCGCAGGCCGCCGCTCCCTGACATTGGCTGCAACGATTTAGTACTCGTGATACGTAATATCTTTGGTCTTCGGTGCATAGGCGAGGGTTTTGTCATTCGGAACAGGGTCGGCTCATAGTTTCTTAATTGGCTTACCGCTGCTTCCTTCGCTCCCAGCCCCGCTCGTAGAGCCGGTGCGACAGATGCGTCTTGGTTTCCATTTGCAGCCGTTGCGTCATGCACCCCAGAGTCATCCCGCTTCCCCGCAGCAGACGCAAGCCAATTCTTACGAGCCTGCCAGCGAAGATTAGGAGCCAGCCTTTGGGGGTTCCTCGCGCAGGACGGCGCTCGGTTCCTCCGGCGCGCGGCGCGGCACATGATGCACCAGCCGGTCGGCATACTTCTCTTGTTCCCGCTGCATCGCGTCGAACAGGCGGTCCACGTCGTAGCCATTCTCGGCGGCAATTTCTTCCCGGATGCGCCAGATTTCTTCGATTGGATTATCCGTTTTCATGACTGGAGATAGTCTGCCATGAGTTCCGGCGGCGTGCAAATTGCAGGCAGCGACAGCCCAAGGGCCTCGCAGACCCCGTGAAGGCGGTGCTCAATGATGGAATTATGGATATGCCGGCAATTCCACGTCAGCAGGAATTCCATGCCATGCGCGGCGGCCAGGCCGATATGCGCGGCATCCGCAGCCGCGCGCCTGGGAATCAATCCGGTCTCCAGAATCCGCTTGGTCAGTTGCCGCGCAGCGGCCGTGACGGCCAGGACTTTGCACTCGGCCAGCGCTTCGAGCCGGCGGCGGGCCGCCTCCTCGTCGCCCCTCTGCGCTTCAGCCAGCACATCCGGCGAGACATAAAGATCGAACGCCTGCCGCCGCGTGTTCCACCAATTGCGCGTCGCCACTTGTTGCGCGGCGATTTGCAAGTCGCCGCTCGGCCACGCCGCCAGCAGGCTCGGGATCGTTGTCTCGATATACACCGTCGGCTTCATGCCGCTTCTATAAAGTACTTGGTTTCATTATCTGGCTCACCGCTTCTTCCTTCGCTCCCAGCCCCGCTCGTAGAGCCGGCGCGACAAATACGTCTTTGTTCCCGTATGCAGCCGTTGCGCGATGCACCCCGGAGTCATCCTCCTTTCCCGCAGCAGACGCAAGCCGATTCTTACGGGCCAAAGGGCAGCCACCTCCCGACCGGATTTGGATTGCCGGCGTCGTTTTGCCATTAGCAAATCAAAACTTAGCCGCCCCGCGTGCCTGCCAACAAACGCCATTGGCTTTTCGTGGGAATCCGAATCTGTCCAATTTCAGGACACTACCGCCCCCGTATGGGGCTTGCAGGCATGGATGGCCGGGAGAAGGCCGGGAGAAGCCCGTGGGCACTCCCAGGTGCACGGCGCAAGTAACTGGAATTTATTGACTTGCAAAGCCGGTTTGGAGGCGGTCTGTTGCCCTTCCCGCCACCATTCAGCAGGCTTTATGTGTCCAATGTGTGGACACTGTGCCAGCAAGTGTGCCACATGCGTATAATCCAACTGTGGCACAATAATGCCGGCCACTGGCACAGTTGAAATCCCCGCCTTGATCTAATACCGCTTCCAGCTCGAAGATGCACTATTTCCTGTAAGGTAAACAGGCACAGTAGTTTGTGCCATATTTGGACAGTCCTTGGGGACTACCGCAGGCACGAAGACTACTGCGGGCGGCGGTGTGGCGGGTATTGGGAACATCATCGGAGCGGCATCATGCCGCAGAGAGACTTCTCAACGCAAACCCTGTCACTTTTGCCGCCCGCACGAGGGGGCGCAAGGGGGTTTTCGGCCCTTGCGCCCATAGTCGTGTCGGGTTCGACGCTACCGGCAACGGTTCTGAGGTCCGTTCGCCGGAGCCGTGGTCTGGGGAAACCACGAGGCTGGGGCTCTGCCTGAATAGGCCTTCCCTCCCACTGTTTCGTCATAAATCCCTCCCATGATCCTCGCGCTATGGCTGCGCGGGCACCACCAGCGGCAAATCCAGCCAGGCCAGACCGACATCACGCTGCGTATGGCTCACACTGTCATCGCCGGGCGCGTCATAAAAGACCGCGAGCCGCTTCCCGAACTTCACGACGGAAGGCAATCCGATACAACTCTTCGACCACGCGCAGTTCTGGCGGTCGAGGACGACGGCTTTGTTCCGCGCCTCCCAGTGATTCAAGTCATGGCTCCAATATACCCAAACCGCATCCGTGTATTCGCCGCGGTCATCAATGCCGATGTGATTGGTGAACAGGAACCAGGTCTTGCTCGCCGGCTCATAATAGAGCGAGGTGTTTTCGACTTGCTCCTCGGGTGAAACAACCGGCTCTGGGTCCAGCGCCCACGGGCCATCGAGGTTGCGCGTGCGGGCAATGCCGATGGTGCGCTTGGTGGGCGGCGACGCCGCCGCGCTAAAGAACATCAGATACTCGCCGCCATGCTTCACGATGTGACCGGGGCTGGCCGTCACGGAATAGTAAGTCCCCGGCTGGCACCGAAACGGGACGACGTTCCTCTGCTTCGCCCACGGCCCGCAGGGCGATTTGCTTTTCGCCTTCATCGTTTGATACGGGAACATGGGAACCAGGCCGGGCGCGGGCGTGACATTGGGCGTGCCGAGGTAATACATGTGCCAGGTCTTGCCCTCCTTGAAAGTCACGCCGTAGGAAGCGCTTTTGGAATCGTCGTCGCCCGGTTTGCCCAAATCGAGCGCCGGCCCCTTTTTCTCCCAATGAACCAGGTCCTTGCTCGTGGCCAGCGCGGCGAGCCAGCCGGTTGGCCCGGCCGCGTCGTAATGCATGTAGTATGTGCCGGCGTCCGCGAACACCCAAATGTCGCGCGCGCCAAGATAGTCGCATTGGCCCGGCCCGTCGCCGTGGCGCAGCACCACACCCTGGTCGGTTGCGTTCAACCGGTATTTTGCCGTGGGCCGGCCATCTTTGTAGGGTGAGACGGGTTCAGAAGATTCCAGCACCCGGGAGCCGGTCGGCAGTGGCGGCTGGGCGCCTGACGCCGAGAGAGCGGTAAATGCCGCCAGAATTGCGAGGGTCAGTTCTGTCGAGTGCATAGAGGTTTGACGCATTCTCCACTTAAATTGACAATCTACAACCTCCTTTTTGTGAGTTGGCGCGGCCGCGCTGCGCGGGTAATAACACGCACGGCTTGACGTTGCGGCCAACCCTCAGCCACACTGCGCCGCATGGCTGAATCAACGAAGGCTAACTCGTTCCAACCGCCGGCCAGTCTGGCCGCTCCGCCACCGCCAGCCGCCACCAGTTTCCGGTGGGTGATCTGCGCCCTGCTCTTTTGGGTCACCACGGCCAACTACATTGACCGCGGTGTGTTCGGCAACCTCGCGCCCGAGATGCCCGGCAGGCTCGGCGTGACCAAGGCCGAATGGGATGTCGCCTACTGGAACATGCAAATGGTCTTCAGCGTCGCCTATGCCGTCAGCATGTTGTTCATGGGCCGGTTGATGGACGTGCTGGGGTTGCGCTGGGGCTTCGTCTTTGCCTGCGCCCTCTGGGGGTTGGCGTCCATGTCGCACGCGTTTGCGCCTGAAATCGGCAGCCTGTTTGGCACCACCATCACGGGCTTCTTTATATGCCGGATGCTGCTGGGCCTGGGCGAAGGCGGCAACTTTCCCGCCGCCATCAAGACGACGGCGGAATGGTTCCCCAAGCGCGAACGCGCTCTGGCCACGGGTCTCTTCAACTCAGGCTCCAATGTCGGCGGCATCCTGGTGCCGTGGGCGCTGCCCTTTGTCGTCGTCCAGTTTTCGGCCCTGACCATCGGGGGTATCGTGGTGGGCTGGCGGGGGGCTTTCATTATTACCGCGGTGATTGACCTGGCTTGGATTGTCGCGTGGCTGATGCTCTACAGGAAACCTGAGGAGCATCCCAAGGTGAACGCGGCGGAACTGGCGCTTATCCAAAGTGACGCGGTCGAAGCCGCCGTCAAAATACCCTGGCGCCGGCTGCTGCCTCATAAACAGATGTGGGCGTTCGCTATCGCCAAGTTCATGACCGACTGCTTTTGGTGGTTTTATCTGTTTGGCTCGCCCGATTTCTTCAACAAGAAGTTCAATCTCGACCCCGCCGGCCGCAAATACATGATCATGCTCATCTATGTGGTCGCCTCGGTCGGCAGCATTGCCGGCGGCTGGCTGGCAGGCTTTTTCATGAAACGGGGTTGGACACTCAACAAAGCCCGGAAGATCACCATGCTCATTTGCGCCGCCTTTGTTTTGCCCGTCGTCTTCTCGGGCGTGACCGGCAGCAAGTGGACGGCGGCTATCTTGATCACCATCGCCGCCTCGGCGCATCAGGCCTGGTCAGCCAATGTCTTCAGTCTAGTCGGCGACATGTTCCCCAAACGCCTCGTCGGTTCGGTCACGGGTCTCGGCGGCATGATCGGAGCCTTGGGCGGCATGGTGTTGTTCTATGTCACCGGCAAAGTCCTCAAGCAAACCGGCAATTACCTGCCGGTCTTCATCCTGGCCAGCCTGGCTTATCTCCTTGCCCTAGCCATCGTTCATCTAATCGTGCCCAGACTCGAGCCGGCGCAGGTGGAGGAAAAAACTGCGTAGCCACAGAAGGGCCTCGTGATCTGCCGGTTACGGATTGTACATCAGCCGGTAGTAGGCTTGAGACCCCGGGGGACTAGTGTCCACACAGGTGAACACCCCGTCATCCGGAGCGTTAGTGGTCAGCACCGTCGTCAGGTTGACCGTAAAGCTCACATCCTCGGCCCGCTGGACGATATAAGGGTAACCGGGGATGCCCGCAAAGTTCACCGTCGCCGTCCCGCCCACCACGGTGATCGCCTGCGCCTGCCCGCCTGCGGCCGACACAAAGACAACATTAATGTACGCAACCGTGGTGCAGCCGTCCGCGCCGCTGACGGTGTAAGGGATGGTGTCGGGGCTGGTGGGGCTGCCGGCGGGCGGCAGGTAGTAAATGTAGGTGGAGTCTTTGGTGACAGTTCCGCTGTCGGTGCTGTTGGGACCGGCACTCTGGACGGAGAGAGAGGAGCCTGTCCAGTTGGTCAGCAAATCGGAGATGCTAATCTTCAAGCTGAACGGCAGCACCAGGTTGTAACTCACATTCGGGCTCGGCGCCCCAGGCACCGCATTGACCGTGACCGTCGCCGCACTCGAATTAGCCGATGAACAGACACCGCTGGTCACCACCGCCCGGTAATAGGTCGTCGCCGTGATGGCCGGCGCGTTGTTCAAAGTCGTGGTCGTGTTGGCAATGTCCGTCCAGGTCGATTGGTCCGGCGAAGACTGCCACTTGGTCACATTGCCGGTGTTGCCCGAAAGGTTGATAGTCGGCGCGCTCCCGGTGCAGACCGGCGAAGCCGCCGGCGCCGCCGTGCCGCCCACCGATGTCGCATTGACCGTGAGTGTAGCGTTGCCATCGCTGGTGAGCACCGTGCCGCAGGCATCCGTGACCTGACAGCGGTATTTGTAGCCGCTCCGCGAAGTGTCTGACAAAGTCGGGGTGGTATAGGTCGAGGACGTCTGCCCGGTGCCATCGGTGACGCTGGCCCAAGTGCTGCCGCTATTGTACTGCCATTGGCAGGTCGGTGAGGCGGCGGTGGCGGCGACGGTGAAGCTGGCGGTGCTGCCTTGGCACACGTTCGTGCTCGCCGGCTGGCCGGTGATGCTCGGCGTGGTGCATGCATTGGCGGTAACCCCGGCGGAATAGTAACTATAATTCTCGGCGTAGAACTTGTAATAATATTTCGTCCCGGCTGAAACCGTCGTGTCCCTAAAACTGGTCCCGTTGCTGGTGGGGTAAACCACGGTGGCATTACCTATCGTAGCACCCTGACTGTATGCCGTGCCTTGCGTCGGATCGGTATTAGGCGCGCTGCCAGTACTTCGCAAAATGACCGTGTTCTTAGTACTCGATCCTGACACGCCCTGGGTCCAAGTCAGATCAATTTCGGACGATGAAGCCGCTGTTGCCGTTTGCCCCGAGGGGGCGACGAGAGCGTTCACGGTAAAGTAACTGCTGGTTAAGTTTGCGGGAGGGTAAGTGATGGGATTCCCCCACCCGCAGCCAGACTCGGAAGTGTATGTTTCGCCAGAAGATTCATTGGCCTGGCAAATGACGTACCAGCTTCCAGTAGAGGTGAATTTGGTCGCACCGATATCAGCTTTCACGACTTTATTGCCACCGTCGTCGTGATCCCAGTAGGCGGTATACCAAGTGTAACCTGTGCCCGCTGAGGAAGTCCCTATGCCGGCCTGCGCGTTATTCCAGGAAGCCTGTCCAATCTCGAACCAAACGTACCACGGCGAACCAAGCGTGTCCCCGAGATAAGCCGTTCCATTCGGAGTGCCGCAGGTCGTTGGGTCAATGAAGATTGGATTGGTCGCGTGTGCGGATTGCGGTGCCAGTGCCGAGGCGCAAATTGTGGTTGCCGTTGCCGCCAGTAAACCAAGCCGGCGCAGAATCGTCCGGTGTCGTTTCATGGGTGGTTCTCTGTTAATGCGAACCGGCTCTGGAGGTTGGACGCAACCGATTTGAGCCGTGGTGGAAGTGGAGGTTGATGTGTTCATCTGTTTGGTTGTTTTCATTAGAATCAAGGTTGTTGGTTCAGGCGCCGCTGGGCAGACTATGACGCCAGCGCCGCCCGCATAGAACGCAACGTTGCGGGAGGCGCGAAGGCGTCAATAGACCCAGTTCGCTTAATGGCAGCCATTAAATCGTGAATTAGTGCCTGTATGTACGCCATTTGCCGCCGGTTGTCCACCGCATATTTGTGCGGTGCCAACCCCCAGGGCGGATTGAAGAATCCACCAAATTGTAGCCGCCGACGGCAGTCGGCGCACTTTGCGTCCGCGCGGGAGATCAGCGCCGACTGCCGTCGGCGGCTACGGTTTCTTGAATCCACCCTGGCCAAACCCCCGGGGCTTACACCAATGAGGCCAAGGGGGGCCTGGGGTCCCGAGACTGACGCCGGAACGACCGTGGGACTTGACTTGCGACGGGCTCTTTGCTATTTGGGTGGTCCAGGGGCAGAGAAATGGGGGCGGCAGTTGCATTGCCGGTCAGCACTCGGCGCACTTTGGGCTGGCAATTGCCGCCCAGTGAACGGCTGCTCCGAGTGGCGGAGCAGCCGTTGGGGAGGAGCGGACGATTACGGCGAGGCGCAGCGCAGCCGGAAGAACTGTTCCGCGCTGCTCAGCGGCATCGGCTGCGGCGACACGGCCCCCGGCACGTCCGTCCAGGGACCGAGGACAGTGGGAGCCTGCTGGAGAATCCCGTACGTCCATTGGAGGATCAAGTTAGGCGCGACCACGGTGTAAGTGATCGTTCCCAGGACTGGCCGGCGAACGGTCACCGTGAAGGTGCAACCGTTGCTGTTGCCGCAGGCGTCGTGCGCCGAGAGCACCACCGTGTTGGTGCTGTTGGGCGGGAACGGCGTGCCGTAAGGCGGCACTGAGGTGACCGTCACACTGCTGCACGTGTCCGAGGCGTTGGTGGACCACGGCACCACGACCGGGTTGTTGTCGCAGGTGTAAACGACCATGTTGGTCGGGCAGCTAACTATGGTTGGCGCAATGGTGTCGATGGTGGTCAGGACCTCGGCGCAGGTGGCGACGGCGCCGCTGCACGCGTTGGTGGCCGCCCAGGTCCGCGTCTGAACATTCGTGCAGGCGGTGAAGCTGTTCGTGATCGTGCTCACTATGCCGACGAACACATTGCTGCTGCTGCACAGGTAACTGGCGGTGGGGGTGTCAAACCCCAAACCCGACCCGCACTCGACGGTCTTGGCGGTGAAGCAGCCGCTGAAGACCGGCGGATTGGTGTCGAGGATGGTCAGGACCTCGGCGCAGGTGGCGACGGCGCCGCTGCACGCGTTAGTGGCCGCCCAGGTCCGCGTCTGGACACTGGTGCAGGGGCCGACGCTGTTCGTGACCGTGTTGAGTATGCCGACAAACACATTGCTTCCGCTGCAGAAGTAACTGGCGGTGGGGGTGTCAAACCCTGAACCAGAGTTGCATTCCACGGCCTTGGCGGCGACGCAGCCGCTAAAGACGGGCGGATTGGTGTCCAGCACCTGAATGATCCGGGTGCAATTCGTCACGTAGCCGCAGCAGTCCACCGCGCTCCAGTTCTGGTAGATGGTCTGCTCGCAAGGACCGTAGGTGACCGGTGAACTCCCGAGTGTGACGGTGACGTTGGAGCAGCAGGCGTCGAGCACCGCGGGCGGATTGGTGGGGATCGGGGTGCCGCAGGTGATGGTCAGGTTGCTGCTGCAGGCCAGGTTCACGGTGCCCACTCCGAGCGTAAACTCCGTCACCAACCCGAGGGTGTCCGTTGTGCCGGTACTGCCGGCGAGGGCGCCGTAAACGCGCGACACCGAGTCGCCGGTTGTCAGGACGGCATCGAACTCCGTGGGGGAGGCGCCGCCGCCGGAGTTGCGCACGTCGAGCAAGAGGTCGCCGCCGTCGAGCGGGTTGTACCAGAACGGCGTCGTCAGAGGGACTATGATGTCGAACGCGGCGGGACTGCCGATGGCCGCGCTGCTCAAGTCGAGCGACCCGTTGTACACCACCGTGTCATCGGGCCCGACGTTGTTGGCGAAGGTTGTGCTCAAGCCGTCAGGCACGCCGGTGTAGGTAGTGGAGAGGTCGATCCGGATGCCGGGCAGCGTTTCAGCAAAGGCGCCGTAAGTCTTACCCACGCGGAAGGCGAGGGCGGTGATGTAGGCGCCGCCGGGCGGCACGGCCCCGAACTGCGAGGCGTCATAAACCTGCTGGTAACGCAGGGTGCCGCCACCGGTGTCGAAGGGAAACCCGTTGGCGCTGTTGCCCTGGACGTTGGCATTGGCATTGGGCACCACCAGGTTCTGGAGGCCCAAACCCGGCACGATGCTGACCATCCGGATGCATTGATTGGTGTTGTTGCAGCAATCCGTCGCCTGCCAGGTTTGGTAGATCGTGTAGCCGCAGCCGTTGCTGACAGTCGTGCTGCCCAGCGGTATCACCGTCACATTGCTGCCGCAGCACGTGTCATAGGCGGTCGGGGGATTGGTGTAGCTGTGGTCGCCGCAAGCGAGCACGAGGTTGGTGCAGTAGAGGACGGGCGGTGTGGTATCGTGCACGGTCACGGTGTTGGTGCAGTAAACGGTCCGTTCCTGGCAGTCGGTGTATTTCCAGGCCAGCGTGATGACTTGTGAACAAACCGACGTGCCGTTGGTGACCGGTACTGCAGCGGGTGTCGCCACCGGGATCGGCGGCGGGCAACACTGGTCAGAGACCGGCGGCGGAGTGATGGTCCAGGGGGTGCCGCACTCGATGACCTGATTGCTGCATTCAATGACGGGCAGGGGACATGGATTGGTCGAGGTCGTCAGACTGAAGGCGAGGTCGAACGGTTGGTACTGGTAGGGGTATTCATAATTCGGCTGCCAAGCACCAACATTATTGGGAGGCGGAACGTTGTAACCGCTCCACAAGGCGTGGACACTGATGTCGTGCTGGACGTTGGTGGTGGTCTTCCAGCCAAAGACGTTGGTGGCGCAGCGGGGCAATTCGGCGAAGGCGGCCAGCCAGTAGTTCGACGGTTGGGTGGCCGAACCGTATTGCCAGAGATTGGTGGGGTAGAAGCAATAATACCAGACCACCTTATCGCCGCCGAGAATCTCCGGCACGCCAGGATCGAGGAAAGATTCGGAGGCGTAGGGAGACCAGACGCTCTCGGCGTAGAAGCCGGGCGAGAAGGTTTGGTGCCAGAGGACGTTGGTGCCCGGATGGCTGAACGGGTTGACGGAGTTGGTGGGCACATTATCGAGGACGTAGAGTTGGAAGGTGATGCTGTTGGACAGCGGGTTGTCATTCAGCCAGGAGCCCCACAGGTGGAGGTCCGTGATGCGGCCAGAGTTGGTGCAGACGAAGTCGTCGGCGAGCCACCAGGGACCATCGGAGACCTGGGAGGGCTGGGCGCTGCTGTTCCAGACATCCAAGCCCATGAGATTCGGCGCTTGCAGATACTTGACGCCGTTGGTATCGACGCAGGGTATCGGCTGGACCGCGGTGGTGATCTTGAAGGCGAGATTGATGGGCAGTTGAGTCGTGGGGTTGGTCATGGACTGCCAGTCCCCGGTCGGCAGGCCATTCTTGCCTACCGTTCCCCACACGGCCGCGTCGTTGTAATTGCAGGTGGCCGCCGTCTTCCAGCCGTAGAGGGTTCCGTCATTCGGGTCGAGTTGTGCCCGTGCCGCCAGCCAATAGTTGGTCGGGCTGTTAAGCTGGCCCTGCTGGACGAATGGGTTCGTGGGGTAGAAACAATAGTACCAGACCTGGCTATCAAAGGCGAAAGTTTGTGTGGTTGGGTCATAGAACGACTCGTTGCCGCTGGTATAGAAGGTCTCCCAAAACTGGCCCGGAATAAAGGACTGCGACCAAAGCAGGTTGGTGCCGGGATGACTGGGGATCGGGCCACCGGTGAGATTCGTGGTGGCGGGAACATCATCGTAAATGCCCAGCCAGAAATTGGTGATGCTGGACGTGTAGTAGTAATCGTTGGACCACGAGCCCCAAATGTGGATGTCGGTTATGGGACCGGTGGTGTTGCAGAAGAAGTCGTCTGCCAGCACGATGCTGTTGCGGCTGTCTCTGACGTCCAAGCCGCCGTTCACCGCCGGCAGGGCAATAAACTTCACTCCGTTGGTTTCCGGGCAAGTCTGGACTTGCGCCGGCGCGTTGTTATTGGTGAGCAAGAACCCTGCAACCGCTGCCGGCAACAGGACTTTGCTGAGAGATTTGTAGCTAAGCGACCCACTTTTCATAGTGCTAATAGGTTAAATAAGGATGGATTACATTATGTTCCTTTAGTTATTGGTTTCCCTTCCAGGTCGGGGCTGGTCGTACTTCACAGTTCCCCGATCCGTTTCGCGCTCCCCTGCGGTCAAACTTCGGCCGTAGGACTTTATGTATTGCATGTGGCACACTTTCAAGTCTCCGACTCCGAACGTAATTTCAACTTCTCACGTGGCAATGGGGAAGGCAAGCAAAAAAATGTAATATTTTTGGTTGCGGCCGGAGGGCGGCAAACCGGGGCGTATATTGCGAATCGAGGGGGTGATGGGAAAGAAGTTAGGCGGCTTGCGGGCCGGCCGGAATACGGTATCTTGCGGGCAAGTTCGGACAACAAAGGCTTGGCCAAAGCGGGCCTTGCTGTTAAAAACAGCATCGTTATGGCAAGCAAATCAAGCATCTCTCTGTCGGTTATTGTTCTGTCTTCAGTTTTCCTGTCTTCATCCCTTTCGGCTCCCATGCCCCAAAATCCAAAACCCTACACTGGCAAGGGCCTCGCGCCCGCGTATCTTCGCTGTGAATATCTGGTTGATCCTCTCGGCATCGATGAACCGGCGCCGCGCCTGAGCTGGGTCGTCGAGTCCGGAGAACGGGGGCAGCGGCAGACGGCCTGGCGTCTCCTGGTCGGCAGCAGCGAGGAGCGCCTGCGCCAGGAGCGGGGCGACCTCTGGGACAGCGGCAAGGTCGCCAGTGATGAAACCATCGGGGCCGTCTATGGCGGCCAGCCGCTGGTCTCGCATCAACGCTGCTTCTGGACAGTGAAGGTCTGGGACAAGGACGGCCACGAATCGGCCTGGAGCAAACCGGCGATGTGGTCAATGGGCCTGCTCAAACCCGCCGATTGGAAGGCCGAGTGGGTCGGCTACGACAAGGCCCGCCAGCGGAATCTGCCGGAGGCCCCGCTGAGCACGGCGAAATGGATTTGGCACGCGGCGGATGAGCCGGGCAAGGTTCCGAAATGCCAGCGCCTGTTCTACTACACGTTCACGCTGCCGGAAGACGTGAAGGTGAAACAGGCGGAGGTGTGCGCGTCCGCCGACGACGGGATGAAGTTCGCCATCAACGCGCACCTGCGGCTGACCACCGAGGCCAAGAACGACAGTTGGCGCCAGGCGAGGAAGGCTCAGGTTGCCGCTGAGCTTAAGCCGGGCCGGAACGAGCTTCGCGTTCTGGTGGAGAATGCCAAACGCGGCGACGCCGGTCTGATCGCCAGGCTCACCATCGCACTGGAGGACGGGCGATTCATCGAGCACAGCACGGGCGATTCATGGAAATCCACCGACCGTCCCGGCGACGACTGGATGAACGGCCCCCTCGACACCTCGGCTTGGCCCGCGGTCCGCGTGCTGGGCGATTACGGGGCGAAGCCCTGGGGCAAACTCCAGTTTACCGACCTCTTTCTTCCGCCCGCCCCGTACTTGCGCAAGGAATTCCGCATCGACAAACCCGTGGCCCGCGCGACGCTCTACGCGACGGCGCTGGGCCTGGTGGAACTGCACCTGAACGGCCAGCGCGTCGGCGATGATTACTTCACCCCCGGCTGGACCGACTACAACAAGCGCGTCTATTACCGCACCTATGATGTCACCAGCCAGGTTCGTCGCGGCGACAACGCCCTCGGGGCGGTGCTGGCGGACGGGTGGTTCAGCGGCTACATCGGCTACCGTGGCAATCGCGACCTCTACGGCAAAAACCCGCGAGTGCGCGCCCAACTGCATCTCGAATATGCCGATGGCTCGACGGCTGAGGTTGCCACCGGCCCGGACTGGAAAGCCGCCACCGGCCCCGTGCTGGAGGCCGACTTCCTCAAAGGCGAAACCTACGATGCCCGGCTCGAGTGCCCCGGCTGGGATGCGCCGGGTGGCGACGACCTCCACTGGGAGCCGGTGGCCGTCGGCAGCGACGAAGCGCATCCGCTGGTGCAGGCGCATCCCGGTCCCCCCGTGCGCGCCATTCAGGAATTTCGCGCCCGGAAGATCACCCAGCCGAAGCCTGGTGTGTTTGTGCTCGACCTGGGGCAGAACTTCGCCGGCGTGCCGCGCCTCAAGGTGTCCGGCAAGCCGGGCCAGAAGATCACGCTGCGTTTTGCCGAGCGGCTGAACCCCGACGGCACCATCTATACCGTCAACCTGCGCAGCGCCCGCGCGACGGACACCTACATCTGCAAAGGCCAAGGCACCGAAGTCTGGCAGCCGCGCTTCACCTTCCACGGATTCCAGTACATCGAGGTCACCGGTCTGCGGGGCAAACCGTCCAAGGACACCGTTATCGGCGTGGCGTTGAGCAGCGACACCCCGGTCGTGGGGGCTTTCACGTGCTCGGACCCGATGCTCAACCAGCTTCACAACAACATTTACTGGACCCAGCGCGCCAACTTCATTGACATCCCCACCGATTGCCCGCAACGGGACGAGCGGATGGGCTGGACGGGCGACGCGCAGGTCTATATCCGCACGGCGACGTTGAACACCGACGTGGAGGCCTTCTTCACCAAGTGGCTGGTGGATCTGGATGACGGCCAGCGTGCGGACGGCCAGTTTCCCTGCGTTGCGCCCTGTGTGGTGGCGGGCAATGACGGCGGGCCGGCTTGGGCGGACGCGGGCGTTATTTGCCCCTGGACCATTTACGAGGCTTATGGCGACCGCCGCGCGCTGGAACGGCACTACGGAGCGATGAAGCGCTTTATTAACTTTTGTCTCGAGCGCAGCACGCGCGAGCTGCTGCCGCCGCCGAAGTATCATTGTTTCGGCGACTGGCTCAGCATCCAGGCCGACACGCCTAAAGAGGTGATCTACCTGGCCTATCTCGCCCAGAGCACCCGTTTAACCGCGCGCGCCGCCGAAGTCCTCGGCCAAACCGTCGAGGCCGCGCAATACAGGGCTGTCTTCCAGGGACTGCGCAACGTCTTCAACACGGCATACGTCTCCCCTGACGGCCACATCAAGGGGGACACCCAGGCCGGCTACGTGTTGGCGCTGGCGTTCGATCTGGTCGAGGGCGAACAGGCGAAGCTGGCGGCCAAGTACCTGGTCGAGGACATCGAGCAGCGGGGCTGGCATCTCTCGACTGGTTTCATCGGCACCAAAGACCTGATGCTGGTCCTCTCGAAGATTGGCCGGCCGGACGTGGCTTATCGGCTGCTGCACAACGACACGTTCCCGTCGTGGGGCTTCTCCATCAAGCACGGCGCGACCAGCATTTGGGAGCGTTGGGATGGGTGGACGCCCGAGAAAGGCTTCCAGGACGCCGGCATGAACTCGTTCGCGCATTACTCCTTCGGCGCGGTCTATCAATGGATGGTGGAAAACCTCGGCGGCATCCGCAGCGCGGCGCCCTCCTATAAGGAACTGCTCATCGCCCCACCACAGGATGAAAAACTCAAGTCGGCGGCAGTCGCCTACCGCAGCATCCGCGGGCTGATTGCGACGGATTGGCGGGAGAAAGGCGGGAAGCAGCTTTTCAACGTGACCATCCCGGCGAACACGACGGCGCAGTTGGCGCTGCCGGCGAGGTCGGTGGCCGACATCACCGAAAGCGGTCACCCGCTCGCGCAGGCTCCCGGCGTGCAGTTCCTCCGCCTGGACGGCCCGAAGGTCATCCTGGCCGTCGGCTCGGGCCAGTACTCGTTTGTGATAACCCGCGCGCGGTGAAAGGGAGCCGGCACGGGACATGAGCTGTGAGATTACTCTTCCTCGGGCGGGTGTTCCCACTCGGGATAGACTTCGGGTTTGAGCTGGCCGCGGCGAATCAACTCTTGAAGGTCGCGGATGATGGTGCGGCGGGCAACACCGAACTGGCGGGCCAGGGCGGAGATGTTGGGCCGCTGGCGGGATTTGCCGACGAGGTCGCGGATGCGATTCTGCCGGCTGAGGCGGTCAGTGGAGCGGCTGAACAAGTCGAGGGCGTCGATGCGGTGAGAGCGTTCGAGGGCTTCGAATTGGCGGACGGCCTCACGCTCGCCGCATTCTTTGAGGGCGGTCTCGACGGTGCGCTTGAGGGCGCGGAGGTCCACGGGTTTGGTGAGGCAATAATGGGCGCGGCGGGGTCCCTGGAGCGCCTCCATTTGCTGATGCACTTCGAGGGCGCCCGAGACGATGATGATGGGAACGAACGGCAGCAGTTCCTTGAACTCAGGGAGGAAATCCAGGCCGAGTTCGCCCTCGGACAGGACGTGGTCAAGGATGAGGAGGTCGGGCGGGTGGGCGGGGATCTGGGCGAGGGTCTGGGTGCCGTTAGTGACACGGGTCAATTGGTATTTGGCGAGGGCCTCCTCGTAGATTTCATACTGGAGGTCGTCGTCTTCGATGATGAGGATGGAGGGTGTCTGCATGTCAGGATGTATTTGGCTCCCGCACGGGCAGGATGAGGGTGAAAGTGCTGCCCTGGTTGAGGACGGAGTCCACGGCGAGGCCGGCTTCCATTTTTTTGGCCAGCTCATAGACCATCGAGAGGCCCAGGCCGGTGCCGCGCCGGACGGAGAGAGCTTTGGTGGTGAAGAAGGGCTCGAAGATGCGGGGCAGGTTTTCGGGGGATATGCCGGTTCCGAAATCCCGGACGGAAATGGCGGCATAAAGGGCGGCCGGCGCAGGCGTCAGCACCAGGCTCGCGGGCAGCTTGTCCATCCGGCGCGTGGCCAGAATGATCTGCTTGCGGCTGGTCATGGATTCGGCGGCGTTGAAGATGAAGTTGAGGAGGACTTGCTGAACGAGGTCCTTGGAACAGGGCACTTCGGGAAGGTCCGGGGCGCGTTCGAGGGTGAGCTGCACTTCGCGCAGGAACCGGTCGCCGAGCAGCTTGACGGTGTCGTCCAGGACGGCATTGAGGTCGCACGGGGCCGGTTGGCCGTCGGAATCGCGGCTGAAGCCGAGCATGGCTTTGACAATGCCGGCGCCCTGCTCGACGACGGTCTTGATGCGGTCCACGCGAGTGCGGACTTTCCGTGGATTGTCGAGGTTGTCTTCGATGATTTGGGCGGAGCCTTTGACGATGGAGAGGATGTTGTTGAAGTCATGGGCGATGCCGGCGGCGAGGGTCCCCAGGGCATTCATCTTCTGGCTGTGCAGCAGTTGGCGGTTGGCGAGCTCCAGTTCCCGCGTGCGCTGGGCGACTTTCTGCTCGACTTCCGCGTAGCTGCGGAGCAGATGCCGGTGGCGATTGAAGGCGAGGCCCGCGAAGAAGAGCGCTACCGCCAGGCCGGCAAAGGCAATCAGAACCAGGCGCGACTCTTTGTACCAGGGGAGGATGACGACAAATTCCAGCCGGGCCGGGGCGGGGTCGATGTTGCAGTTGCGGTCCATCGCGCGGACCTGGAAGTAATGCTTGCCGGCAGGCAGGTCGGTGAAGGAGACATGTCTCTCCTCCTGAAAGGGGGACCAATCGCGCGCATCCAAGCGGCAGGAGTAGAGCAGCCGCTGGCCCGGGGTGTATTTCCACTTGTCCTCGCCACTGAACGTGAGGGTAATGGTGCCGCCGGCCGGGATATTCTTCTCCCTGGCGGTGAGCGGTGGGACATAGGTTCGTGGCGGGTCCGGGTCTGCTTCGGGATGATAAAGGCTCAAGCCGCGGGTGGTTCCGGCCCAAATGCGGCCACGCTGGTCTTCGCAGACCTCGCGGACTCCCCCGCCGGGCAAGCCCTCTTCGGTGCCATTCTCAACCCAGGCACCCTGGAAAAAGCGGTGCAGGCCGCTTTCGTCGGCAACCCACAAGCTGCCGTCACGGGTCCCGATAAAGGCGTTGATGCGGTCCATCCCCGCCCGCACCGCAGACCAGTTCCGACCGTCGAACGCCCAGACCTTGTCCGCTGTAGCGCACCAAAGCTTCCCGTCCGCCAGTTCGGCGAAACCGACGACGGACTCCGGGCTGCTTGGGTCGGTCGAGGTGAACGTTTGCCACTTCTGATTGTGGTAGCAGGCGGTGCCGCGCTCGCCGCTCACCCACAGGTCGCCATTTTGAGCGGCGAACAGGGTCGAGAGACTGCTGCCTGGAGACGGGTCGGGCGGCGGCACGGACAAGGGTTGAAAACCAGCGCCATCGAACGTCTCCAGATGATACTGCTGTTCGGGCGCGTCGGCGCTGAGAGTCTGGACGCACAGCCTCCCGTCCTTCAACAACCCCAGCGGCTTGACCTTCAACAGCCCTAGATGCTTGAGCGGCCCGGCGGGCGGTCCGTGCCGGATCGCGCTGAATGCGCCGCTGTCAGGATGAAACTGGAGGCCCTGCTCCCCCGCTTCAAGGAACAGCGTGCCATTCTTCAAGGGAAACAGGGCGCGGATAGCCGGAGCGTTGTTTGAGATCGAGGCCGGCAGGGGATACTCCTGATGGCGGTCGTTCTGGAGGACATGGAGGCCGGCGCCGGAGACGAACCACAGCCGGCCAGCTTCGTCCCCCGCCAGACGCTCGGCGAGGGAACTGATGTTCCGGACAGGGGCGGGGGTTCGCCAGGTGAGCGGGGCGTAGCGAACCAGGCCGTCGGACGCCGCCAGCCAGAAGGCGCCGCCAGGCTCGACGGCCACGTCGTGGAATTGGCGGACGGAGCTTTCTTCGCTCTCAACCACTTCTGCCCCGCCCTCCTGCCACTCGGACAACGAGTCAATGGTCACCGCCCAGCGGGTTTTATCCACGCTGCACCAGGCATGGCGGACCCTTTCGACGGGGACGGCCTCGGCAGTCCAGTGCTG
>Ga0187872_10000932_pt1 | contig 31559 bp, 29 predicted proteins | sample June2016WEW_16_4_FD_132973 | JGI IMG/M metagenome (GOLD analysis project Ga0187872, IMG submission 132973) | Peatland microbial communities from SPRUCE experiment site at the Marcell Experimental Forest, Minnesota, USA - June2016WEW_16_40 | ecosystem: Environmental > Terrestrial > Soil >...
CGAACTCGTTACCCTCATGAAAGGGACCAGTGCGTATGCGCTGTGGAGGAACGTGTGTGTAAACCTATAAAAACCACACGTTCAAGTCCCTTGACACGACCGACGTCGTTAGAGATGTTGTAAGCAGGCGACAGCGCTCAAAACCCCTGCCAAGCTGGATCAGCTTTTCCAATCATCAATTGAAATAATCTGAACTCTTCTCTCTACAAGTCGAGGATTTACAATACGGGAATCCTGCGGTGGACCACAGCTGCAGCTGAAGCGAGAAAATCACATGGTTTCGGTCGAATCACCTGCCGTGTCCTCGCCCGAGCACTTGGATTCGGGTGTGAGTCGTCGCCGCGGGCTGGAGTTATTCTGTCTGTCATTTCTTGCTCTTTTTCTCGAATTGATGGTGATACGCTGGGCACCCGCGGTGGTCAGACTCGTCGCCTATTACGCCAACCTGATGTTGATCAGTTCCTTCCTGGGTCTGGGCATGGGAGCGATCGTTGGTAAGACAAGGAGGTCGTTTTTTCGATGGTTCCCGGCTTTACTGCTGATCAATATCGCATTCATGCTAATGGCGCATTTTGTCACGATGCCGAGTGCTGCCACGGAGAGTCGATTCTACGCACCCACTCCTCGGCTGGTGCGTTATGTGTGCCTGATCGGCATTTTCGTTACCAACGCAACTGTGTTCGTGCCACTGGGCCAGCGGATTGGCGCGCTGTTTGAAGCTTTGCCCCCCTTACATGCTTACTCCTGGGACTTGGGCGGAAGTCTTGCCGGCACCCTGTGTTTCGGCCTGTTCTCGCTGAAGTACTTTTCGCCGATCCTGGGCATGGCTTTCGTAACTTTGATGATCATTCTGCTTCTGGAGCGAAGGCAGTGGTTGTGGGGAATCCCGCTCCTGGGTCTGTCGATGGCCGGGGTGTACTTTTCAACCAGTTCGAACGCATTCTGGTCACCGTACTATTACATCACCATAGCCGAGCACGGGGCCGGGCAGAAGGGGCCTGTTCGGGAGCCGCTTCCAGGACTGCGCACGATGGAGGATCCCCCCGTCTACGACGTAAGGGTGAATCACTATGTTCTTCAGGAACACGGCACCTTCGACCCGAGCCGGTATTCGGCGCAGAAAAGAGCGGAGATGCTCAATGATCGGGCGCAATACGATCTGCCGTATGCGCTGGCTCCGGTACACCGCCGGGTACTCGTGTTAGGGGCGGGAGGAGGCACGGACACCGAAGTTGCCGTCCTGAATGGGGCGGAACAGGTGGATGCGGTCGAAATCGACCCGATGTTAGTGAAGCTCTCCGACCGATTCAATGCTTCGGAAATCTACGAGAATCCGAAGGTGCGCGTTCATGTCGACGATGCCCGGGCTTTCCTGCGGCGGTCTAAGGGCGGGTATGACATGGTGCTGTTCGGGTTTCTAGACTCACAGGCACTGTTTAGTTCGATGACCAACATCCGCTTAGACGGATATATCTACACGGTGCAGAGCATGCAGTCGGCTTTCCAGTTGCTGAACGAAAATGGAGTATTGTCGCTCACCTTCATGGCCGGGCACGAATGGCTAGCCCGCAAGCTGATACGCATGGTCGAGGTAGCTACGGGCAAGATGCCTACTGTCTATGAAAGCCAGGGGCAGGTCGTGATCTGCGCTTTCCGGGGCAGGCACGCGGATCCACCGCCGCAGTACGGCCGGTTTGTGCGCACGGTTTTCCCCGCAGGCGACGATTTGTCCGATGCCGTGGCTCCTACAGACGACTGGCCCTTTCTCTATCTTTCCGGCAAAACCATTCCGGCCGACTACTTGATCGTGATCGGAATTCTGCTGGTGATGACGCTACCCGCTGTGTACATGCTGCGTGGCCGGGGCTTCGGCATGAACGACGGTCACTTTCTATTTCTGGGCCTTGGTTTTCTGCTCCTGGAGACCAAGAGCATCTCGGACTGTTCTCTTTACTTCGGCACCACCTGGTTTGTAACTATGGTCGTAGTCGCCGGCGTACTGCTGATGGTTTTGGCGGCGAACCTTGTGGCTATGCACTTAAATCAATTCGGGATGTGGATGTACGCGCCACTGATAGCGACCTTGTTGTTGCTCTACTTTGTTAAGCGGGACACTATTCTGGCGTTATCCTTTGACGAACGATTGCTCTGGTCTCTGCTGGCAGTGCCGCTGCCCATTTTTTTTGCCGGCCTGATCTTCTCCACAAGTTTTCGCGAGGCATCCAGCCCGTCCTCTTTTTTCGGCGCGAACCTTATTGGGGCGATGATCGGCGGTTTCTGTGAGTACCTCAGCATGAAGATCGGCAATGGAAACCTGATGTTTCTCGTGATTGGAGCGTACCTGGTCAGTCTTGGTTTTCGAATGCGGCTGGGCAGCAACCATGCTTCTAGTGCATCTTCGGAAATAGTGTGATCCATACATTTGTCATCCTGAGCGAAGCGAAGGACCTATGTACTTGTCGGCCAGTTGCATAGATCCTTCAAGGCAAAGAGCGCCGCTCAGGATGACAAACTTTGGACTACAGTAAAAACGAAACCGCTCTTAATGCCCGGAGTGATACGGGTGGCCTTTGAGGATCGTGAACGCCCGATAAACCTGCTCCAGCAGAACCACGCGGGCCAGTTCATGCGCCAGCGTCATCTTTCCGAGCGAAATGGTGTGTTGCGCCGCGGCTCGCGCTGCCTCGCTGAAACCATCCGGCCCGCCCACGGCAAAAACTAACGGCAAAGGATTCCGGTCCTGATAATCGCCCAGAAACCTGGCGAACTGCTCGGATGAGAATTCCTTTCCCCGGGCATCCATCAGCACGAGCGTGGACTTCGCGGTTGCCCCACTTCTCGATCCATTTGCCGGCGGTCGGAATTTCCCGCCCTTTCCAGTCTTCCTTCCGCACAGTTGGAGCAAGGCGGCCTCATCGCGCAGCGCGACTCCCTCCACTTGCACATAGCGCGAAATGCGCTTGAGATACTCGTCCGCGAGCGCCTGAATCGGCGGCTCTTTCGTCTTCCCGATCCACGCGATCTTGATCTTCATGGGTGAGCGGCTCAGTGGCTCGTTCTGTTGTTTGAGACCAGTGTGGAAGAGCGGCCCTTCAGGGCCGCGTCACTGAATCCAGAAATTGAATCGGCCTTTAGGCCCTGAGGCCCACCGGGGCTGAAGCCCGGGATCTCTAAACTGTCGCTGACGCGGCGCTGAAGCGCCGCCCTTCCACGGCTGCTTGTGCCTTCTGGGAGCATGGTCCCGGGCGTGAGGTCTTTTGTCACCCCGAAGAAGATCAAGCCTTCCGCTTTGTCTTTTTTCGCAGCACGGGCCGCGCCGCCTTACGTTTTTTCGGAGCGGCTTTCAGATCAGACGGCTGCAGCTTTTTCGCTGTCTTCCACAGCCGCTCCAGATCGTAGAACTTTCGCGCCTTCTCCGAGAAAACATGCACCACGAAGTCCACGTAATCGAGCAGCACCCACTCCGCCTGGTTGTAACCCTCGACGTGGGTCGGGCGCAGGCCCGCCCCCTTCAACCGCAGTTCCACTTCGTCGGCGATGGCCTGAATTTGTCGCGGATTAGTTCCACTGCACAGGACGAAATAGTCGGTGAACGCTCCCGACCCTTTTTCCATTTCCAGGATGCTGAGTTCTTCGGCCTTCTTCTCGAGGCAGGCTTGGATGGCGGAAGCGATTTGTTTTCTGAGTTCGTTCTTCTTCATCGAGTCGTAAGTTGTGAGTCGCGAGTCCCGAGTCGTCGGGAAAAATTCATTGTAGCTGAGTTGCGATGTGCAATCGGCGCGGTGATCACTTGGCTGATTTCTTTTCGGCGGCGGAGAGCTGGCGCAGCTTCGCCATGGTGGCGGCAGATGGGTCTTTCCGCTTGCCGCTTTTGGCCCGTCGCTTGGGCTTGGTGGAGTAGTGGTTTTGAGACATGCGTAAGTTTCCTTTCGGATTAGTCCTGAGTCCCGAGTCGTTAGTCGCTAGTCGTTCGCTCAGGGTCTTTTATTGTAACCGACCTTTGGACGGTCATGCAGTTGACGACCAAGGTCTCGGGGCTCAGGACTCACGACTCGCGGGCTCGATACAGCCCCATCTTCTTGATGTACTCGGCCACGTCCGCGTCGAGGAACCGGCCGAGCGGCTTGCCCGCTGCCGCAGCCTGGCGGACCGCCGTCGCCGAGGCCGGCTGATGCAGATCTCCCAGCAGGTGAATCGTCACGCCCGGCAGCACCAGATCTCCCCTGGCCGGCTGCTTGTGAAAGGGGCGGGTCACCTCCGGCCGTGGGCGCAGAGTCTCCGGCAACGCGTTGGCCACATCGGCCAGCGAATATCCCGGACGTCCGGCCACCACAAATTCGCACTCGCGAAACAGGGCCTCGGCCTGGTGCCATTGCGCGATCTCGGCAAAGGCATCCATCCCGATCAGCAAGAACAGCTTGTCGCTGGCCTTGAATGACTGCTTCAGCCGCCGCACCGTGTCAATCGTGTAATTCGGTCTCTGGGGCCGGCCTTTTCCAGCAGTCTCGATCTGCTCCGGCGCTTCCAACAGCGAAGGCACAAACGCCTTCTCGTGCGCCGTGGCCAGAACCACCATGGCAAAGCGATGGACGAACGGTGTCAGCGGCTGGCGCTGCTTGTGGGGAGGAATATTCCCCGGGACAAAGTAAATCCGGTGCAGTTTGTACTGCTCCCGCGCGGCCCGCGCCAAAGCCATGTGGCCGCGGTGCACCGGGTCAAACGTCCCACCGAAAAGCCCTATGTTCATATGAGGTTACGGGCTAGTCTCGTGAATTGCGCCTCGGAATGCAAGTCCAATCGCCTGGGTGCCAACCGGACAATGTCCCGAAGGCCAGGGTATCAGCCAAGTAACCACCCCGCCGCGTTCCCCGCGGCGGAATGAACTCCTGTAACTATCGCGTTTCCTATTTTGACAATAGCATGGTTGTATGCGGGTAACCCTCCCCCTATTACGCATCCCGCCCGCGCGCGCTCCTATTCTGCGCTATGGCGTAGCCGTGTTGAGCACGGCCCTCGCCTTGATTCCCACCATCCTGCTGGCCGACGTGTCCGAAAGCCGCCTGGCTCTGTTCGGAGTCGCGGTGATGGTGAGCGCCTGGTACGGCGGCTGGAAGCCGGGACTGGTGGCCACGTCGTTCGCCCTCACCGTCAGCGCCTACTTCGCGCTGGCCGGCCAGCACACGGCGGCGCAGGAGCGCACCGCCATCATCCGGCTTTCGCTTTTCTTTTTCGTTGCCATGCTGATCTGCTGGCTCAACGGGGCCCTGCGCGCCGTACAGGAGAACCTGCGCCGCTCCGAGCTCAACTTCCGCTCGCTGGTGACCAACGCCCCCTACGGCATCTGCCGTTGCGACGCCACCGGCAAAATTATCGATGCCAATCCGGCGTTTGTCGAGTTGCTGGGCTATTCCTCGCCGGAGAACTTGATTGGCCGGCACATCCACGGTTTCTGCTCCGATGCCGACCAGTGGTTCACCCTGGCCGATTTTCTTCGCTCCTCGGCGCCGTTCAAAGGACTGACCGCGGAATGGAAACGGCAGGACGGCACCACCACCGGGGTTCGCGTTTCCGGCCGCTCGGTCAGCAATGGCCGGGAAGGCGGCGTGGTCTTCGAACTGTTCGTCGAAGACATCACGGAGCGCCGCATCCTGGAGCAGCAACTCCGCCAGTCGCAGAAGATGGAGGCCGTCGGCCGCCTCGCCGGCGGCATCGCGCACGACTTCAATAACCTGCTGATGGTGATCTCCGGCTATTCGGAATTCCTGATCGAACGCCTCGCCGATGCTCCGGAATTGCGCGCACCTGCCCAGGAAATCGCCAGCGCCGCCGAGCGCGCCTCGTCCCTGACCCGGCAACTTCTGGCCTTCAGCCGCAAGCAGATGCTGGCCCCCAAGATTGTCCATCTCAACGACATCGTGACCGAGAACCTCAAGATGCTGACCCGCATGATCGGCGAGGACATCGACCTGGTCATGCATCCCGGCGCCAATCTCTGGGCGGTGCGCGCCGATGCCGGTCAGATCGAGCAGGTGATCATGAACCTGGCGGTCAATGCCCGCGACGCCATGCCCTCGGGAGGCAAGCTCACCATCGAGACTTTCAACGCGACCCTCGACGAAGACTATTCCCGCCTGCACGCGCCGCTTCGGCCCGGCGACTACGCCATGCTCGCTATCAGCGACACCGGCGCCGGCATGGATGCCGACACTCAGTCGCACATCTTCGAACCTTTTTTCACCACCAAGGGACAAAAGGGAACCGGCCTCGGCCTCTCCACGGTCTACGGCATCGTCAAGCAGAGCGGAGGATACATCTGGGTTTACAGCGAAGTGGGCCGTGGGACGACGTTCAAGATCTACCTGCCGCGGGTCGCCGCTGTGGGCGAACCTGCCGTTATCCAGCCCGCGGCCGCAATCGAAGCGCTCAAGGTCGAGCCCGGAACCGAGACCATCCTGCTCGTCGAAGATGAAGCCAACCTGCGCTACCTGGCCCGCCAGTTCCTCGAAAAACAGGGCTACAAGGTCATCGACGCGGCTGACGGCGCGGTCGCCATGCAGATCGCCGTCGCCCACGAAGGGGTGATCCACCTGCTGCTCACCGACGTCATCATGCCGGGCATGAATGGCCGAGAGTTGGCGCAGCGCATTTCGGAAATTCGCCCGAACGTGAAAGTGCTGTATATGTCCGGCTACACCGAAAACGTCGTCGGACACAACGGCATGCTGGACGCAGGCGTCCGCCTGCTGCAGAAGCCCTTCAGCCTGCGCAACCTGAAAAGCAAGGTGCGGGAAGTGCTCGATGCCCGGCCCGCTCTGGAGGTTGCTATGCCCACCCCGCCTGCTGAACCACGTGCCGCCCTGCCGGTGGGGGGAACCACGTCCACGCGCGCCCAGAGATTCCAACTCCACCTGCCCCTGCGCTACCGCCGCCTGGGCGAAACCCAATGGCACCTGGGCACGACCGAAAACATCAGCCGCTCGGGCATGCTGTTCCAGGCCGATGAACTGCTGCCGCCGAGCGTGCAACTGGAGATCAACCTGGTGCTTCCCGCCGAAATTGCCGGCTTGGCAGCGACCGAAGTTGTCTGCCGCGGAGAAGTCGTGCGCACGGTCGAACCCCACGGCGAAACCCTGAGCCCCGCCCTGGCCGCGCGGATATTGCAATATCACTTCCAGCACGGCCCGCTGCCGAGGGCGTGAGGGGATCTTGAGTGTAACTTTCAGATTACGACAGTCGCCCCTGGGATCCGCGGTTACATCGGCGGCTTGATTTCAGCCACCTGCCCGTAAGGGCAGGTCGTGACATCGCGTTGCACGGTGGGTGCAGTGACTCGCGACGACGCCTCTGAGTCCACCATCTGCACCCTGCGGAGAAGGCCGTCTTTGATTCCAATCCAGAACTCGATGGCCCGGTCCCGGCCGCTGACGCCTCCCGGATGGTACTTGGTCTCGTACACAAAAACGATGGCGCCGCCGATCACGTTGCGGCCGGTCAATCTGATTTCTCCGCCGCTATAGTGGTTCCACAAGGCTTCCGGAAGCAGGGTAGGCGGCATGGCTCCAGCGGTTTTCACCCAAGGCCCGGCTCCGGAGCGGGAGTATATGTCCTGGCCGATGGCGATGATTTCGCTGTGTGCGGGTTCCACACGAGTCCGATTGATGACGAGGTGTGCGCGATCGGGCCCCGCAACTTCTCTTATAGTCTCGGTATAGTAACCCGGGCCGCTGTTGTTCGAAAGTTCGTTGCGACAGGTATGCTGCGTATCGGCCTTCAGCGCGAGTGCGGCTTTGTTGACGACCTCGTCGGGATCGTCGGTCTCGGAAAGGGGTCCCACTTGCGGACCAATATCTTCGTCTGTAACCACCTTGTTCGCATGGGGCGCCTGAGACCGCTGGGCGCGCGCGGCGCGAGCCACATCGCCGATGGGAGAATCCTGCGCGAAACCTGCCAGGTTGACCAACGACACCAGCAGGCAGACATAAAGAGCCAAGGCGAATCGTCTCATAGCGCATTATCCCCAGAAGGCGAAGAATGACCGCTTATCGGATAATGCTCGACTGTATGCAAAATGGAAGTAGGCCAAAGGACACTCCCCAAAGTTCCTCGGGAAACCCGGCAGGATAGATGGCGTCTGCTCGCCTTGGGGGAAGCCCCTTTTACTGGCAGCTGTCAGGATTTTTCTTCGGCGGCTTCTTCCAGGTGTTGTTCGCGCAGCTCTTGGACTTCCCCCGCCATGGCGTATTTAAGTTCTTCAATTCCCTTGCCGGTGACCGCGGAGATTTCGTAGAGCTTCCACTTTTTCTTCTTGCAGTAACGCTTCAACTTCGCCAGCTTGTCCTTGTTCGCGACGTCCATTTTTGACGCCACCATGATCATGGGCTTTTCTTCCAGATGCGCCCCAAAGCTCGCCAGTTCGCCCACAATCACCTCGACATCCTTGGTCACGTCGTCGCGCCCGCTGCCATCGGAAACATCCACCAGATGCACCAGCAGCCGGGTGCGCTCGATGTGGCGCAGAAACTGCATGCCCAGCCCGGCCCCGGCGTGCGCGCCTTCAATCAGCCCGGGAATGTCCGCCACCACAAAGCTGATTTCATTTTTCGCATCGCCCACCGCGACCACGCCCAGGTTGGGCTGGAGCGTGGTGAAAGGATAATCGGCGATTTTGGGCCGGGCCGCCGAAATGCGCGATATCAACGTGGACTTGCCGACATTCGGATATCCCACCAGCCCCACGTCGGCCAGCAGCTTCAGTTCCAGCCGGTAGGCGCGCTCCTCGCCCGGCCGTCCCGCTTCGTGCTCCCGCGGCGCCTGGTGCACGGAGGTGGCAAAGCGGGCATTCCCGCGGCCGCCGCGGCCTCCACGGGCGATCACGATGCGCTGATCGGGGCCGGAGAAATCGAAAACCTTGTCCCCGGTTTCGTCGTCGTAGACGATGGTCCCGACCGGAACTTTCAGCATCACGTCGCCGCCGTCGCGGCCCGTTTTGTTGGAGCCTTCGCCGTGGCGTCCGCGCTCAGCCTTGTATTCGGGATTGAAGCGGAAATGCACCAGCGTGTTGTGGCGCTCGCTCGATTCCATGACGACGTCGCCGCCGTTGCCGCCGTCGCCGCCGGACGGGCCGCCACGGGGGACGAACTTCTCGCGCCGGAAGGCCATGCAGCCGTTGCCGCCGTCGCCGGCCTTCACGCGAATTTTGGCTTCATCGATGAACATGGGTGAGTCGTTGTTCCCACCCATCGAAAACCGCGATGGGTGGGGCAGCCCCTTCAATGCCCGGGCGTCTAGGACCAAAACGAAAAGCCTCGTCCCGAAGACGAGGCAATGTGGCGCGGGCACTCCTGCCCGCGAGCTTCTGACAAGCCGCTCCTCTACTTCGCTTCCAGCGGCTCGACCATGACAAAGCGGCCCATCGAGCCTTTGTCCTGGAACTTGATGCGGCCAGTGATTTTGGCGAAGAGCGTGTCGTCTTTGCCGCGGCCGACGTTCAGCCCCGGTTTGACGCGCGTGCCGCGCTGCCGCACGATGATGGTGCCGCCGGGCACAACCTGCCCGCCGAATGCTTTAAATCCAAGCCGCTGCGAATTCGAATCGCGGCCGTTTCGTGAAGTGCCTTGTCCTTTTTTGTGCGCCATAGAAATCCAGTTGTCAGTGGCCAGAGGCCAGTTTTGAAACCTCAGGGGCTAAAGCCCCCAATCTTTAATAGGCCTTTTACGGCCCGGCTGAAGCCGTGCCCTTTCAAAACCTCAGGGGCTAAAGCCCCAGTCTTAATCAGGCCTTGACGGCCCAGCTAAAGCTGGGCCCTACCCAAAAACCCTGTCCAACCCAGAGCCGGGCCTACTGAAAGCCCCTTCCCACAACCAATTCGGGGAAGAACTCTATTTCTTCTTCCCGGGCGATTTCTTCGCCGCTTTCCTGGGCGCAGCCGCCTTCTTTTTGGCGGTCGGTTTCGCCGCCTTTGCTTCGGCTGCCGGTGCCTCGGGCTCGGCCTCTTGCACTTTCCTGGGCTTCGCCTCTTTCGTCGACAATTCGGGAGCCTTGAAGCTCTGCCCGCCAGAGGCGATCTCGACGATCCGCACGGCCGTGTAGCCCTGCCGGTGGCCGCGCAGCTTTTTATACTGTTTCTTGCGCTTGTAATGGAAGACGAGCAGCTTCGGCCCGCGACCGTGTTCGACGACCTGGCCGACCACGCGTGCGCCCGACTCTTTGGCTACCTGGCCTTCTGCGCTGGAAACGGCCACCACGGGGAACTCCACCTGGCCGCCGGTTCCGTCGCCCAGTTTCTCTACTTGAATCACATCGCCGGGCGCCACCCGGTACTGCTTCCCACCGGCGCGGATGACCGCGTACATACCCTTGCCTCCATCCCAAATATCGTGTACTTAGATCGCCAAAACGCAACTTGAAAACGAACCCCGGGGCGCACCCGGGCGCTTTCTCAGGGACTGGCTGCTTTCCAGTGCTTGCTGTGTTATCCGCCCCGGCGCTTTAGCAGCCAGGACGGGCGTCCCCAGAACGGGTCGGCGAATACAGGCAAACTCAACTATTTTATCGTGCGGTGAGGAAGGCGGTCAAACGGGGTTGGGCTGAATTCAAAATGCAGCGCCTGAAGGCGGGTTGATGCAACGCACCTGCGGCACGCCTGAAGGCGTTCCCTGATACGACTCTCCCTTGCACCACAAGCTGCCTGGGGCGCGCTCGCGTCAGACCCCGCTCTTGCGCAGATGGATCGAGCCATCTCCGGTGCGGATGGTCAGCAGGCTGCCGCCGCCGTTGAGCTTTCCGCGGACTTCATTCTCGCGGATCTTGCCCTCGGTCGTGACCGGCATGTCGAGATCAATATGACCGTCGCCCGTGTGCAAGTCCACGTCAGCCGCCGTGTCTGCCGGGATTTCGAGGGTCACGTTGCCGTCGCCGGTCTCCAGCCTCCAGCCCGCTGCCAAGGAGGATCCCGGCGCCGCCCGCACCTCGACGCGCCCATCGCCCGTCTTGAGGTCAAGCTCATCAAAGCGTCCGTCGGCGCGGATGTGGCCGTCGCTCGTGTTCGCTCGCAACTTGCCGTCCAAACCATCAAGGGTTTCAGAGCCATCGCCGCTGTGCAGGTCCATTTCGCCCTTGAGGCCGCTGATTTCGATGTTGCCGTCGCCGGTGCGCAGATTGACGCGGCCCTGGCGCGGCATCTGAATAATGATGTCCACACGATGCTGGCCCCAATCGATGGTGAAGCTGTGGTGGGGATAGCGCACCTCAATTTCGACCAGATTGCCGTCCTGATGCTCATCGACGCGGATGCCGCCTTCGCCGATCTTGTAGCGTGTGGCGATGACCTTGGCTTCGATCGTGTTCTGATCCCAGGTCGTAACCCGGATGTTGGCGTCGGAAGTCTCGACCCGCAGGTCGGGCTGGCCGCTGAGGTTGTACGTCTTCGACCATTCGTCGGCCGATGCCGGCAGCGCGGCCGCAAGGCCCAGAACGAGAATTGCCGGTATGATCCGTTTCATGAAACGTCCTCCTTTTTGGGAGTGCACACTTCCACCTAGTTCTTGGACGATGATACGCGCGATGGGTGAGGACAGTTCCGCGGAAAATGAGGCATGCCTAGGGCGGTGGCGTCCTGACATACGCCATGCGGATCAGAGTTCGCTCGGAGAACGGCAAGTACAGCAGCGCCGCGCTGACGGCGAAGGCTGCACCCAAACCGATCTTCTCGATGAGCAAGAATGGCGCTACGGCCCAGAGCTGATCGAGCCCCAGCACAAAGGGAAACATCTGCCGGAATTTCTCACCCAGCCGCTGATAGTCAAAGCCCACGGCAGAGATCAGGTAGAGCCGCAGCGGAATGCCCCCGCCCGCCGTCGCCAGCACGGCGCCGGCCAGGGTGGTGGCAGCCCACAGCGGGAGGAAGCCGTCTGCAATGTTCTGGATGGCGTGCAGGCGAACCAGCGCCGCGACATAGAAGCAGAGATACATCAGCTGAATCAGCGCGAACAGGCCGCGAGTGAGGCCACGGCGCGGGATCGGGACTTCCAGTTCCGGATGCAGCGTGACCGGAGACGGGTAAGGCTGCGGGGAAGTGGTTTGAGCCGGAGCGGGAGTCGCATGGTCGAACCATCCTTTCTTCTCGATCGGGGCGATGAAGCGGTAGCCGCGGCGGGCCAGGGTTTCGATGTACCGCGGGCTGGTGGCCGAATCCCCCAGCGCTTCGCGCACTTTATTAATGGCTGTGTTCAGGCTGTGGTCGAAGTCCACGAAGGTGTCGGAGGGCCACAGTTGCTGCCGCAACTCCTCGCGCGTGACCACGTCACCGGCACGTTCCAGCAGCAGCGCCAGCACTTGAAACGGTTGTCCCTGGAGGCGCAGTTTCACGCCGCTCTTGCGCAGTTCGCCGGCGTTGAGATCGAGCTCAAAAACTCCAAAACGCGCGACTCGGCTGTTGTTTTGCGGCACAGGCATGGATGACGCCGTAGTGTAGCACCGGAAGGTCGGACCTCGGACCTCAGACCTCAGACATCGGACATCAGACCTCGGGCCTAAGACCCAGCACCTAACACCTAAGACCTAAGCCCAGCGCTACAATAACCTCGTGCCCGACCCCGCCCGCCAGGACGACTCTGCCGCGAAGCAGCACCGCCACGCGGTCTACGCCTCGGAAACGACCGGGTTGCTGCTCATCGCCTTTCTGCTGCTGGTGCTGACGCTGATTCGCTACTGGCACGATATCCACTGGAGCCTGCGCTGATCGTGGCTGCGGACGATGGCAAGACCACTTCGGCTGAACCACTTCTGGTGGTGGTGCTTGGCCCCACCGCCAGCGGCAAAACAGCGTTGTCTCTCGCGCTGGCCGGGAAGTTTGCGGGAGAAATTATCAACTGCGATTCGGTTGCCATGTACCGCGAGTTTGACGTCGGCACAGCCAAGCCCAGCGCGGCGGAGCGTGCCCGCGCGCCGCATCATCTTTTCGATTGTGTGGATCCGACGCAGTCGATGAGCGCCGGCGAATATGCCCGTCAGGCGCGGCAGATGCTCGGGGAAATCGCATCGCGACATCACTTGCCCATCGTCGTCGGAGGCACGGGGTTGTACCTGCGAGCGCTGCTCGAAGGACTGTTTCCCGGCCCGCAGCGTTCTGAGGAATTGCGCGAGCGTCTGCGCGAGCGCGCCGCAAACCGCGGATCAATGCAGCTGCACCGGATTCTCAGCCGTCTTGATGCCGCGGCCGCGGCGAAAATTCATGCCAACGACACTCCCAAGCTGATCCGTGCCATCGAAGTCTGCCTGGCCTCGCGGCAGAAGATGACCGAACTCTGGCAGCAGGGACGGAACCCGCTGCGCGGCTTCCGCATTCTGCGGCTCGGCCTCGATCCCGATCGCGCCCCGCTCTACCAGCGCATCAACCGGCGCGCGCAGGAAATGTTCGACCAGGGCCTGGTGGAAGAGACCGCTCGGCTGCTTGAGAAATACGGCGCGGCGACGCGCCTGCTGGCTTCGCTGGGGTACAAACAGGCAGTCGAATTCCTGCGCGGAGAACTCACTCGCCGCCAAGCGCTGGCGGCGGCGCAGCAGGCCCATCGCAACTACGCCAAGCGCCAGATGACGTGGTTTCGGCGCGAGCCGGAGGTGACGTGGCTGAAGGGATTCGGCGACGAGGCGGGGATTCAGAGCGAAGCGCTCGCCCGCGTTGAGAACTTCTTTGCCGCGGATTCACGCGGATGAACGCGGATTGGAATTATTGATTGGCCCCAGATGGCGTTCTGCTATCGTTTCTGCATGCCTAGAATCCTGCCCGCTCTATTTTGCATTCTTGTCCTTGCCTTTCCAGTTCTCGCCAAAGAAAAGCCAAAGCCGCAGCCTGCGCCGATCCATCTCACGCGCGAACGCGAGCGGTGGGCGGAGAAAACTCTGCGCAAGCTGACGCTGGAAGAAAAAATCGGCCAGGTCTTCATGATCTGGTGCCGCGCCAGCTTCCTCAACGTGGAGAGCCCCGAGTACCTGCAATTGCGCGAAGCCATGCAGAAATACCACGTGGGTTCGTTCGCGATGACGGTGCACGTGGACGGCCCGTTCCTCTTGCGCAGCGGGCCCTACGAAGCGGCGGAGTTGCTCAACCGGCTGCAGCGCGACTCCAAGCTGCCGCTGCTCATTGCGGCGGACTTCGAACGTGGAGTTTCGATGCGGCTGGTGGGAACGACGAACTTCCCTCACGCCATGGCATTCGGCGCGGATGGCAAAGCCGAGGACGCCGAAATGTTCGGCCGCATTACCGCCGAGGAAGCCCGAGCGATCGGGGTGCACTGGAATTTCTTTCCCGACGCCGACGTGAATTCGAATCCCGCCAACCCCATCATCAACACGCGCTCGTTCGGCGAAGATCCCCAGCAGGTCGGCGATCTGGTTGCGGCCTACATCAAAGGCGCCCACAAAGCCGGCATGCTGACCACGGTCAAACATTTTCCCGGCCACGGGGACACGGCGACGGACTCGCACCTCGGCGTGGCCAGCGTCAACGGCGACCGCGCACATCTGGACTCGATTGAGCTGCCGCCCTTCCGCCAAGCTATCGCCGCAGGCGTGGATTCGGTGATGGTGGCGCACGTCACCGTCGCGGCGCTCGATTCTGATCCCAATCACGTGGCCACGATTTCGCCGGCGGTGGTCACGGACTTGCTGGAAAAGCAACTGGGATTCAAAGGGCTCATCGTGACCGACGCCCTCGACATGGCAGGCCTGACTCATCTTTTCGCCAATGACATTGGCCGCGCCGCGGTCGAGGCATTCAAGGCAGGGAACGATTTGCTGCTCATCCCCGCCGATTTCCCTGCCTCCTACGAAGCCATGCTCAAGGCCGTCAAGTCGGGTGAGATTTCGCGGCAACGCCTGGACCACTCTGTCCTCAAGATGTTGAAACTAAAGGCGTCGCTCGGCCTTGAAGAGTCACGCACCGTGGATCTGAGCGCGCTCGCGACCACCGTTGGCAAGCCCGACAACCTGGCTTTCGGCCAGCAGGTTGCCGACTCCGCCATCACCCTGGTGCGTGACAACGGAAAGGTGCTGCCCCTAAAGCCGAACGGAACCGCCAAGGCAGGGCTTCCGTATATGACAAGAGAGGAGACGCACAACCAGGTGGTGGCCGTCCTCTTTTCTGACGATGTGCGCACCGAGTCTGGTCGGGTCTTTGGCCGCGAATTCCGCGCCCGCATTCCCGATGCGCGCGTAATTTATGTCGATCCCCGCATCGCCGCCGGCATGAGCGATGAGGTGCTCAAAGCGGTGGATGAAGCGGAAACGGTGGTGGCCGCGGTCTACGTGATTCCGAGCGCGGGCAAGGTGGGTAACTCGACGACCATGGCGGACGCCACCGGCACGCTGCTCCAGCAGTTGCTCGACCGTGCCGCGGGCAAGACGGAGGTCGTCGCCATGGGGAATCCGTACCTGGCGAGCGATTTCCCCAAGATCGAGAATTACATGTGCACGTTTTCCAACGCGACAGTTTCGGAAGAGGCCGCGGTCAAGGCGCTGTTCGGCGAGATTCCGATTCGCGGCCATCTGCCCGTCACGATTCCGAACGTTGCCCAACGCGGCGCCGGACTGGAGCGCCCGGCGCAGGCCGCTAATGGAGGGTCTCCACATGCTCAGGATTAAGTTCCATGTTCCTGGAAAGTGCGCGCTGGCCGCGCTGGCCATTGTTTTTCTGCTCGGCTGCAGTGTGAACGTGAAGAAAGAAGCCAACGGAGAAGACAAGCAGGTTGATATCAACACTCCGGTGGGCGGCATCCACGTCAGCAAAGGCATAGATCCGGTGGAAGTCGGTCTTGCCGTCTATCCCGGCGCCCGGCTGAAGGAAAAAGATGCCGGAGGCGACAGCAAGAGCGCCAACGTCAACATTTCCGGCTTCGGATACGGCGTGAGGGTGGTTGCCCTGGAATATGAGTCGGACGATTCGCCCTCGAAGCTCATCGCCTTCTACAAGGATCAACTGAAGAAGTACGGCGATGTGCTGGTCTGTCACACCACCCATCTTGACGTGGACACGGACATCAAGGAATCGGATCACGGTTCTCACGAATTGACCTGCGAAGGCAGCGGCAGCAACATCGAGCTGAAAGTCGGCACCAAGGAGAACCAGCACATCGTTGCGGTCGAGCCGGAAGGAAAGGGATCGAGCTTTTCGCTGGTGTACGTCCGCACTCACGGCAAGGAAGCGGATATTTGAGATTTTCCGCAGCGACGCAGCTTTTCGCGTCTCTCCGGCAGGAGAACAATCATGACTCGTCAACTGACACTCGCACTCTGCCTGACTCTTGTCCTGGCCCTGCCGGCCCTGGCACAGCAATCCGATACCCAGGACAAATCCTTTGACGTTCGCAGCTCGATCGGCGATCTCCATGTGGGCAAAGATGCCGATGCGCAGAAGGCGGGACTTCCTTTATATCCCGGCGCGCGCCCCAAACATGAGGAGGACGCCGATCCCCTCAACTTCGCCATCTTGACCGAGAGCTTGGGGCTAAAACTGGTAGTGGCGAAATATGAGTCGGATGACGCACCGGCCAAGGTCATCGCCTTTTATCGCGACAAGCTGAAGAAGTATGGCAAAGTGCTCGAGTGTCACTCCCAGAAACATGGCGGCGATGTTGAAGTGCATGGCGATGACAAGGACTCCAAAGGCAGCAAAGAATTGAAGTGCGACAACAACTCCGGCCCGGTCACCGAGCTGAAGGTCGGCACTGAGGATAACCAGCACGTCGTGGCCATCGAGCCAGGTGACAAAGGCAAGGGGTCGGCCTTTGACATCGTCTACATCTACAGCCGGGAGAAGCAGGGCGACATCTAGAGCCGCTTGCTCGAGCGGTGGCAAGCGCTGAGCCTCAGGGGCTAAAGCCCGCATTATTCGCGGCCCCGATCGGCACGGCTAAAGCCATGCCCTACCCAAAACCCATTTGTAGCCAGCTCTAAGCGGTGAATTGGCTCCTGCTTGCCTCCGCCCAGCGCTCTGCGATACTTTCAAGGCAAGCCCTCAATGCTCTGGCTCCTCGAGCGACGATGGAACAGCCCTGCTACAAGTGCGGACAAGCCGTAGAGGAGGGAGTAGCTTTTTGCCCCCACTGTTCGGCCCCGCAGATTCGCGTGATGATCACTGAGCCGGTGCCGGTGCCAGCGTCCCTGGCGGATGCCGACTCAACCTCGCCGCACGCCGCCGCCTTCCCCGCAGCGCAGACTATTCCAGTCCTGGCTCTCCCGATGCGCTGGTCGAACGCGCTAAAGCCATGCGCGCTGGCGGCGGTAGTCGCATCTTTACTGATGGTCCTGGGCCTGAACCCGTTCGTGGCCATGCTCAGCGTCGGGTTCCTGGCGGTTGTTTTTTATCGCCAGCGCCAGCCGGAAATTCCGATCAGCGCCGGTCTTGGCGCCCGGCTGGGCGCTCTCGCTGGCTCGCTGTGGTTCGGAATGTCCTTCATTCTCCAAGGGTTGGTGGTAGTGGTTCTGCAGAAGGGGCCGGAGTTAAGGGATGAGATGTTCAAGAGGTTGCAGCAGACGGCTGCGAATGCGAACGACCCCCAGGTACAGGCGATGGTCGACTACTTCAAGACTCCTGCGGGGCTGGCGGTGCTCATCGTCATGGGCCTGGTTTTCGGGTTCGTTGCTGCGCTCGTCCTGGGTACTCTGGGGGGAGCTGTGGGCGGAAGCCTCTTTGGCCGCCGCAACAAATCCTAAGTTTCCGCAGATTAGATATCCCGCCGCGTCTGCCCGGGCGGCCCTTGCAGGCGCCTGCGTCCTCCGCGTATGATGCACCGTTCACACTTCATGCGATGAATAGCCCCGCACGCGGTTCGCTGCTCGGGATCGAACACCTCGAGGCGAAGGAAATCCTGGGCCTGCTCAAGCTGGCCCGCCGCATGAATCCGCTGAAGGCGCGCCCGCTGCTGCGCGGCAAGCGCATCGTCCTTCTTTTTTACGAAGCCTCGACCCGCACCCGTTCCTCTTTCGAATTGGCCGCGAAAGCGCTGGGCGCAACCACCGTGCTGGTGCATTCTTCCGGATCGAGCATCGAAAAAGGCGAATCCCTGCTCGATACCGGATACACGCTGCGCGCGGTGGGCGCCGACTGCATCGTCATGCGCCATCCTGCGGCGGGCGCGCCGTACCTGATAGCGCGGCACCTTGACATCCCGGTCGTCAACGCTGGAGACGGCATGCACGAGCACCCTTCGCAGGCCTTGCTCGACGCCTTCACCATCCTGAAGCACAAGAAGTCGTTCAAGGGGCTGCAAGTCGCGATCATTGGCGACATCCTGCACAGCCGCGTTGCCCGCAGCGCCTGCCACCTGCTGACCAAGTTTGGCGTGAAGGTTACGCTGTGCGGCCCGCCCGAACTGGTGCCGGATGTGGCCGCCACGCTTGTCCCAGGTCTGCGGGTTACGCGCTACATCGAAGACGCACTGCGCGGGACCGATGTGATCCTGCTGCTGCGGGTGCAGGAGGAACGCCTCGCCGGCGAGAGAATTCACCTGCAGGACTACATTGCGCGCTACCAGATGACCGCGGCGCGCCTGAAGCTGGCCAGACGCGATGCCGTCGTGATGCATCCGGGGCCGATCATCCGCGGCCTCGAATTGACGTCCGAGGTCGCGGATTGCCCGCAGTCCGTGATCCGCGACGCGGTTCACAACGGCGTCCCCACACGCATGGCGATCCTGGCGCGGGCGTTAGGGAGGGCCAAATGAGCCGCATCCCTTGTCATCTTCGAGAGTCTTGTCATACTGAGCGAAGCGAAGGACCTATGCACTTTTTCTTGGAGCGGCACAAGTACATAGGTCCTTCGCGCAAAGAGCGCGCTCAGGATGACAGAGAAAATCAGCGTGAATCCGCGGAAAAGAAGTTGCCCCGGAGCAGCGGATGAGCCGACACGAGAACAAGAGCCTGCTGATCAAAGGCGGCCAGCTGATTGATCCCGCGGCGAAGATGAACGCGCCCATGGACGTTCTCTTGCGCGAGGGCCGGGTCGCCGAAGTTGCGCCGCCGAACAAGATCCGGGGCAGCGCCGACGACAAGTTCGACGCCCGCGGACTCATCGTCGCCCCCGGATTCATCGACCTGCACGTTCACCTGCGCGAGCCCGGCCAGGTCTACAAAGAAACCGTTGCATCGGGAACGGGCGCCGCCGCCGTGGGCGGCTTTACCTCGGTCTGCACCATGCCCAACACCGCGCCCGTGGTAGATACGCCGGACTGGGTCGCATGGTTGCGCAGTCCGGAGCGCGGGGCCGTGGTCAACGTCTTTCCCGTCGCCGCCGCTACGCGCTCCAGCCGCGGCGCCACGCTCACCGACTTTAGCGCTCTGCAGCGTGCCGGGGCCGTTGCTGTCACGGACGACGGCAAGCCGATTCTTGACGAAGAGGTCATGCGCATGGCGCTTCGCCTGGGCGCCGAGCTGAACTTTCCGGTGGTGCAGCACGCCGAAGACACGCGCCTGACGGAAAATTGCCACATGAACGCGGGGCCGACCAGCTTCCGCCTGGGACTGCGCTCCATGCCGGCCTCAGCCGAAGCAGCCATAGTCGATCGCGATGTGACTTTCGCCCAGCAGATTCGGGAATCGCGCCTGCATATCGCTCACCTTTCGACTTCCGATGCGCTCAAGGCGGTGCGGCGTGGCAAGCGCGCCAAGGCTCGCGTCACCTGCGAAGTCACGCCGCACCACTTTACGCTGATCGACGAGAACGTTGGCGAGTACAACACCCACTGCAAGATGAATCCGCCGCTGCGCTCCGCCGTCGACCGCGAAGCGATTCTCGTGGCTCTCGCCGACGGCACGGTTGACGCCATCGCCACCGACCACGCTCCGCACGCTCTGCACGAGAAGCAGGTCGAATTCGAGCGGGCAGCCTTCGGCGTGACGGGTCTGGAAACGGCGTTAGCCCTGGCGATCACCAAGCTTCATCGCGAACACAGAATTCCGCTCACCCGCATCGTCGAACTCTTCACCGCCGGGCCAGCCCGCGTCTTCCATCTGCATGGACGCGGTTCGCTCGCCCGCGGCAATCATGCGGACGTGACCCTGTTCGATCCCAAGAAGCACTGGACCTTCGACGCCGCCAAGTCGCGCTCGCTCTCACGCAACACTCCTTTCGACGGCTGGCAACTTACAGGGAAGGTCGTGGCGACGATTGTGGGCGGGAAGATCGTCTACCGGGCGGAATAAGGGCCAACCAGGCCCGTGGCAACAGTGAAGGAGCAACGAGAACAACGCCGTAGCTCCTCACGAAATCATAAGGAGGTCGTGATGGTTCGAGCAGATCGCTTCGTTCTAGGCATTCTTCTTCTGTTCGCGGTCAGTGCTTTCGGGCAAACCAGCGCGGCTGCTGCTGCGCCTGTCTCGCCTTCGCCCAACCAGGCCGCGGCTGCCCAACCGCTCGATATCAAGGCAGCCGTGGATGCCTATCTCGCCAAGATGCCGGCGGCACAACGCGCCCGCTCCGATGCCTATTTCGAGGGCGGCTATTGGCTGATTTTGTGGGACTTCCTCTGCACCGTAATCGTGATGTGGCTGCTCCTGCGTTTCCGCTGGTCGGCGCGAATGCGCAATCTGGCCGAGCATTTCACGCGCTTTCGGCCTCTGCAGACGCTGCTCTATTGGATTCAGTTCATTGTCGTTGCGTCTGTGCTTACCTTTCCTCTCGGCGTTTACGAAGGCTACTTCCGCGAGCACAAGTACAGCTTGCTGAATCAGACCTTCGGCCCGTGGATGCGCGATCAGCTGGTGGGGCTGATGGCCGGCATCGTGCTGGGAGCCATCCTCATGGTGCCGCTGTTTGGGCTGGTGAGACGTCTGGGAAAGAACTGGTGGGTGTGGGGCGCGGTTCTGATGATCGTGTTTGCCGCGTTCGTGAGTTTGATCGCTCCGGTTTACATATCTCCGCTATTCAATAAGTACAGGAAGTTGGAGGATGCGCGAATCAAAGATCCGATTCTCAGCATGGCGCGCGCCAACGGAATTCCCGCCACCGACGTCTACGAGTTCGACGCTTCCCGGCAGTCGAATCGCGTCAGCGCCAATGTCAGCGGCTTCGCCAATACGCAGCGAATTTCGCTGAACGATAATCTGCTCAAGCGCTGCACGCTGCCTGAGATCCAGACCACCATGGGACATGAGATGGGCCACTACGTGCTTAATCATGAATACAAGGGATTGGTGATGTTCGGAGGAGTGATCGTGATCGGGTTCGCCTTCCTGAACTGGGGCCTCAATTCCAGTCTTGCCCGTTGGGGCGGGAAGTGGGAGGTTCGGGGAATCACCGATGTCGCCGTGCTGCCGCTGGCGGTGATCTGGTTCTCTCTCTTCTTTTTTCTCGTGACGCCGGTGACCAATAGCATCTCACGCACCATGGAATTCGAAGCCGACATGTACGGTCTGAACGCAGCCCGGCAACCCGACGCCGAAGCCAATGTGGATATGTTGCTGGGAGAATATCGCAAGCTTGATCCCGGTCCGGTCGAAGAGTTCGTCTTTTACGATCACCCCAGCGGCCGCACCCGCATTACCGCCGCCATGCGCTGGAAGGCGGAACATCCGGAGTCAGTGAACGCGGAGGAGATGGCGAGACCGATGTTTGAGATGAAGTAATCGTCGATCAGAAACGCGTCTGTGAAGTCGGGTCGCGAACCCGGCAGGCTGTGGGTAGCTCGCGAACAGATAGAAATTCAATCGGCGACCGAAAACCGCCAATCGTCAATTCGCCAGGATCCCCATGCGTTTCCCGGCGCTCTTGAGCACTTCCAATGCCCGCTGCAACTCTTCCTTCGTGTGCGTGGCGGTCATGATGGTGCGGATGCGCGCTTTGCCTTCGGGCACAGTGGGGAAGGCGATGCCTGTGGCCAGCACGCCTTCATTGAACAGTTCGCGGGAGAAGTCCATGGTCAGCTTACCGTCGCCGATGATGATGGGCGTGATCGGAGTCTCGCTGGCCGGCGTGGTGCGCCCGCCGATGTCGAATCCGAGAGCCCCCAGTTCTTTTTTCCAGAAGCGTGTGTTCTCCCAGAGTTTTTCCATGCGCTCCGGTTCGTTTTCGAGAACGTCGAACGCGGCAATGCACGTCGCCGCCACCGACGGCGGATGCGACGTCGAAAACAAGAACGGCCGCGCCCGGTGGTAGAGAAAGTCAATCAGATCGCGCGTGCCGCAGACATATCCGCCGAGCGCGCCAATCGCCTTTGACAGCGTTCCGACCTGAATGTCCACGCGCCCGTGCATCTTGAAATGATCGATGGTGCCGCGGCCGTTGCGGCCCAGCACGCCGGAAGCGTGTGCGTCGTCCACCATCATGATGGCGCCGTATTTTTCGGCGAGCTCACACAGCGCGGGCAGCGGGCCGATGTCACCATCCATGGAGAAAACGCCGTCGGTGATCAGCAACTTTTTGCCCGGCTCGTTCTTCACGCTGGCCAGCTGTTCTTCGGCGTGCGCCATATCTTTGTGGCGGAAGACCAGAATCTTCGCCTTCGAGAGTCGAGCGCCGTCGATGATCGAGGCGTGGTTCAGGGCATCGGAGATGATGAAATCGTCCTTGCCCAGGACGGCCGAGACCGTGCCCGCATTCGCCGCGAAGCCGGACTGGAACACCACGCAGGCCTCGACGTTTTTGAAGCGCGCGATCTTTTCTTCCAGCTCCATGTGGATCTTCATGGTGCCGGCAATCGTGCGCACCGCGCCCGATCCCACACCGAACTTGCGCGTGGCTTCGAGCGCGGCCTCGCGCAGCTTGGGATGCGTGGTCAGCCCCAGATAATTGTTCGACGCCAGGTTGATGACCTTCTTTCCGTCAAAGGTGCAGACGGGTGCCTGCTCGTCTTCGAGCACGCGCAGCTTGAAATGCGTGCCCTTGGCCTTGAGTTCATCGAGTTGATCGGTGAGATAGGAGAGCGGATTGATGCGGGTTGCAGTGGTCATGGAAAAGACCTCGCCACGGATTAGCACGGATTTACACGGATCAGAACCAGCTATGAGTCTAATACTTTGTGTTGAACAGGGTATCGGGATACGAGTGACGCAAAGGACTGCTTTATCTGTGCTGATCCGTGGAAATCCGTGGCAAGATTATCGCACCCCGTTCGGGTACACCAATATCTTGCTGGCCTCGCCAGTCCTCAGCCGCTCCATGGCCTTGCCGAAATCCTTCATCGAAATACGGTCGGTGATTGCGGGATGCAGATCGAGCTTGCCCGCCTTCAACAGTGCCGTCATCTGATACCAGGTCTGGTACATGCGGCGCCCGTTGATGCCCTGCACCGTGATGCCTTTGAAAATGATGTCTTCGGAAAAATTCAGTGAAATGGGTTTTGAAGTCAGGCCGAGAAGGGAAATTCTGCCGCCGCGCCGGACAATATCAAAAGCGGTTCGAATCGAATCGGGATGGCCGGCCATTTCGAGTACAACGTCCACGCCCAGCCCGCCGGTCTTTTCCATGACAATCGCAGTTACGTCTTCCTTGGCGGGATTCAGCACATAATCGGCCTTCATTTCGCGCGCGATCCCGGCGCGATGTTCGTTCACTTCAATCGCGAACACTGAAGTCGCGCCCACGGCCCTGGCCACGGCGATCGAAAACAGCCCGATCGGCCCGCAACCCGTGATGGCCACGGTCTTGGCCGCAATCTCCCCGGCCAGCACGGTGTGCACCGCGTTCCCGAGGGGATCGAGAATCGACGCGTACTCCAGCGGAATGGCCGGGTCGAGCTTCCAGATATTGGACTCGGGAATAACGACGTACTCGGCGAACGCGCCGTTGGCGTCCACCCCGATGATCTTCACGTTCTGGCAAATGTGGGCTTCGCCGGTGCGGCACTGCAGGCACTTGCCGCAGGCGACGTGCATTTCGGCAGAAACGAAATCGCCTTCCTTGACGCTGGTGACCTCGTCGCCGAAGGCGGCCACTTCACCGCAGAATTCGTGCCCCGGAATCAGCGGGGGATGGATGCGGTTTTGCGCCCAGCGGTCCCAGTTGTAGATGTGCAGATCGGTGCCGCAAATGGACGCGACCTTCACCTTCACCAGCACGTCGGTGCGCCCAAACGGGGGAATCTTCACTTCGCGAACATCCGCGCCCGGCGCGGCTTCCGGCTTCACTACCGCCAGCATCGTTGTAGCCATGATTGCCACCTATGGACTGCGATATGAAAGCAGCTGCAAACGCAAAACGTATGATTTTAGCACCGCGCAACGACTTGCCCGGTGTGCCTGGATATATTCTCCTCCGCGGCGGTCACCATTACAATCGGATCAAGATGCGGAGAACGGGAACTGGTGTGAGCGAGTGAAGTCGTGCCCCTCCCGGCTAATCCATAGGTTGCGGTAGCGGCGCAGCACGGGGGTCAACTCGCTGGCTTGTAAGGCTTCGGTGGTACCGTTTTGTACTCTTCTGACTTCCCTCGCCGAATGCTGAGCGTCTTCCATTCGCTCGAGCGCAGGTGCTTGGCCAGAAACACGATCTGCCCGATGTGCTGTGCGTAATGCGCAATCTGCCGGTTGATGGCCTGGAGCACGGTGTGCGGTTCGCCGCGGATGGTCACCGCGCGCATCACATCTTCCGGCTTCAGCGGATCGATCGCGGCAAAAACGCAGGCCCAGCCCTCGTCCCACCACTTCATGACGTCGGCGCGCGTGGTAGCCGGAGTCACTTCGAATTCGCGATCGCGAAAGCGGTCCGGCTTTTCGCCGTCGGAGCTGAGGAAGTCGGTGAAGCGCGAGCGCATGTTGCCGGCGAGATGCTTGACGAGAACCGCTACCGAATTCGACTCGGGGTCGAGCGCGAGGAAAAAATCTTCGTCGCGTAGCTGTGCCATCGCAGCTTCGCCCATGCGTTTGTGCCCGCGCATCTGGCGGCGGGCTTCTTCCAAATAATGCTTGCTCACTTCGAATGCCATAAATCACCTCAGGTCATTATTTTTCCGGAGACTCGTCTCCCCAGCCCCCGCCGCCCGGAGTTTCAATCGCGATTCGTTCGCCCTTGCGCAAGCGGGTGCTGAATTTTCCCGGCATCTGCTCCACCGAGCCGTCCCGGCGCGTGATGAAAGCCTTGCCCGGCGCGCCGTCCGCGCCACCCGCAAGCCCCCAGGGCCCGCGCGAGCGCCGGTCGGCGAGCAGCGTCACTTCGCAGTCCGTCAGCACTTCGATTTCCCGCACGATTCCGTCGCCCCCGCGAAACTTGCCCGCCCCGCCGCTCTCCGGCCGCAGCGAGTAGCGCCGCACGCGCAGCGGGTAGGCATACTCCAGCGCTTCCGCCGGACTGTTCAACGAATTCGTCATGTGGGTATGCACGCCGGAGACGCCCGCTTTGCCCGGCCGCGCGCCCATGCCTCCCGCTACGGTTTCGTAATAGGCAAACGGCTCGCCGGTGCGCGGGTCGTCTGAACGAAGATCTGAACGAAGATCGATGCCGCCGATGGTGAGATTGTTCATCGTTCCCGAGGCGGCGGCCGGTATCCGGTCCGGAATCGCCTGCGCCAGAGCGCGGAGCAACACGTCCACGATGCGCTGCGAAGTTTCGACATTGCCTCCGGCAACGGCTGCCGGCGGCCGGGCGTTGACGATCGTCCCTTCGGGTGCGATGACCCGGATCGGCCGCATCAGCCCGGCGGTTGCGGGAACGTCCTCGGCCAGCAGGCAGCGGAAAACGTAGAAGCAGGCCGAATATGTGATCGCCGCGACCGCATTTATGCTGCCTTCGACCTGCGGGTCGCTGCCGGTGAAGTCAACCGTGACCATGTGGCGCGGGCGCTCCCGCCCGCGTTTTGCGCGGTTATTCTCGCCAGCCACCGCGACAGCCGGCCGTGAGCTTGCCTCATGCCGGGCAACCTTCACCGCTACCGCAATTTTAACCGGCCGGTCACTGATCCCGTCTCCATCCATGAAATCCTCTGCCCGGTACTCTCCGGCCGGCACGCGCTTCAGGAACGCGCGCATCAATTCCTCGGAATAGTCGAGCAGTTCAGCGGCCGCCCGCCTGGCTCGCGCCAGGCCGTACCGCGAGCAGACTTCCCGCAACCGTTCCGCGCCGGTGTGGCAGGCGGCGATTTGCGCGCGCAGGTCGCCCTCGCGCTCCTCGGGCGTACGCACGTTGTTCAGAAGCATCGCGAGCAGGTCGCGATCCAGCACGCCGGCCCGTATCAGTTTCACGGGGGGAATCCGCACACCCTCCTGATAGATCTCGCGGCATAGCCCCATCGAACCGGGATAAGCACCGCCTACATCGGCGTGGTGCGCCCGCGAGGCCACGTGGAAGTCCGGACGGTTTCGAGCGACGGACTTCTGCGTTCTGCGGGCTTTCGCGGGCAAGAGTGCCCGCGCCACACGAGCCACATACACCGGCGCTACCAGCGTGATGTCAGGCAGATGTGTCCCACCGCGAAACGGATCGTTGAGCATCACGACGTCGCCCGGCTCCATCGCACCCGCGTCGATCGCCGCCCGGACCGACATCGGCATCGACCCCAGGTGTACCGGCATGTGGTCGCCCATGGCGATTGCCTGGCCCGCGCCGTCGAACACCGCGCAGGAGTAATCGCGCCGCTCTTTGATGTTGGGGGAAAACGCGGTCCGCCGCAACGCCGCTCCCATCTCCTCGGCGATGGAGTGGTAAAGGTTCTTGAAAATCTCAAGTTCAATGGGATCGCGGCGCATGAAGCGCAGTGTATACCGGTCGTTGGTCGTTCGTCGTTGGTCGTTGGCGAATCTCAGCATTCCCCGAATGGCGTTTGTGGGTTTGGCGCACGATTAACGACCGACCACGAACGACAGGCACCCAAGAAATCCGCGCCAAGACTGCAAAATTCTATTGACACTTTGTTCATACTGCCGCAATATCTTGGGTTAGTAGATCATTCCCTACTATGTGTAGGGTTGGTATTTCAGATACAAGGGCCCGATACAACAACCCTGGCAAGGGAAAATCGTTCACGGAGGAACCTTCATGGCAACCAAGAAGAAGGCAAAGAAGAAAAAGAAACACTAACCGTCGGCGAGACGATACTTCGCACACACCACGAATTTCACTGGCCTCTCAGGAGAAGCACCTCTTGAGAGGCTTTTCCGTTTTTGGAGTACAGGCGAGGGGGTCACGAGATGCAGCCCGATCATCGAAGAGCCAAAATTGCCGATAAGGCAACTCCAAGTCCGAGTGGGCCCATCTCATCGGCATCCGGTTCGGAGACGCGAGGTGATTTTATGGCGCGTTTTTCGTGGTTTCGGTCCCGGGCCCTTCTGCTTCTCGCAGTCGCCGCCACGTTCGCATGCGGAAGCAATCGAAAGCTGCAGAGCGTATCGCTGACACCCGCTGCTGCGGACGCGAAGAACTTTCCCCATGGACAAGTCCCATTCGCTGCCACAGGCACATTCAGCAAGCCGCCCTCGCCGGCGCAACTTACCAGCAACGACGTTTTGTGGTGTTACGGCGGGCTGACGAATGTGGCGGGTCCCACGCCCGGCTTATGCGTGGGCAACATTGCACAGTTCGCCACCGTCGACCAAAACGGTGTCGCACAGTGCAGTCCGTCATTCCAGGGGACGGTATATATCCTTGCCGGAACCGCTTCGGGCCCCGCAATGCCGAATGTCGGTCCGCGGCTCAAGATCTTCGGTTCTGCGGAACTCACCTGTCCGTGAGTGCGGCAAAAATCTGCTGCGTCCGTCGCGACCTGTGTCACAATAGGCAAGCCAGACGCCTTATGTGGCACGGTAACTGATCATGGCGCCCAGAAAAAAAAGTGGGACGAAGCAGAAAGGGGATGAAATCCTCATCCCTGACAAGCTTTATTTCCGTATCGGGGAAGTTGCCACGCTGTGCCGCCTGCCGGCCTACGTGCTGCGTTTCTGGGAGTCGGAGTTTCCGCAACTGAAACCGGTCAAGAGCAGCACCGGCCAGCGCATGTACCGCAAGCGCGACGTGGCGAGTGTGCTGCGCATCAAGCAACTGCTCTACGAGCAGGGGTTCACCATCGCCGGCGCCCGCCAGCAACTGCGGGCCGAAACCAAGCCCGACAGGACGCAGGGGGCCATTCCCTTCCCATCGCAATCCACGGCCGAGATCCAGCACATCCGCCAGGGCCTGCGGGAGATTCTGAGCATGCTGTCGGCGCGCAGAACGGGATGAGCAAGCTCAGTTAAGCCTCGACCCAGTTGGTGCGTTCCAGAATCGTCGGCGGTTCGTAGGTCTTCCCGCAGGCCAGGCGTTTCTCCTCGCGCCGCGTCGTCCACAACAGTACGGGACCAAGCACGGCCGGCATCATCCGGGAGACAAAGCCCGACTCGCGCTTGAACTCCTCGCGCAGGGCGCGAATCTGCTCGCTCACGTTGCGGTTCACGTTTCGGAACCGCCGTTCCATGGCCCACAACGCCGAGCCGTAAATGCCGCTCAGCCGTCCCATTTCGCGGGCAAAACGTTCGCGCACGCGCGCATCCGGCCAGTCTTTGTAGCGTTTCCAGCCCGTGAGCAAAGTCCGGGAGATGCGATAGAGACTGGGACCGTTGATCTCAAAGTCCCTCCAGAAGGCCCAATCGAGAAAACGTTTGGAATCGTCGCGGGAAATTGCCGCGTGCTGGAAGTTGAATTTGAACTGGCCGTGCACGTCGGCATAGTCCACATCGCGCAACAGGCGTCCCTCTTCGGCCATCTGCTGATACAGAGGAGTGCCCGGCACGGGCGTGTAGAGCATGAACTGATGAAAATCAGTGTCGTGCGAAACCGCGTGCTCGATTTCGGCCATGATGTTGTCGGGCGTATGGTGTTCAAGACCGATGATGGTTGAGCCCTGCACGCGGATGCCATGTTCGCGCAGTTCGCGCGTCAGTTGCCGGGTATCCGCTCCCCCCAGCTTGCTGTAGCTGGCTTGCGGAGACTCGAGTCCCATCCACAACCACGAGACGCCGAGTTCTACCAGTTCCTGCATGGTGTATTTGCGAATCGCGTTGGCCGAGGCGAAAACCGACATGGTCCAGCTTTTGCGCGCTTCTTTCATGCGCTCCAACAAGCGCAGCGCCCGCTCGCGATGGAGCAGGAAGTTCTCGTCCATCACAAAAAAAGAGCGCACCTTGAGTTCGCGTTCCATGCGGTTCATGACGTCGAACAACTCGTCGCCGGTTTCAAAGAAGTTGACAAATTTTCCCTTGCCACCGAAGAAAGCCGAGGTTGTGCAGAAGTTGCATCCCATGGGACAGCCGACGGAGGGAATGATGGTGGCAGCCGTCGTCCCTTTGCGGTCGGGCAATCGAATTCCCATAATCCGCGTTTGCATTCCGGAAACGATGGCGGGATGCCGGATGGGCGCGTTCTCGTCCTCGCCCAGGTAACGCCGCATCCAGGAAACGCCCTCGCCGCGCACGATGTGGTCGGCGTCGATCATGTTTTCAATTCCAGGAATCGCGGCCACATGCCCACCCACGACGATCACGGAATGCGGCGAGATCTGGCGGATGATGCGGCACATCTCGCGCACTTTCGCGACGTTCACGATAATCGAGGAAATACCAACCACGTCGTATTGATTCGCTTTCAACTCACGCGCAAAATCGTCGCGCGTGGGAAAGTCGAGCACGGTGCAGGGCGCAGAAATATTCGCCTGGATCATCATGATGCCCCAGGAGCGGTGAAACATACGCAGCGAGAAGCTGCCCTGGGCGCGAGTGACCTGATTGTGATAAAGCTCCATCGGGTTGATGGAGCGGCTGCCGAACTCGTCGTCCTGCGCGTATGGCCCGAAGACCGAGCTCAGCAAAACTCGAGCCTGACTTCCTTTGGGATGTTTTTCAAAACCGCCCGACTGGGCGTTAGGATTGCTGGCGTAAACTTGCGCTTCGTGATTTTGCACTTCTTCTGCTCACCAATTTCTCCCCACGTGCCGTTACATCAATCGTAACCGTGCGCGGCTGCAACGCAAGAGTGCGGCGCCAGAAAACACAAAAAAATTACAATCAGTGCCGCACTTGTACATGTACTTAAGTCACGTTCCTGTGAGAAATGCTTTGAGACCCCAGCTTTTGCCTTGAACCCGGCTTGCCACGTGCCCTAGAATCTGTCCTCACTTGTCATGCCTTCGGAGCCGTTACAAGTCGAGCGTCTGGACCGCGGCGTACTCAGCTTTCGCGGGCCCTTGACCATGGAGAATACTGCTCTCTTCCTGAATGCGGTCCGGCGCGAAGATGCCCCCACAATGATTCTGGATTTTTCCGGTGTCCCCTACCTCGACTCGTCAGGACTCGGTTCTCTGGTCAGCGCCTGTACTTCATGCAGCAAGGCCGGACGGCGTGTCGCTCTCACTGGCGTGAACCCGCGTGTGCGCAAGGTCTTCGAAATCACCAAAGTGGAGAACGTCCTGCTACTGTTCCCAACACTCGCCGACGCGCTGGAAGCTTTGACCAACGCCGGCAGCGCCTAGGAACTGGAAGACTTATCCGGTTCCTGAGTCCGGTGCTTGTGACAGGCTCAGAATTGGGTCAATGAGTTCTATCGCGATATTTCGCCAACAATACAGCAACCAGATTTCGCCCACCGCCCAAACCCTGACGGTGCGGCATACTATTCGGTGGAGAAAGCCCATTTGCTTGAGCAATCCCCTGTCCGCTGAAACTGATCAAAATTGAACAGATTTGCAAGACCCACATTTTTATTATTCAGCACTAAAAACTGCACGGGAGCCGCTGGACGAGGAATTCCGGGGGGAGCGTTCGTTCCAGCGGCTCCCTAGTTTGATTGCGTCACCAGCGTGGGGCCGAGAGCGAGCGCGGGATCGCTCACAACCTTCAGTGTGTGCTAAAGGGATTTTGCGGCAAAAATCCGATGATGCACCCGGTTCGGTCCAGCCCAAAGCGCTTTCGGAGCGAAGTTCTAGTCGTGGAGAACAATGTTGAGAAGTGAACTGTGAACTTGCAATGCAGCGCCAGCGTGATAATCAATGAACCCCAATTTCCTAAACCTGTTCATGAAGAAGCTAACCCGCGACCGAGTTGTACCGATCATTTCCGCCAGCATCTCCTGATTGACCTTGGGGATTGGAGTTTCGTGCACGCCTTCCTTGCCGAAGTGGGCCAGCAACAGCAGAATCCGGGCTAGTCTCTTTTCGCTAGAATTGAAAAGCTGGTCAACCAAATCTTCTTCGTATCGGATGTTCCGGGTCAGCAAATATGCCACGAACATATCCGAAAACGCGTGTTCCCGGTGCAGGACTTCCATCATGGACTTCTTATCGATTCGCATCACAGAGCAATCGGTCATTGCGGTTGCGGAGCACAAGCGGACAGGCTGCCCAGTTAGGCAACCTTCTCCGAGGAAATCGCCCTCGTTCAGGATGCCGATTGTGGCTTCCTTCCCGGTCTTCGACACAATGGTGAGTTTTATCTTTCCCTTCTGGATATAAAAAACAGCATCGGAGGGGTCGCCCTGGACAAAGATCGGCTGCTTTTTGGGAAGAGCTGCGATCTTCCTACCGCCGTCCACGGTCGAGAGAAATGTCTTGGGATTAAATTTGCTGAGATTCTTGGCCGCTACCACGGATTTCATGATCGGCCCCCTTTCAAGA
>Ga0187872_10000934_pt1 | contig 31530 bp, 23 predicted proteins | sample June2016WEW_16_4_FD_132973 | JGI IMG/M metagenome (GOLD analysis project Ga0187872, IMG submission 132973) | Peatland microbial communities from SPRUCE experiment site at the Marcell Experimental Forest, Minnesota, USA - June2016WEW_16_40 | ecosystem: Environmental > Terrestrial > Soil >...
ATTCTGAGGTGAGCGCCAGCGTCAGAATGGGCGCATCGGCCGGATTGGATTTGCTGTAGATGGGCGGGGCCGGGAGATTGGCCGGCAGATAGGTCTGGGCCGCGTTAATCGCCGCCTGCACCTCTTGCTCGGCCACATCGATGTTCAGGTTGAGCGCGAATTGAAGGATAATGACCGAGCTGCCGCCCGAGCTGGTCGAGGTCATCTGGTTCAACCCGGGCACTTGCCCAAACTGCCGTTCCAGTGGCGCGGTGACGGCTGAGGCCACCACATCAGGGCTGGCGCCGGGATAGAAAGTCACAACCTGGATGGTTGGGTAATCGACTTCCGGCAAAGCCGACACGGGCAGTTGCTTGTAAGCGACCAGTCCGGCCAGGAGAATCGCCGCCATGAGCAGCGAAGTCGCCACCGGCCGGAGGATGAATGGACGGGAGGGGCTCATTCGCGTCGTGGTCCGGTCGCGTTCATCGGTGGTGGATTTGTTTTGCCCGGCTTCATTCTCCGCATGCTTCCTTCTACGGCCGCGCTCCCGGCCTTGCCCCCGCCCTGCTTCGGCTCTTCCGCCGAATTACGTACCGTCACTTTCATGCCTTCCTGCAGCCGATTGAAATTGTTCGTCGAGATGATTTCGCCCGGCTCCAATCCTTCCACGGCGGTGACATTGGCATCGGTGTCGGTCAGGCCCGTCGAGACGGTGCGCATGGCGACCGTCTGGTTAGTCTGCACCACGTAAACAAAGGCGCCCTGGGCGTTGTGCTGGATGGCCGCAGTGGGAACCAGCGTGGCCCCGTGCTCCGTGCGCACCAGCAGTCTCGCATTGACGAATTGGTTTGGAAAGAGGGAGTTGTCCTCGTTGGGAAAGAGGGCCTTGAGCTTGAGGGTGCCGGTCGTGGAGTCGATCTGATTGTCCATCGTCAGGAGCGTCCCGGTCGCCAGCTTTTCCCCTTGGTCGCGGTCGTAGGCCTCGACCACCAGCGTTTGGCCCTGATTCAACTGTTTCTGGATTTCAGGCAGAGCGTCTTCCTCGGGACTGAAGGTCACGGTAATGGGTTGAAGCTGGGTAATCACCGCCAGGGGATTGGCATCGGTGGCATGGACGATGTTGCCGGGGTCCACCAGGCGCAGCCCAACGCGTCCGGAAATGGGCGCGGTGATGTGGGAGTAGATTATTTGCAGCTTAGCAGTATCCACCTGGCCCTGGTCAAGCTTCACGGTGCCTTCGTACTGGTGAACTGTAGCCACCTGGGTATCGAGTTGCTGCTTGGGGATCGCATTACTGCGGTAAGCAATCTGGTAGCGCTCCAAATCAACGTGCGCATTTTCTAGCAGCGCCTGGTCGCGGGCCAACTGGCCTTCGGCTTGAGTGAGTTGCGCCTGATAAGGTCGCGGGTCAATTTCCACCAGTGAATCACCGGCATGAACCATTTGGCCCTCGACGTAGTTCACGCTCATGAGCTGCCCATCCACGCGGCTCTTCACCTGCACGGTATAGACCGGGACCACGAGAGCAATGCGCTCAACGTACTTTCCAATATCGCCTTTCCGGGCCGTCGCCGTGCCCACCATCGGAGCGAGCGGTGCAGACGAAAGTGTCTTTCGATTCGATTCTTCCGCCGTCCGTCGGTGAAGGAGAAACGCGCCGACGGCGGCGAGAAGGACGCACAGCGCAGCGATCACTGCCCAGCGTCGGCCCTTCCCTTTAGAAGACTGCGCCGAAGATGAGTGGGGGGGGGTGTCGGAATTCGTCGGGTTGATGTTTGACTCAGACATTGTAAACGGAATTGTTCCTATCGTGTGCTCAGGCTCTTAAAGTATCCGCGCTAATTGTTTGAATATACTTCTCCTGCTGCGCCAGCAGGTCAAGTGAGATCTTCAATTCCCGGGTTGAACGGCGCCAGCGGCGCGGAGCGGGCCGGCTTGGTCTCCGGCTCCGGCACGATCTCCGGCGCGGTCTCCACTCCCGGCGCGGGGAATGGTTTCTTCGCCCCGGCGAAGCACTCGGCAAAAACCTTGTGCAACGTGTCCTCAATTTGTGCGGCATTCGCCTGTTGCAACCGAGGTGCCCAGTAGGAATTGTGAATAAACTTGTGAACAAGATGTGAGTATCTTTCTCTTGTCTCGCTGGGTGGAAATTGGGAGATAATGGGGTATATTGGTGATGAATGGGGACTATGGCAAGACCGGCGAAAATCAAAGCGGCGAGTGTTGGCAACGGAACTGCCTTGTATCTCGGGCAGCACGTTCGCCAAGTGGACCATGGCCGCGTTATTCTCCCGGTCGAATGGCGTCCCGACGCTTCTCCGAGGGATTTTACAGTGATCTCGTGGCCTGTGCTGGCTCCGGAGTACTTGCTTGTGCTGCCTCCTTCCCGCTGGGAGGTGCTTCAGAGAGATTTGGAAGCCCGTTCGACCGCGGATGAAGAGACGGCCGAGATCGAGAGGTCGATCAGCTCAAGGATCTGCCTCAGTTCGCTGGATCGCTATGGCCGGCTTCCGTTGCCGGAGGAAGTGTTAAAAGGGCTCGGAATCGAGAAAGAAGCCACTCTGGTTGGGCGAATCAACAAGTTCGAAGTGTGGAACACTTCCCGATTCACGGCCACACTGGCAAACACCAAACCGCAGCTAATCGCAACCGCCCTCAAATCCATAAGAATATGAGTCCGGGCCATGTGTTTCTCTTGGGAGATGGGACTGCGTTCCACCATTTCCGGAAGAACCCCTTTCGCCCCGCAAAGCCCGCCCGGGCCTTTTTGCTGGAGTTTGTGAAGCCGGCCAGCACCCGGCCAATCAGGCCACTGCTCGATACCCACAACGCAGGACAGGCCTCCCGGTTGTCCACCAGCATCCAAGCCACCCCAACAACGCCCTATCCTATCCAAACCGCAGACTGCCCGCCTCGGTCGCCAGGTCGAGTCGATAAGGTCGAAGCAGCTGTCATGAAGGTGCTGGCCGTAGTCTTCGCGGTCGTCTGCATCGGTTGCGTAATCGGCCTGCAGCACATCGCGCATGTCAGGCAGATAGGCGTGCTGCGCCGGCAGCTCCGGGAGAAAGACCAGGAACTGCGGGCTGCCACGCAGGCCTGCCACTCCCTCGAGTCTTACGTGGCCGCGAAAGCCGCGGAGGAGTTCCGCCCGGCAGACGCGCACCTCGTCGCGGCAAAGGGAGCAACAAGATGAAAGTTCCCAAGCGCGGCTAACATCATTCGACGCGCCCGGCTGAACTCGGATGCCCTATGTTCTCAGCACTTCAATACAAGCGTTTAGCCGGGATTATCCTCTTGATGGTGGCTGCTTTTGGCTGGCTTTTTTGCCGCCTCTTTGAAATTCAGGTCATCCGCCATCAGGAGTTGACGGCCAAGGCTCGCAAGTTTTCTGAAACGACGCGCATCCTTGAGGCGTGGCGAGGCAAAATCCTGGACCGTAACGGTGCCGTTCTGGCGAGCTCGGTTCCGCTAAAAACCATTTATGTAAACCCCGTTTTGTGTTCGAACCGGGTAGGGCAGATTGCGCAAACTTGCGGCCCCTTGCTCCACATACCGCCGACCGCATTGGCCAACCGTTTGCGCGCTTGCTTTCAGAAATCGGCCGGGAGAGGCGTGGAAACCCCGAAAGCGCTTGTGCTTAAGCGCAATGTTCCGATCGCTGAATGGCAAGCGATCTCCAGCGCTTTGGCACTGGAGACTTTCGGCTTCACAAAACCGAAGCTCGCGGCGGCGGACAAGGCCTCGCTTCAGAAGCTCCGCCGCAAGCTCCTGTTTGCCAGGGACGCCCAAGCGCGCCTCTATCCTTACGGGGAAACTCTCGCTCAGGAGGTGGGCTTCGTCTCAACTCGAACCAATGGCCCTGGTCTCCAAGGCGTCTGCGGGATGGAAAGGGCCTTCGACGAGGTTCTGGCTGGAAAGAATGGCCTGTGTGTTTTGGAACAGGATGCTGCCGGAAACGAAGTTTCCTGGTGCCGGTCAAAGTACAGGTCGCCATCCGATGGAGGCAATGTCGTCCTGACGATCGACGTGCGCCTGCAGAAGATCCTGCAGAGCGCGCTGGCGTCCGCAAAAAACACGTACCACGCCCGCGCTGCTTCAGCTATTGTTATGGACCCGCGGACATTTGAAATCCTTGCCGTGAGTTCTGTGCCGGGGTTCAATCCGCAAGACCCCGGCGCTTCTCCGGCCGAGACTTGGCGAACCCCGGCTTTCAGCGACCGAGTCGAGCCTGGATCCACTTTCAAAGTGATCACCCTGGCTGCCGCCCTCGACCAGGGTCTGGTGACGCTGGACAGCGGGGTTTACTGCGAACAAGGGAATTTCCTCGTCAACCGCGTGTCCGTGCATGACCACGCTCCGTATGGATTGCTAACCCTCCGGCAAGCGTTCGTCAAGTCATCCAACATAGCGTTTGCCAAAACTGCCCTCGAACTTGGCCCCCAAAGGTTTTATAGCTGCATCACCAACTTCGGCTTCGGAAAATACACCGGGATTCCCGCCGTGGGCGAGACTTCCGGCCGGATCGGGCTGCCTGCTACTTGGTCAACCATGACCTTGACGCGGGCCGCTTTTGGTCAGGGAATATGTGTTTCTCAGTTACAAATGGCCACTGCCATGTGCGTGATTGCTAATGATGGCCGCTTGATGCGGCCTTTGATCGTTAGCCGCATCGAGTCGGCGCAAGGCCGGGTTCTCCGGCAGTTTCAGCCGCAATTCGTTCGCATCGTCGTGCGCCCCCAAACGGCGCAGCAGGTCAAGGAAGCCCTGAAAGCAGTCTCTTCGCCGGACGGCACCGGTGCGCTTGCCGCCCTTGATCGTTACACAGTTGCGATCAAAACCGGCACGGCGCAAAAGTCCAACGCTGGCGGTTACCAGCTCGGTCGCTATTATTCCTCTGTGATCGGCTTCTTTCCCGCCGACGCCCCGCGCGTGGTTATCGCGGTCGCTCTGGATGAACCTCAAAACGGCTACTATGCCGGAACAGTGGTGGCGCCGGTGTTCCGTGCTATTGCCGGGCAAATTGCCGCCTGCCTCTCCATCCCTCCTGACAAGGGCCCTCATAAGCCTGTCGGGAATCTGTTAGCCCGGCCGACACTTTCGGCAACCCCAACAGTTCACACGGCCGGGAGCGGCCCAAGGCGGGGAACATCGGCTGCAAACCGGACCTTTGCCAGCGTTTCGAGACCATGAAGAGACTAACCGCTATTTTACTCGTATCGGTTGCGATCCTCCTTATGCTGGGAACGGTGGCACTCTTCAGCTCCACGACCTACCAACCCCGGCTGGATCGCTTATATCTGCACCTTTGCTGGATTGGGGTTGGCAGCGCCTGTTGTGCCTTTGGTTCACTCTCGACCTATTCGCGGCTGCGAACATTCCACTTGCCGAAACTTGTGCTCGGGTTGGCCTACCTCATGTTGGTGGCCGTTTTGGTGCCCGGCGTCGGCGTGACCAGGAACGGTGCAGTCCGCTGGTTGTTATTCGGCCAGCCGTCCGAAGTCGCCAAACTCGCACTCATCCTCTTCCTTGCCGACTATGGTGCCGTACACCAAGGCCGCATGCCGGAGAGAAATGCCGGCTTCATCTGTCCCGGCGCAATCGCAGGCCTCGCAGTCTTGCTGGTATTCCTTGAGCCAGACTGGGGCACTGCCACCCTTATCGCCGTCGTATCCCTCGCCATGCTGGCCATCGCCGGTTCTCATTGGGGGTACCTCCTCTCCGCCGCAATCGCTGGCGCTGAACTCTTCGCCCTGCTCCTGTTCCGTAACCCCTTGCGGATGGAGCGGTTCCTGGCTTTTCTCGACCCCGAGAAATACAAAGAGGGCGTTGGCTGGCAGGGCTGGCATTCTCTGCTCTCGATGGGCAGCGGCGGCTTGGTCGGCACGTTCTTAGGAGAGGGAAGCCACAAGAACGGCTTCGTGCCCGAGCAGCAAACGGATTTTGTGCTGTCGCTGATTGGCGAGGAGATGGGCCTTATCGGCACGTCCCTTGTATTGGTCCTGTTTGTAATCATCTTGCTGTGTGGCGCTCGCATCGCCTGGCGCATCTCGGACCCCTTTGGGCAGTTGCTGGCTTCCGGCATCACCGTGCTGATTGGCCTCCAAGCCCTCATCAATATCGGCGTCGTCACCAGCAGCCTGCCGAACAAGGGCATTGCCCTGCCCTTCGTAAGTTACGGCGGTTCTAACCTCATCTGTATGCTCACCTGCATAGGTCTGCTCATCGGCGTTGCCAGACACGGGCCGGTCTTCGAGCATGGAAGCGCCGGGAGCCAACCCGCTTCTTTTGTCAGGCTCAAAGTCGGCGGTCCAGTCGGCAGCCTCCTGAGTAACTCCTTACAGCCGGCCCCAAAGGGTCTCTGGGGGAGGCTCGTCCGCTGGACGCGGGCACTGCGCAACTCCCGCTTTCCGTCGGCCCCATTGCACACCTATCAGAGACCTCCACACCGAACCTTGCCAAGGTGATCAGCGCGATTGACCTCAACCAGGCGGCGATGGATCGATGTGATTTGGAATTTGTCGTCGGCAGTGAGTTGCTCGCTCCAGCCGGAGAAAAGATCATCAACCCGTACGTGGTCTCTCCCGAAGGACGAAAGGAAGCTCTGGCGCGGGGAAGAAAGCCACCGTCAGGGAAAGCAAATCCAGCCACGGCAGCCGGACGGGCGCAAACGCGCAGGTGAGCCGCCCCCAGGAGACACCCGCATCGCTGCCAGGAACAGTTAGGACGTAATGATAACCAGCCCGAAAAGCAAGAAGCCGACGCTGAAAGAACTACTGGAGCGCAGTGCTGAGGGACGAGTCTATCAACAGCTCATTCACAAAGCCCTTCCGGACGATCTCTCGGACCATCTCAGCCTTGGCGGGCCCGGCCGCAACCAGGATAATGCCAGGGGCGCCAGCGGGCTGGGCATTCCTGGCGACTTCAGCCAACTGCTCACCCTTAATGCCGGTCCAGCCCTGGTTCAGGCTTTCGACGAGACGCCGTTCATCCGCTCGGAGGCCGCGCCGCCCGAGCAGCCAGCCGCCGATATCGCCATAGATCAGTTTGGCCAAAGCTGATTCGGTGATCCCAGCTTCCTGCGTAAGTCGTTCGCGAATGAAGTCGCCTGTTTTCTCAAAAGCCGCCGTGTCAGCGGGAGACTCCCTGTGATTTTGCCTGTGGCTTTCCCTGGCGATTATGCCCGTGCCGCTGATGATGGTGTCCACTCGTTCAATCCAGGGTTTTTCCTTGCCGTTGCCGGGTCCGAAAATCAAGCGATAGCCGGGAATTCCCTCCACAAAGTCCTGCCAACCGGCAGCGCCGTTCCGTTGGAGAAAGAACTTCCGAGGAAGGTACGCGGGCACGCCGACCAGGCATGGCTGATCCGAAGGGCGGCCTGGCTTGATGGCCTGACCCAGTTCCGCAGCGAGGTGGGAAGCAGAAAATTTTACGTGGCGCAGATTCATCAGGTGAACGGGGTCGCCGCATAACGGGATGCATTGGGCTTGGTAGGATTCACCCTGACCAGGCCTGTCCAAACAGCCCCGGATGCGGGAAACCAACCCTTCCAGGCTGCGCCCCCACATGATGCCGACCAGCCGCGCACGGCGCACCAATTCGCTAACGCAACTGGCCGCTGCAGCGGCAAAAGCCTCCTCGCCATCAGGCAGAACCCGGACATCCAGGTGGAGCCCGTCTGGGGCCAGCTTGCGGAGAACCTTCCGCAACTCCTCATGCACGAAGAACCGGCGATCCGCCTCCTTGAGGTCCGCCGCGGCCACATTCTGGCTCAGGAAGCTGGGTGATCGGGCCAGGAACTGATTTTCCTCCGCGTAGGACACCAAGCGCGAAACCTCGGGCTGGCTCTTGCCTAGCCGCTTGGCGATCTGGGCCTGGGTCAGGCCCTCGCTCCGCATACGGGCGGCGGCGATTGCCAGCAACCGGCGCTCGGCCTCAGGGTCTTCACGGTGTTCGGGCATAGGCTGCAAGGCGCAATATAAAGTTCGACGCGAGTTTACGCCTGTGCCCATTCCGGCGCAAGCGCAAGTTCGATTGTTGGAATGAACGGATGCGCAGGCGTGCTGGAGCGGGCTGGGGCATGGTTTTTGTGGGTTGGGCGGCGGGAGAGCGGGAAAGCGTTTGCGTGCTTCAGGCAATGAGCGGATTACACCGCCAATCCCCCCGTTTTGGCAGTTTGCCGGCTTCCGCCGGCCTCCGTCTCATCCCTCAGGTCGGCTATATCTCCCATTACTGGTATCCGTGATCGACCCGAAGGTTGATTCCGTATTCATCGGAGTTGCGGTTTGATCGGAGGCCGTGAAAATCGCTATGATTGTCATGGAGAATCATGGAGAAAAATGCCTCGGTTGGAGCGTGCGACGGGTTTTACGAGCGTCTCATGGCGAAATTTGCACTCTAACGGGAGGTGAAGCAGGAAGCTGATTATTGAAAGATCCCCTGTCTTTCATACGTATAAGGGAAAAAGCCCAGTTTGATCCAATCGGATAACAGAAGCAACGACAGGAAAAGCAATGACCCAAGGAAGGGAGAGAATCAGCAATGAACAAAACATCTGTTGTACTCATCATCGCCCTGGCCGGGAGCCTGGCGCTCGCAAGAGGGCAACCGGCGACGAACGCAGCCGCCGCTGCACAGCCAATCACGGTGAAACCACCGCCGGCAAGCGGCGCGCCGGCGACGAACGCAGCCGCTGCCGCGCAGAAGGAAATTGACTCCAAGCTCAACGACGACCTGGAAGACCTTAGTGCCAGCCTGACCACTCTTAACAAATACCTGCTGCGGTCGCCTGACTTTGGTCTGACTGCCGCAGAGGCCGACCTCGACACCCTTGGAAAGGAGTTTGTCATCCTGGGAACGCATCTGGCTGACTCGAACTGGTCCAGTGCCGCAAATGATGAGCAGGACATCAAAGGTGACCTGCCGAAATTAAAGGCGCACCTCGCTCCTCCAACTGACCTTGTGTCGCTTGCCGATGAGTTGGCCGGCCGTAGTCAGGCTGTGTCCGCAACCGGAAGAAACTCGAAACTCGGCACGGACCTCCACGGCCTGGGAACGAACCTCGTTGCGTTGAAGGTTGAACTGAAAGCTGCGAAGATTATCGACCTGGGAAACGAGCTGTCCACCCTCGCCGGCGATCTGAAGCCGGCAAGCAATCAGTTGAAAGGCGCGGCCCCGCCCCCGCCGAAGGGCACTGCAAACGCGGAAGAGGGCGGTGTTCTTCGGGGGGACCTTTCGACAAACCTTGTGAATATGGTAACAAACACTGCTGTTCTTGGCACCAACCTGATGATCTTGGGAACCAACCTGACGGATGTCGGAACAAGCATATCTCTGAACGGAACCAATGCACCCGCGCTCGGAACCAACACACTTTCCTTTGGAACGAACCTGGTGGAAATAGGCACTAACGTGGAACGGCTCGGCGCGACTTTGGCGATGCCGCACCGCGCCTCAATTCCCTATGCAGCGTTCCTATCGAGTGGCGCGACGTTCAAGGGAACGTACAATGTCCACGTTACCAACTCGCCGGCGGGCCCAGAAGGCTATTTGGACAACTCTGGGGACAATATCGTTGGATTTCTGGAGTTTGACTACATCAGTCGTTACGTCTTTCGTCAGTTGCAGCCCGGCGAAGTCGACCACGAGTACAACCATGGGAACTGGTTCGGCTTTAAGCTGCTGGAGCCCTGGAAACATGCTCCCGATATTGAGACACGCATCGGCTTCACTTTCGCAAACAGCACCGGCCCATCAAACTACACGGCATCGACGATCGTCGGCTCGGGTGATTTCTACACGGACGTCAGGGTCGGCGTCCCCCTCTTCCGCCGCACTACGCCAAACCAGCGGCAGCAAATATCGCTCGAAGGCGAGGGCGGGTTCTCCACGGACACGAGCTTCCTCGAGGTTCATCCAACTGCATTTGTTGGTCTCGGTTACCAGACGTCGTTCAGGCCGGTTCTCGGCGCCAGCTCCACTAACGTTTGCGGTTTCTTGTCCGGGAGGCTCGGAGCGGGTTGGATTGATGTGCCGAGCACGACGACATCTCCAACGCCGGGAGTAACCGGGGTAACCCTCGATAGCGGTGGGCTGCCAGTGTTTCATCTCGACCCGAGCCCCTGCATGAGTGTCCTGCTGGTTTATCCCATTACCGGCAGTCTGTTTCTGGTGCTCGACGCCAACACCTACATCCGCCATGCGCCGGCGGACTGGACCGTAAGCGTGGGTCTCTCAATTCCACTCGGTAAGGTTTCATCAATAATCACATCGCCCTTTACGAGCGCTTCTCCCTAGCGCCGCGGGAGCACCAGGCTTGTACCTGACTCTGTCCAAGCCGCCTTCAGGGCTGTGCGAACTCGCGTCAGATGTGCTGCGGGGGCGGGATGAGGCGGTTATGGGGAGGAAGAGTCTTCCAGGTTGTGCAGGGTTGGCCCCACGAGGTGACCGATATAGCCGCCCGCCGCGAGCACCACGACGCCAAAGCCGATCACCGCCAGCAGGAGCACAACAAAGCCCCAGAAATGGCGGGTTTCGAGGCGTTTGAGGGAGGGAGCGAAGGCGACCAGGCCAATCAGCGCGGCGACGACGATTACGGCATCTACGCTCACCCGCTGCCAATAGCTGCCGCCCAGATGCAGCCACATCCCGAACTCATCGAAGGTGAGCGCCAGGGCGAACCCGTAGGCCAGCGCGGCGGTTTCGGCGGCGCGCCCAACCGGACGGGCAAACAGGGCGTAACCGCCAACCGCCGCGAGCAGGAAGATGCCGTAGTTCAGGTGGTGGACGTGCGTGCCGTGGAGGAAGAAGAAAAGGTTGGGGATGCAGCGGGACATGATCAGGAAGACAACCGCCCGGGAGAGGATGAACGTGAGCACGAAGCCGAACAGGGCGCGACGGGCAAGCCGGTCGGAGGTTTCTTTGGGGGTGCGGTTAGCAGGGCTCATGGCGAACGATGTAACAAGTAGCCGCCAATTGAGCCAGGCCGGCGGATAAAGTCAAGACTCGCGTGGCCAGGGCCAGGGACAAAAAGTGGCGTCTCGCCTGCGGGCAAGCGGGGACGTCCCGCCCCGTGATCCTTGCCGTCGTGGCCGCGGGACGCCGCTAAAAGCCGCAGGCGAAATGCCTGCGCCACTTTGCACGAAGAATTTTCGGCTGGTGATTGAATAAATCGGCCCCCGGGACGGTCTCATAATTGCAGTTATGGTTGGACTGCTTCAGGCCGGCGGCTGAGAGTAAAGCGCTGGTCTGTGTTTCATAGTAACTGGTTGAGTTGGGGGCGGCCCGTTCGGGGGTTTGGGCCGCCCCTTTTTCCCCCCCGGTGAATCCCCGGGCCAATTTCCGGCAGCGCCCCGGCTTGAGTCGGCCTGCCGGTTGTGGCAGTGTGAGGGCGCAGTTAGCCTTTCTGTTTTGGTTGAGAGGGTTGGGTTGGGGGCGGCTCGGGAAACCGAGCCGCCCTTTTTTGCAAAACTCCCGCCAACCCAGGGGCAGGAAACCGCTTTCCAAAAAAATGAAGTGGACGCTTCGTTGCCGACGGCATTGGCGCGCTTGACGGTGTGGTTGGTTTTCTGTTTCCTTTCAGCGGTGAGCGACACACGCACAGCAGGGGTTTTCCTGGCCGTCCTTTGGGCCGGCGGCGCCACGGCTGCCAATTGGCCCCAGTTCCGCGGTCCCGCTGCCAGCGGCGTTGATGCGAGCGCGCGGACACCCATCCGCTGGAATATCGAGAAAGGTGAGAACATCCGCTGGCGCACACCGATTCCCGGGTTGGCGCATTCGTCGCCCATCATTTGGGGAAAGGTTGTTTACCTCAGTACCGCGGTCGGTCCCGGCAGTCAGGAGGTGAAGGTGGGGCTTTACGGCGACATCACGCCGGCGGACGACCAGGGCTCGCATCAGTGGCGCTTGTTGGCCTTAGAGAAGGACACGGGCAAGATCCTCTGGGACAAGCTGGGTTACGAAGCCATTCCACGCGGCAAACGTCATCCCAAATCGACCCACTGCAATTCGACACCCGCGACCGATGGACAATGGATCGCGGCCATCTTTGGTTCGGAAGGATTGTTCTGCTTTGATCGCGAGGGCAAGCTGATGTGGAAAAAGGACATCGGCCCGATGAAGTCCGGGTACTATCTCTTCCCCAGCGCGGAGTGGGGGTTTTCCAGTTCGCCGGTGATTCATGATGGCAAAGTGGTGGTGCTGTGCGATGTGTTGGGCGATTCCTTCATTGCCGAGTTTGATCTGGCCGATGGCCGCGAATTATGGCGCACGGCCCGGCACGACGTTCCCACCTGGGGCACTCCGGCGGTGGCGAGGGCGGGTGATCGAACGGAGATTCTGGTCAACGGCTGGCACCACACCGGCGCTTACGATTTTGCCGACGGCAAGGAAATCTGGAAACTGGACGGCGGCGGTGACGTCCCCGTGCCCACACCCATCGTCGCCAGCGGCCTGGCCTACTTTACCAGCGCCCACGGATGGCGACACCCGATGCGCGCTGTTCGCCTCGATGCGCACGGCGACCTCACCGGGACGGAAGCGGGAGCGACCAACGCCGGCGTGGCATGGCAGCAGGAGCGCAAGGGAAACTACATGCAAACGCCCATTGTTGTCGGAGACTTCCTCTACGGCTGCGCCGATAACGGAATCGTGATCTGTTACGAAGCCAGGTCCGGCGCGATCCGCTACAGCGAGCGCCTCGGGAACGGGACGGAAGGATTTACCGCGTCCCCGGTGTCCGACGGGCGGAATCTGTATTTTGCGAGCGAGGTTGGAAATGTCTATGTGATGCCGGCCAACGGAAGCTTCTCCGTCGCCGCGACCAACACCCTCAACGAAACCTGCCTTTCTACGGCGGCTGTTTCGGACGGGACCCTTTTCTACCGCACGCGGCACGAACTGCTCGCCATCGGCGAGACCCATTCAGAATAACGACCTTCAGCAACTTATGAACAAGTTGGCCGCGCAAACCTCCACCGCGCTGGTTGTTTAACCCTGGGAATACGTCACCGGCCCTGCTGCGAGGGATGGCTGGCGGCGCTGCCGCGTGTGAAAACCTTCACACGGCAGCGCACGCCGGGGGGAATCGGTCCCGTGCCAGCCACGACAGAAATTAGCCAATGGGGTCGGGCATTGCAAGCACCAGAGCATAAAAGTTTCGGGCGTTCGATCCTCCTTGCGTCACGGACCTGCTGACATAGCATCGGGACGTGAGCGACCTGCTGGACCAGGTGGAGCAAAGCATCCGCGCCCGTCGGCTCTTTCGCCCGGGGCAGCGGATCCTGGTGGCAGTTTCCGGCGGGGTGGACTCAATGGTCCTGTTGCATCTGCTTCATCAACTGGCGCGAAAGCATCACTGGCAATTGACGGTGGCGCATTTGAATCATCGGCTGCGTGGCCGGAGCAGCGACGCCGACGAGCGCCTGGTCCGGCGCACGGCGGGAAGGCTGAGGCTGCCGGTGCTGATCGAGGGGGCAGACGTGCGGACGTTCGCCCGCACACAAAAGCTTTCCCTGGAAATGGCCGCACGAAAGCTGCGTCATGACTTTCTGGCGCGAGCGGCGGCGCATGGGCGCATCCCTAGTGTGGCGCTGGCGCATCACGCCGATGACCAGCTTGAGCTTTTCTTCCTGCGCTTGCTGCGCGGCAGCGGCGGCGAGGGGCTGGCCGGGATGAAGTGGCGGAACCCGTCACCGGGCGACCCGGAGATAGAATTGGTTCATCCGTTGCTCGATCAGCCGAAGGCGGTGTTGCTCGGGTATGCCGCCGAACAGGGAATTCGGTATCGGGAAGACACGAGCAATGCGGTGCTGGACTTTCAGAGAAACCGAATCCGGCATGAGTTGCTGCCGTTGCTGCGGAGGAAGTATCAGCCGGCCTTGGACAGAACCATTGCACGAGTGATGGACATCGTCGGAGCGGAAGCGGAATTCGCGGGCGCGGCGGCAGGGGAGTGGCTGGGGCAATTGCGGAAGGGGAGGAAGCGAGGATGGAGATTAGAGGATGGAGAATGGCCCGAGACGCGACGTGAGGACTGGGCCGATTTCGACCAGTTGCCAGTGGCGGTGCAGCGGCGCTGCGTGCAGATGCAGTTGCTGCGGCAGGGTGTTGTGGCGGACTTTGAGCTGGTGGAACAGCTTCGGGTTGCGGCGGACCGGCCAGTGAGTGTCGGCTGGGCGCCGGCGCAGGGTGAGGCCAAGGCGGGCAGGGCAAGCGGGAAGCCTGTCCTGTGTTACGCGGTGCGCGACCGCTCGGGGCTGGTGCATTTGCAGGCCGCAGAGCCGGCGGAGTTCAAGGCGGGTGGCGCGACGGTGGAGTTGAAGGGCAGGGCAGGGGAGGTCGAGTTCGGCGGGGCGAGAATCTGGTGGCGAATCGGTTTGCCGAAAGCGCTTGAGCAGCCCCAAGCTGGGGTCGGACAGGAGTGTTTCGACGCGGACAGGATCGGTTCGCTGGTCCGGCTGCGGCACTGGCAACCGGGCGACCGCTTTCAGCCGATCGGCATGGGGTGCCCGGTCAGGTTGCAGGACTTCTTCACCAATCAAAAGGTCCCGCGGGAGCGCCGTCGGCGGCTCATTTTGGCCGCCACGGGGCAGGGAGAGGTGTTTTGGGTGGAAGGGATGCGGATTTCGGAACGGTTCAAGCTGACAAAGCGGACGATTCGCCGCTTGCAATGGCGCTGGAAACGGCTTTAATTAGCTGGGTTGCGGCTTCCGACCGGCCGTGTTAAGTTTGCCGCAGCCGGTTCAAAGATGTCTGACGACAACAAACATAACGACGACGACAAGAACCCCAAAAAAGGTGGTGAGTTCAGAGTGCCGCCGCGTACGATGGTGGTGTGGATTGCCATTCTGGGCGGCATCGTGCTGCTGATGCTGCTCAGGGACCGCATGGAGGCGCCGGGCGATTTTCTCAACCAATACAAGTTCCAGCAGTTGGTGGAATCCAATCAGATTATCCAGGCGACCATTAACTACAACCCACAAAGCCCGGACCTGAGGGAAATTACCGGCAAATACTGGAAGATCGAGAACGATCGGAAGGTCGAGGCGCCGTTCCGTGCCAAAGCGCGGCTGTATCCGGAGCTGGAAAAGAGGCTGCTCAGCTTGCCGCAGTTCGATCCGCGCGAGCCGAATACGATGCTGTTCAGCTTCATGTTGAGCGTGCTGCCCATTGTCGTCATTGCGGCGCTGATCTGGTTCTTCTTCATTCGCCAGATCAAGATGGCCGGCAAGGGCGCATTGAGCTTTGGCAAAAGCAAGGCGCGGTTGCTGGCCAAGGAGCGGAACAAGACGACCTTCAAGGACGTCGCCGGCGTCGAGGAAGCAATTCAAGAGGTTTCCGAGTTGGTTGAGTTTCTCAAGGACCCGAAGAAGTTCCAGCGGCTGGGCGGGCGCATTCCGAAAGGCGTATTGATGATTGGGCCGCCGGGCACGGGCAAGACGCTGCTGGCCAAGGCCATCGCCGGCGAGGCGGATGCCGCTTTCTTCAGCATCAGCGGCTCGGATTTCGTGGAAATGTTCGTGGGCGTCGGCGCGAGCCGCGTGCGCGACATGTTCGAACAGGCGCGCAGGAACACACCGTGCCTGGTGTTCATCGACGAAATTGACGCTGTGGGCCGCAGCCGGGGACACGGACTGGGTGGCGGTAACGACGAGCGCGAGCAGACGCTCAACGCCTTGCTGGTGGAGATGGACGGTTTCGACACGCAGGAAGGCATCATTATCATCGCGGCGACCAACCGGCCGGATGTGCTGGATCCGGCGCTCTTGCGGCCGGGCCGTTTCGATCGCCAGGTGACCGTCAATCTGCCGGACGTGCGCGGCCGGGAGGCCATCCTGAAGGTGCACGCCAAGAACGTGAAGCTGGCGCCGGCGGTTGACCTCTCGGTCATCGCGCGCGGCACGCCGGGTTATTCCGGCGCGGAGCTGGCCAACCTGTTGAACGAAGCCGCGCTGCTGGCGGCCAGCACGAACAAGAAGGCCGTGGGCATGGAAGAACTGGAGGAGGCGCGCGACAAAGTGCGCTGGGGCCGCGAGCGCCGCAGCCTGGCCATGACGGACGAGGACAAGAAGTTCACCGCCTGGCATGAAGCGGGGCATGCGCTGGTCAATGTCATGCTGCAGCACACGCATCCGCTGCACAAAGTCACGATCATTCCCCGCGGCCAATCCCTCGGCTCGACCATGTCGCTGCCCAAGACGGATGTGCTCAACCGCCGCCGCAAGGAAATGTTGGATATGATAGCGGTGATGATGGCCGGTCGTATCGCGGAGGAAATCGTCTCGGGCGACATCTCCAGCGGGGCGGCGGGAGACATTCAGCAGGCGACAAATATGGCGCGGGCCATGGTCACGCAATGGGGCATGAGCGACCGGCTGGGCATGGTGCAATACGGGGATGATGACGAATATGTTTTCCTGGGCCGCGAGGTCACCCGTGCCAAAGTTTATAGCGAGTTTACCGCCCAGGAAATCGACGGCGAGGTTAAGCTCATCATCGACAACGCCTACAAGATCGCGAAAGACATCCTGACCACCAATATCCAGAAGCTGGAGCTGATTGCCAAGTCGCTGCTCGAATACGAGACGCTTGACGGGCAGCAGGTGGATGAGATTGTGCGCACCGGCAAGTTCACGCCGCCGCCACCGGCGCCGCAGGTTGAGCCGCCGCGGGGCGCCCCGGCAGGTACGCCGCTGCCGGAAACGCCGACCAAGCCTGCTCCGCCGAAGCTGCCGGGCTTGGGGACCCCTGCGCCGGCGACCGCCTGAAGAGCCTCGGTTCGTACCATCGCAGGTGGCCGTTGCGGTAAGGTCCGAACTTCGGCATCGGCCACCGGATTCCGTGTCAGGAATTCCTCATTCGACATTTGGTCATCCCTTCTTTAGCCTATGCCCATGATTATAGCGCCTTCACTGTTGGCTGCGAATTTCGGCCGGCTAGCCCGAGAAGTCGAACGAGTCAATGCCTCCGGCGCTGATTGGCTGCACCTGGACATCATGGACGGGCATTTCGTGCCGAACATCTCGTTTGGCCCGGCAGTGGTGCGGACGATTCGCCCGCTCACAAAGCTGTTCTTGGACGCGCACCTCATGTGCTCGAAACCGGAAATTCTGCTGGAGCCGTTTGCCCAGGCGGGCGCGAATCAAATCAACATCCACGTGGAGCTGGGCGAGGCCGTCACACCGCTGCTCTGGAAAATCAAGTCGCTCGGCAGGAAAGTGGGCCTCGCGGTCAATCCCCCCACCTCCATTTCCATGGCCCAACCCTACCTGGAGCAGATTGACTCGCTGCTGATCATGACGGTGAATCCCGGCTTTGGCGGGCAGGCGTTCATTTACGAGACGCTGCCTAAGATTCAACAAGCCTATGCCTGGCGCCGCGAGCAGGGCCTCGGCTACAACATCGGCGTGGACGGGGGAGTCGATTTCAAGACTGCGGCCGAGTGCGCGCGCGTCGGAGCCGATACGTTCATCAGCGGCACCACCCTCTTTGGCCGGCCCAACCTCGGCGCGGCGGTAAAGAAGATGCGCAAAATCGTGGAACTGTCATTTGACAGGCGGGAACTGCATCCGATATTGACTTGAAAGGTAACAAATTAACAGATGACCAAGCGCAGTCATCCTGGACGAAAGGAACTTTATGGAAGCCAGACACGGTAACACTCTCACCGAATCGCCGAGCGAAGCCGCCGTCCGAACCGAGGTCACCGAACGATTGGTCGATGATCTCAAAGCGGTGATCCAGCGCGCGCAGGAAAAAGCGGTCCAGCGTGCCAAAGCCGCTGACAAAGTGATTCGCGAGCGTCCTTATCAGACCATTGGCCTGGCCTTTGGCCTGGGCCTGCTTATCGGCATTCTTATCCGGCGTAAATAGCGCGCCGCCGCACAGGCCGGCTCCGCGGCGGGTTCTGCCGTCGCACGGGGTTGCCTGGCCGTGAATTACCGCTGCGGTCGGTTGGAAACCGGCTGGGCCGTGGGGTGCGCATGAGTTCCGGAACGGGGTGGCCAGTGGCGGCCTCGTGACTGCCGCCGGGGCAGCATGATCGTCATGCCGCCGACTTCACCGAGGACGGTTGACGAACCTCCCCGGTGGGGGGCGTATCTTGCCGGTACCACCAAAACCACGGGACACACGAAGGAACGGACCGCGAACCGTCCCGGTTCGCAGCACGGCCGAGGGCAAGCAGAGCGCTCAATCGCTTCGGTCGTCTTTCCGCATATCTGGCCGCTGCGAACCGGGACGGTTCGCGGTCCGATGGTACCGGCAAGAAGCCCCCCCGGCGGGTGCGAGGCAGTTTTTTGTCGTGCTGCCGCAAGGAACCTGCTCAACTGGGCGCACCTTTGTGCTTGCCCTTGGCGGGAAAGCCAAGGTGTCTTGGCCACAAACTATGAGCATAATATTCGGGACGGACGGCTGGAGGGCGGTCATTGCCGAAGAGTTTACCTTTGGAAATGTCGAGCGCGTCGCCCAGGCGACGGCCGACTACTGGACCGCGAACCCTGTGGCCAGCACGGAAAACAGGGTCATCGTCGGGTATGACCGGCGCTTCCTCTCAGACGCATTCGGGCGGCGCGCGGCTGAAGTTTTCGCCGGAAACGGGTTCCACGTGGTCCTAACGCCCTGTCCGACGCCCACTCCGTCGGTTTCTTATGCGGTGAAAGATCAGCGTGCCATCGGCGGCGTGATGATCACCGCCAGCCACAATCCCCCCATTTTCAACGGCTTCAAGCTTAAGTCCCATTTCGGCGGTTCGTCCGAACCATCCACCTGCCAGGCGGTCGAGAAGCTGCTGGATCACAGTCCGGTCAGGGTCAAAGCCCTGGCGGAGGGTGTCAAAGCCAAGCAGATCAGGATCAAGGATGTCCGGCCCGCCCACTACGCCGCCCTCAAACGGCTGGTGGACTTCAAGCTCATCGCCAGGTCCAGGCTGCGGTTTGCCCACGAAGCGTTGTTCGGCGTGGGCGCAGGCTGCTTCGAGGAATTGCTGGCGGGCACCACCTGCCGGGTGACGACTTTGAACGGTCAGCAGGACGTGCTTTTCGGCGGCATTAACCCGGAGCCGGTGCAGCAGAACTACGGGCGCAGTTCCGCGTTTCTTAAGAAGCATCCGCACGATATTTGCCTCGTCACCGATGGCGACGCCGACCGCGTCGGCGGCATGGATGGGCGTGGCCATTATCTCACCACCCACCAGCTCATTTGCCTGTTGCTGCATCATTTCGTCGTCAACCGGCAGGGCAGGGGACGGGTCGTCAAAGCGCTGACCACGACCTCCATGGTGGATAAAATGTGCGCGGCGTTCGGACTCGAACTGACCGAGACCGGCGTCGGCTTCAAGTACATCGCCGCGGAAATGATCAAGGGCGGCGTTTTGCTGGGGGTCGAAGAGAGCGGCGGGATCGGGTTCCCTGGCCACATCCCCGAACGCGACGGCATCGCTGCCGGCCTGTTTCTCCTTGAGTTGCTGGCCACCGAGCGGGTCTCAGTCAACAAGCTCATCGCCAACCTGGTGAAGCAATTCGGGCCGCACCACTATGGGCGCCTCGATACGCGTTTCCCGCTCGACAAACGCGCCGCGCTAATGGAATTCCTGCGCCAGAACCCACCCGCCAGATTGCTGCGCTCGCCGCTGGCCGACATGAAGACTTACGACGGCGTAAAGTTCATCGCTCAGGACAGCTCGTGGCTGATGCTGCGCGCCTCGGGCACCGAACCCATTCTGCGCATTTATACGGAAGCGAAATCCGATGCCGACGTGCGCCACTTGCTCAAGGTCGGAGTGCGCCTGACTCGGCAGGTTTTCCCCTCCTAATCTTAATCGTAATCTTAATCGGTTCATGGCTCATGAGCAGGTCCGAAAGAAACGAGCGGCTTTCCATGAACCTCCCCTCTCCCGGCCTTCGGCCACCCTCTCCCCGCATCGCGGGGAGAGGGCAGGGAGAGGGGCGCGTCTTGGGAGGTTTATGGTCGGTGAGTATGGCGTCGGCGCCAAGGAGGCTTCCCACAAAAACCATCCTGCCCGATTTGAATTATGGCCCCGCCCGCTATATATTCCAAAAGCAGCAGTTGTCTCACGCAAAGAACGCGAAGCCGCAAGGCTTTAAGAGAATGTCTTTTCCTTTGCGGGCTTTGCGCCTTTGCGTGAGATTTAACTGCGGAATCCAGCATGATGGAGCCTGCAACCAGAGGCGAAGTTTAGATGAGCAATACAGTTTTACGCGCGCTTGCCGCAATTCTGATCGTGGCAGCCACCGCACTATGGCTCGCCACGGGCGCGAACCGCGGCTGGACCAAGACCAGCGTACCGGTCAAGCGGACCGACGAAGTCACTGGCATCACGGTTGACGATTACCAGAAACGCTTCGTTCCGGGCATAGACTTTCTCGGAGCCGCTCTGCTGGGATCAGGCATCCTGGCGGGCGCTTCGTTTCTATTCCGCAAACCACAAACTCCAAACTGACATACACACAATGACGAACTATCCTGAAAAACGCAGTTTAACCAACGCAGGCGCAAAGATGCGGAGACGCAAGAGTTTTATTTCTTACAGTGTGACGTTCTTACAGAACGCCCTTCGGAATTCTGCATTCTGCATTCTGCCTTCTGAATTTCCCATTTCCCTCCTCGCCCTCGCCTGTCTGAGCACCGCCGCGCTGGCCGCGCCCCAGAACTTCGACTTCAAGGACCCGAAAGGGGTGAACAACGCCGTCTTCAAACTCGACGCGCCGCTCGAAGCCATCAACGGCAACGCCACCGGCATCTCCGGCACCGTCACCTTCGACCCGGCGGACCCCGCGGCGGCCAAGGGAAAGATTGTCGTCGCCAGTTCATCTTTGCACGTGGGCAACCCCATGCAGCAGCAACACCTCCTCGGCGAAAAGTGGATGGACGCCGCGAAGTATCCCGAGATTGTGTTCGAGGCCAAGGAACTCAAGAACGTGAAGACCACCGGCGATACCACCACGGCGGACGTGACCGGCGCCTTCACGCTCAAGGGCATCTCAAAAGACATCACGGTGCCCGTGAAATTCACCTTCTTGAAAGACAAGCTCGGTCAGCGCGTTCCGAACCAGAAAGGCGACCTGCTGGTCATCCGCGCCAACTTCAACATCAAGCGCAGCGACTTCGGCATCATGCCCGGTCAAATGGAAGAGAAGGTGTCGGACACTATCGAGCTGACCCTCAGCATCGCTGGCGCCTCGCCGAAGTGAGGCGCGATGCGCCCGGCTCGCTCTAACGCAAGAACTCAGCGGCGGCGGGCCACCGAGCCTCGAATGCAAGCAGGACCCGCCACCGGCCGTCCGCTGGAGTGACCTCGTCAGACAGCAGCTTTCTCCTTGTAACTTTCGAGTCGCTTCTTCGCCTGTTCGAGGGATGCCCTTTCGTCGGACTTTTCCTCATAGATTCCGAGGTCTTGCCGGATGGCGTGCCTCAGCCCATGGAAGGCCCGCCAGATTTCGAGCGGATCCTTACTACTCAGGTCCCTGGCCGTGAAGAACGCGCCCTTCGCTGTCGCTGGGTCGCCCACTGAGCCGGCGATCAGAAGGCCACCACCCTGTTTGTAGTACCAGTCCTGTAGTCGTTGTTGTGCTTCGGGCAGCCTGCTGACGATTTTATCGGGTGGATTGCGCGTGGAAATAGGTTCCAGGCATTTCCACAGCTCCACATAGGCGCGAACCTTGGCGTCTTCCGCTTGCGCTGAATGATGCCACGAGGCGAGGAGTTTCACTTCTTCGAGGAGCTGCCCACGCCGCACGTTGACGTACGAGATAACAGTACCTGCGACTGCACCGAAGAATCCGGCAGAGGCCGAGATGACGGCGTTGAGCGTTGTTTGATCCATAGTCATTCCAGCATATTTGTTCCACTGTCTAACCACTGATTAACAGCTCATTTTGACCTGATAGGTTCATATTGGACTGTTTCCAGGTCAGAGTCGAGCCGGGGTGGAACCTTCCGCCCCGGCCCGGAAGCTGCGCGCTTTAACCCCCGACCGCCACGCTGACGGGCTGGCTCCACTGCCCGACTTGCGCGTCGTCCGCGCGATAGATCGCCTTGTAACTCCAGACCGTCTTGGCCGCGGGGAACGGCTGCGTGTCCACGTAGTTCGGCGTCGTGTCCACCGTCAGCAGCACGAAGCCCTTGCCGTCGCCGCGGTCCACCTGGATTTCGCAGCCCGAGAGCCACGCCCCAATCCCGTCGTAGCCCCACCCGATTTACACCGCCCCGCCCGACACCTTGGCCGTGATGACCGGCTCGACCGCGCTCAAATCCGGCCCGCTGGCGACGCTGCCGATGATCCCCAAACCCTCGCCGATGGCGCCGACTTGGAATCAGTATTGCGTCCCGCTGACCAGGCCGGTGACCGTGCAGCTTGAGGCTTTGCCGACGTAGCATTGTTATTTCCTGTGGCGATAATTAGCGAACCCACCGGGCCTGTCAAAGGGTATTATACGAAACTTAAGGAAATTGCCGCTGCCGAGGGGACGGACGCCGGGTTCGGCCCGGAAAGCGGCGTTTGCGACCCGTCCGCCGCCGGTTTCGTGCTGGGAACCGCGGGACTGAGTCCTGCTGGCGGCTTCGCCCTCAGCCGAGGATAGAACTCCCTCTCCTCCATGAAATGGAAGAGGGCAGGGGAGAGGAGGCACGATTGGGTCGAAGCAGGTGCGATATTCCACCAAATCGGACCACCGTCTTCCCGGCCCTCTCCCGCTCCTTCGTCGCGGGAGAGGGAGAAGACCTCGGGGGCAGGGCGCGGATACGCCCGGAAGCCAATGGGTCCAACTCTCTGCTTGACAGTGTGATAGAAATAGTGTAAGCACCCCCCTAGCCTTGTGGTCCGCCCAGGCCACGGCGCCAGCGACCCTCACTCAGAAGGGTTCTGGCAGCGTCGAACCCGACACGACTACCGGCGCAGGGGCAGAAAACACCCCTGCGCCCCCTCGTGCGGGCGGCACGGTGAACAGGTTTTGCGTTGTCAACTCCGGTGTCGGTCTGATACAGGTCTGTTGATGTTCTCATTACCATGCACAGTGCCGCCCGTCGTAGTCTTCGTGCCTTCGGTTGCCCACGAGGTCTGTCCAAATATGGCGCAAGCTATTGTGCCTGTTTACCTTACAGGAAATAGTGCATCTTCGAGCTGGAAGTAGTATGACACGCTTTTGTAGCGGGGTAGGGGACCCGATCAATTTATGGCAAGCAAGCAACCGTTCAACCGACTGGCAGATAGTTCTCCCGAAACAGGCGTTCTTCCGGTAACGCGGCGCGCAGCGGACGGCCCACCCGGCCTTTTGCCGTGTCTGGTGCTGACGCTCGCTTGCGCCCTGGTTGCCCTCGCCCTCGGCTGCTCGGCCCAATCAGGGTCGTCCACGGCGTCGGCGAGCCGCCCGCGCACCTACACCAATCCGGTTTACCGCGGCAACATGCCCGACCCATCCGTGATTCGTTACCAGGGGTTCTATTATGCGTTCGGGACGACCGGTAACGAGCGCACGCCGGATGGCCGTATCTTCACGGCCTTGCGTTCCCGGAATCTGGTCGAGTGGAAAACTCTTGGCGGCGCTTTGGTTCCCCCCTCGCCCAATGGCCATGTCCAATACTGGGCGCCCGAGGTCACCTTTCACCAGGGCACGTTTTACCTCTACTACGCCCTCGGCGGCCTCGAGCCGGAGAAATTCGAGTTGCGCGTCGCTACCAGCCGCCTGCCGGAAGGGCCTTACCTGGACACCGGCCACAAGCTGGTGGATTGCGAGTCGAACCGGTTCACGATAGACCCCTTCCCGTTTCGGGATGACGACGGGCAATGGTATTTCTTTTACGCGCGCAACTTCACCAACTCGGCGCCGGGAGTTCACCCGGGCACGGCCATTGTCGTTGATCGCCTGCTCGACATGACCCGCCTGGCGGGCGATTGCCACGTCGTCCTGCGCGCGCGCTACGACTGGACCCTTTACGAGGCCAACCGCCGCATGGACGTGTATGACGCCACCTTCGACTGGCACACCATCGAAGGGCCGTGCGTGGTCAAGCACGATGGCCGCTACTACTGTTTCTACAGCGGCGCAAACTACCAGACCACCCGCTATGGCATTGATTACGTCGTGGCCGACCACCCGCTCGGGCCTTACACCAACCAGGGCGACCACGCCCGTGTCCTTCACAGCGTTGCCGGCAAGGTCCGCGGGCCGGGACATCATTCCATCGTGCCCAGTCCCGATGGCCGCGCGCAATACTTGGTCTATCACGCCTGGGACCCCGCCATGCAGGTGCGCTGGATGTGCATTGACAAGCTGGTCTGGACGCCCGATGGGCCCCGGGGCGCGGGGCCAACATGGACGGCTCAGCCAGCGCCTTGATTCAGCCTTGCCTGTCCGATGGCGGCCTCACGCAAAGGCGCAAGGGAGCAACGGCGCAGACATTCTTACCAATCACCCATCACCAGTCACCATTCACTTCTTACCGGAATTCCACTTTCACCGTGGCCGGCGCGAACGGCCTGAGCGGGACGGTGACAGTCTTCCCGTGAGAGTCCTGTTTCACTGCGTGCGTCTCGACCAGATCGCAGGTGAAGGTCTCGCGGGCCGGCCTGGGCAAGGTCAGTTTCAGCTTTCCGCCCGCGCCCGCGAAATCGCACACCCTGAACACAAATCCCTTCTCATCCTCCGCCTGCTTGATGGCCAGCAAAGGCAAGCCCGCTGGTTCGACGCCTAACAGGCTCCCCGCCGGGGCCGAAAGCGCCGGCTTTAGCGGACCCCCGCCGCGTTGCGCCACCGCGGGCGAATACATCTCCCAGCCCCGCGCGACCGCCTCGCGTTTCGAGAACCCGCCCCGGGCCGAGGTCAGCGAGAAGCGGAACACCTGCCGCCCGCCCTGCGACGCCTTGTAGTTGGTGTGCCAGTAATTGTTCATCACGTAAGCGAAAACATGGGCGCGCTTCAGCGAGAGCTGGCGCGGCCACGTTGAACCCGTCATGCCGCCGAGGGTGACCAGCGGGCTGTCCAGCGGCGACAGCATCACCGTCGCCTGGCCGTCCGAGGCCGCTAGCCAGCGCTGCACCGCATACCAATCCCGGCAGGCGGAGCTGTGCTGGTCCTTGAGCGGTTCCATGATGGCGTCCGGGTCTTCCACCCACAATCCCCCGCGCTCCACCTCGAACGCAAAGGGGAACGCGATATAGACGGCTTCCTTGGCCGTGGTTTCCTCCTTGTCCAGCTCGCAACGAACGTCCACCCGCTTGAGCCCGTGGTAGAGCCGCACCCGCAAGGTAATCTTCGGAAACTTCTCCCCCGTCGCCTCGCTCACCAACTCGCCGAAGACCGGGCCGTTGGCTTGCGTCACCCGCACGCCGGTTTGCCGGTGATAAGCGAACTTCGGCGCCGGCAAGTCTCTCAGATTCGAATGGACCGCATAACTGCCTTCGCCGCCGCTGACGTAGATGACTTCGCCCAGCCGATACTCGCTTGCCGGGTCAACCAGCTCGCGCCCGGTTTCCTTGTCCAGGATGGACTTGAGCGCGCCGTTGGTGGCGTCGAGGGTGACGCGGTAAAACTCGTTCTCCATCTGGCCGTTGCTGAAGGAGGCGGCGTTTGCGAAAGCTTTGGAATCATCAAAGGACGCGTTGCGATAGCAGCGATAGCCGACGGAAGAGAGGTCAGTGGCGAGGAAACAACTGCCGCCTTCGGGCAGGGCCTGGCAGAGCACGGTCTTTTTGGTCTTCACGTCTTGCACGGCGGATACGGGGAATGACTGCTTGGTGGTGACCAAATCCGTGCGCGGCCACGCGAGCGGATTGAACACCACGAGGTCCGCCGCGGGGATCAGCCCCGCCAGTTTGGCCATGCCCGACTCCAGCAACTGGCCCGAGGTGGCGTCCGCCTGCCTCGCAAAGGAGCTTTTGACTTCCCACTGCTTGACCGTCTGCTCGGCTTTCGGCTCTGAAATGCTGCCCGCCGCGCCCCACGTGTGCTCGTCGTAGAGCAGGATGTTCCGCCACAACTCGTCGAAGTCCGATTTCGGGTAAGGCGCTCCCGCCAGCACCGCTGCCAGCGAATGGAGCATCTCCGCTGTCACCGCCCGCTCCTCGGCTCGCCGGCACAGCGCCGTTTCCCGCGCCGCCGAACCGGCGCCATCTTCCCACCATGTGCCGAAGTCGCCCCGCATGACCGGTATTTTGGCGGCGAAGTTCTGTTCGATGTAGCGGAAGAAATCCTCCGGGCGGCCCAGGATCAACTTGGGGTATTCCCATTGCGCATTCCACTTCTCGACCACTTCCGGCAGCCAGGCCGCCACCGGCTGGTTGTCGAAGAAGGCCCCGTTGAGCAACACGGCATCGTAGGGATAGCCGGCCTTCTCGTAGCTCGCCAGATGGCCAGGCAACTGCTCGCGGGCCTGTTCCATCGAGGAAATCAACCTGCTCGCCATGCCATAGCCCCCGATAATGCTGCTCAGCACCCGTGACCCGTCTGGACCTTCCCAGTAAAAGGGATTCTGCAACCCGTGGGTCGCGTAAGGGGCGCGGTCGCCATTCACCCCCTCGATGAAATACTTGATCCCCGCATGGGCCAGGACCATCGGCAGGCTGCCGACGGCGCTCGGCACGTCATCGAGGATCACCGACGTGAAGTCGAACCCTCCCCGGTTGGCGAGGTTGCGGGCGGGAAGCGTCGCGCGGTTCAGCGCCTCGTGCGAACAAAGCCCAGTGAGCATGTTCCCGAAGAAATCCGACAATCCCATCCGCCCCTCGCGCAGCCGCCGGAAGGCCTCCTCCGCCTTCTCGGGATGCGCCCGCAGGAAAGCGTCGAACTGCCAGTAGGTCTCCAGGTCCCAATTGAAAGACGGATGCCGGTCAATCATCGCCAGCGCCTGCATCGTGTTGTCGGCGTGGCGGGCCATGACGCGCTCCTGCAAGTCCGTGTAGCCGATGTCCGTATGCACCGTCGGGACAATGTACACCCGCCACTTCCGCGTCGGCTGGAGCGCGGTCGTGGCCTTTATCTCCTTGCCGCCCGCTTTGAGCGCCAGCTCAACCATAGTCTTCTGCTCCACGTCGGGCAGCAGGAGGTTCACTTCATTGTGCCCGAACTGCAGGTCCAGCTTCTCCTCGCCGGAGCGGCTGCCCGCCTTCCAGCCAATTGACGCCGCCTCCCGCTCGCTCGCCAGGTTCTCCACCGAAACCTTCACCACCCGCCGCAAGCCTTCCCCGGACCGCTTCAGCCACGGCAGCACGTCGGCGTGGAAGCTCACCGGCTCGGCGGGCGCTGCCGCGCCGCTCTCCAGCCTCACATCGTCATAAAGCGCCCAACTGCCGCTTGCGTTCGCCAGGGTGATGGTATTCTTGCCGGCCTGTAAAAGCGTCGCCGGGAAGGCCTGCTGGCAGGAATAGTTCTTGCCCGCCTTGGGATTGCTCAGGGACTCATCGCCATGACCCCGCGGCAGCCTCACCTTCAGCGACGTGCCGTTGATGCCGATGGTGAGCCCCGGCGGCTCCCAGCCGTGGGTATCCACGAAGTCGAGCACCAGCCGGTAATAGCCGGCGGCCACTTCGGACAGGTCAAACGTGATCTTGAACGTGTGCGCCCGGCTGCCGGCCCATCCGTCGGTCGGCCCCGGGTGAATCCAGGGCCAGTCCTTCTTGGGATCGCTCTGGCCCACTACGAAGTCGGCATCGTGCGGAAAGGTCTGCGCATAAGCCTGGAAATTCCCCGCCAGCGCGAATTCCCGGTAATCCCCGTCCGCCACGCCGATTTGAAACACCGTCACCACCGGCGCCGCCGCCTTGTCCTGTGCCGGAGACGAATAGTTCCAGCCGAGGCACGCCAAACCGAGCCATAAGAGCTTTTTCATACGTTTCGCGCCTTTCTGCCAGCAACGGCCCGCTTTAGCAAGCCGGACTTGGGGTTGCGGGGGGGGAGGGGGGTGGGAGCAACACCGTCGCCCCACCGTCGCACCACCGTCGTACCAATATCGTACCACCATCGTACTACGCTCAAATGAGGATGGGAGGGGGTGAAATGGGCGCGAAAGCGGCCATTGGGGGTATAAGTGTCCAAGAATGGGGCATTTTCGCGGTTTGCGATTGAGGACGGTCAAGGCACAGCGGCCAATATATTGGGATGCCCGTTACGCGCCGGGATGGGCGATCACGTTAAGCCGACAAGAATGTCGGCGCTCCGGCGGGTCCCCCATCGCGTTGGATTCCTTGGCCTCCCCACGAGGGCCGATTAGCGGGCGGGGGCGCAGCTCGATTTCTTGCCAGCCTTTGCCAAAAGCGCCAGAGGACTGGCGCAGTCCAAGACGCTGGCGCGACTAGGAGCACGTGCCTCCCGAAGCCCGCTAGGTTTTGGACTGGGCCAGTCCTCTGGCGCTTTCCGTGGTGCAACAAGCTGAGATGCGCCCAACGGGCGGCGAAGCTCCGGTTCGAGGTGGACCGGTAGCCTTTTGGCGCGCAGGCCAGAATCGTTTTCCCCCGGTCTCCGGGGAATGGCCAGGCGGGCTTGCACGCTGTTGGACCGAACGGGTTTAGTTGCCGCCTCAAGAACCGCAGCACAATCGCGCACCAGCCGTGCCCATTGCCTGCGCAACAACTGCCCTCCACGCCAAAACAGAGCTTGGGTTGTGACGACACCGCGCTAGGGCCTACAGCCCCAACTCCTTCTGGTGCCGCAGTTTCTTCCTGGGTTCCGGGGCCTTCCTGAACGTTTCGAGCAAGCACTGCTCTTGCCAGACGACCGGCGCAGCCATGTCAGAGCGCTCAAGCACATGCTGGGGAATTTCCAGAGCGTCCAACTGCCGCGGCTCCACCTTCAGCGCGCCACTACCGTAGGACTTGCCGACGAATGCCAGGTTGGCGATTGTGTCCGGGTGGTTGAGGGCCTGCCATAGTTTTCGTACGTGCCGCTCGCTTGTGTCCCAGGGATAGACGCACAGGAACCCCGTGAGCGGAACGACTCCAGCACAGTTGAGTAAGAACCTGCAATCTCGACGCCCAAGATATGCAAACAGTAGCGGGGGTTCCTCACGTTGCTCCATTCGGTACCAGGGCGTCCGAGTTTTTATCAAGGCACGCTGAGCCAAGCCTGCCTCTTCGCCACGCTGCAGATAGGCTGACAAGCCCGCTGGCAGCTTCTCCCTTGGCTGGCGGTCAAGATTCAGCAGCCACGTAGGCCGGCCAGCGGCATCCAGATCGTCTAGGCGGCTGCGCGTGACGGTGCCATGGGGGCAGTCGCGGGTCCGTCCGATGGCCCGCCGGAAGAACCGCCTGTCCAAGCCGTATTCCACAATCTGGCTGGAGGTCAGGAAAAAGAACTCATTTGCTCCGGTGGCTATCCCCCGAACAACGCGAGCGAAATCCGAGAGCGGAACGCCACGGCTCCCACTCGGGCGCAGCGGGCGTGACAGGCCGGTGGCGAGAAGCTCAGATGTCTCGCGGATGTGCATGGTCACGGCATCGCCCTCAAGCTCGGCATCAGTACCTCCGTTTAGTCCAAGAGTCCGCATGATTGCCTCGGGGTCCGGCCTGCGCACCCGAAGCCAGGGGACCGTAGCCAGCGGAGCAAGTTTCGAGACCAGGAACACCATGGCGTTCGTGTCAACGGTCGGAAACGGAGCGGCCTCCTCCTCAAACGTAAGCACTGCGTCGAGCCGATACTTGCCGGCTAGACTGCTCCAGACTGCGCGTGAGGAGACTCCTTCGCAGACGTCCGCCGGGAGCAGAAAGGCTAGGCGCCCTCCAGGAGCAAGATGATCGAGGCATTTAAGCAGGAAGAACAAGTGCAAGCCGGCCCGCCCATCCAAGGTAAAGCCAAGGCACCTTTGTGCGAGTAGCTGTAATTCCTCTTTCTGTTTCCCACTTAAGCGATGATGCCGGATGTACGGCGGGTTCGACACGATGGCTGGAAAGGTTGGCACCAGCCGGCTACTGATGAAGTCCCCGATGACTACGGTGTGCAGCTCGGAAGCAGGCAAGCCAAGCGTGTAGCTCTCAGTCAGGGCAGAGCCATGCAACTCAAACCCAGCGAATTCCCCGGCAAATCCAGCCTGCCGGGCAGCCGCGAAGAACGTGCCCGGACCGACCGCCGGGTCAAAGAGGACCCGCGGCCCGCACGCCGTGACCCAGGATGCCATCACCCTGGCAAGCCACGCTGGCGTCCAGAACTGGCCCTTTTCCCGTAGGGCCTCACGTGCCAGTCCACTCGACGGAACCTGCTGCATCGCTCGCCTCCCTTAGTGCCCGGCCCGCCGCAACACCTCCAGCGCTTCCGGCAGTAGCGCGAGCGTGCCTCCACTGAAGCGCACGTATGGCAGGATGTGACCGTTCTTGTCCTCGATGCAGTCCGGCACTAACTTCGGTTCGGCCACGCTCTCGCCCAGCGGATACCCGTGGTGGTAGTAGTGCTTGTAGATCGTCTTGCTGGTCGTCGCTCCACCAGGCGCTTGGAATACTTGAACTGTGGGTTCCGTCACTCCTCCATTCACCAACTCTTCGGCCCGATCGAACGCAATACCGTAAGCTCGGTCGTAAAAGACGTGCCACACATGAATCGGCAATCCGTGCTGCTCCTGCCACGCGCGCAAGGGGGAGCGGTCCTCCTCCTTAATAATTATTGTCGGAAGCACGGCATTCTTCCGCAGGCCGAGCCGCCCGCCGAGTCGCCGCTGCGGTTTCAGCGGTGATCGGAAGTCCGGCATGTTTTGCGCCCGCCACAGGCTGTTCTCACACTCCACCGCCAGTACTGCGGCCCGCACTAGGCGAGCCACTCGCTCATCCGCTTCCGGCGTGAAGGGCAACTCAGCAGGACCACCTAGCGCCTTTATCTCCCGCTCGACCTTCTCCGCTGACCCTTGCGGAAAGATAAGCAGGTCGGGCCGCTTGATGTCGCCTAATCCCGCCGCCTCAAGTCGCTCGAAATAGAGTTCGAAGGCCCGTACATCTTCTGTTGGTGCTGTCCCGCTGGGTCCATAGGGAATGGCGAAGAACTCGCGGGTTGCTTTAACGGCGTCAATGAGCCGCTGCTCGCTCCACACACCCTGCGACCAGCGCATCAGAAAGTCGCTTCCACGAAGGCGGCGCGGGTTCAAGAGGAAGTCTTGCCATGGCAGCAGCGGTGGGCTCGTCAGGAGTTCTTCCAGAAAGACCTCGCCGACAGCGAGTTCGTCGTCAAATCGGGTGTTGCGAGGGCGCTTGTGCATATCGGCCCAAGTTTTCCCACAGCGGGCGCAGAAGGTCCAGACATTTCTCCGGCAGTGGCCGTCGCCTCGGCCCAAAGTCGCTTGCCCAACTCCCGCCCCTTTCCTCTCCCCCTCTGCAATAGACGGTTCTCTTTTGCCAAGAAAGCGAGAGCGGCTATACGTTGCTCTACGTCACTCTACACCCGTTCGCAATCTCGTGTTTGCGCCGTTCGGTCGCACGATGGGGACATTCCGCCCCGCGATATTCTCTGGAATTGGGCTTGTTCCTGACAACGCCGCAGGCGTGAAATCTTTGTAGAACCAAGACAGAAAAAGATTCTCAAGCTCCGTCAGGAGCGGCATCTTCGGTTCATGGCAAACACCTGC
>Ga0187872_10000952_pt1 | contig 31219 bp, 23 predicted proteins | sample June2016WEW_16_4_FD_132973 | JGI IMG/M metagenome (GOLD analysis project Ga0187872, IMG submission 132973) | Peatland microbial communities from SPRUCE experiment site at the Marcell Experimental Forest, Minnesota, USA - June2016WEW_16_40 | ecosystem: Environmental > Terrestrial > Soil >...
GCCGTCGCGACATTTTTTGAGTTTAAGATAGTGACCAAGCGAAACAGTAAGTGATCCGCCGGCGGCGGAGTGCCTAAGTGTCCTCGGGGATCAGTCGCAAGATACTTGGATGAATGAATCACCGATCGAATTCGCGATGCCGGAGTTCCCGAATGATTCTCAGGAGCCTGAGTCGCGACGAGATTGGAGCACACCATTTATCAAAAGTCTGAGCCGCGATTCTTGCGAGCGGTGTGACCTGGCGCTCCAACTGAAAGTTGGACAACGGCGTAGTTTTCTCGCGAAGATCATCGTATTGCTGACGGAACGACTCAACTTCTTCGGGCTCATTGCTGCAATATGCCTCGGCATCTCTCGGTATCGAAAATCCTGACCAAACTGACGCGTGGATCACGAAATTGTCCGACAACCACCAAAACCTCTGCAAATTGGTGTCTTCGGCGCATACAAGAATTCTGCCACCGTGACGCTGAAGGTCTGTCACATCAGACCACATATTAGAGGCCGCCCTGCAGTGCAATTCTTCCTCCATTGTGACCGTACGCAATTTCGGATGCTTGCGTAGCAACGGAAGTATCCGATCGAACCGATTCCGAAAGCCGGATGCAGAGCTTATGACTTCTAGCTTGGCTGGCAGTATCATCTCTAGCCGATGCTGCGCCGCTAAATTAACGAGTACGCGCTTCGTGTACGCGTAGGCCGGATGCGCGAAAATAAACCCAAGGTCCGGCCCACCTAGCACGAGACGAATCGTGCCCTCAGCATGGTTCCTAAGATTCCACGATATGGGATAGAGGAAGTGGGGGAACTTTCCTAACCATCCCAAGATCGGGCCTTGGTGGAAGAAGCCACTCCTTTCGAGGGCTTCGACGAATTCCCTTGGAGACGGAAGAGGCGGGCACGGAATCTGAGGGCCGGTGGGTGAGAACTCGCAGCTGCGATTGGGACGCATGAGTCCTCCTTATTCCTAAGGATGCGCTCGGGTCAAAGGGAGTTGCAAGAGCCGACTTGTCCGACCCAAGAAACTCGCGACTAGGATTTCCATTCCCTGTTCGTTCCCTGTTCCGATTCGCCGCCAAAACTCATTTTCTTTCGATAATTCACCCGTAGGCCTGGACTTATCCCGCCAGCGAACGGCCCGAAGGTGTTGGTATTCCCTGTATTCTTCCCTGTTAACGGGAATAATCGGCAGAGAAAGGTTCGCACGCGACTGCGTCCTCCGCCATCCCGCGCCGAGGCTTCGGACGCAGGCTCCCGCGCTGCGGCTTAGCAGCGGCAGGCCATCGGAAAAGCAACCCTCTTGGGCGTTTTGCTTCTAGACTGAGATTCGAGGACAATAAAGCTGTAGTCGTTGTCCGGACACTTCTTTCTTCTTGGACGTCGCGTGAATTCTTCTCCTTCGAATCTCTCGGAGCAAGCTGGCCTCGCATGGGCGCATCCGCTCGTGCGGGAATGGTTCGCGGAGAAATTCGGCACGCCCACCGAACCTCAGGAGCAAGGCTGGCCGCATATTCTCGCGCAGAAAGATACGCTGATTTGCGCGCCGACCGGCTCGGGCAAAACCCTTGCGGCCTTTCTGGCATGCATTGACCGTCTGGTGCGCAAAGCACTCTCGGGTGAACTTGAAGACAGGACCGAGGTGCTTTACGTCTCTCCACTAAAGGCGCTCGGCAACGATATTCAAAGGAACCTGGACACCCCACTCGGCGAAATACTCGAGCTCGCTCGCCGGCAGGGATTCCTGATGCCGGAGATCCGCACGGCCGTGCGCACGGGCGACACCTTGATGCACGAACGGCAGGCCATGCTGAAGCGGCCGCCGCACATCCTGGTGACCACACCGGAGTCTTTGTACATCCTGCTGACGGCGGCAAAGAGCAGGGCAATCCTCTCGAGCGTCAGGACTGTAATCGTGGATGAAATCCACGCCATTGCCGACGACAAGCGCGGAGCGCATCTCGCCCTGTCTCTCGAGCGCCTGGACGCGCTCACGGGACGGCGTCCGCCGCGAATTGGCCTTTCGGCTACGCAGAAGCCAATCGAGCTGATCGCCCACTTTCTTGCCGGAAGCGATCGGCCCGTTCCCGACATCGTGCAAATCGCGCAGCGACGCGAGCTGAATCTCGGCGTCGAAGTTCCCGCGAGCGAGCTCGGCCCCGTAGCCTCGAACGAAATGTGGGATGAAATCTACGAGCGCATCGCAGAACTAGTGCAACAGCATCGCTCGGCGCTCGTTTTCGTCAACACGCGGCGGCTTGCCGAACGAGTGGGGCATCATCTCGCTTCGCTGCTCGGACGGGATGCGGTGGCTTCGCACCATGGCAGCCTCTCGCGCCAGCGACGATTGGCGGTGGAGGGAAAACTCAAAGCCGGCGAAATACGCGTGCTTGTTGCGACGGCATCCCTCGAGTTGGGGATCGATATTGGGACTGTGGACTTGGTCTGCCAGATTGGCTCGCCTCGATCGGTTGCCGTCGCGCTGCAACGCGCCGGACGCTCCGGTCATTGGCGCGGCGCGGTCCCGAAGGCACGCTTCTTTGCCACAACACGCGACGAACTGATCGAGTGCGCGGCGCTGGTCCGGTCGATTCGGCTGGGCGAGTTGGATCGCATCATCATCCCCGAATGTCCTCTCGATGTGCTGGCTCAGCAAGTGGTGGCCGCGTGCGCGTCGGAAGAATGGGCGGAAGACGATCTATTTGCCCTAGTTCGGCGCGCCTATCCATACCACAATCTGGAGCGCTCCGAGTTCGACGAAATCATTGAGATGTTGTCGAATGGTATCGCGGCGCGGCGTGGGCGGTACGGCGCGTATCTGCATCGCGATGGCATCAATGGGCGGCTGCGTGGGCGGCGCGGAGCCCGGCTCGCCGCGATCACAAGCGGCGGGGCGATTCCCGACAATGCACTGTACACGGTCCGAGCGGAGCCAGAAGGCTTCGTCGTGGGCACCGTGGACGAAGACTTCGCCGTAGAAAGCCTGCGCGGCGACATTATTCTCCTTGGGAACAGCTCGTGGCGAATTCGGCGCGTCCAAGCCGGGTTCGTGCTGGTGGAGGACGCGAATGGCGCTCCGCCGAACGTTCCGTTTTGGCGGGGAGAAGCGCCCTCCCGCACGGCGGAACTTTCCGAGCAGGTTGCGGAGGTAAGGGCAAGAATCGACTCTCTAACCGAGGGTCTTTTGCCGGATCGGATTTGTGGAAGCGCGGGCGATGCCGCGGCTGCCGTCAATTGGCTGAAGCAGGAATGCGGACTCGATCAGGCCGGCGCCGAGCAGGCTGTCGAATATCTGGTGGCTGGGCGGGCCGTTCTGAGGGACGTGCCGACGCAGCAAACGATTGTCGCGGAGCGATTTTTCGACGAAAGCGGCGGGATGCAGCTCGTGATTCACGCCCCGTTCGGCGGACGCATCAACAAAGCCTGGGGGCTGGCACTGCGAAAACGTTTTTGCCGGTCGTTTAATTTCGAGTTGCAGGCGGCCGCGACCGACAATGGGTTGAACATTTCTCTCGGCGAGCAACACAGCTTCCCGCTCGACGATGTCTTTCACTTCCTGCAGCCGGAAAGCGTGGAGCAACTCCTGGAGCAAGCGGTATTAGCCTCGCCGGTTTTCGCGACGCGCTGGCGCTGGGTCGCCGGGCGTGCACTGGCCCTGCTGCGTTTTATGGGAGGAAAGAAAGTGCCGCCGCAAATCCAGCGGATGCGGTCCGATGATTTGCTGGCCGCCGTCTTTCCCGAGGCACTGGCCTGCCAGGAAAATATCTCGGGCGAGATTCAGATTCCCGATCACCCGCTGGTGCGCGAGACGATGAAGGATTCGCTCACGGAAGCGATGGATATCGAAGGATTGAAGGAAGTACTGCAGGCCATTCGATCGAAACAGATCCGGTGCCTCGCCGTGGATACCCCTGTGCCATCGCAGTTTTCCCACGAGATTCTGAACGCAAATCCCTATGCGTACCTCGACGACGCGCCGCTCGAGGAGCGCCGTGCCCGAGCCGTCGAAATGCGCCGGGCGCTTCCAGAAGCTGTTCTTTCAGAGATAGGCCGGCTGGACCCGGCAGCGATCACTCAGGTGCGCAACGAAGCGTGGCCGGATGTGCGCGACGCCGATGAGCTGCATGATTGCCTGCAAACCTTCGTCGCTGTCCCAGTCTTTGCGGATTCAAGTGCGATCTCGCCGAAGGCAGATGCGGAGAGCGAGCCGCCTGGGCTCGAAGATCTACTGACGCGGTCGGCCGCGAGCTGGGCTGCGTTTTTTGCGGAGCTGGTCTCGGACCGGCGCGCCGTACGTGCATTCGCGGGAGACCGCGTGTATTGGGTCGCGGCCGAAAAGGCGGCGATATTCATGGCGCTTTTTCCGGACGCGCGTTTCGATCCACCTCCGGCTGGCCTGGAAAATCCGCAGGGGACCCGCGACGAAGCGCTCGCAGCTTGCGTGGCAGGTTGGATGGCCCACGCCGGGATTGTCACGATACCGGCCTTGAGCAATTTTCTGGGATTGGGCATTGCGGATATCGAAAGAGCCATTTTGCGATTGGAAGCAAGCGGCTCGGTGCTGAGGGGGAATTTCACAGGCAGCCACGAGATGGAATGGTGCGACCGCCGTTTGCTGGCTCGCGTTCATCGGCTGACCCTTGGGACCTTGCGCAGCCGGATTCAACCTGTGAACGCCGCACAATTCATGCGATGGCTTTTGCGGTGGCAGCACGTGGCTCCCGGTACGCAGCTTCTCGGCGAGCACGGCACTTTGGAAGCGCTCAAGCAACTGCAAGGATTTGAAGCGCCCGCAAACGCATGGGAGCGGCAAATCCTCGCCCGGCGAATCGCCAACTACGATCCCAGAGTGCTGGACCAGCTCTGCCTGACCGGGGCCGTAGGGTGGGGGCGGCTCTCACCACATCCTGCGATACTGGGAGAACCGGCGCTTGCGAATCGCCGGGTGGTTCCAACCAGCGTAGCTCCGATTGCATTTTTCATCCGGGAAGACGCCGAGTGGATGATCCGGCATCATGCGGGCGATGACACAGAAGAACCTCGAGGCTTGAGCGAGGCTGCGCGCGATGCGCTGAGGTATTTGCGGCAACGCGGAGCTTCATTTTTCGCCGATCTTGTGCGCGGAACGGGAAAGCTGAAGTCCGAGATTGAATCCGCGCTGTGGGAGCTGGTGACGGCGGGGATCATCACGGCTGATGGCTTCGACAATATTCGCGCCTTGATCGATCCCAAACGCCGCGCAGGCCAAGGAAAAGGTCACGCCGCCCGTCCCCGGCACAGCGTTGGCCGATGGTCGCTTCTCTACTCGAATGAAGCTCCCGAGCGGGGACAAGTAGCCGAGGCGACCTGCTGGATGCTCCTGAACCGCTACGGCGTGGTTTTCCGCGAGATGACCGCTCGAGAGACGATTGTTCCGCGGTGGCGCGAGTTGCTGATCGCGTTTCGCCGCCTGGAGGATCGGGGCCAGGTTCGCGGAGGCCATTTCGTGAGCGGTTTTCTGGGAGAGCAATTCGCTTTGCCGATAGCGGTCGAATCCTTGCGGGCGATGCGTAAAGACGCGCCTTCAGGTCAGACCGTGACGATCTCCGCTGCCGATCCGCTGAATCTGGCCGGTATTCTCTTGCCTGGCGAGCGCGTCGCATCGATTTCAGGAAAGAGCGTCACCTTGCGTGACGGCCTGTTTGCCGGAGCGGATGATTCGGTCGCGGGCTTTTCGGAAGCCATCGCCATGTAACTGATTTCGACGCCTGCTTGACCGTCCAGGTGCATCCCTCCCGCGCTTTGCAGTGCTGTGCTAGAGTCTTGGCGATTTCCGATGAACGGTCCTGCCATTTCCACCGAGAACCTGACGCGCCGCTTCGGCGAACTCGTCGCCGTGGACAACATGAATCTCCGCGTCGCAGCGGGCCAGTTCTTCGGCTTTCTCGGCCCGAACGGCGCGGGAAAATCCACGACGATCAAGATGCTGACCGGGCTGCTCGCGCCCTCTGCGGGGCGCATGGAAATTCTGGGCCTCGATCTCGTCGCAAACCCCGTCGAAGTGAAGCGGCAGATCGGCGTGGTGCCGGAGGGCATGGCGCTTTTCGGCAGGCTGACCGGCGCGGAATACCTGAATTTCGTCGGGCGCATGTATGGCCTCGATCGCGAGATGGCGGCCAAGCGCACGGCAGAGCTGCTCGATTTCATGCAACTCGCAGACCAGCCGAAAGCGCTGATCACCGACTATTCGCACGGGATGCAGAAAAAGCTCGCGCTTGCCGCGGCGGTGATTCACGGCCCCAAGATTCTCTTTCTCGACGAGCCGTTCGAGGGAGTGGACGCCATCGCTTCGGGGACGCTCAAGTCGATGCTGCACGGCATGATCGCGCGCGGCGCCACGATTTTCCTCACCTCGCACGTGCTTGAGATCGTCGAGCGGCTGTGCAGCCACGTGGCCATCATTCATCGCGGCCGGCTCGTCGCGCAGGGATCGCTCGAAGAGCTTCGCGCCGGCGTGCAAGCCCAAGGGGCGCAGACGGACGCGGCGGGCGAAAAGCTCACGCTCGAAGAGATCTTTCTGCGCATCGTCGGCGGCTCGCGCGCTGCCGATCAGGAGCTCTCATGGCTGGGCTGAATTTCGCGCCTTCGTCGCTCGCGTGGCCCGAGGCCCGCGAACAGTTTGCCGCGATCGCGCAGCTCCGCTGGCGGATTTTTGTCAACTCGCTTCGAACGCTTCGCGGCCGCCTGGAAATGGTATCGTGGATTTTCGTAGGCTTCGGGTTCGCCGTTCTGGGCGTGGGCGGAATGCTGGGGCTGGCCGTGGCGTCGTGGTATTTCGCTTCGCACGACACTCTCGAATGGCTCGCCCTTCCGCTCTGGGGCGTTTTTCTCTACTGGCAGCTTTTTCCCGTGATGGCCACGGCGTTCACGGAAAATTTCGATTCGTCGAATTTTCTCCGCTTTCCGCTGCGCTACCGCTCGTATTTCTTCATCCGCATGGCGTATGGCGCGCTCGAGCCTACAACGCTGATCGGCACGCTCTGGCTCCTTGGAATCACCGCCGGCATCGGCCTCGGAGCTCCGCGCCTGCTGCCGTGGGCCGTGATTGCGCTCGCCACGTTCTGGGCGCTCAACGTCCTGCTCGCGCGAATGATTTTCGCGTGGATCGAGCGCTGGCTCGCGCGGCGAAAAAGCCGCGAGATCCTCGGTGTCGTCTTCTTCCTTTTCATCATCAGCTTCCAATTCATCGGACCGGTGATGAGCCACTACGGCAGGCGCAATCGGCCCGCCGTGCCCGGGGCGATCGCGAATCTCATCCCGGCGGAGAAACTGTCGCCGCCGGGCCTCGCTGCCGGAGTCGTGGCCGAGGCTTCGCGCGGCAATCCCGGCAATGCGCTGGGATCATTCGCGTTCGAGTGCGTCTACAGCGCCGCTTTTCTGTGGCTGCTCAATCTACGTCTGCGGGAGCAGTACCGTGGCGAAAATCTGAGCGAATCGGTCGCGCCCGCGGCGCCGCGTGCTGAAAAACAGGCGGTCCGCGCAGGTTGGGGACTGCCGGGACTCTCCGGGCCGGTGGCCGCGCTCTTCGAAAAGGAATTGCGCTATCTCACTCGCAGCGGTCCGATGCTTTTCAACCTGGCGATGCCGATCGTGATCCTGCTCATCTTCCGAGTGGGGCCGGCGAACGCGCGGCGCGGTGGCCCCTTCACGCAACACGCGGACCTCGCATTCCCGATCGGCGTGGCGTACGCGCTGCTGATTCTGACCAACCTCACGTACAACAGTTTTGGAGTCGAAGGCGGAGGCATCCAGTTCCTTTTCGTATCTCCAGTGCGTTTTCGCGAAATTTTGGTGGCGAAGAACCTGGCGCAAGCGGCGATTCTGGTCCTGGAGATGGCGCTTGTGTGGGCGGGAGCGAGCCTGATGTTTCGTCCGCCCGGGATCGGCATTACGCTCGCGACGCTCGCGGGAGCTCTCTTTGGCGCGCTCGTGAACTTCACCGCGGGAGACCTGCTGTCGCTCTATGCGCCGAAGAAATTCGATTTCGCGGCTTTCGGACGGCAGCGCGCGGCGGGTACAACCGTCCTCGTCAGCATGGGAGTTCAGATCGTGATCGTTGGACTGTCAACGGTCGCGCTTCTTGCGGGCCTCCACTACGGCAGAATCTGGATCGCGACGATCATCTTTCTGGCTCTCGCGGCCGCGGCCTTCGGCGGTTATACCGTGATGCTGGACCGCGTGGATCGCATCGCAATCAGCCGCCGGGAGAACTTGATCGCGGAGCTTTGCCGCGCGTAGCTCCGCTCTTGGGACCTGCCCCGCCCGAAAATCGAAGGTCCTTCCGCTACGAAACCGCGCGAGCGAGGAACGCGTCGATGCGCGCGTTCGCCCCGGCGCTCAGCGGCATCGGGGCCAGATTGAACGCGTGCGGAGCGCCGGGATAGACAGCGAGTTCCGCTTCATTTCCCGCGGCAATCCAGCGCGCGTAAAGGAAGAGCGTGTCGTCGAGGAGCGGGTCGATGCTGCCGACGGTGAAAATCGCCGGCGGGAGACCCGCGAGGTTCGCGTAGAGCGGTGAGACGTCCGGATCGCGCGGGTTCACGCCCTTGGGCAAGTAGGCTTCGCAGAATTTCTGAATGCTCTTCCGCCCGACGAGAAGGCCCTTTTCGGGAGTCAGCGTCTGGCTGGGTGTCATCGACGAATCGAAGTTGCCGTAGGAGAGATTCGCGGCGCGGAAGCCGGTGTAGCCGTGGCGGTCGCGCATGCGGAGGAGCGTGGCCGCCGAGAGTGTGGCGCCGGCCGATTCGCCCCCAATCGTCAGCACGTCCGTCCCGAACTCGGACTTCGCATTTTTCAAGAGCCACAGCGCGGCCGACTCGCAATCGTCCCACGCAGCGGGATACGGATTCTCCGGGGCGAGGCGGTACTCGACGCTCACGCCGGCCATGCTGGTGTTCTGCGCGATGCGCTCGAGCATCGGATCCTGTGCTTCAGCCGACCCGAAGACCAAGCCTCCCCCGTGCATGTGCATGTAGACGCCCTTCGCCCGCTCGGGCGCTATGACGCGCAGCGATATCTTGTGCCCGCCCTTGCCGTCGATCTGGATCGTACGGGCTCGCTCGGACTTCGCGGGGGGCGGAAACGGCCCTCGGCCGCTGGCGATGGCCGCGCGGTAGGCCGGCGCGCCAATGTCCCACCAGTCGGGCCCGGCGGACGTCGCCTGGCGGAACGCCTCGTTGGCGGCGCGCGTTTCGGCGGAGATCGCTTCGGACCTGAACAGAGCGGGATCGAAAGGATTGCTCTTCGCTGCGGTTGCCTGCGTCATGTTCGCCTCGAATTCTCGCCGCGCGGGTTTCAGTTCGCGTGGGGCGCGGCGGAAAGGGTTTCGATTGTCGCGGAGACCGGGGGAGTATACCACCGCGCACCGAAAATCAAATCCTGCGGCGCGCGGCTACCAGCTCTTCGCGATGACGGCGATGATGCGCGCAAGCGCGTCAACGTCGCGCGTGTCGATCAACTCGGCGGGCGAGTGCGAATAGCGCAGCGGCCAGCCGAGTGCGATGTCCACGGCGCCATACGGCACGAACGTCGAGCCGTCGTTGCCGCCGGCCGTGACGCCATACTGCACGGGGATTTGATTTGCGCGTGCGAGCTGCACGAGGCGCTCGACGGAGTCGTGCGGCGCAATATTCGAAGTGTCGATCGCGCGAATGACGAACCCCTGCCCGATTCGCGCGTCCGCGAAGCGCTTCGATTCGAGCGGCGAGTCCGAGCTGACGAACGTATCGACCGCAAAGACGTAATCCGGCTCGCGGCCTTCGGCGGCCAGCCGCTTCGCGAGCGCTGCGGCGCCGACGAGGCCGATTTCTTCGCGGGTAGAAAAGACAAAGGTGACATCACGATCTTTGAGGGGAGCGCCCAGGGCCCACACGGCGGAAATCAGGGCCGTGTCGCCGACGCGGTCGTCGAAACTGCGGCCGTTTGCGCGCGTGGCAAGCAGCGGGCGATATTTCTTGGGAATGGTGATGGAATCGCCGACCTTGATGCCGAGCTTCGCGACTTCTTCCGGGGTGCGCGCGCCGACATCGACGCGGATGGTGTGCTCCGATTCCTTCGGCCACTGGAAACTCTGCTCGTCCCAGCCATTCGGTAGTTCCATGATCGCATCGCGATCACCTGTAGACGTGTGCACCAGCATCGGATGGCCTTCGTAGTAACTCAACTCCATGCCGCCGAGCGTCTCGACTTCGAGCCGGCCGTCGTTCGAGATCGACTTCACCTGGAAGCCGATTTCGTCCATGTGCGCGACGACAAGAATCTTTGGAGTTTTCGCGCCAGCGGGAGCGGTCCCTACGCGCAGGATCAGATTCCCCGCATCGTCGGTTTCCAGTTTCGCCCATTCGGGCAACAGGTCCTTTATGACGTCACGGACGGGCTCCTCGTGATCGCTCGCGCCGTAGGTCACGGTGAGTCTTTGCAAGGTTTGAACGATTGTGGGGGGGCTCACCTCGCCCATAAGACCACCGAGCACGAACGTGCGTTTTTCCTCCCTTGGTGAGCCGCCGCCGTAATGGACTCTGAGCAGCGTGATCAGCGCACCGAGGTCGCTGAGGTCTGCGCTTTCCGCGGGCGTGTCGGGCCACGCGGTTGCGATTCCGAGATGAGCCCATCTTGCGGGGAGAACGGGCGCAGCAACGTAACTCGGAGGAATGATTCCGGCGGAGTAGTCGGTAGCGAAGCGAATTTGATTCGTGTCGGCGAGTTGCTTGAGATCGGCGGCGAGGCCGCCAGGGATGCCATTCGTCTCTTCGAGGCCAAGCAAGACGCCGCTGCCCGGTTCGCGGCGCGGCGCGCGATGGACGCCTTGAACACCGGGCACAGCGCCGCCCGGAAGCAGGCGGCCGACATAGATCATTTCGTCGAATCGATCCGCGCTCAAAATGCGTTGCAAGCCGCGCGCACCGGTCCATTGCTGGACGACGAACGCGACGGTGAGCGTGCCCTTGATTTTCGACGGATCAATGCCACGCAGCACTTCGAGCAGCGCCGCCGCGCCGAATTTGTCGCCAACGGACGCGCCCGCAATCTCAGTGTCGCCGAGACCGCCAAGGCGGCGGTCGATTGCGACCGGGCTGAGGATATCCACGCCAGCCTTGTGCGCTTCGGCGGCGGAACTCGCGCCGATATCGGCGTACATGTTCTCGATGTCGCTCGATTTCGGAGGATTTGCGCGGCCGCCTTGCAAGTGAATCGAAAGCCCGGCGACAACACCATCGATCCACTTTCCGTCCACGGCGCCGACTTTCACCGGCTGCGCGGAATAGAGCTCATTGAAAATCAGCGGCAGGCCGGATTGCGGCAGACGCTGGAGGCGCAAGTAACCTTCGTCCGTGATTTCGCTGACGACGAAGCCGGGCTCGTCGATCGGCGTGACGACCAGGCGATGCGGCGCACCGCTGCCGATGGTGACAATCACGTCGCCAAGATTGTCCACGACCGAATGGAACGAAGCGACCTCTGCGCGGATTTTTTCCGACAGATATTTTTCGTAGCCCGAGACGGCGGGCGTGGCGACAAAATCACGCAAGTCAGCCGCGAAGCTGCCCCGCACGGTTCGCGACGCCGTTTGTAGAGCGGCAGAAGGAACACAAAAAATGGAGCATAGAAAAAGGGGAATGAAAAGAGCGGGAAGGGACAACCGGAAGTGCCGCGCAAAAGGGGGTCCGGCAGTGTAGCGATTAGAAAAATGCATGTGGCGTGTTTTGAGTGGTTTCCGGGCGATTCTACTCGACAGTGTAGCGATTAGATTTTGGATGGCCTGCGGCCGAGGTTCAGCATGGCGCGGGAGAGGCTGTGTCGCCCGGCCTGCACTACCTTTGAAGCCGCCTTCGTTATCGTGATGCATATACTCGATCCCACGCTATCACACGATGCAAATCAGCAGTGCATTGACGGCTTCGGAAAACCTTTCGGGAGTGTGGGTTAGGAGGAATTCTAATCGCTACACGTGTTGCGATTTGGTGACGGGTAGGAGATCGGGGCGGCGAACGGTCCGTGCCACCGCGACATCCTGGCTGGAATCGAAGACAAAGAGGGATCCTTCGACTGCGTCCCGCGCCGTGCGAACAACGCGCGTGTGCGAAACAGCGCGGGACTTCGCTCAGGATGACGGCGTTTCGGAGAGAGGGTGCGCAGGGCATGGAGCGGCCACAGGACATCCGCGCGAGCTTGGACAGCGAAACAGTACATCTATTGCGTCTGTTATAATCGCGCGCCATGGCCGAGCCCGCATTCAAGGCACCGCGATACATCGTTGTCGAGGGGCCGATTCGCGTCGGCAAATCGACGCTCGCGAAGGTGCTGGCCGAACGGCTGCACGCGCGGCGCGTTTTCGACTGCGAGGACAACCCCTTTCTCGGGGATTTCTACGACGAAAAGCCCGGCGCGGCATTTCGCGCGCAGATGTACTTCCTCTACGAGCGGCACCGCCGCCTGATCGAGACCCGGCCCGAGGACGATGCGGCGCCGATCGTGAGCGATTTCCTTTTCGAGAAGGACAAGATCTTCGCCTACATCAACCTCGACAACGAAGAGCTGAAGCTATACGAAAAGTATTTCGACATGCTCGCGCCTTCGGTTCCCGTGCCGGACCTGACGATCTACCTTCAGGCCAAGCCGGAGGTGCTGCGCAAGCGCGTGTCAAAAAAGGGCGACCCCGCGGAGACGGAGATCTCTTCCGAATACGTCGAAGCGGTCGCGAACGCCTACGAGCACTTCTTCTTCCGATATTCCGCTTCGAACCTGCTTGTCGTCGATACGAGCGAGATCGACTTCGTCGAACGCAACCAGGATTTGCAGGAGCTGCTGCGCAGGCTGCGGCAGCCGGTCAAGGGCACGCAGTATTTCCTTCCTCTTGGACAGGGCTGATCCAAGACCTGGGGCCCAGCGGCATACTGCACAAAGGACAAAAGCAGATCCCTCGACTAATCTCCCAGGCTCGACTAGCCGTCGACCCGGGAGCCCTTCCTTGTCCCGCGCCCGCAAAAACCGCGGGAAGGACAAAGGCACGCGGGACTCCGCTCGGGATGACAATATTGCCGGGTAAGCTAAGGGGGATCCGGGACGAGCCAACTCGCGGATGGCCCGTCCCGGATTTGCGTCACGGGGAAAACTCGGATCGACGAATTGCGTGCCGCTCAGGCTGCCTGCGATGGCCCGGCGAGGCGATGGCGCCACTTTCCGAGAGCGCGATTCACCGGATGGCTGCGGTGTAGGAACGAGACCATCGGCTCGCGCCGCGAGCCGATTTTCTCGAGCGCCCGGCGAATCCGGAAATCGCGGCCCGCGGACACCAGACCCTTTTCGAGCGTCGCGATCGCCTCCTGGGTCCGGCCGGACTGCTGGTACACCTCGGCCAGATTCAGGTAGAGCTGGGCGTGGTTGTGCCTCATCCCCACCGCCTCCTGGCAAAGGGCCTCCGCGTCGCCATATCGCTTCTCAGCGACCGCGGCCAGCAGGCCCGTGTAGGAGAGGTAGAACGGGTTCTTCGGCGCAGCACCCAGAGCGCGCCGGGCGTGGAGGAGGGCATCCTCTGCGTGGCCGTCGCGCAACTGCTTCAGACACTCCTTAAAGTCGTTCATGCCAGCATCAGTGGGAGACGTGGTGCCGATCCAGTGGGACATAGGCTCCTTCCTTGCCCCGCAGGCGGCAGCGGCAGGGCGCAAGCAGGCTAGCTCCGGGTTCCGCATCGGGAAATAGGCCGCGCGGCCAGATTTCGTTCCAGTCCCTGAGACTGTACCAATTGACAGGCGAAGACTTAATGAACCAGATTGGAGGCGAAAACGAGCCGGACGCCGCTCGCTTCGAGGCGCGGAACGCCTTCGGCGAGCGCCGCAATCGTCTCAGGATGAGGGTGGCCGATGGCGATGGCCGAGCCGTCGCGACGGGCGTCGCGCGCCGCGAGATCGAGTTGCGCGAGGATGGCCTCCCGCGACGGCGTGTCGTCGAGAAACACCTTGCGGGATGCTGCGGGAACGCCCGCGCGCTCGGCAGAATCGTAGGCGACGGTCGCGGCCGTCGTGCGGCTGTCGATGAAGAAAAGCCCGCGCCGGCGGAGCGCCGGCATCAGAGCGTCCATGATGGCGGGATCGGCTGTCGCCCGCGAACCCTGATGATTGTTGACCCCCGCGGCGTGCGGGACGGTCTCGAGCATGCCCGCCAGGATTGATTCCACGTCGTCCCGATTCATGCCCACGCGCAGTTGAACGCTCTCGGGCGTGGCGTCGCCGGACTGCGATTCCATCGGGAGATGCAACAGGACCTCGTCGCCGCGGCGATAAACCTCTTCGGCAACCTCGGTTGAAAAGGGCAGATGCGGCAGGACAGACACCGTGAGCGGGAAAGGCAGCGCGAGCAGCGAATCGGCGGCGGAGCGGTCGCGGCCCAGGTCGTCGAGGATGATCGCAAGCCGCGGGTTTGCGGCGGGGGGCTCGGCGGGCGCGCGCGAACGAGCCATCAGCGGGGTGACGATATGAATCGTGTGGGTGCGATTCCCGTGAAATGTGAAATCCACGCGAATCACGCCCGCCGACGAAGTTTCGGCGAGAGACAGTCTGTGGCGCCGGGCAATCTGAGCGAGCGCTTGCCGGAGGCCATCCGCCTGCGAGGCGTTTTCGAGCGACAGGTAGATGTCGTCGGCCAGTTGGTTGCGCCAGAAGATCCAGGACGTGCGGAATTCGGGGCGGATCGTGACTTCGGATTTCCGGGCGGTCACGCGCTGGGCGGCGCTGACGACTTCGACCGTGACGGCGCGCAGTTCCTTCGTGCCGAGCGATTCCCTCGCGCAACCGGCAAGCGCAACAAGAACGAGGGCGATCAGTCCTGCAAGGAACCGTCGAGTGACGGAGACGGTCGAGGGAACAAGTGAATCCGGTGAAGCGCGATTCCGCAATGATCGCTTAAGCGGCCTTTTGCCCGGCGCCCTGCAAGACCTCGATCGCCTTCTTCACGGCGGGGTCCGAGGGCGAACTCGATGGAGCGGGCGGATTCTCGCCGTTCAAAGCCGCCAGGTCATCCAGCGACAACTGCACTTCGCTCGTCGGCGTCACACCGTCGACCGGGATCTCCTTGCCCGCGGGCGTGTAGTAGTTCGCCACGGTCAGGATCAGCGCCGAGCCGTCATCGAGCTGGATCAGCTTCTGCTGGGAAGCGACGCCGTAGGTGCGCTGGCCGACCGTCTCGCCGCGATGGTTGTCCGCGATCGCACCGGCCAGGATTTCGGCGGGGCCGGCCGTTCCGTTGCCAATGAGCACGGCGACGGGCTGGGTCCAGACGACCTTCGACGGGTCAGCGGAAGAAACTGCGGAGGTGGCCGTCTGCCCTTTGAGAGACGTAATCGTGCCAGACGAAAGGAAAAGCTGGGCTGCGGCAATCCCTTCCTGATCGTCGCCAAACGCGCAATCGCGCAGATCGAGAATCAACTTGTGCGCGCCCTCGCGCTCCAGTTGCAGAAGGTCATCGTGGAGCTGCTTCGTCGTCCCGGAGTCGAATTCCGGAACGCGAAGATAAGCAAGGTCGCCTTCGATTTTTTCTTCTACAACCTTTGGCGCGGGCAGCTTCGCGAGCGTGATTTCCACGTCCTGCGGCTCCGTCTTGCCGCGGCGGATCACGGAGAGCTTGACGATCGCTCCCGGATCGCCGCTCAGGAGCAGGTGGGCCTGTTCGATGGCCATCTGTCCGGTGGTGAAGCCGCCGATTTTCTCGATGACGTCTCCGAGTTGCAAACCCGCCTTTTGCGCGGGACTATCGGGCAGAACGGCGATTACGCTGATGTATCCGAAACGCTTGGTCAGGGCGACGCCCGCTTCGGCCTTGGCGGTCGCGGCGCTTCTCTCCTTGTAGTCGGCGTATTCGAGCGGGCTGAGGTAGCTCGACTGCGGGTCGAGGGAGTCGAGCAGGCCGTGGAGCGCGCCGGACGTTACCTGGTGGATGTTGGGCTCATCGACGTAATCGCGCTGGATGTGCTCGAGCACGTCGCTGTAAACCGTAAGCGCGCGGAAGGCCTTGTCGCCCACAGAGCGGCCGCGAACGTAACCCACCGCCACGAAGCCGAACACCACAGCTGAAAGCGTAATGACAATGTTTCGAGTGAGAGAACTCATGCCCGTTTCCTTTTCTCCGTCGTCAACGAAACCCATTATAGCATCGGCCAGGGGGATTCGCGGGATTCGGCGTCCCGGCGTTCCGGGAGAGGCTACTTGTGGGCGAAGGTGCGCCGGCCCGCCGGAATTTCGAGCGCGTCGGTATCGGAAATCGGGGCCGCGGCGGTGATATAGGTCTGCGAAATGCGGTCCTGCCATGTGAAGCGGTCCTCATCCCAGAGCGCCCACAGGAACCCGAGCATCAGCGTGGCTCCGGAGAGAAGATATCCGAAGCTCCGCCACAATAGCTGCCGCGTATCCGGCAAACTGCCGTCGAGGCGGACGATGCTAAGGCCGCGGAGCTGCATCCCGGGAGTCGAGCCCGCAAGCGTCGAGAAAAGCGAAAAATACAACGCGTAGAAGAGGTAGCCCACGATCAGGTAGACGATCGCACCCGCCTGGTCGACCACGATCTGCCCGCCGAGTGACCGGAACAATCCGAGGAATCCCGCGCAGGTGATGCCGAGGAACAGTGCATCGATCATCCCGGCCCAGCGGCGTTCCCCGAGGCTCGCCACCGGAACAAGCGCCGTCTGCGGATGCGCGCGGTCGTCCGGGGCGCTCGAGAAGTCCAGCTCCGGTTGGACGCAGATATCCACGCGCTCGCTGGTCCTGTGGCGCGCGACGAGGCGGGTACGCCGCCGCTCGTGCACCTCCTCCTCGAGATAAGGGGCCTCGGGGATGGGCGCTTCGCGGAACGGGAGCCCCGATTGGGAGTCGTCCGGGATGGGCCGGCCGTGGCGCGCGCGGTATTGCTCGAGGCGACGGGAGACTTCGCGGCGCCATTCAGGCTCGGCGGGCTCCTCGAGCGCACTTTCGCCGGAGGTTACCGGCTGGAGGATTTCGTCATTTTCAGCGAGAGGCGTTTCGCAGAAAGAACAGCGCTCGGTCTCTTCGAGCAGCAGCGCCCCACACTTCGAGCAGATTCGTATCACTGGTCCGTTTTGCGCTGCGGAGGTTCTCAGTGTCGGAACTCGGGCATGATAGCACGGCAAGTTGCGGCGGAACAGCGGCCGCATGGGGTGTCACCTATGCGGCAACGGTTGGCGGGCCTGGGTATCCCGGAAGACCTCAGCTCGGGCTCGATGCGATCGCGACCGGCTGAGGCGCTCGCCGCAAGCCCTCGAACTTCTCGGGCGCGCAGCAGGCTGAGCCCAGGCGCGCCAGATCGCGCTGCATCTCGGGCATGCCCTTCAGGTGTTCGAGTGTGACGCGCAGAACGTCGGCTGCCACAGGGTTGGGGGGTACTGCCAGCCGATAGTGCATCCATCTTCCCTCGCGCCTTGTCGCCACAATGCCCGCCCTGCGCAGATACGCCAGATGTCGAGAGACTTTCGGCTGGCTGATGCGAAGGATGCCGACGAAGTAGCAGACGCACACCTCCCGGTCCGCGATCAGGTTCAGCAGACGCAGCCGCGTGGGATCCGCGAGCGCGCGAAAGAGATGGTCGAGCGAGCTGTTGCCTTGTCTCTGTGCCATGCTGGAAGTATACAATACATCTGTCTTGACATATATGTTTGTGCGGGGTAGCCTCCCAATATATTCGTACATGCACATATGTCGCGGGAGGAAACGGCTATGGCGGGCAAACCGGTGCAGGCTTTGAAAGCCCATCTTGCGATCAACGCCCGAAGCGTCCCGGAGAGCATCGAGTTCTACCGGAAAATGTTCGGGATCGACCCCTCAAAAGTACGCCAGGGCTACGCCAAGTTCGACGTAACGAACCCACCGCTGAATTTCACTCTGAATCAAGCGCCCTTCAGCGAGCGAGGCGCCCTTTCGCACATGGGGATTCAGGTGGCATCGACGGAAGACGTGCTGCTCGTGCGCGAACGCTGGGTTCGCGAAGGGCTGATTCCGCGCGATGAGATGAAGACCGACTGCTGCTATGCGTTGCAGGACAAAGCATGGGTGCACGACCCGGACGGAAACGAATGGGAAGTTTTCGTCGTCCTCGAAGACAATCTGCCCGAGAAGAGCGCGGACGCCGGAGCCTGTTGCGCGCCCGCTTGCTGCACACCGGCCGAAGTGGTGAAGGGATGACGGACATGCGGGGGCGCTACAACGTACTCTTTCTGTGCACCGGAAATTCGGCCCGGTCGATCATGGCCGAGGCGATTCTCAACCATAAAGGCAAGCCGACGTTTACGGCATACAGCGCGGGGAGCCATTCAACAGGATCCGTGCGGCCCGAGGCGCTCCGCCAGCTCGAGCTGGCGCACCTGCCGACGAAAGGTCTACGCAGCAAGAACTGGGACGAGTTCGCGAGGCCCGGTGCGCCGCAGATGAACTTCGTCTTCACGGTTTGCGACAACGCCGCGCGTGAGGTATGCCCCATTTGGCCGGGGCAACCGATGACCGCGCATTGGGGAGTTCCCGACCCGGCGCTGGCTACGGGCACACCCGAGGAGATCGAGCGCGCGTTTCGCGAAGCGTTCGTGATTCTCGAGCGAAGAATCAGCCTGCTCCTTTGCCTGCCGCTTTCGAGTCTCGACAAACTCGCCATCCAAAAAGAAATCGACAGCATCGGCCGACAATGAAGATTTCCTTCGCGCGCCGGCTTGCGGCCGAGCTCATAGGCACCGCATTTCTCGTGGCGGCTGTGGTCGGATCGGGAATCATGGGCGAACGGCTGGCCGGCGGGAATGCTGCCTTGGCCCTTCTGGCCAACACGATCGCGACAGGCGCGGCCCTCGTAGCCCTGATCCTTGCATTCGGCCCGATCTCCGGCGCGCACTTCAATCCCGTCGTGACGCTGGCAGACGCCTGGGAAGGTGGGATGCCGTGGACGGAAACACCTGCCTACATTCTTTGCCAGATACTCGGAGGAGTGGGAGGAGCTATCGTTGCGCACGTCATGTTTGGACTGCCGGTCGTATCCCTGTCTCATCACGCCCGGAGCGGGCCCGCCCAGGTATTCAGCGAATTCGTGGCCACGTTCGGGCTGCTTTCGGTCATCTGGGGATGCTCCCGGCTCCGTTCCAACTTAACGGCTTTTGCCGTGGGAAGCTACATCACGGCAGCGTATTGGTTTACGGCGTCCACATCTTTCGCGAATCCGGCCGTGACGATCGCGAGGTCGCTGAGCGACACTTTCTCGGGAATTCGGCCCGCTGACGTTCCATGGTTCGTCGTTGCCCAACTGCTCGGAGGACTCGCCGCCACGCTTCTCTTCCGCTGGCTGGCGCCGAACCTGCCCTCGCACGCGAGAGACGTCGTGGTCTCGCACGCCCCGCGAGAGTAGTTTCTCTCGACGGCCCTTCGGAGACGGAGCATTCACCCTCGTGATTGCGGGAGCGAGAGGCGCGTGTTAGGCTCAGCTTTCTTTTTTGGGCCTTTCCAGGCGATGCCGAACGCCACGCTCTCGCAATCCGTCCGCCGACACGCTCTTCTTGCAGGGCTGCTTCCCATTCTCCTGGCGGCGCGCGCGCTGCCTGCTCAAGGCGTTAAGCCAGTGCCACTCGGGTCCCTGACGGTCGGCGGCGAGGCCACACTCGAAGCGGACCAGCAGCGCGAGGTCGGAAAGACCTTTTACGCAGACGGCCACGTGGACGTGCACTATCAAAACGCACGCCTGCGCGCCGACCACGCTGTATACGACAGCGAAACCCAGGTCGTCACCGCGCGCGGGCACGTCCAGCTCGATTACATGACGCAGCACATTGAGGCCGACGACGCCCGCTATGAACTGCGCACGGGTCACGGCGTCTTCCACCACGTCCACGGCTCTTTCGCCATCCAACGGCGTCCGGAGCCGACGCTCCTGATCAGCCCCAATCCCCTCTATTTTGAAGCCGAGGAAGCGGATCGGCTCGACGACAACACTTATCGCATCCGCAAGGCTTGGATGACGGTTTGCGACCCCGGGCGCCCGGTCTGGAAATTCTATGCGCCCGCCGCCACGATCCGGCTGCAGAAGTCGGTGCATCTGGAGAACGGAAACTTCCGTGTACTTTCCGTCCCAGTCCTTTATTTGCCCTACGCAACCATCCCTGCCGAACAGCACCGAGAGACGGGCTTCATGATTCCAGACCTCGGAAACACCTCGCAAAAGGGCTACGTCCTGGGCGACGCGTTCTATTGGGCTCCGCTCGACTGGCTCGACGTGACGCTTCATGCCGACGATTACACCAAGCGAGGCTGGAGCCAGAGGGCCGAACTCCGCATGCGGCCGTGGGAGAACGCGCAGTTCGATGCGAGCTACTTCGGCGTGATCGACCGGGGCCTCGAGCAGGCGAACGCGCCGCCCATCAAGCAGGGCGGCCATGAAACGAAACTTCTTTTCACGTCGCTGCTACCGGGCGGCTGGCGCGCCGTGGCCGATCTGGACCAGCTCACGTCGCTGACGTTTCGTCTCGCGTGGTTTGAGACATTCACTCAAGCGGTGAACTCCGAGGTGCACAACACGGCGTTCCTGACCAACAATTTTCGCGGCTTCAGCCTGAACGTTGCGGCGCTCAGCTACCAGAACTATCTGAGCGCCAGCCCGCAGGAATCGATCACGCTGCGAACAGCCCCGGAACTCCGATTCAGCTCGGTTGACCAACAGTTCTTCAACCGGTTGCCCTTCTACTTTTCCTTCGACGCTTTCACGGGCGGGGTGTATCGCTCCGAAAGCGTGACGCCGTTCAAGACTCCCGGGTTCGTCGAGCGCAGCGAATTGGCTCCCAGCATTGCGATGCCGCTCCATTTCGGGGACTGGTTCGACGTGACGCCGAGCTTTACGTTCCGCTCGACGTACTACGGCGGACAATTGCAGAACGGCGTGTTCCTCCTCGAAGGGCTGTTCCGCAATACCGAGGAGTTCTCCCTGGACATGCGGCTGCCCGTATTCGAGCGCGTCTGGGGCGACGGCGACACAAAGTGGAAACACGCGATCGAGCCGTACATAGTGTATCGCTACGTCACCGGCGTGAACGATTTCGGCCGGTTTGAGCGTTTCGATGAGGACGAAACGCTGACCGACACCAACGAAGTCGAGTATGGGATCACGCAGCGCCTCTTCCGCCGGAAGGGTTCGGGTGGCACCGAAGAGTTCATCACCTGGCGGCTCGTGCAAAAATACTTCTTCGATCCCACGTTCGGCGGCGCGCTCGTGCCAGGGCAGTCGAATATTTTCCAGACTCTCGACGCGCTCACGCCTTTCGCTTTCGCTGACACGCCGCGGCGTTTTTCTCCGATTGTGAGCGACCTGCGCGTCGACCCCGGCAAACACTTCGACACGCAATTCATTGTCAACTACGATCCGGTGCGCAACCGCCTGACCGCGATCGGAACCCTGCTGAAGCTCAAGCCCTATAAGGAGTCGTTCCTCACGCTCGCGCACTTTTCCACGCTGAACCTGCCCCTCAATCCCTCTCCTCCTCCGCTCAATTTCCAGCAGCGCTCGAATCAGGTTCGCACGCTTTTTGGCTACGGCGACATGAACCGCCGCGGTTGGAACGCCGAGATAGGCGCCAGCTACGACTTCACCCAGCAGGCCTTCCAAAACCAGATCGTGGAAGTGACGTACAACGGCGATTGCTGCGGAATCGGGTTCGAGTACCGCCGCTTTTCGTTCGGCACGATTCGAAACGAGAACCAATACAGCATCGTCGTCCGCATTGCGAATCTCGGATCGGCCGGCAACCTGCGGCGGCAGGAAAAGATCTTCTAGGAAACGCATGGCTGCGCGCTCCCAAACCGGCCTGGCGTTCCTCTCGATCGAGCAGGCTTCGCAACTCCTGCGACGCAAGGAAATCTCTCCGCTCGAGCTGGTGGACGCCTCGCTGGCGCGCATCGAGCGGCTGAATCCCGCCCTCAACGCGTTCCTGACGATTCTCGCTGAGCCCGCGCGCAGGCAGGCGCGCGCATTGGCGCGGGAAATTCGCCGAGGGCGCTGGCGCGGTGCCCTGCACGGCATTCCAATTTCGCTCAAAGACAACTTCTGGACGCGCGGCATTCGGACGACGGCCGGTTCGAAGATTCTCGGCGATTTCGTGCCGGACGCGGACAGCGACGTCGCCGCGAGCCTCGCGCGCGCGGGAGCAATCCTCCTCGGCAAGACGAACATGCACGAGTTCGCGTATGGCATCACCAGCGAGAATCCTCATTACGGGCCGGTCCACAATCCGTGGGCGCGCGACCGAATCTCAGGAGGATCGAGCGGCGGATCGGTGGCGTCCGTTGCCTCGGGGATGTGCTTTGCCTCGGTGGGAACGGACACAGGCGGATCGATCCGCATTCCTTCGGCTCTCTGCGGAATTGTGGGACTCAAACCGACATTCGGGCTTGTCAGCGTCGAGGGCAGCGTGCCGCTGGCGATGAGCTTCGATCATGCCGGACCGGTTGCTCGCAGCGTCGCGGATGCTTGCATCATGCTCGAAGCGATCGCGGGGAAATACCCTAAGGGTGAGACGCGCCCGGATTCCCGCAAGCTGCGCAAGAATCGTCCGCGCAGATTTCGACTCGGCTGGCCCAAAGAGTTCTTCTTCGAACGACTGGACAGCGAAGTGCGGCAATTGGTCGAAGCTGCCGGAAAGCTTTTTGAGTCCTCGCTGGGCGCTCGCATACGCGAATCGTCTCTGCCGCGGCTGGCCGGAGCGATCGACGTGGCCACGAACGTGGTCGTGGGCGAGGCGAGCTACTACCACGAGACCCAGGGCTACTATCCCGCGCTCGCCGACGGCTACGGTGACGATGTGCGAGGCCACCTGCAATGGGGCCACGACCTGCGGGCGGTCGATTATCTCCGCGGCGTCGCGAAGAGACGCGAGATCGAAGAGGACTTTGCGGCCGCCTTCGAGCACGTGGATGTCATTCTCGCTCCCACTTCACCGATTCCCGCGCCGCCCATCGGCGCGAGCGAAGTCCGCGTGGCCGGGGAACGCGAAACGACCGTGCGGGCCGAGTTGCTTCGGTTGACTCGGCCCGCGAATCTCACCGGCCAGCCAGCGATCTCGATTCCGTGCGGGTTCACACGCGAAGGCTTGCCTGTTGGACTGCAACTCATCGCGCCCAAATGGGCCGAGGCGCGGCTGCTTTCAATCGCCCTTGCTTACGAAGAAGCGACCGGCTGGCACAATCGGCATCCGAATCTGGACTGACGCTCACTCTGCGATCTCCGGCAACGTTCCCTTCCGCTGCATGAGCCGGGTCCCCAGCGAGAAGCCGATCGCGCCGACCGCGAGCCCGGCGAGCACGTCCGCGACATAGTGGTACCGCCCGTACACCGTTGCCACGCACATGCACGCGAAAAACGGCAGGCAAATCCAGAAGAGTCGCCTCCGGTAGCGCCACGAAGCAAGGATTGCGACCATCGAGCCCGCAACGTGCGCCGAGGGGAACGCGGCGCCGTGCACGCGGCCGAAGCGTTCGACGAGGTCGATCAGCGCCGTGCAGTAGCTGCCGTCGAGAGTTTTGGTCTGGAGCGCGGCGAGCGAATGGTACGGACTCTCGATGGGGATGAGCACCGCAATCGCGTAGATCGAATAGTTCGCGATTGCAGTCGAGACCATGGTCGTCCAAAACGCAAACCGCTCGCGCTGCACGTAGAGAACCGCCGGGAGGATCACGAGGTAGAGAAAGTAGGTCATGTAGGCGAACTGCATGAAGTCGTTGAGACCGGGCGATGCGAAGCTGGCGAGCCACACGGAAGGATGAACGCCCGCGAGGTTGTAGTCGAAGGCAATGAGCCAGCGGTCGAACCATCCGGGGAAGATGGCGTGCACCAGCCCCTCCAGCTCCTCGAAAAAGAAGATGTAGAGCGGCAAAGGATACCAGTGGCGCAGGAACTGCAAGGCGGCGTTGCCCGAGCGCGCGGCAGATCGCGCCAGCCACACGATCCCGGCGGCCAGCGCGAAATGCGCCACAAAATAGAGTCCGGAGTGCGGAATGTTGCGATGAAAGAGGACCACGATCCCCTCGCGCCACGCGAAGTAGGCAAGCGTCACCCATTCGAACGCGCCACAGGCTTTTCGCGTCTCCTCGAGCCAGCGTGGCGCCGGGCGCGAGAGGCCGATGCCGGCAGCCTCCCAGGAAATCGCCCGCTCTCCGGGGAGTTCCGCGTCCGTCTGCGAGCCCGTAAATCTCATCGAGTTTCCTTCTGAGAGATCGGATAAAGATGTGGCCGCTCGGCGGCGGAAGGTTGCGAGGGAGATTCCTTCCACGCGCAAACTTGCCAGCCGAATCGTGGTGCTTCGCGGCGGTGCCGATCGGCGTCCGAGCACGCGATGCGTTCGAGGCCCACGCGCGGGTTCACCGCAACGGGGCGGCCCACGGATTCAAGCATCGGCAGATCCGCGAGGGTGTTGCCGTAAGCATAGCTTTCGCTGAGTACGAGACCGTGCCTCGCGGCGAGCGCGCGAACGGCCCGCGCCTTTGCCTCACCGCTCAGGTGTTCGCCAGCGAGCCGGCCGGTCCAAAAGCCTCCGGAGCTTTCAAGCTCGGTCGCGCGGACTTCAAGCTGCCCCGAAAGGCACCGCGCCACGGCGCGCGCGAGCGGCCCGAGCGTCCCGCTCACGAAAAAGACGCGATGGCCTCGCGCAAGATGCCAGCCGATGCGCTCGATTCCTCCGGCAAGGAGCGGCAGCGAGCCGGGCGCCGGCGAGTTTTCCCAGTCGGCGGCGAGAGATTCGCGCAGTCCCGCGAGATACATCTTGTTCGCAAGCGTCGCGCCGCGCGGGTTGCGCAGGATCGTCTTCGCAAAGCGCCCGAGCCACCGAGCGACGTCGCGGCCGCCGATTTCGTCGCGCGCGATCAGCCAGCCGATGAACCGCCATTCGAGCGAGGGCGGCGGAAGCAGCGTGCCGTCGAGATCGAAGAAGGCGGCAATTCTTTCGCCCGCGTTCATCGGATCACCGCCGCTGCCAGTTGTTTGTTCGGCGCCTTCCCCGCAGCGGGGAAGTATCGGCGGCCCTCCCAAACGACGGGAATCGCGCGCACGACGCAAAATACGACTGTCGCGCCGGTAATCGCCCAGCCCGCGATCAGGAGTGAGTGCTGGACCTCTCCAGCCGGCCATGTGGCAGAAAGGTGGCGCAGAGGCAGCAACAATCCGAGGTAGCAGAAGCAGAGGCACTTCAACGCGGCATACGCGCCGCGGCTCATCCGCGAAGCGACCAGGCTTCGTCCCCACCACGTCTCGACCATGGAGTTGCCGCCGAAGCCGCTGCGGCCCGCGCGCGCCGCCTGGCCACGGAAGAAATCCGTCATCGTCCCGCGCACGAAAAAGAGCACCGGCACCCAAAGCGAGATCAGGCCGCTGACCGCGAAGCAGGTGAAGAAGAGATTCTCGACGACGCGGTCGCCGAGAATATCGAGCTGCGCGCCGAGCGGCGTCGCGAGCCCGCGGCTCCGCGCCAGGTAACCATCGATGCCGTCCAGCGCGATCGCAACTACCGTCAGGAGCACGGCAGCGAGATCGACTGCCAGCGCGTCCGGCGCAACCGTGAAGAGCGCGACAGCCGCAAAAGCGGCCAAGACGCGCGCGGCGGTCACTTGATTCGGTGTCATCGCGCTCCTCCGCCACAGGAATTTTTCGAGCCCGCCACCGCGAGCGGCAAACCGTCTTGCCGTTCGCGGTTCCAGCGGGCGGGCCCGCGCCGTCGGAGAGGCATCCGGCTTGCCACATTCCCCGTTTTGACATCGCTCTGGCATTTCAATCGCTTAGGAAACCAGACCCGCGCAGGAGCGCCGCGCGCGATGGCGGCTTCCGATGTCACCTGACGGAAATCCACTACGCCGGCTTTTTCCAAAACCAAAAACTGCTGGTATGCGTCTAAGCGTTGTGGTCAAATCACGGTTTGGCCGGATCCGGGTGTGACAGCCGGGAAGACCTCGCTGAGGAAGCGAAAGGAGTCTGATGGACGTTTCCGTATTTGTGGCATTTGGGGCGGGATTGGTTTCCTTCCTCTCGCCATGTGTTTTGCCGCTCGTGCCGGGCTACATTTCGATGCTTTCGGGCATCGGCGTCGAGCAGCTGAAGGAAGGCGAGGCGCCGCTCGGGGGGCTACTCAGCTCCGCGCTGGCATTCGTTACTGGGTTTTCGATCGTCTTTATCGCGTTCGGCGCTTCGGCGAGCGCCGTCGGCTCGTTTCTGCTGCACAATAAGAGCCTGTTGTCGCCCATCGCGGGCGCGTTGATTGTGCTGTTTGGCCTGCACCTGGTGGGCTGGCTCGTGAAGATTACGGTCCGCGTGGGCCTCATCGTCGGAGCAGTGCTCGTCGCGATCGGGCTCGTGCTCAACCTGCGGGGCGGCTCGAGTTTGCCGGTCACGCCCGTGGAGTTTTACGCGATCTCGCTCATTTTTCTGCTTGGGCCCTCTCTGACGCGCTGGCTCAACCGTGACGTCCACTTGCGCAACGTCGGCGGCAAAAAGCCGGGGATGGTCAGCGGGTTCCTGCTCGGATTCGCTTTCGCTTCCGGCTGGACGCCTTGCATCGGGCCGATTCTGGCCACCGTGCTCACGATGGCCGCAACGAAGGAAACCGTGGGTCAGGGAATCATGTTGCTTGCGGTTTATTCGGCGGGGCTGGCGATTCCTTTCCTCGTGACGGCATTGGGCATAGGCGGGTTTTTGAAGTTCTACCAGCGCTTCCGCAAACACCTGCATACGGTGGAAGTTTTCAGCGGAGTGCTGCTGCTGTTTGTGGGCGCACTGATTTTCTTCAACCGCCTGACTTGGTTGTCGGGCAAGCTCACGTTTTTGAACCAATTCGCTAGGTGATGGCTATGGGAAAGAGCAAATCAATTGGTTTGCTGTTGTTTGCATTTTTGGCGTTTACGGCGGCGGGGGTTTCCGGATGTAAAGGCGGAGGAACGTCGGCGAGCAGTTCGGCCCCGCACGCTTTGGCTGATGAACCGAACGTCACGTTCAGGGACTTGCAGGGCAACAACGTCCCGCTGGCAAGCCTGAAGGGGAAGGTAGTCCTGGTGAATTTCTGGGCCACCTGGTGCGAACCCTGCCGGGGCGAAATCCCCATCTTGATCAACTTGCAGAAGGAATACAGTGGCAAGGGCTTCACGCTGTTGGGCGCTGCGATGGATGAAGAGGGCGCCAAAGTTGTCCAGCCCTACGTGCAGTCGACGCAATTCAACGTAGGCGGCCAGCCTCAGACGATGAACTACCCCATCGTGCTGGGCACCGACGCCATCACGGACAAGTTCGGCGGGTTGCTCGGGATGCCCACAAGCTTCCTGATTTCGCGCGACGGCAAGATCGTGAAGAAATACATGGGCGGGATAAACGAAACTCAGATCAAGAAGGACGTCGAGAGCCAGCTATGAACTCCGTGACGACATCCGGACGTCTTCTTGCGCTATGCGCGCTCGCGCTGATGGCAGCTCTCGGCGGAAACACGCAGGCCCAGGAAGCGACGCCGCTGGCGCCTGCACAGGTCGTGAAGACGCACGCCTACGCTTCGCTTGACCCGGTGCCGCGTGGCAAGGACTTTCAGGTGGCGGTCGTTGTCGATATCAACCAGGCGTATCACATGAACTCGCACAAGCCGTCGGACTCCTACCTGATCCCGACGACGATCACGCCTCAGCTTCCGCCAGGGTTCATTCTTGTCGACACGGCTTATCCCGCCGGCCATGACAAAAAGTTCCCGTTCTCACCAGATAAGCCGCTCAACGTTTACTCGGGCACCGTGACCCTGCGGCTGAAGTTGACTGCGCAATCGAGCGCGCCGCTCGGCACCGTGACAATTCCGATGACGCTGCGCTATCAGGCCTGCAACAACTCGGCCTGCCTGCCGCCGGTCAAAGTGCCCGTGAGCATCGAATTCAAGGTCGCCGCAGCCGGCACCGCGAGCCACCCCGCACATCCCGAGGTTTTCTCCGCAACAGGTTCCTCAGGAAATTAACCGCAAGCTTCGCTTCAGCGGGAAGAAAGAACCGGGAGGGCGCGGCGTAGGCGTCCGACCACGCGCTCCCTCCCGAGCACGACCATTGTTTCGAAAAGCGGCGGAGCCACGGCGCGGCCCACAATAGCGACGCGCGTCGCGTTGATTAGCAGGCCGGCCTTCACGCCCTCGGCCGTCGCGAGGCTACGCAACGCCGCATCGCACGCGTCGTGGTTCCAGTCGGGCAGCGCTTCAAGCGCCTCGGCGAGCTTGGCCAGCATCGCGGGCAGGCGCTCATCCTTCCAGAACTTCTCGCGCGCCTCTGCATCGTAGTCGAAATCATCGGTGAAAAATGCGCGAGCCCACACGGTGAAGTCGCCCAGCAGGCGCGTGCGCGGGCGGATGAGGTCGACGGCGTGCGCAAACCAGGCGCGATCCCGGCTCGCTTGCGAGCCGTCCCACAGCCGCTCGCGCCGGAGCTGCGCTTCGACGTAGGGCAAAAGGTCCTCGATCGGCAGTTTCTGTTGATACTCGGTGTTGAACCACTCAAGTTTGGGGCGATCGAAAATCGCGTTGGTGCGGCTTACTCCCGAAAGCGCGAACCGCTCGATGAGCTCGTTCGTGCGGATAAACTCCGAGTCGTCCCCCGGCGACCAGCCAAGCAGCGCCAGAAAATTGCGGAACGCCTCGGGAAGAAATCCTTCGTCGGCATAGGAGCCGACGCTCGTGGCGCCGTGCCGCTTCGAAAGCCGCGTCCGGTCCGGCCCCAGAATCAGCGGAACGTGCGCGAAGACCGGCGGAACGGCGCCCAGCGCCTGGTAGAGCAGCACCTGCTTCGGCGTGTTCGACAGATGATCGGCGCCGCGGATCACGTGCGTGATGCGCATGTCGATATCGTCCACGACCACGCTGAGCTGATAGGTCGGCAGGCCGTTCGAGCGCAGCAGGACGAAATCCTCGATCTCCGCGTTCTGCACCTCGCGCGGGCCGAACACACTATCCTGGAATCCCGTTAGGCCGTCCTGTGGCACACGGAATCGGATGGCGCGCGGAATCCCCTCGCGTTCTTTCTCGGCCCGCTCGGTGTCGCTGAGATCCCGGCAAGGGCAGGCGAGATTCTTTGAGGTCTTGGGGCCTTCGTCGTCGCCTTCGCCCTCCTGTTCCTCGGCATTGGCGCCGCCGGCCGCGTCGCCGCCGCCATACGCCGCCGGTCTACAGTAGCAACCGAAGGCCGCACCGCTCGCGAGCAAGCGCTCCGCCGCCGCCCGGTACATGTCGAGGCGCTGCGACTGAAACAACGGCCCTTCGTCCCACTCGATCCCCAGCCACTTCAGCCCATCGAGAATTCCTTCGACAAGCTCTGGGCGGTTGCGCTCAACATCGGTATCCTCGATTCGCAGCAGCAGCGTGCCTCCTTCGTGCCGCGCGAAAAGCCAATTGAAAAGCGCGGTTCGCGCGCCGCCCACATGAAGATAGCCCGTGGGCGAAGGAGCGAAGCGAACGCGCGGTTTTTGTGCGGGAGTCATTCGGGTGTCCTGTGTTTGTCTCGGAGTCATTCATCTTAGCGGAAGGACTGGCCAAAATCGAGCGAGGCAACGGCTCAAGACAGAAAACCGCGAGCATCGCATCAGGTTACGCTTGACCGAATGCCGCATCGCGCATAGTCTCTCCTTTCCCGAAAGAACACGGAGCGGCGGTTCCCACGGCCGTTTCTGCGGTACCCACGCACCTCGCGTCGGAGGTTGACCTCCACGAAACTCGGCTGGATACGGCCACAAGGCGTCTTTGGATTTTCTGATATTCTCGGCGGAGTGTCGTCGGGGAATGGCCTAGGAGTCCGTGAACAGGTATGCAGCTGAACCTCACTTTAGTCGTTCTTCTGGCGAGCACGTTGCTGCTCGGGATGTTGTTTCTGTTCATCTACCGCCAGAAAAGGCAGCCGTATGTCCTTGCCTGGTCAATCGCTTGGCTGCTGCTGTTTGCTCACTTTGCTGCGCGCGTCGTCGGCGCATACCTAGCCGGCGCGCTATGGCCGCATGAACTAAACCAAACGGTTTTCACGGTGTCCATCCTGGCCTTTTACTGCTCCGCGCGTCTCTACTGTGGTCTGCCTATTCCCTACAAGTCGGTAGCCGCTGCAGCGGTTGTGGGCCTGGCGTGGTCGGTGGCCAACGTGCATGGAATCATCAGCGTTCCAGCGGTTGAGGCCGCCGTGCTCATATTTTTTCTGATCGGGTACACATTCTGGGAAGAAGGACGCAAACAAGAATCACGGGTGGACGTGCTTCTCGCAGTCACGTTCGGTGGATGGGGCCTGCTATCCGTCCTCGCGATCTTTCAGTCTCGCCTCCCCTTCTTGCAGGGAAGCGACGTGCTTCCGATGGTCCTGTTGCCGGAGCTTTTCACGTGCGTGCTGATGGTGATGGCTGTTTATGAGGAAGAGCGGCGGCGCGTCGAGCGCAATATGCTCGCGCTCTCCAACCTGAACCTCGCCACGTCAAGTGTTGCCGGCGGGGAAATCCAGCAGATGCTGGCGCAGGCGCTCGATCGCGTCCTGAACGTCGTCCGGATTCCGGCCGGCGCGCTCTTCATGCACGATGCCGAGGCGGGCAGCGCGAGTTCCGTCGTCGTAACCGGGCTTGACGAAACTTTCTCGCGCTCCGTGAAAGACGCCAACCTCGATCAATACGTCGTCAACCTGGTGGCCCGGCTCGGCGGGCTCGTCGTTCTGCGTGACCTGTCGCGCGACTCGAACTGGGAGGCGCTCGAAAACGAGGAAGCGTTCCGTCAGGTGCGCCAACTGCTGCTCGGGCAGGGTCTGCGCACGGTCGTGGGCATCAGTCTTCAGGCGAAGGCGCACGTGCTCGGCGCGCTGCTGCTCGGGACTCCGGATAATCGCAGTTTCACTCCGGCGGAGTTGCGGCTGCTTCTCGCGCTCGGCCAGCAGATCGGCATGTCCATCGAGAACAGCTACTTGATGCAGCAGAGTTCGCGCCGCACCGAAGAGTTGCACATCTTGAATGAAATCGGCCGCGCGTTGAGTTCGACCCTCGAGCTGGATGCCCTGCTGGAGCGCGTCTATTCGGAAATGCGGCGCCTGCTCGACGTGACCAGCTTTTTCATCGCCTTCCACGATAAGAAGGCCGGCGAAATCCGTTTCGAGATCGAAGTTACGGAAGGCGAGCGCCGCCCGAAGCGCTCGCGCCCCTCGGGAAATCA
>Ga0187872_10000954_pt1 | contig 31160 bp, 24 predicted proteins | sample June2016WEW_16_4_FD_132973 | JGI IMG/M metagenome (GOLD analysis project Ga0187872, IMG submission 132973) | Peatland microbial communities from SPRUCE experiment site at the Marcell Experimental Forest, Minnesota, USA - June2016WEW_16_40 | ecosystem: Environmental > Terrestrial > Soil >...
ACCGTAAGGGAGGTTCCATATGCGTGGATCGAGAGTTCTACTTTGTGCTGCGGCATTGCTTACTGCCCTGGCTTTGGCTTCAGCGCCGGCGGCAAACGCACAGATTGAGATTGGCGTCCGTCTTCCATCGGCTGGTATCGGCATTGGGGTTCAGCCGGTCTGTTCCTACGGCTACTACGGCTATGCGCCCTATGCCTGCGCGCCCTACGGTTATTATGGGTCGGGCTACTTCTATAACGGCATCTTCCTGGGCATGGGCCCATGGGCCAACTGGGGCTATGGCCACGGCTGGGGTGACCATCGCTTCGTCGCCTACGGTGGAGGACGCTATTACGGCGGTGACGGTAGAGGACGCTATCGCGGCGCTCCCGCCAGCCGCGGATATGGCGGCGGCGCAGCAGTACGCGGTGGCCGTGGATATGGTGGCGGCGGCGCAGTTCGCGGCGGCGGCGGTGGAGCACGAGGCGGCGCAGCAGTACGTGGCGGCGGCGCAGCACGCGGCGGCGGTGGCGCAGCACGTGGCGGTGGTGGTGGAGCACGTGACGGTGGCGGCGGCGGACGTCGCTAACCGGCTGGACGTTGCGTGAAGCGGCGTCTGGAATCAACATTGCACCAAACTGCGGCGGAGCAAACCAGCTCCGCCGTTTTTGCGCTCGAATCGCCGGTCGAGAACCCCGGTTGAACAAACCGAGTCAACTCAGTCATGGAATTCAGATTCCCTCGCCCATGCAACTTATTCCTTCGGGAGAATGTGCACCGGGAACTTGAGCGCGCTCATCTTTCCCTGGTGTACGATTGGGTTTGAATCCGGTTGCGTGGCGCCCTCCAAGCCCGCTCGGCTCTTCGCTCTTTCATGCGTCCCTATCGTCTAGTGGCCCAGGACTCCGCCTGTTCCCGGCGGCGACACAGGTTCGAATCCCGTTGGGGACGCCAATCCAATCCATCCGCAAGAGACACCGTATGGAGCTGCTCGCAGGGGAGTGCATCCGCCCGCCTCGCAAGCCGTTGCGCTGATCGGCCCACAGGGGTGTGACTGGGGTCACCGACCCTGCGGCGATCCGCCGATACTCTGGGATTGGGTTCCCGGTAATCAGGGAGCGGGCCGCCAGCAAATCGCCCGCGGAGATCAATCGGCCCAGCCCTTGAAAGTGAGCGAGACCATGGCGTACGTAATTACCGATGCATGTGTGAAGGATTTTCTGTGTGCGGTGGAGTGTCCCACGAACGCGGTTCATCCCCTGAGCGATGAGGCCGGCGCAGACTCTGTGACGCAGTTGTTCATCAATCCCGACGAGTGCATCGACTGCGGCAACTGCATCTCGGTGTGCCCCTCGAATGCGATCTTCCCCATCGACGAACTCCCCGCCGACAAAGCGGCATTCACGGAGAAGAACGCCGCGCACTTCCAGTAAGACTGTGCAACCGGGAAAGAGCAAAGGCCCAACACCGATTCACACCGATGGGACCGGTCCTGGGCAGACACAGGTTGAGACCGGAAGTGCAGGTTCGGCTCCCCCTTCATCAGTCCTGGTCTTATCGGTCTCATCGGTGCAGATCGGCGTTAAGTAGTTCGTTCCCGCCGCACGGCGCGCTTGACCTGTGCGTATTGCAGCAGGATGAAGCTGTCCGTCATCCCGGCGATGTAGTCGGCGACGACGCGCGCCAGCCCCTCGCTCTCGATCTGCTCCACATAGCCTGAGGGCAGATCCTCGGGCTCCGCAATCCAGAAGTCGAAGAGCGCTGTGACCACCTGCTCGGCCTTATCATGCTCCAGCGAGAGCGCGTGGCAGGTATACAGCGTCTCGTAGAGGTAGCGCTTCTCCTGCTTGCGCTGCGCCTCCGCCAGCGTCGAGAAGGTAGCCAGCCGCGTGGGGTGCGCGCGCACCTCGTCCAGGCTGGTGGCGCCGATCGCGCGCGCATTTGCCAGAGTAGTTGCCATCAGGTCGTCGGTCAGGATGTTCTGCATCCGTTGCAGCGCCTCGTAAAAGAGGTACTTCGCCTCAACGCCGGAGTGCTCACGCTCCACCTGGGCATAGCTTTGGGCCAGCAGATCGACGTGTTCGCGGATGTGGTCGATCTCCAGCAACCCCGACTCCACTCCGTCGTCCAGGTCCGCCGTAAGATACGCAATCTCGTCGGCCAGGTCGATGATCTGCGCCTCCAGCGGTGGCTGCCGGTCCAGCAGGTAGCCGGCCAGCTCGGGATACTCGCCGGCGCTATAGTCGCGCGAGTGCTTGATGATCCCCTCGCGCACGCCCAGCGTCAGGTTCAGCCCGCGATGCGCGGCGTAGCGCAGCTCGAAGTGTTCCACAATGCGCAGCGCGTGCAGGTTGTGGTCGAAGCGCAACCCATGCCGCTTCAGGCATTCATCGAGCGCGCGCTCGCCTGCGTGCCCGAAGGGCGGATGCCCAATGTCGTGCACCAGCGCCAGCGCCTCGGCCAGCTCCTGGTTCAGCCCCAGCTCCTGGGCCACGCCGCGCGCGATCTGCGCCACCTCGATGGTGTGGGTCAGGCGGCTGCGGAAGTGGTCGCTGGCGCGGCTGGTGAAGACCTGCGTCTTGCCGGCCAGGCGGCGAAAGGCGCGCGCCTGCACAATGCGTTCGCAGTCGCGCTGGAACGCGGTACGGCTTGTCCGCTCCGGCGCGGCGTAGACACGCTCGGTGAGTGCGTCGTCCGCGTCCCCGCGGACCGCACAGCAATGCAGGTCGCAGTTCTTCGCCCCATTCAAAGTCACAATACGTTCCAGTGTAACCGGCGGAACGCAATCCGTTCGTCTGCGCGACCGTTACTTGGCGCCCTTGTCGGATGCGGGGCCCAGCTTGGCCAGTTTGACGCGCGCGTTCTCCAGCTTGTGCTGCACCTTCTGCACGTCCTCGGGATCGGCGTCGGCGGCGAGCGAGTGGGCGTACTCGGTCATCGACCGCTCCCACTGCGCCACCGCCATCTTCAGGTTGCCGGTCTTCTCGTACAGCTCGCCCAGATGGTCATGCACGGTTGGGTCGCTGTTCATGCGCTCGTTGGCCTTGCGCAGGTTCTCTTCCGCCTCCGGGTATTGACCCAACTTGAAGTAGACCCAGCCGAGCGAGTCCAGGTAGGCCCCGTTCTGCGGCTCCAGCTCCACCGCCTGGCGGATCAGCTTCAGCGCCTCGGGCAGCTTCTGGCCCTGGTCGGCCAGCATATATCCCAGATAGTTCAGCACGCCTGGGTTGTGCGGGTCGATCGCCAGCGCCTTGCGGAACTGGACCTCCGCCTGGTCGTACATCTTCTGCCGCTCGTAGAACTCTCCGCGCAGGTAGAGCACTTCCAGCTTCTCGTCCGGCTTTGTGGCCAGCGCGTCGGCCTTGTCGAGCTGCTCGCTCGCCTCCTTGAACCGCTTCAGCCGGATGTAGACCTGGGCAAGGTCCTCCTCCACTTCGCGGTCGTCCGCGCCTCCGGTCAACTGCGCCTTGGCCAGCGCGATTCCCTCCGCCTCCTGCCCGGTGTCCGCAAGCTGGACGGCGTAGGCCAGTTGAGCGAGGTGGTTCTTGGGCAACGCCTTCGCCACTTCGGCGGCGGCCTCGGTTGCCTCCTTCCACTGGTGCGCGTCGCGATAGGCATCAATCTCGCCGTCGAAGCCGCGTTCCGCGTACTCTCCGCCGAGGTCGATGATCTGCTTGTAAGCCGCCACGGCCTCCGCCGTCTTGTTCTCTTCACGGAAGATGATGCCAAGCCGGTCCAGGAAGATCGCTCGGTTCTGCTTCTCCTGCTCGGAGTACTTGCCATCGGCGTGCGTGGAGCTGTCGAGAATGCCGGTCAGAACATCCGTTGCCTGGCCGTACTTGCCCAGCGCGTCGTAGATCAACGCCTCGTTGTAGCTCAGTTCCAGCGAGTCCTGCACCTGCAACTTCGCCTTCTCCAGGGTCGTGAGCGCCTCGTCGTAGTGGCCCTGGCGGCGTTGTATCTCGGAGATGCGGATCTCCGACTGCGCGTCCGTCGGGTCCGCCGCCACCAGCGCGTTGAACGCCTTAAGCGCCTCATCCAACTGGCCGTCCATCAGCAGTGCAGTCGCCAGCCCGCGCTCGGCATCGGGATTGTCCGGGTCGATCTCCAGCGAGCGGCGGTAGGCCGCCGCGGCCTCCTTCGGCTTCTTCAACTGGTCGTAGCTGGCCGCCAGAGCGAACTCGATCCGCGCCGTCCGGTCCGCCACCGGCACCGCCGAGAGCGTATCGACCGCGCGCTGCGCATCCCCCTCCTCGCCGTACAGCGCCGCCATCCGCAGAACCACTTCCTCGCTGTCGCCATCGATCTTCTGCGCCGCCTTGAACGCCGCCTCCGCCTTGGCGGAGTCGTGGTTGAGCGCGTAGAGCTGGCCCAGCAGCAGCTTGGTCTCCAGGTCGGCCGGCTTCAGGCGCGCGATCGTCTCGTACTCGGCGATCGCCAGTTGCAGCATCTCACCAGCCTGTGTGCCGTGCATGTCGCCCAGCGAACGCAGATACACCTGCCCCAGAAGCGTGTGCGCCGCCACATCGTCCGGATTCTTCTTCAACTGGTCCTCGGCGGCGCCTACCGCGTCCTTGTTGCGCCCGATCTTGAAGTAGAGATCGGCCAGCCCGTCCTCCAGCAGCGCCGAGTTTGGATCGGCGTCCAGCGCCAGCTTGTACTCCTCCACCGCCTGCGTTGCGTAGTCCGGACGTCCCGCATTGACCGCCATCTCCTCGTAGAGATGGGCCAGGCCGTAGTGGTAGTAGGCGCTTGCGCGGTCGGGCTCCGTCTGGCCCTGATCTGCGGCAGCCTGCGATGCAGGTCCCTGCCTCCGCTGCAGCGTCTGCTGCATCGGAGGATCCATCTGCTTGGGGGCGTCCTGCGGCTTCGGGCCGGCCGGAGGGGCCGTCTGCTGCGCGGCGGCCGGCAGTTGTGGCATTGCAATCAGCAGGGCAGCGACCCAGACCAGCCGGAGGGAATGAATCCGTAAAGCTCGAAAGAGCAACGCCATGGGCATAGCTTCCTATCCGGCGGGAGCGAACACGCAATCACTGGTTAGACGATGCGGCGCATCCATTGGATGCTGTTGACCGCGCCGGTCGCGCCAACCCGGCAGAGTATGTCCATTATATCTGCATCTCCGCGGATCGGATTATCTGTAGATCGAAGGCTCGGGAGCGGCCCCGCGTACTCTATCCGTGCCGGAAGTGCCGTATCCCGGTGAATACCATCGCGATGCCCAGCCGGTTCGCCGCCTCGATCACCTCGGCATCGCGCACCGAGCCTCCGGGCTGGATGATGGCCGTAGCGCCCGCCGCGGCCACCGCCTCCAGGCCATCCGGGAAGGGGAAAAACGCGTCCGATGCGGCAACCGTCCCAGCCAGCGGAAGGACCGCCTTCATCGCGCCGAAGCGCGCCGCATCCACCCGGCTCATCTGTCCCGCCCCGATGCCAACCGTCTGGCCGTGGCCCTGGTCGTAGCGCGCGTAGACGATGGCGTTCGACTTGACGTGCTTGCAGACGTTCCACGCGAACAGCAGCGCGCGCATCTCCTCCGCCGTAGGGCTGCGTTTGGTGGCAACGCGCAGTTCAGGCTCACTGATGCGGATGCGGTCGGCATCCTGCATCAGGAACCCGCCGGAGACCTGCTTCAGCGCGCGCACCGGCCTGCCCGCGTCCGGGTGGCTGGGGGCGGTCTCCAGCAGCCGCAGGTTCTTCTTTGCGGCGAAGCAGGCGACCGCCTCCGGCGTGAACGACGGCGCAATGATCGCCTCCACAAACAGCTTGGAAAGCTCCTCGGCGGCCTCGGCGTCCACCTCACGGTTGATGCCGATCACGCTGCCGAAGGCCGAGACGGGATCGGCCTGCAGCGCGCGCCGGTAGGCTTCAAGAACGGTCGCGCCCGTCGCCGCGCCGCACGGGTTGGTGTGCTTGATGATCGCGACCGCGGCATCCTGCGCAGCGTCAAACTCGCCTACCAGTTGCCAGCAGGCGTCCAAATCGACCAGGTTGTTGTAGCTCAGATACTTGCCCTGCAACTGTTTTGCCGAGGCCACTCCGCCCCCGCTTCCATCCACATACAGCGCGGCCTTCTGGTGCGGGTTCTCGCCATAGCGCAGGACCGTCTTCAGCGGATGGATGACGCGGATGGCCGGCGGCATCGCCTCCGCGTCGAAGACCGCAGCCTCGCCGTGCGCAGCGGGCGCCGCAATGCTCTCCAGCGTCGTGGCAATCCCCGCGTCGTAGGCCGCCGTCACCGCGAAGGCAGCCTTCGCCAGCCGCCAGCGCGTCGCGCGAGTCAGGCTGCCAGCGTTCGCCGCAAGTTCCTCCGCAACCGGCGCGTAGTCCGCCACCGACGTCACAATCGCCACATACTCGAAGTTCTTCGCCGCCGAGCGCACCATCGACGGCCCGCCGATGTCGATGTTCTCGATGATCTCGCTGAACGCCGCGCCCGGCTTGTTCGCCGTCTTCTCAAACGCGTACAGGTTCACCACCACCATGTCGATCGGCTCGATCCCGTGCTCCTTCACCGCGGCCACATGCTCCTTGTTCCCGCGGATGTGCAGAATGCCGCCATGCACCTTGGGATGCAGCGTCTTTACGCGGCCGTCCAGCATCTCCGGAAAGCCGGTCAGGTCGCTGATGTCGCGCACACTGAGTCCCGCCTCGCGCAGCGCGCGCGCCGTCCCGCCGGTCGAGACCAGCTCAATGTCGTGTGCGACCAGGGCGCGGGCAAACTCCACCAGGCCGGTCTTGTCGGTTACGGAGAGAAGCGCGCGGCGGACGCGGCGAAGGCCGCTCTTGGTTTCAGGGCTGTTTGCAGGAACGGATTCTGTGCTCACGCCACCATTTTATGCCGAAGCAACTGCCCGTCCGAGGAGAGCACTTGGACTGAAGCAACCGGAATCTGAGGAAAAGCCGTCCATTATCGCTCCATTGCGCCGGTCAGGTCGCTCACCCGGGCGACGCCGTGGCTACCGCACCAGCGGCGCAGGCCGTTGGCGATGTTCTCCACGGCGCGCGGATCGGCGAAGCTGGCCGTTCCCACCTCCACCGCGGTCGCCCCGGCGAGCATAAACTCCACTGCGTCCTCGGCGCGCACAATGCCGCCCATCCCCACCACGGGAATCTTCACCGCCTGCGATGCCTCATGCACCATGCGCACCGCGATCGGCCGGATCGCCGGGCCACTCAGCCCGCCCGTCACGTTGGCCAGGCGTGGCCGCCGCGTCTCCACGTCGATGGCCAGCGCCAGAAACGTGTTCACCAGTGAGATCGCCTGCGCGCCCGCGTCCTCGCAGACCTTCGCCATCAGGCCGATGCTGGTGACGTTGGGCGACAGCTTCACCATCAGCGGACGCTTCGCGGCCTGGCAACAGCGCGTGGCCAGTTGAGACAGCGAGTCCGGGTCGGTGCCGAAGACCATGCCGCCGTGGCTGGTGTTGGGGCAACTGGCGTTCAGCTCGTAGATCGCGATGCCGGGCGCGTCGTTGAGCACGTGGATCACCTCCACGCAGTCCTCGATGGTGTACCCGAAGACGTTGGCGAGCACCACCACGCCGGGAATCTTGCGCAGTTTGGGCAGCTTTTGTTCGACGAAGGCATGGACGCCGATGTTCTGCAGGCCCACCGCGTTCATCATTCCGGCCGGGCTCTCGATGATGCGCGGGCTTGCGTTGCCCGCCATCGGCTCCCTCGAGAGGCCCTTGGTGACGAACGCCCCGATGCGCTCCAGCGAGATGATCTCCTCGAACTCCAGCCCGTAGCCGAAGGTCCCACTGGCCGCAATCACCGGCGAGCGCAGCTCCACCCCGGCCAGCGTCACGCGCATGTCTGGCTTGCTCAGCTTGTCACCGCCGTTCGCATCCCTCCCAGTGTAACGGCCAACGGCCCCGCAGCGCATCCACCTTGCGCGGAAGGGTAGAATTATAGGGATGCTTGACCTTGGATATGTGCGGGCGAATCTGCCGGTTGTGGAAGAGAAACTCCGCGCGCGCGGCTTGGACCCCGACATAGTGCTGGGCGAATTCGCCACCATCGACGCCCACCGCCGCGACGCCATAACCCGGGCCGAAACCGTTAAGGCCCAGCGCAACGCATACTCCGCCGAGGTCGGCCGTCTGATGCGCGAGGGCCGAGGCGACCCCGTTGTCATCGGCGTCCACTCCTACGCACTTAAGCAGCAGGCCGAGTCTCTCGAAGCCGCTGCCACAGTCGCCGACGAGCAGCTCCGCGCCATCCTCCAATCCATTCCCAACCTGCCCCAGGACTCCGTCCCCATCGGCAAATCCGAGCTCGACAATCGCGTCGAGAAGACCTGGAACGGTGAAGAAAAGCCCGCAGGCTACACGCCGCCCGCCCTCGCCTTCCCCGCCCAACCTCACTGGGAGATCGGCGAGCGCCTCGGCATCCTCGACTTCGAGCGCGCCGCCAAGATCTCCGGCTCCCGCTTCGTCGTCCACTTTGGCCAGGGAGCGCGCCTCGAACGCGCCCTCGCCAACTTCATGCTCGACCTGCACACGCGCGAGCATGGCTACACCGAAGTCCTCACGCCCTACATGGTCAACTCGAAGTCGCTCTTCGGCACCGGCCAGCTCCCTAAGTTCGCCGAGGACCTCTTCCACTGCGACGACAAGGGCGCGTTCGAACCCGGCCAATTTCAGGACTCCGACCACTGGCTCATTCCCACCGCCGAGGTCCCCGTCACCAACCTCTTCCGCGACGAGACGCTCGACGAATCGCAGTTGACCATCAGCTTCTGCGCCTACACGCCCTGCTTCCGCTCCGAAGCAGGGAGCTACGGCAAGGACGTGCGCGGCATGATTCGCCAGCACCAGTTCCAGAAGGTCGAGCTGGTCAAGTTCTGCCGCCCCGCCGATTCCAACGAAGAACACGAGCGCCTCACCCGCGACGCCGAGCGCGTCCTCGAACTCCTCGGCCTGCCCTATCGCCGCGTGCTGCTCTGCACTGGCGACATGGGCTTCGCCTCGGCCAGGACCTACGACCTCGAGGTCTGGCTTCCGGGGCAGGGCCTCTACCGCGAGATCAGCTCCTGCTCCAACTTCGAGGCGTTTCAGGCGCGCCGCGCCAACATCCGCTTCCGGCCGTCCGGCAGCGCGCAGGGCAAGGCCAAAAAATCCGAGTTTGTGCATACACTGAACGGCAGCGGTCTGGCCGTCGGGCGGACCTACCTTGCCGTGCTGGAGAATTATCAGCAGGCCGATGGAACGGTGCGCATTCCCGAGGCGCTGCTGCCGTACATGAACGATCCAGGCAAACCGCGCGCGGAGTGGCAGACGCTGATCGCGCCGCAGCAGCACACGGGGAGCGGGAGGGCGAGGAAGGACTGAGCGATGGGCAAAATTTTACGCAGCTATTTTTTCTGGGCTTACGAAAGGGGCAGCTTTCACTTTGACGTCATGGTGACGCTGATCCTGCTCTTCCTTTTCGTCTCCCCGCACGTGATCGACTTCAAGGACCGTCCGGTGGAGACGGTCGCGCTGCACGGCAGCGAGGTGCTGGTGAGGGAGGCGGGGCGCGAGGGCACCAGCAGCCGCTTCGTCTTCCAGATCCGCAGCGACCAGAGCGGCGGACCGACGGCCAGCCAGAGCGACGGCCAACGCCGCGCGGCGATCCTGCAGGCGGTTGAGCCGATCTCCGGCGCGGTGACACTGGAGCGCTATGAGCAGGTGCTGGACGCGCACGGCAAAGTCGTTGCCTACAACGCCTGGGTGGTACGCTGATGCGGCTTTCGCTCCTCGCAGCAGTAGCCGCAACAGGCTCATTCATTCTCGCCAGCCTCGCTCCGGTTCACACCGCGGGCGCGCAGGCCAAACCCGACCGCCTGAAGATCGTTCTGGCCCAGATGGACGCCGGCAGCGCGAAGTTCCGCTCCGCCGAGGCGTCGATCCAGAAGCAGCAGTTCGAAAAGATCGTCAACGACACGACGACCGAGTCGGGGACGATTTATTTTTTGCGCAGCGGCAACTCCACCCAGATGGGAGCCAAATTCAGTGCTCCCAATGAGCAGACGCTGGAGTACAAGAACGGCCTGGGACGTTTGTACTCGGCGGGAACCAACCACATCGATACCATTTCGACCTCGGGCGCAAACCAGGCGCGGGCGGATGCGTTCCTTACGCTTGGCTTCGGAGGCAGCGGAAGCGATCTGGCGAAGGCGTGGATGATCACCGACCAGGGCACGGAGCAGATGAGCGATGGCACCCGGAAGGTGGAGGTGGAGAAGCTCGACCTGGTGCCGAAGGAAGAAAGTGTGCGCGGCAGCTTCACCCACATCACGATCTGGGTAGACCCGGTGCGCGATGTCTTGCTGAAGCAGGAGTTCTTTACCCCCTCGGGAGACACGCAGACGGCAATCTACACCAACATCCGCCTGAACCAGCCGATCGACCTCAAGGCGTTCGCGATCAAGTGCAAAGGCAAGTGCAGCTAGATCTCGCGCGGGGCTTTGCGCGGGGCGACCAGCAGCGGTTCGGCAAACAACGCGCCGATCCAGACGAAGAAGACGGGGAAGAACTCCAGCGTGTAGCGGGGCTCTGCGTTGTCGATGAAGAGCAGCATGGCCGCGCGCAACAGCAGGCTGGCGGCCATGGCGTAGGCCAATTCGCGGGTGGCGCGCAGACCGGGGCCGGGCGGATTGGGCGCGGCTACCTTCTGCGGATCGGCCGCAGGCGGATTGGGCGAGAGCCATGCGCGGCGCCTCCAGACGGAAAATCCCGTGAAGGCAACCACGTAGAAGGCGAGATTGAGCGCGGCGTAGGATGCGGCAAAGGCGGACTGAGCGCGGTGCTCCCTCCACCTCCACCATTCATCGGAGACCTGCATCAGTTCGGTGCGCGGGCGCAGGGCCATGTCGAAGACGCGCGCGATGGGCAGGCCGAGGTAGTAGAGCGCCAGCTGGTCGTGGATGCGTTCGGCGGCCAGCGCGTCGAAGCGCGCATCGAGGTCCGGGGTCAGCTCGAGGGTGGCGTTGTAATCGGCAATCAGCGCGGCGGTGCGGTTGCGCACCTCTGCCGAGGTTGATCGCGAGGTGGCGCTGAAGACGCGCGGCGGCAGGCTGGCGAACTCGATGCGCTCGCCGTCCATGGGCCAGCAGACCTCGTCGACCGAAGCGAAGTCGATGGCCCAGCTGCGGTACCAGCGGCCGAAACCTTGCAGGACCACCGGATCTCCGGGGTCGTTGGCGTTGCGCGGGGAGAGCGGCTGAAAGACGTGGAAGACGCGTTCGTTGCGTGCCGTCCAGAAGAGCAGCGGAAGGGCGACGCAGAACGCGGCGGCCAGAACCGGCAGAGCTGCACGGAGCGGGCGGAGGCTTGGTTTGCGGGTTGCCAACGACCGCCAGAGCATTGCCGGGAGGACAGCGGCTGCGAGCAGGCCCTGTTCTGGCCTCAGCAGGATGGAGTAGGCGAGGGCGGCGGCGACGGTCCACAGCCAGCGGTTGGTGCCCAGGCCTGCGTCCTGCCAGCGCGCGAAGGCGTAAAAGGCCAGCGCGATCGTGGTGAACACAAGCGTCTCGGCGAGCGCCGTGGCGACGTAGTTGGCGGTGAAGGGACACAGCGCCGCAATCCACAGGACGATCATCTGCGCGCGGCGGCCGAAGAGTCGTCCGGCCAGCGCACCGGCCAACCAGCAGGTGACGAGATCGGCGACGACCTGAGCGTTGAGTACGGCGCGGTAGTGCTCCACGCCAAAGAGGCGGAAGCAGGCGGCCAGAAAGAGGGGGTAGCCGGGAAGGCGAGCCAGGGTGGGGCGGAGAACGAGAGAGCCGGTTGGGCTGGCCGCGGAGACGCCATAGACTCCGTGCTGCAGCCAGGTCTTGGCGATTTCTCCATAAAAGAGGCTGTCGCCGGCGACCCTCGCCATGTGGGCGACAAACCACAGACGCAGGAGCAGACCGGCCAGCAGAGCCGCGGCCGCCCAGAGCCAGAACCTGAGTCGCTCTCTGTTCATCTATCAGCATCATACCGGGTACCGTGTGGGGCGTTTCGGCCGGCGCGTTGACTATGTCTGGAGGGCTGCATACGATTGCGCAGGAGCGGCTATGCAGATGCTTCAAACTTGCGCATGAGAATGCGGCCCTCCACCGTGCGGCCCTCGCATTCGGGCCCGGTTCGCGACCGCGTGTACCTGGCCCGGCATCAGGGCCGGAGATTCGCGGTCAAGCACTTCGTTCAATTGCAGTCCAGCAGTTTAAGTCAGAAATTGGCCATTAGGGAACCATGAGCCAGCAAGTCTTCTTCGATCCTCAACGCAAGCGCTGGCGGCGGCTGCGGCGAATCTTCGACGGCCTGGCAGTGCTTGGCGTCGTCGTCGGGGTCCTGTTCGTCATTGGCCTGCTGCACATGACGCCGCTGCCCGAGCTGCTGCTGGCAACGCCCAAGCGCAACATCAGCGCCCTGAAGGTCGAGCCCGCCAGGCCGGGCCAGAAGCTGCGCCGCTCCCCCCATCGCAAGACCGACCTCAAGCCCTCCCAGGTGCCGTTGAACTCCGGCGAAGGCCTGCGCGCGGCCTACTACGTCGAGGACGATCCGGCCAGCTACTCTTCGCTCAAGCAGCACATCCACCAGATCGACCTGCTCTTTCCGGAGTGGCTCCATGTGGTGACTCCGGACGGCGCTCTGACCTCCTACAGCCTGGACAACCGCGCCTTCGCCGTGGTGGACGCGGCTGGAGTCCATGGCGTGGACCACGAGCGAAGGGTTGCCCACACCATTGCAGCCGCGGGCGAGGACACGGAAGTTTTTCCGTTGGTCAACAACTACGATCCCACCAAGGGCGTCTTTCTTCCGTTCATCGGCGATTTTCTTTCCAGCGCCGCATCGCGTGCCCATTTTGTCCAACAGATCGACCAGTTCCTCGCCGCGAACCCAAGCTACCATGGCATCTCGCTGGACTTCGAGAACTTCCCCGACGAGGCGCAGCCGGGATACATGGCGCTGCTCGCCGCGCTCTACCAGGACTTCCACCCGCGCAACCTCAAGCTCTATCTCAACGCGCCGGTGAACGACGACGCATACGATCTCAAGTACATGGCACTCCACTCCGACGGCCTGCTCCTGATGAACTACGACCAGCACCAGAGGGAGAGCGAGCCCGGGCCGATCGCCGCACAGGACTGGTTCCTCGACAACCTCAAGGCCGTGCTGAAGATCGTGCCCAAGGAAAAGGTGATCTGCGCTCTGGGCAGCTATGGCTACGACTGGACGATGTCGCTTCCGCCCGTGAATCCGAAGCACGGCGCACAGCCCAGGCACTTTGTGCCCAAGGTTCTGGCCGCCGAGGAGAAATCGACCCAGGAGGCCTGGCAGGACGCGGACGACGCGGAGGCGCAGATCCAGCTCGATCCCGACTCCCTCAACGTCCACTTCGCCTACGATGACGATGACCAGCATGTCCGCCACCAGGTCTGGTTCCTGGACGCGGTCACCGTGCTCAACCAGATGCGCGCGGCCCGCGCCCTGGGCATCGAGACCTTCGCGCTGTGGCGGCTCGGCTCCGAGGACAACTCGCTGTGGAAGATCTGGGACCGTCCCATCCACGCCGATCCGGTACTCGACCTGGCCCATGTGGAGCCCGGCTTCGACGTCGACACCGAGGGCGAAGGCGACATTCTGCGCATCACGCGCAAGATGCAGACCGGCCGCCGCGCCGTCACCCTGGACGACGACGATTCGGTGCCGCTGCCCTTCCGCTCGGTCACCGCCGAGACGATGACCTCCTACCCGCTCTCCTACACCATCCAGCAGACCGGCTATAACCCAAAAGAGGTCGCCCTCAGCTTCGACGACGGGCCGGACTCGAAGTGGACCCCGCTCATCCTCGACATCCTGAAGAAATACCGCGTCGTCGGGGCGTTTTTTATGATCGGCGAGGAGGCGCAGAACAATATCGGCTTGATGCGGCGCGTCTACAACGAAGGCCACGAGTTCGGCAATCACACCTTTACGCACCCGGACATCAGCGAAATCTCGGTCCCCAGCGCGGACCTGGAACTGAACCTCACCGAGCGCCTCTTCGACGCCGAGATCGGCGTGCAGCCTCTCTACTTCCGCCCTCCCTACTCCATCGATCAGGAGCCAGACACCAACGACCAGGCCGCCCCCGCCGACCGCATTCAGGACCTCGGCTATGTGATCGTCGGCGACAAGATCGACACCAGCGACTGGGATGAGCACCCGCGCAAGACCCCGCAGGAGATTACCGACAGCGTCTTCCAGCAGATGCACGACATGCAGACCCGCCCCTGGATGCAGGGTTCCATCATCCTGCTGCACGATGGCGGCGGCGACCGCGCGGCCACCGTGGCCGCGCTCCCCGTGCTCATCCAGGCCCTGCGCGACCGCGGATACACCATCGTTCCCGTCTCGCAGTTGATGGGCAAGACCCGCGCCCAGGTCATGCCCCCGCTCAACCACCATCAGCTCTGGCAGGCGCGCGTCGACTCCATCGCCTTCTTCGTCTGGGCCTTCTTCAACCACTTCGTCATCGCGGTCTTCTTCGTCGGCGACATCCTGATGAGCGCTCGCCTCATCATCATCGGCGTCTTCGCCGTCATCGACCGCTTCCGCAAACGGAAGAACTTCGCCGGGCCAAACTACGCCCCGCGCGTCGCCGTCCTCATCCCCGCATTCAACGAGGAGAAGGTCATCGTGCGCACCATCCGCTCGGTGCTCATGTCCAACTACAAGAACATCCGCATCATCGTCATCGACGACGGCTCCCGCGACAATACCTATAACGTCGCCATCGACGCCTACCCCGCGGAGATCGCCTCCGGCCGGCTGACCGTGCTCACCAAGTCCAACGGAGGCAAGGCCGACGCCCTCAACTTCGCCCTGGCCCAGACCCGCGAGGAGATATACATCGGCATCGACGCCGACGGCGTCATCGCGCACGACGCCATCGCCAACCTGGTCTGCCACTTCGCCAATCCGAAGATCGGCGCGGTCGCGGGCAACGCCAAGGTCGGCAACCGCGTCAACCTCTGGACCCGCTGGCAAGCGCTGGAGTACATCACCAGCCAGAACTTCGAGCGCCGCGCCCTCGACCTCTTCGACGTCGTCATGGTTGTCCCCGGGGCCATCGGCGCGTGGCGCACCGCAGCCGTCAAGGCCGGCGGCGGATACCACACCAACACCGTCGCCGAAGACGCCGACCTCACCATGAACCTCCTCGAACAGGGCTACGAGGTCATCTACGAGGACCAGGCCCTCGCCTTCACCGAGGCCCCCGTCAACATGAATGGCCTCATGCGCCAGCGTTTCCGCTGGTCCTTCGGCATCCTGCAGGCCATCTTCAAGCATCGCGGCGCCATCCGCAATCGCCGCGCCATGGGCCTCTTCGCCCTGCCCAACACCCTCATCTTCCAGATCCTGCTTCCCCTCTTCTCGCCGTTTATCGACCTCATGTTCTTCGCCGGCGTCGCCAATTATTTCTACGACAAGCACTTCCATCCCGAGGCCGCCTCGGCGGCCAGCTTCGAGAAGCTGTTGGCCTTCTTCCTCGCCTTCCTCATCATCGACTTCGTCACCTCCGCGCTGGCCTTCTCGCTGGAGCGCAAGCATCCGGCCTGCCACGGCGACGCATGGCTGCTCGGCCACATCTGGATCCAGCGCTTCACCTACCGCCAGGTCTTCTCCATCGTGCTTTTCAAGACGCTCAAGCGCGCCATCGACGGCAAGCCCTTCGCCTGGGACAAGCTCGACCGCACCGCCACCATGTCCCCCCAAACCGAAAAACTCACCGAGGTCCACTGAGCAGACCCCCGCTGGGGTGGAGCGTGGGGTATCGAGCGCAGCTCGACCGTCTTTCTCGTCCCAGCCACCAAACCGGAAGATACAAGGGCACGGCTTCAGGGCCTGTCCTGAGCGCAGTCGAATGGATGCCGGGATGGGCGCTTCTCTAAAAGACAAACTGACCCGCCAACCAAACGACTGGCGGTTAGACATTTACCCGCGCCATTCATATAATCTCTGGTAGAGTGATGAGCGATCTCAATCAGAACCGTTCGGAACCTCGCGGGCCAGCTTCGGTCAAGCTCAGCGGCATGCAGGTCGTGTGCAAGTTCCACGACCGCATCGCAGCATCTCCCCGCGCATTTTTCTGTTGACCCCACCTCGTACTGCCACCGCATTGGGCGCTGCTTCATCTGCGGCAGTGCGCACTCAGGAGCGCAACCCCGGCATCGCGCCGGGTTATGAGTCAAAGGGGGAAAAATGAACATCGCAAAGAAAATCACAGATCTGATTGGCAGCACACCGCTGGTTCAACTGAACCGGGTCACCGAGGGGGCCACCGCCACCGTAGTCGTCAAGCTGGAGAGCCGCAATCCGGCCAGCAGCGTGAAGGACCGCATCGGCCTGGCCATGATCGAGGCCGCCGAGCGCGATGGCAAGATCAAGCCCGGCGAGACCGTGCTGATCGAGCCCACCAGCGGCAACACCGGCATCGGCCTGGCGTTTGTGGCCGCGGTCAAGGGCTACAGCATCATCCTTACCATGCCCGAGACCATGAGCATCGAACGCCGCATTCTTCTGCTCGCCTATGGCGCTAAGATCGTTCTGACGCCCGGGCCAAACGGCATGAAGGGCGCCATCGCCAAGGCCGAGGAGCTGCAGCGCGAGACGCCCAACAGCTTCATCCCGCAGCAGTTCAACAATCCCGCAAACCCGAAGATTCACTTCGACACCACCGGGCCGGAGATTTGGAACGACACCGATGGCAAGGCGGACATCCTCGTTTCCGGCGTCGGAACCGGCGGTACGCTCACCGGCGTCAGCCAGTACATCAAGCCGCGCAAGCCCGGCTTCTGGACCGTCGCCGTCGAACCGGCAGACAGCCCCGTGCTCTCCGGCGGGGCGCCGGGGCCGCACAAGATTCAGGGCCTCGGCGCGGGTTTTGTGCCCACCGTGCTGCAGACTGGGCTGATCGACGAGATCATCCAGGTCACCAACGACGAAGCCTTCGCCATGGCGCGCCGCCTGCCCCGCGAGGAGGGCCTTCTGGTCGGCATCTCCTCCGGCGCGGCGGTCCATGCGGCAGTCAAGCTTGCGCGCGACCCGAAGCACGCGGGTAAATTGATCGTCGCCGTCCTTCCCGACTTCGGCGAACGCTATCTCTCCACCGGGCTCTTCGACGAGCTGCGCCAGCAGGCGCTCGCCACGCCGACGGCGACTCTCACGCCATGAACCTGATTAAATCCATTCGCGAGGACATCCGCTGCGTCTTTGAGCGCGATCCGGCCGCCTCGTCGCGGGCGATGGTGCTCTTCTGCTATCCCGGCCTGCACGCCGTCTGGGCGCATCGCATTCATCATTGGCTCTGGCGCAGGCATCTGCGCCTGCCCGCGCGTGTCCTCTCGCAGGTCACGCGCTTCTGGACGGGCGTGGAGATCCATCCCGGGGCGCGCATCGGCCGCCGCGTCTTCATCGACCACGGAATGGGCGTCGTCATCGGCGAGACCGCGATCGTCGGCGACGACGTAACCATGTACCAGGGCGTGACCCTTGGCGGCACCGGGAAGGGTGTCGGCAAACGGCACCCCACCCTGCGCAATGGCGTCTTTGTCGGCAACAATGCCAACATCCTGGGCAATATCACCATCGGCGAAAACTCCCGCGTGGGCGCTGGCTCGGTGGTGGTGCGCGATGTGCCTCCGGACTCCACCGTCGTCGGCGTCCCCGCGCACATCGTCTACCAGAACGGCAAGCGGGTGCTCATTACCGACCCGCATGACGTCAACGACCCGCTCTCCGATGTCATCATCGCGCTGGCCGACGAGGTGAAGCGGCTGATGACGCGCGTGGAGCGGCTGGACGGCGAGTTGCAAACCGTACGCCAGGAACCGGCCGGCACGCTCACCGTGGAGGAGGAAGAACGCGCGCAGTACCGCAGCGAGCAGTCTTCGCGGTCGGACAGTGTGAGCATGGGCGAGGGCATCTGACCAGAGCAGTCGTGCATGTGGCGGGTCAGTTTGCATGTGTTTGAAAGGGACGGGCTGGTAGCCCAAGGCTTTAGCCATGGGTCTCAAGTCCGGAAACAGCACAATCAATAGCTGGGATTTAACCCCTGAGGGAATGTTGACTACAAACGGACCCATGGCAATCGGGCCGGGCTGTTTGGCAAGCAGGCCCGTGCCGTTTGGCCTGCGATTGCCGCAATCGGTTATATTTGGTGGGACATCGTTTCCGCTCATAGGAGCGTCTCAACAGATTGTCTTCGAAGTACCCTGAGGCTACAGGAGAGCCTGCCATGACCCCGGAATTCACCCCCACATTGCCGATGCACACCAAATCCCGTTTCCTGGGCCTCGCCGCCCGCATCTTGGCCACAGTCGTATGCGCCCTGCTGCTCTTCTGTGGGATTGCACCGGTCGCGCGCGCCTTCGCGCAGACCCCCACCTTGGTCGTGGTGCGCGCCATGCCCGCAAAGGCCAAAAAGTCGGAGGTCTTTCCCCCTCAACCGCCGCTCACGAACTCCGACATCGGCGAAGTCAAGATCGGCGGAAAGACCGCTCCAATCACAGGCTTTGTGCCTCTGTTTCATGATCCTCACTCGCCTGTCCTGCAATTGATGGTATTGCTGGACTCCGAGCAGATGCTCGGCGCCAATGGTCAATTTGTAGACATTAAGCAGTTCTTTAAAGACATGCCGCCCAATGTCGAGATCGGCGTGGGCTGGCTGCTGCAAGGTCGTGCCGTCGTGGTCCAGCCGTTCACCACGGACCGCGAACTCGCCGGCAAGGCACTCATCGCAAAGACGAGGGCAGAAGCGGCAAACCCGAAGAACGACAATGGGAATCCATTTCAGTGCCTCAGAGACCTGGCAGCCAAATGGCCCACTCCGGATCCAGCGAAACTGCGCGCCGTGCTGATGTTCACCGACGGCATCACTCGCAGCAACGGCCAGATTATGGTTGGTGGGGCTAATGGCGAACAAATGAATCCCGATGTCTCTGGGGCTTCGCAGCTCTTACAGCGTGAGGGAGTCGTCCCCTATCCCTTCTTCTGGCAGGACCCCATCGTTCCGGACCCAAACCGCAGCGAGGGCGGTCAGCTCGAGGGACAGCAGAACTTCTCCGACCTGGCCTCGGAGACCGGCGGCGCAGCCCTCGAAGAGGGCCTCTTCGCTCCGGGATCGCTCGCTCCTCTGCTCAACAGGCTGTACAAGACACTGGAGAGCGAGGCAGTCCTCACCGTGAATGCGCCTGGCAAACCGGGCAGCTTCACGCGGATCGATATCAAGTCCACCCGGGACGATATAAAGATATTCGCTCCGGATAGCATAACCGTCGGAAACGTACTGAAGAAATAAACCGGCTGGACGCAACTCCGAACTGCGCTGTGAACGACTTTGAGGGCGTCTCTGGATTCCAGAGACGCCCACAACCGTCTCCATGGGTCGAGTTCGGCTGCCGCCCGCCGAACGGGCAGACCGCCCTTCCGGCGCCGTGCGATACTTAGTCCTGACATGTACAAACGCATCCTCCTCAAACTCTCCGGAGAAGCCCTCGCCGCAGGTACGGGCTTCGGCATCGACGCAGTTTTCATTCACCAAGTGGCCGCCGAGATCGCCGCCGTCCACGCTCTCGGATGCGAGATCGGAATCGTCGTCGGAGGAGGCAACTTCTTCCGCGGCGTCGCCCAGCAGGCCATCGACATGGACCGCGTGGCCGCCGACCACATGGGCATGCTCTCCACCGTCATCAACGCCATCGCGCTGCAGGACGCCATCGAGAAGCTGGGCCTGGTATGCCGCGTCATGTCCGCCATTGAAATTCGCCAGGTCGCCGAGCCATACATCCGCCGCCGCGCCATGCGCCACCTGGAGAAAGGCCGCATCCTCATCTTCGCCGCCGGCACCGGCAATCCCTTCTTCTCCACAGACACTGCCGCCAGCCTGCGCGCCATGGAGATGAAGGCAGACATCCTGCTCAAGGCCACCTCGGTCGACGGCATCTATACCGCCGACCCCAAGACCCACCCCGGCGCCACCAAGTTCTCTCATATCTCCTACGCCGACATCCTCCGCCTCAACCTCAAGGTGATGGACACCGCTGCCGTCTCGCTCTGCCGCGACAACAACATGCCCATGATGGTCTTCAGCATGAAGGAGCCGGGCAATATCGCGCGCGTCATCCAGGGCGAACCCCTCGGCTCCCTCGTCACACCGTAAGAGAACTCATCGCGCGGGGTTTTGATAGGGATGGACTTTAGTCCATCCAACATCGACGTCAAAGGAATTGGGCTTCAGCCCCGGAGGGAAAACTCCCTCATGCGTCGCCTCGGCCTCATCCATCGTCAGCTACACTTGAATCCAGTGAACCCCACCCTGAAACCCTCCATCGCTTCAGCCCCAGCCGTAGCGCAATCGCGCGCCGCCGCGCGCAGGCCGAACCTCCCTGCGCTCACCGGCCTCCGCTCCCTGCTTGCCCTCACCATCATGTTCTTCCACTACACGCCGCCTCACATGCAGCTTCTCTATCCGGTCATCGATAGCGGCTACGTCTTTGTCGGCTTCTTCTTCCTTCTCTCCGGCTTCGTGCTTGCGTATAACTACGCCGGCCGGCCCACGCCGCTGGTCAAGCGCGAGTTCTGGCGCGCCCGTTTCGCCCGCCTCTACCCCATCTACCTGCTCTCGCTGGCCATCTCCTTCACCATGCTCCAGGCCGAGTGGCACGCGCGCACTCACGCGGACTTCTTCACCGGCCTCGTTCTCACTCCGCTGCTGCTTCAGGGCTGGAGCCCGGCACTCGCCACCTTCTGGAACACCGTCGCCTGGACGCTCTCGGCCGAACTCCTCCTCTACGCCACCTTCCCCTGGCTCATCCGCCTGCCGTGGCCAAAATCTCCCGCCCGCCTGATCGCGCTTCTCGTCGCCATCTGGGCGCTCGGACTTGTCCCGCATTCGCTCTACGTCCTTCTCAATCCGGACCATCTCGCCGCGCCAATCAACCGCTACAGTTCCGGCTACTGGCTGCGCGCGCTCAAGTACACGCCGCTTGCCTACGCAACCACCTTCCTGGTTGGGGTCGGCCTAGGCAAACTCCAGACTGTCCTCACGCTGCCCACGCGCCGGCGCACCCTGGTCGCCGCTGCCAGCCTCATCGCCCTGGCCGCGTTCTACGCCAAGGCCGTCTCCCACGTGCCCTTCATCCTGATGCACGGCGGACTGCTGATGCCGCTCTTTGCCGCGCTCATCGTCGGCCTCAGCGGACCGAACCCCATCGCCTCAATCTTCACCTGGAGGCCGCTGGTGCTGCTCGGCCAGGCCAGCTACTGCCTCTTTCTGCTGCACTTCAACTTCATCAACATGGTCCGCCTCTACCATGTGACCGAACGGATGCACCTCGCCGCGCTCGATCCGTGGATCACCTACGCCGCCACGGTCCTGCTCGCCTTCGCTGCGTATTATCTGGTGGAAGAGCCCGCCCGCAAGGCCCTTCTGCGCCGTCGTCCGTCCTCCGCCCGGTGATTCCCGCAACGCAGAAAAGCCCCCGTCGCGGGGGCCCTTTTGCGTTGTGGAATCCGGCCGGATGCAGCCTCTACGGAATGACGGCCTGCGCTGCGTGCGGCCCGTTTGGCACCACGGTCAGGCAGCTCGGTTGTCCCGAGCCGTTGAACGGAGAGTTCTGCACCCCCTGCAGCCCGCCCGTGTTCGGGTTCAGCCGCTCGCCCGTGACCGTGTTGTCCAGGCTGTTCGAGGTATACAGGAAGTCGCCCAGCGCGGGATCGATGGCCACGCAGGTCGGGCCCGTCCCGGTACCGGTCGCAAATGCGCCGGCCGCGCCCGAAGGTGTCCCGGTCGCCCCATCGATCATGTAGCCCTGCACCGTGTTGCCGTTGAAGTTCACCACATAGATCAGCTTGCCGGTCGGGTCGATGGTCAGGTCGGCAGGGAACAGTCCGGTCGCGAACGGCCCATTGACCATCGGTAGCAGTCCGCCCGAAGCCAGCACCGTATACCCGATCAACTGGTTCGCCGCCTGGTCGGTCACATAGACGTAGCGCGAGGTCGGCTCCTCCGCGATGGCGTTGGGCACCACGCCCGCCGCAAATCCGGTCGCCACCGTCTTGCCCCCCACGGTCGCAATCGTGGTCCCCGGCACAGGCGTCAGCGCGCCCGTCGAGGTGTTCTGCGAGAAGCCCAGAATGGTCGCCTTGGGCGAAGCCTCCTGGTCCAGCACATACACAAAGTGGTTGAAGTAGCTCACCGTAACGCCCACCGGATTGTTGCCCACGTTCTGCGTCAACGGCGTGCCCAGCGAGTTGTCCGCATTCACCGGGAAGATCGACACCCCGCCCGGCCCCGGCGTCGTCGCCGAGTAGCCCGTCTGGTAGGTGAACGTTACGTACAGAAAAGCTCCCTGCGGGTCGATCGCCACCGCCGTCGGACGCATGCCGGTGGTCTTGTACACGTTCTTCGAGGCAAGCGATCCATCGCCCTCGACCGCGAACTCCTGCACCGTCGAGTCCCCTTGGTTGATCACATAGACGAACTGGCCGTTCGGCGCGGCAACCAGCGTCACCGGGTCGTTGCCCGCGGCAACCGGCGAGCCGACCACGCTCAGCGCGCCCGAGTCGAAGTCGATCGCGTACTGATCGATCAGGCCTGGATTGCTCTTGTTCGTCGTCATGTAAACGTACCCGACCGTGTAGTCGAGGCTGCACGACGCGAGCCCCAGAACCATCGCCACAGAGACCGCCGAAACCTTCGCCGTTCGTCTGATCTTATGCAAATTCATCTGCTTCCTTCATCCCGGCTGCTTGCGCCGCCTGCTGATAATCTTCTCCTGCCCGTTCGTTCTCCAGCCGCATCCAAAGCCTGCCCCTCGCCCCTAGTAATTCCTCAGCGGAAACGCCGGAACCGTCACCGCGCAGGTGGGCAGAGCGCTGCCGCCAAACGGCTCTCCCAGGATCTGGTACAGACTTCCGTCCTGCGGGTTCAGTTGCTCGCCCGTGATGTTGCCGCTCAGCGCATTCGACGTGTACAGATAAACCGCGTGGCTTGGGTTGGCGTTGCTCGGAGCGCCGCTAATGGTCACGCACGTCGGCCCCGTCCCGGCCTGCACGCTCCCCGCCACGCTCGACCGCACCGGCTGTCCGCTTGCGCCCAGCGTATAGCCGTCGATCGTGTTGGCGGTGTAGGCCACCACATAAAGATACTTGCCGCTGAGGTCGAACGCCATGCCCATCGGCCCTGCTTCGGTCGGCGCCACGCCGCCCGCGATCGGCGTGGGAATGCCATTTGCCCCCACCGAGTAAGAGGCCACCTGGTCTGCCGTCTGGTCGGTGATATACAGATGGCTCGCCGTTCGGTCCTCCAGAATCCCGTTCGGCGCCGTCCCGCTCGCAAAGCCGGTCGACGGCACGTTGCCCGCGTTGATCGTTACCCCGGCCAGCGGCGTCAGCGCGCCGGTCGCCGCATTCTCCGCAAATCCCAGCAGGTTGTTCATGCTAGCCGGGTCCTGCTCGATCACATACACGAAGTTGCCCACCGCGCTGGTCGCAATCCCCACCGGGTTCCGCCCCACGTTCACTGTGGCCGGCGTGCCCAGTGTATTGTCCGGGTTGATGGGGAAGATCGACACGCCGCCCGGCCCGGGATTCGCCGGCGTATACGAGATCGGCGTGTTCTGGTAGGTAAAGGCCACATACAGGAACTTGCCCGCCGCATCGATCGCCGCCGCCGTCGGCAGGCTGCCCGAGATGTTATAGGTGTGCTGGGGATACAGCTTGCCGTCCGTCCCAATGGCGAACGCCGTCACATCAGAGTCGAAGTTATTGACCGTATATAGGAACAGGTTGTTGGGCGCCACCACCAGCCCCACCGTGTCCCGCCCCCCGGCGTCGATCGGCGAATCCGCCAACGGCAGAAGCGAGCCCGACTGGTAGTCGATCTGGTAGCCGTTGATCAGCCCATGTGGCAGCGTCTTCGACGTCGTCATGTACAGGTACGACACGGTGTAGTCATTGCTGCACGCCGTGACGCCGAGCGCCATCGCCAGGGACAACATCGAAGCCGTTACCGCACGGCCCATCGGTCTCAACATCATGCGATTCCATAGCTCCGGGGCAGATCGTCTCCGCCCCCATCCCGTCCGGAAGAGGCCAGCATCGCCTTCCTCCCGCCCGTCTGCTTCCTGACGCTTCCGGCTGCGCGCGCCAGCACAACCCATACTGCCTGTCCAACCTATGCTGTCTGCCGAACCTGTGCCGCAGGCTGAACCGAATTCTCCGGCCGAACCCGCGCCGCAGGCTGAATCTCTGCCGCAGGCGCTAATCGACGTTCCCGCTAACCGCAAGACACGTCGCCTGTGCCGCAAAGGCAGAGAAGGACGATCCGCGCGTCAGGTCGGAGAGCTGGCCCGTGTTCTGGTTGATGTACTTCCCGGTCACCGTCCCATCGTTGCTGTTGGACGTATACACATACTGGTTCGACGGATCTTCCACCATGCATGCCGGCCCACTGCCAACCGGATAGGGGTTGTTGGCGTCCGAGATCGGCTGCAACTGGCCCGTCGACTCGATCACATACGCCGAGATCGTGCTGTTGGCGTAGTTCGGGTTGGTGCCGCCGTGGTTCAGCACATACAGGAACTTGTTCTTGGTGTCCGTCATGCTGTACACCGGGTCGGCGGTCAGCGGCAGGTTCGCCACCGCGCCGTCGGCCTGTACGCTCAGCGAGCAGCTCGACCCCGGCGTATAGGGGATGATCGCCCCTCCGGAGGACAACTTCGATCCCGCATCCGTGATGTAGATGCTGTTTCCATATGCGTTGATCGAGGTCGCGTTGACCGTGCCCAGCGGAATCGTCGAATTGATCTCGATCGTCAGTTGGCCATTGCTCCCCAGCCCATACGGGAAGATCGTCTGGTCGCCCGAATCCAGCGTGTACAGGCACGAGCCGCCAACACGGAACGTCGTGGGCGCTTTGCCAACCTCAAAGTAGTTCAACTGCTGCCCCGCGGCATTCCGGATCAACTGGTTCGGCACCAGTTGCAACCGTCCCGTGCTGCCGTCGATCCCGAAGACCGTAATGTCCCCATTGCCCGTCGTTGCATAATCTGGGGCCTGCGAGTCCAGTACGTATAGATAGTTCCCCGTCCCGTTCGTCGACGCCCATACCGGCGAGTTGCCCGCCGTGGTGTAGGTGTTCTGGAAGGTCAGCACCCCGTCCTCGCCGACCGCGAAGACCGCGATGTTGCCATCGCCGTTGCTGGTCCCGTTGGCGTTGTAGGTGCCCTTGTTCACCACAAAGACGTAGTCCCCCCCCACACGCACCGCGACCGTCACCGGGTTCGCGCCCCCCGATGGGTACGGAGAGTTCACCATCGCGGTCAGGTTTCCCGTATAGTCGTCGATCTTGAAGCCGGCAATCTGGTTGTACTGCGTGCCCGCAACCCACATGAAACCGACCGTGTAGCCGCCGCACGCCGACATGCCCAGCACTACCGCCATGGATACAACCAGGGCCCGTGTAATCCGGCCAATTCTGCTCAACGTCATGCGTTTCCTTAATCCTCGCCGGCGGCCCGACTGCGACGCGCCTCAGATGCGAGCAACTCTCTGGGGATGCAAATTCCTACCGCTTATTGTAGAAGCTGCGGCGACTTTGCGCCACTTCCCCCGGCAAACAGTTCCCCACTGCCAGTTGTCCGTGCTCCGTTGTCCGTTCTTCGTGCAGCGACTTTGCGGCACTGCTGCACTGTCGCATCCCCGGCAACGGTCAACGAACAACGGACAACAGTCAACGCTCATCCGCCTCTAAAAGATCTTCATATGGATCGTCATATACTTCTTCGGGTCCTGGCGGATGGTCGTCACCAGCGTCGTGCTCTCGGTCAGCAGCTTGTTCAGGTTGGTATACGCCGCATCGTCGGTCGCCAGCTTGCCCAGCGTCCCCTTGCCCTCGTTGATGGCTGTCACCAATGCGTCCGTCTTGGTCACGGCATCGTTCAGCGTCTTGGCAAACGTCGGGTCCTTCAACAGCATTCCAGCGCTCCCCTTGCCCGCCTCCGCGTCCGCCAGAATGGCGTTCAGGCTCGCTAGCGACTGGTTGAGATTGTTGTACATCGTCTCGTCGGTCAGCATCTTGCCGGCTGAACCCTTCCCGCTTTGCAGGTTCTTGGTAATGTCGTCCACCCTGCCGATGGCGTCGTTCATCCGGTTGTACATCTCGGCGTTGTCGTTGAAGAACTTGCCCACCGTGTTGTCGTTGCTGTTCATCTTCACGCTCAGCTTATGCACCTCGTCGGCGGCCGCGGTGAACTTGTTGTACAGGTCGGGGTTGGTCAGCAACTGTCCGAACGAGCCCTTGCCCGACTGCATGTTATCGACCACCGTGTTCAACTTCGCCAGCACCACGTTCAGGTTCTCGATTGTGTTCTGGCTGGCCTTCATCACGTCCTGAATGCTGGGCGTCTCCTGCGTCTTCAGCTCGTCGCCGTCATTGATCGTCGGTCCAGTCGCGTTCTGGCTGTTGATGTCGATGACGGGATCGCCCAGCGGCCCCACGGTGGTCAGCGTGGCGATCGAGTCGGTGCGGATGCTGCTCTGGTACTTGCTGTCCAGCTTCATCACCACCTGCACCGGCGTCAGCTTGCGCTCCGGCGACGTCACCACGGTGATGCTCTTCACATTACCAATCGTCACCCCTTCCAGGTTCACCACCGCGCCTATCTTCAGCCCGGCCGAGTTCTCAAAGTACGTCGTCACCGTCAGCTTGCGAGAGAACAACCCCAGCCCCGACGCGCTCGTCATCAGGAACAACAGCGTCGTCAGAATCACCACAGACACCAGCACAATCGCCCCGATCTTCAGTTGCGACCATCGGACCTCCTGCTGGCTGGGCATAAACCTCCTCAATCCTCGCGGCGAACCATGCGCATGCAACCTGCTTCAAGCCGCACCGCAGGCCGCATCGGAGCTTGATCTGAGGGTACCACCCCCCGCCCACGCTACACTAGAGCCGAAACACAGAGAGGCGCAATGGTCATTGGCGTGGGCACGGATGTAATCGAGATCGCGCGCATTTCCCAGAGCATCGGCCGCTTCGGCGACCGCTTCCTGCGCCGCGTCTTCACCCCGCGAGAGATCGCCTACTGCCGGCGCAGGAAGAATGCCGCCGAGAGCTTCGCCGCCCGCTTCGCCGCCAAGGAGGCCGGCGCCAAGGCCCTCGGCACCGGAATCAGCCGCGGCGTCAGTTGGCTCGAGCTGGAGGTCGCCCGCGAGCCCTCCGGCAAGCCCTCGCTCTCGCTCTCCGGACGCGCCGCCCAACGCGCCCGCCAGCTTGGCATCGCAAAATCCTCGCTCAGCCTCACCCACAGCAAAGACATCGCCCTCGCCGTCGTCGTCATGGAGGATTAGGTTCGAGGCACTAGGTTCGAGGTTCGAGGACCCCAGCTTATACCTCGAACCTTGTACCTCGAACCTCTCCTGGTCACGTGACCCCCGTACCCTCCCGCCCCATCACGCGCCGGTGCGATGACTCCGATGAACACAGCAGCGGCATGTACCTACAAGTCGCGGCGGCACATCGAACCATGCAATCGCTCGACATCCAGGGCTTCACCTACGAACAGCGCCACGGCCTGCTCCCCGACCTCACGGCCGCCTTCAGCAACTGCGGAGGATGGGTCCTCGAACGCAAGACGCTTTCTCCAACCAACATGGAGTTCCGCATCGAGATCCAACTGCTCGCGGTCCTCGATCTCTACGCCGCCATCGTCGCCACCGGAGTCGAACTCACCCGCGCCGGTCACGAAGCCCTCACCGAACTCTGCACCCGCCGCAAACATCTCCGCCTCGCCGCCGAACTCGGCCAGATCGTCGCCATCCGCCTGGAGATCAGCTTCCTCGACGACATCACCATCCACTCCCTGCTCGCCTCCGGCTCCGGCCTCGCCTGACGGGCACATCCCCTCGCACCTCGCACCTCGAACCTTGAACCTCGCACCTCCTCATAGTTGACCGCATCGTCGTGAAGACTGAGAATCGAACCTGACAGCCACTCCCGTTCCATCCCGCTCCGGGCCTGCTCTCCAGATTCCTGCCTGAGGTCTTCCATGCTCGCCTATCTCGTCCTTCTCGTCGCCGTGCTCAGCCGCATCCTTCCCCATGCCTTCCACGCCGTCAGTTGGAACTTCACCGCGCTCGGCGGAGGCCTGCTCTTCTTCGGCTCCCGCATGGGCAGCTCAAAGCGCGCCGCATGGATGCTCCCCTCCGCCGTCGCCGTCCTCATGGCCACCGACTACTACCTCACTGTCTTCGCGTATCAATATCCCTTCCAGCTGCGCGAGTACGCCGTCACCTGGATCTGGTACGCCGCCGTCTGCCTGCTTGGCATGGGCATCCTGCAAAGGCCCACCCTGCTGCGCGTCGCCGCCGGTGTCCTGGCCTCCTCCACCTCGTTCTTCCTGCTCAGCAACTTCATGGTCTGGGTCGGCGGCTCCATCGCCATGTACCCCCGCTCGCTCGCCGGCCTCGGCGCCTGCTACGCCGCCGGCCTTCCCTTCTATCGCAACGATCTGGTCTCCACCGCGCTCACCGCCGGTGCGCTCTTCGGCCTGCCTGTGCTCGCCGCCCGCATCGCCGAGTCGCTCCGCGCCACACGCCGCAACCACCTTCCCCTCGCGTAAGTCGGGTGTCCCATCCTCAACATGGCACCAACGGAAGGACACGGCTTCAGGGCCTGTCCTGAGCGCAGTCGAATGGATGCCAGAAAGTGCACTCTTTTTGAAGACTCGCGTTCCCTTGATCGCTTCGCGATCGGGAAAGTGCGAGAAAGATGGTCTGCAAGATGACCCGCTACGCACAGCGTGCCTCCTATAGTAGAGTTGTGGCCGGAACCAATTCGCCACGGGGGACCTCCGTTGAATCAGCCTCAAGATAAAGCAGCACTGCTGCCGTCGCGCCGCAAAGTTCTCAAGACAGGCGCAGCCTTCGCCGGAGCGGCCGCTCTCTCTCCACTCCATGCATTCGCGTCGCAGACTCCCACCCGCCCGCAACCCGCCCCGCGCAGCTCCGCCCCACAGATCAAGATCTTCGACGTGCTCAAGTACGGCGCGGCGGGCGATGGCAAGACGCTGGACAGCGCCGCCTTCCAGCACGCCATCGACGAGGCCGCGGCCTACGCGGGCAAGGCGCAGGTTCTCGTCCGCGGCGGCCGCAAGTACCTCGTCGGCACCATCGAACTTAAAGGCTCCATCGACTTCCATCTAGCCGACGACGCCGAACTCCTCGTCAGCACAAATCGCGAAGACTATCGCGGTGGTCTGCCCGGTTCGCAGAACGGTGACACCATGGCCGCAGCTCTCGGCGCGGTCATCACGGCCACCGGCGCGCAGGGCCTCACTATCAGCGGCACCGGCAACATCCAGGGCCGCGCCAAAGAGTTCATGACGCGCTACGACGACGCCGGCGGCATCTGGATGCCCGGCCCGTTCCGTCCCAAGATGTTCGTCCTCACTGGCTGCAAGGATTTGCAAGTCCGCGACATCACCTTCGCCGAGGCGCCCAACTGGGGCCTGCACATGCTCGGCTGCGACGGCGTCCTGGTCGACAACGTCAAGGTCCGCAACCTGCTCGACGTGCCCAACTGCGACGGCATCGACCCCGACCACTCGCGCAACGTCGAGATTCGCAACTGCGACATCGTCGCCGGCGACGACGGCGTGGTCATCAAGTGCAGCCGCCAGCCCATCGACTTCGGCCCCGCTGCCAACATCCACGTCCACGACTGCGTCATCGAGACCCAGGACGCCGGCCTCAAGATCGGCACCGAGACAACCTCCGACATCCACGACATCCTCTTCGAGCGCTGCCACATCAAGACCGCCTCGCGCGGCCTCTGCATCCAGTTGCGCGACGAGGGCAACATCCACGACATCATCTTCCGCGACATCGCCTTCGCCTCGCGCTTCTATGGAGACCCGTGGTGGGGACGCGGCGAGGCCATCTCCTTCACCGCAATCCCGCGCACGCCCACGTCGAAGCCCGGTACGCTCCACCACGTCAACGTGCAGAACGTAACCGGCACGGCCGAGAACTCCGTCCGTGTCTGCGGCAGCGAGCAGTCGCGCGTGCATGACGTGATCCTCGACCGCGTCGCCGTCACCCTCGACCGCACCACGCACTTCCCCGGCGCGCTCTTCGACAACCGCCCCACCACGGCCATCCCCGGCATCCAGCCGCACGACACCCCCGGCTTCTCCATTGAGCACGCCGACAACGTCACCCTGCGCAACTGCTCGGTCGCATGGGGCGCCAACCCGCCCGAGGCCTTCTCCTACGCCGTCGAGGCCGTCGACACCACCGGCCTCAGGATCGAAGGCCTCAAAGGCGAAGCCGCACACGCATCCCTTGGAAAGGCAGTCTCCATCTCATGAGAACAATTCATCTGGCAATGATGGTCTCCGCGCTTGCGCTTGCAGGCTCGTCGCTCCATGCGCAGCAACCGCCCGCACCTGCTGCAACCCCCGCTCCCGCAGCTCCCGCCGCAACCAGCGCGCCCACAGCTGCCGCGCCCGCCGACCAGATGACGCCCGCGACCGCGCCTGCTCTCCCCATCCTCAAAGTCTTCCAGTTCCCGCCCAACATGATTCCCCGCATCGACGGCAAGGACGACGACTGGGCCATCGTCCCCGACAGTTACACCATCACGCTGGCCGACATGCACGACGACGAGAAGAAGCACGCCGCGCCCGATCCCAAGGACCTCGACATCCACGTCAAGGTCGGCTGGGTCAAGGGCCTCAACCGCCTCTACTTCCTCTACGAGGCCTATAAAAACTACTGGGACTTCGCCGACCCCGGCCTGCACAACGACACCTTCGAGGTCGTCGTCGATGGCGACCGCTCCGGCGGCCCGCTCATCCCGCGCTTCCGCAACAACATGGACCAGGACGAGTGGGACGCGCACTTCTCCATGCACGGAGTCCAGGCGCAGAACTACCACATCATGACGCCATACGAGGGCAAGGACTGGGCCATGGCCTGGGGCTGCCAGCCCTGGGACAAGGAACTCCCCTGGGCCAACCACGCCCAGACCTACAACTTCCGCCCCGGCCAGTCCGGCCACTACATCCTCGAGTTCTACATCACGCCCTTCGACTACGCCAGTTGCGACGGCCCCGACCGCGCCGTCGAATCGAAGCTCACCGAGAACAAGCTCATCGG
>Ga0187872_10000959_pt1 | contig 31091 bp, 27 predicted proteins | sample June2016WEW_16_4_FD_132973 | JGI IMG/M metagenome (GOLD analysis project Ga0187872, IMG submission 132973) | Peatland microbial communities from SPRUCE experiment site at the Marcell Experimental Forest, Minnesota, USA - June2016WEW_16_40 | ecosystem: Environmental > Terrestrial > Soil >...
TACTTCACGCTATCCATCGAGGGTGCTCCTTTCTGTAGGAATTGAGCCAAGCACTCAAAAACCTACTCCAAAAGGGGCGCCCTTTTATATTGCGTCGGATTACCGGTATGTATGGTCCGCCGCAGAGATGCAAGCGAAAAACGAAGAATGGCAGATGGTCTGCGCCAATGTATTCGGCCTTGAGTGAAGTCAGCGACTCCGGGCCATGATGGATGTCCGCTCGCTCTTGTCCCTATAAACTTGACGGTCTGGAAGCGACCTTTACCGGTATCAGGTTTCGAGAGCGTGGGAGAGACCCATTGCCATCTTTTTTTCGCCAGCAGACCGGACAGGAAAGTCATTTCTTAAACAGGGATTTTAGGTGGTGGCCGCAAGCACCGGAGCGCGATAGTTTTCGTTCTTGCTCAACACCGCCCATGCGATGCGAACCAATTTGTTGGCCAAGGCCACGACCACCACATTTTGGTGCGTGCGCGCCAGTAATTGTGCCAACCAACAGCTGAGCCCTGGAGCCTGCTTGTCTCGGTGTTGCAGTACGCTTCGTGCTCCCTGAACGAACAATCTTCGTAAGTATTTGTTACCCCGTTTACTGATGCCCAGCAACTTCTGTTTGCCACCGGTCGAGTATTCTCCCGGAACGATCCCCATCCAGGCAGACAGGTCCCGCCCTTTTCCAAATGCGCTCCCGTTGCCGACCGCCGCGATCAAAGCCGTTGCCGTTACTGGGCCGACTCCAGGAATCGTCGTCAGTCGTTGGCAGGATTCATTTTCTCGAGCCTCTTGCTGGATGACCATGTCCATCTGCTCGATGCGTGCCGCCAGTTGCTCCAGTTCCAACTTGAGTTGCGCCAACAGAACACGAAACGCCCCGGACAGCTTCAACTCAGCATCTTCCAAAATCCTAGGAAGCATCTGTCCCAGATGACTTCGGCCCTTGGGCAAAGTCAATCCACGTTCCAGAAGAAGGCTGCGAATCTGGTTCACCACTGCGGTACGTCGCATCACCCAACGCTCGCGCACTCGATGAAGTGCCTGCAGATCCAGTTGCTCCTCCGTCTTGATCGGCACAAAACGCATCCGGGGTCGTTGCACCGCTTCGGCAATCGCTTCCGCATCGATGTAGTCGCTCTTGTTCGTCTTCACATACCGGCAAGCCCCTGCTACAGAGCAATCTCCTCCGAGACTGGCTGCATAAGCATAACGTCGAGGGTTTCCACACATTCAGACGCTTCCGCACGGCGTATTTGAGGAAATGCCGTGTGCCCTGGGATTTGGAGAAGTTCTGGATTGGACACGCCAACAAAGACGTGACAGACAGGTATGCGGAACAGTTGAAGGAAGACGTTGAATTCCGGCAGGAATGGGCCGAGAAAATCGGTCTCGGGTTCGTCCTTGGACCATCCAATCTAATCCAGATGAAAAAGGGACAAGCGGCTTAATTGGACCCCATGGACCCCATTTCCCACTTGAGGACCTCCTCTAAATCATTCATAGTAAAAGAGGCGCCCGTAGCTCAGCTGGATAGAGCATCTGGCTTCGAACCAGAGGGTCGGGAGTTCGAATCTCTCCGGGCGCGCCACTCTTTCCCGCGCAATGTTTAGGACTTACGCTGCAACACCAACCGTCCTTTCTTCGGATTTTCTAGGTCTCATAGGTCTCATTGGCTTCTCTTCGTAGGCCGGAACCTCGAATCCAATCCCGGTGTCCTCCGCAACCTGCTTGCGAAATTCCACATCGTCCGCCAACTTGGAGTAGCCATCAGTGACAGACTGTTTGGCGTGTCCAAGCCAGAATTTGATGAGGTCTTCGGGAGCCCGCTGCTTCCTGAGCCAAGTGGTGCGAAACCTTCGCATCGCGTGAAATCCGGCCTTCTCCACGCACAGCTCTTTCAGGATAGGGTGGAGAGACCTGCGAAGCAGATCGGACTGAAACAACGGCATGCCCGCTTTATTCGCAAACAGCAATCCTACCCGACGATCTTTCACAAACGTTTTGAGTAAGTCCGCCAGTGCAGGATTGAGGTCAACTTGTCTGTAGGCGTTCTTGGTCTTGGGCGTCTGAATGTCACCTTCCCAACAGGACTGTTCAACGGTGATTGTTCGGCAGTCCGAGGAAAGATGCTTCACTTCGAGACCAAAGGCTTCTCCAACCCTGAGTCCCGTTCCTGCGAGTAAAGCGTACAGCACCCTGTCTTGTCCTTCCGCTTTCCTCGTGGATGAAGCTGATGAAAATATCTGACATGAGGCTCCTACAGTTTTCACTGTGATCACAACTGGGTCACAACTGAGGCACGTCCCGCGTAAGTGAAATGCCGCCGTTTCAACGTCTTAGACGTTCTTAGAAGTAGCTTGGGAAGCTTCTATTCTTGCCATTGAACGCTGCGCGCGAAGAATCGAAACGAAATGCAAAGTGACAAACAGCATATCCGTGAGTGCAGAAGCCATTTTTTCCGCCGACCTCTACTTGGGTAGTCGCTCGTCGTACCATTTCACTTGGTTCCGAACATCCTCAATTGCTTCCTCAATCTGATCTTCGCTGAATTCGAGGTCTCCAAAATCATTGATATAGCGTGCCGCCACTCTATGTGGTCTGTGCTGATATTCCCATGCGACTTGGGAATCGTGGTGAATGACCGAATTTCTTATCTTTCGGAATGGGCCCCCGCTTCGCTCCAGAGATTAATTTTCTCAGCGGGTTTGGACACTCACCTCTTAGGACGAGCGGCAGGATCCGTTTCGTAGGGGTTTTCGAAGCGATATCCTACCCATGGCTCTGTAACGATGTATCGCGGATTGCGCGGGTCAGGCTCGACCTTCCTGCGCAACTGGTTGACGAGGACGCGCAGCGATTCCATTTCTTCCCCGTAGTCTGGGCCCCACACCGTTTGGAGCAGCCACCGATGTGTCAGAGTTTTTCCCTGGTGTATCACGAGCTGGCGCAGCAGCTCGAACTCTTTCGGAGTCAAGCGCACTTTATGTCCTTTCGCCGATACGGTGCGCCTCTCGAAATCAATCTGCAAGTTAGGGGAGACGAAGCCGGAAGCCTCCTCCGATCCGGCTCGGCGCAGAGTCGCGCGTATGCGCGCGGTGAGTTCTTCGGTACCGAACGGCTTCACGATGTAGTCGTCCGCACCCGCGTCAAACGCTTGCACCTTGTCCCGCTCGCTATTCCGTACGGTTAGCATGATCACCGGGACAGTACTCGTGCGGCGGATTTCGCGGCATGTTTCCAATCCCGACATGCCCGGCAGGTTCACGTCCAAAAGTACCAGCTCGACGCGCTCCCGGCGGATCATATCGAGAGCTTCCTCTCCGCTGCGCGCGTCCATGACTACGAAGCCTTGTGAGATCAGCACTGTGCGCAAAGATCGCCGGATCTGAGGATTGTCATCTACGATCAGAACTGGTTCGGCATTCATGACTGCACCAGGCAACCGCAACTCCATGGCAGACTGAGGACTGTGGCAAGCTGCGTTCGTTCTTGGTTTCCTCCCGAACGTATGAATTAACTCCTCACACGTAGGCATCCGCTTAAGATTTCATTTTTCGCTTCACCGGTTTTTGCGGCACCGCCTCAAACCGGTAGCCGAACTGTTGCTCTGTGTGGATATAACGCATATGCTCGGGGTCTTTCTCAATCTTTCTGCGCAACTGGTTGATGGTGACCCTCAGGCGCTGTATTTCCCTCGTATGTTCCAGGCCCCACAAAGATTGGAGCAGCGTGTGGTGCGAAACCGGCTTACCTTCATTCAGCACGAGATATCGTAAAAGCTCAAATTCAGTCGGCGTAAGATGAACCTGTTCTGAATCGACCACCACTCGACGGCGCTCAAAATCAATCTTCAAGCCGGAAGACTCAAATGGTGGAATCGTTTCCATGCCGGCCGTTCTTCGTCGCAGCGCGTGTATGCGCGACAGAAGCTCCTGAATGCCAAAGGGCTTCACGAGATAGTCGTCAGCGCCCGCGTCGAATGCCTGCACTTTGTCTTCTTGCGTGCGAAGAACGCTGATCACCAGAATCGGGACATCAAAGAGTTTCCGAAGCCTACGGCAGGCTTCTAGCCCGCCGATCCCCGGCATCTTGAGATCCAACAAGACCATATCTACAGCGCCTTCCGCCTGAACTTCCTCCAAGGCCTCCTCGCCCGATCGCGCTTCGACAACAATGTATCCCGCGCTCGTCAGAGTCGTGCGCAATGCGCGGCGAACCTGCGGGTCATCATCCACCAACAAAATTTTGGCGGTATTCATCGTCGCGGTTTTTCCGAACGGCTGGGCCTGCGAAACCTCGGGCGAAGGGGCCATTTAGTGCTCCTGCGGCAGTATGGCGCGGCGGCATAAGAGACCCGTTAGGTGTTCCTAAGGAATATGTAAACAAGAACGCATAAGGAATTCGTACGTTTCGCGTAAGCAGATCACGGGCTTGTTTCAATTTGCGCAATCACTTTATTGAGTTTGACCGCCAGCGCCACTGACCTTACCTTGTGTCGCACGTTGATGTGCAATTTACAACCGTGGAATTTGCGTGGGTGTGTAACTAAATTCATGAAGCGAATGTTAAGACGAAATTGGGACGACACGATCCGCAGCGTTTTGATTAAGCATATGTACAGGCCTACACAAGTAAAGAGTTTGAAGCTGCGCGCCCCGAAAGGGCGTTTACGAAAGCCTTATCGGATGCTTATGTCTTCCGTAGGTCCGCGGATGTGGAATGGAAGGCGGAAGGGAACTGAAGACTCGATGCGGGGCCAGCAGAAATTGAAATTCAGCAAAACGAGTTTGATGAATTCGCACAGCGGTGCAATCGGGTTTGCCGCTCAACGAGGTCTTCGTTGGAACCTGACTCCGGCGGGCATCGCTTTAATCCAACCCGCGAGGTCTGGTGCATCGCGGACGCAGGCGCCGTCTCGGCCACGGCGCCTGCACAAAATCCAGGCGGACGCTTTTCACGGTTCGCCAATGGGTGCGTAGAAGAGAAGTGCTCTTGAAAATTCAGCGGGGGTGGATGGTGAATAAATTAATTCGCAACTTCAACGTGGAAAGGGATCGAGACGTGAAAAACATGGAAACACTGTGGCGCAAGGCCGTAGGGATCGCAGTTTTCTGTTGCACGTTTATTTTGACGTTCGCATTTGCTCAGGCCTCGAGCTGTTACGCGCAAGCTCAAGCGCCTGCTCCCAAGGAACTGGCGAGCTTGAACGAGCCTGCACCGCCGTCGCCTGCTGGGACCACGAATACCACGACAACGGCTGCCGCTACCCCGGCCACGAGCAGCAAGGAATCGCCGACGCAGCCGGTCAGCACGACAGATGCTGACGTGCCGCCCGCGGTCGCGAAGGAACTCGATGCCATGGAAAAGCGCATCGAGGAGCTCGAAGCGGCTTTGAAGGCTAAGGACGCAGACGCGCAGCCGGCCGCCGACCCGTCGGCCACGCCCGACGCCTCGGCAGCTGCGGCTCCCATCCCGTTCGGTGGGCCGTCGGTGGCGGTCTCCTCATCCGCTGCTCCACCCCCTGCACCCCAAGACAAGAAGCCTGCACCAGCAGACCCTTTCTCGGTGGATGACTGGACCTGGCTCAACGGGAACTCCCGCAACCACGATGACCCGCTGGCCATGAAATACTTCGATCCAGAGGTCAGATTCGACGCCAACTACATCGAAGACTATAACCAACCGAAAGACCACACGATGGGCGGGGCGACCGAGAGCTTCCGGAACGGCGAGTTCCAGTTGGAGCAGGCGAGCTTCGGCGGCGACCTGCGCGTCGGCAATGTTCGCGGCCGCATCCTGACGATGTTCGGCTTGTTTGCAACGACCACGCCGCGCAACGACGGCAGCTTTGGAGTCGGCCAGTGGGACCTCCGCGGCGCCTACAAGTACATTTCGGAAGCGTGGGGCGGGTACCACTTCAACGTGCAGCATGGGCTGAACATCGACGCTGGAATCTTCGTGTCGTACATCGGCCTGTTCAGCTACTACAACTTTGACAATTGGACCTATCAACCTTCCTTCGTTTCCTCCAACACGCCGTGGTTCTTCAATGGTTTGCGGATTCAGTGGTTCCCCAAAGAGAATCTGAAGATCGAGCCTTGGATCATCAACGGATGGCAGTCGTATGCGAAATACAACGGCCACCTGGGGTTGGGAGGACAGATTCTCTGGCGTCCGCATCCGTGGCTTTCGTTCGTTTTCAACAACTACGGAATGGGCACGGATACTCTGGGTGTTCCCGGGCGCTCGCGCCTCCACACGGACGACAGCGTCGAAGTCAGATACTACCATCACCCCGATAAATTCTTGGATAGTATGGCGTTCTCCGCCACCGGCGATTTGGGATGCGAATACGGCGGCACACAGCCGGGCACAATCGTGAGCTGCCACAACAATAGCGGTGGCCATCCCAAGCAGTCCTTCGCGGGCTGGATGGTCTACAACCGCTTCCAGTTCAAGAAAGACCTGTTTGGCGTAACGCTCGGCGGCGGCGTGCTCGACAATCCGGGCCGCTATCTGACATTGCTTCCACCGATCAATGGAGCGGACGCCGTTTCCGGATCGCCGTACTTCCAAGGCTATCCCGGGAGCATATACAAGGCTTGGGACAGCACGATCACTTTCGATTGGATGCCGTCCCAATTCACTACGTTCCGCTTTGAGACTGGCTACCGCTACGCGAATGTCCCGTATTGGACGGGCCGACAGGGGATCACGCCTCCTGGCGCTAACTACACTAATGACCTCACCAACCCCGCACACTTCATCTGCAGTAACGGAGCCGATTCCGGTATAGGGGCCGGGGGCATTGTTGCCAACAATACGGGCAACTATTTGCAAGATTTGAACATAGGGGCAGCGGAAACGGCCTGCTTTAACATAGAGGGAGGCGGCGAAGGCACACCGGGCATCGGCAACATCTGGCAGCCGGATATGCGCAAGAGCCAATGGGAAAACACTATCTCGATCATGGTTAAGCTCTAGTCGAAGGGATGGGCAACATGGAACAGGGCAGCGTTCGAAATTGGTTTCAATTCGAGCGCTGTCCCCGTTTCTCAAACTCACGCAGTTCACTCGCTGCAGATTTACAAAGCCTTTAGGTGTTGCTTATCGATTCCGTAGGCGAGCGGATGTTGAATGAGCCGCATGTATGAGAAAGGCGCAGGAGCAACAAGAGCGCACGGTTCGGGCATACGAGGACGTTCGCGGCACATGATTAGCATGAAGCCGTTTTTACTCCGGAACGAGATTGCGGCAAGCAAGACAAGGTAACACTCGAATGAAAAGCACGGTTCGCCAAACGATCACGCTCATCGCCGCGATCCTAAGCCTGACTTTGCCGCTCGCGAAGAGCGCGCATGCCTGCTCCGTGGCTGACAGTTTCGAGTCCGCATCTGCGATTGCTGTGGACGCTCTGCCAAGCGGTTCGGCGACGCCGGAAATCGGCCTTAGCTTGGGATTTGCGATGGCGGATTTCACAGGTGATACGCACCCCGATCTCGCAACCGTGGAGTTGAATCGGTTTGATTCTGCAAGCGCGCAGTACCTGATCGAGATTCAATTGACGGAGGGCGGACATCAGTTTTTGCGACTGACGGCTCCCTTCGGCGGCCTTCTCATCACGCCAAAGGACGTAACTGGCGACGGGAACTTGGACCTAATCATCCGAGCTGCCAAGTCTCACGCGCCCGTGGCTATTTTTGTTAACGATGGTTGCGGCCATTTTTCAGCGGTAGCGGCGGCGGCAGTTCCTGCGCGGGCCCTCCGGGAACTGCCTTTGGAGTTCGGATTCACATCAGAGCCGCTCTGCTTCGGCGCGACGGCGGTTTCTTCCAAGATTTACACGGCCGAGTGCCAAAGCCGCGCCGAACGCAACTCGCAAGAACAGAGCGATTCGCTTTTCACCGCAAGTCATGACGTTCCGTCTCAATCCTTTTTGCCCTTTGGTTCAAATCGAGCCCCGCCCGCAGCCGCATAAGCAATTCGATCAGACGAGGACGAGCAACTTTAGGACGGCATGGTCGGTCCGAACCGTTGGGGTGTATTCGGCCAGGTTCGTAACCAGATTCAGAATTGTTCGGGAGGGACGAAAGATGCGCAGCAACGATCTTTACAGGCTATCACTTACTACCGCTCTTCTGGTCTTGGCCGGAGTCGCAACTACGCTCATAGCCGGTTGCGGCACAAAGGATAACGCAGCGGCGGAAGCTCCGCCTCCTGCTACGGTCGTCCCCGGCTTGGACGTAACGCATTTCTCCGTGGACCATCCGGAGCGATATCCCGTGGCGACGGCGGCGCAGTACGAAGCCCCGTCGAAATTGGTGGTGAACGGGGCGGTGTATCCCGACATCGCCCGCACGGTTCCGGTCGTCACGTTGGCCTCCGGTCGTGTCGTCGATATCCGCGCGCGTCTGGGCGATACGGTCAAGAAAGGCCAGCTGCTGCTGCGCATTCGAAGCGACGACGTTTCCGGCGGTTACGACGCGTATCGCAAGGCGGTCGCTGATGAGCTTCTCGCGCGCAAGGCACTCGACCGCGCGAAGCTTCTGTTTGAGCATGGCGCCATAGCGGAGCAGGACCTGGAAGCTGCGCAAGACAACGAGGACGACGCAAAAACCACGCTCGACACCGCCACCGAGCATCTGAAACTGCTCGGCAACGACCCTGAACATCCCAACAATATTGTCGACATCACGTCTCCCATCTCCGGCGAGATCACCGACCAGGAAGTGGTGAACGGCAGCACAATTCAGAGTTATTCGGCCAATCCATTCACGATTTCGGATTTGTCCTATGTGTGGATCGTCTGCGATGTGTATGAGAACGACATCCCGACAATTGGGGTCGGTCAGGCGGCTGACGTGCGCCTCACCGCATTTCCGGATAAGGTCCTGAAAGGCCGCGTCAGCAACATCGGCGCGCTTCTCGATCCCACCATTCGAACCGCCAAGGTCCGCATTGAGGTGCCGAATCCCGGAATGACGATGCGCATCGGGATGTTCGCAACGGCCACATTTTACGGATTGAAGAAGCAAACGTTTACGTCGGTGCCGGCCACGGCAATCATTCACCTGCACGATCGCGATTGGGTCTACATGCCGGCGCCCAACGATATGTTCCAGCGCGTCGAAGTCACGGGCGGAGACCAGCTTCCGAACCATATGCAGGAGGTCCTGGCAGGCCTTCAGCCAGGGCAGAAAGTTGTGACCAACGCGCTGTCGCTTCAGACGGCGATCGACAATGAGTAAGGAGCGAACCCCACCTTTGAAATCAGGTAACCAACCATGATCCGTGCTCTCGTAGATTTTGCCCTGAACAACAAGTTCATCGTATTGGCGCTCGGCACACTTTTGACTATATGGGGCGCTTTCTCGTTCCATGCCTTGCCCGTCGAGGCTTATCCCGACATCGCGGACAACTACGTAACGATTATCACGCAGTGGCCTGGCCGCTCGGCCGAAGAAATGGAGCAGCTCGTAACGGTCCCGATCGAAATCCAAATGGCCGGCCTTCCGCATATGACGACCATGCGCTCGGAGTCTATTTTCGGGCTCTCCTTGATGACCTTGATCTTCGACGACAGCTCCGTAAACGACTGGAACCGGCAGAAGGTTCTTGAACGGCTCACGCTCGTCACCATGCCGCAGGGCGTTCAGCCGCAAATCGGGACGGACTGGAGCCTCACCGGCCAGATCTATTGGTACACCATCCGTAGCACGAACCCGCAATACGACTTGATGGACATGAGGAGCATCGAGGATTGGGTCCTCCTCAAACAGTTCAAGTCCGTTACCAATGTCGTGGATGTTAGCGATTTCGGCGGCACGGCGCGTGAGTATCAGGTCCGAGTGGACCCCAACAAGCTCGTCTCTTATGGATTGAGTATCGGCCAGGTTGAGCAGCAGTTATCCATCAACAATACGAACGCCGGTGGCAGCTTTATCGAAGACGGCATGCAACAGGTCAACGTCCGTGAGGTTGGACTTTATCGCAGCGCGCAGGACATCGATCAGACAGTTCTAACGAACAAGGCCGGGACACCGATTCGCATAAAAGACATCGCCGTAACCCAGTGGGGCCCCAGAATTCGACTGGGACACATGGCCCGGGCGACGCATCGTCCCGATGGCGTTATCGTCGATGAACCCGACGTTGTTCAAGGTGTCGTGTTGATGCTCAAGGGAGCGGAGGAAGGGCCGACGCTCGACGCAATTCACAAGAAGGTCGACGAGCTTAACAACAGGATTTTGCCGGAAGGCGTGAAGGTCGTCCCGATGCTCGATCGCAGCGACCTTTTGCACTACACGCTGCACACCGTGCTGGACAATCTCGGCGAAGGGATGATCCTGGTGACGATCATCCTCCTAGTTTTCCTCGGCAACGTTCGCGGAGCGATTATTGTTGCGTTAACAATTCCGTTCTCTTTGCTGTTCGCCTCCATTTGTCTCGACCTCAGCCACATTCCTGCCAACCTGCTCTCGTTAGGCGCGCTCGATTTCGGAATGGTTGTGGACGGGGCGGTCGTGATGGTGGAGAACATCGTCCGGCACTTGACCCACCGGCAAAACGGCTCCGCATCCGCCGCCGATGGCACGGGGCGACGTAACACCGTGATTATGAAATCACCCGCGGCGATGATCCGGGAGGCCTGCCACGAGGTCCAGCGTCCTGTCTTCTACGCCATCCTCATCATCATTACGGCCTACATGCCGATTTTCACTTTGCAGCGCGTCGAGGGCCACCTTTTCAAGCCGATGGCTTGGACCGTTGCTTTCGCGCTGCTCGGCGCCATGACTTTCTCCATTCTGATTGCTCCGGTGTTGGCGAGTTTCCTTTTCCGCGGCCAGGTGAAGGAATGGCGAAATCCAGTAATGGTGTTCCTCACCGATCGATATCGCAAATCGCTTCGGTGGGCAGTCGAGCACCGGGTCTTCACACTGGGAGTTGGAGTCGTGTCCCTTGCCGTTGCTCTTTTTCTGACTTTCAGCGGCGTCATTGGCGCGGAGTTTCTGCCGCATCTGGATGAAGGCGCCATCTGGGCGCGCGGAACGCTTTCGAACAGCGCGGGTTACACGGAGGGCACTCGCTTTGCCGATCAATCGCGACTCATTTTCGCGTCGTTTCCGGAAGTGACCACCGTCGTGTCGCAGTCCGGAGCGCCCGACGATGGAACTGACACCGGAGGATTTGGCGACACGGAATATTTCATTGACCTCAAGCCGAAGGACCAATGGCGGCCGGTTTTCCGCAGGGACAAAGTGGAGCTGATTGCTGCCATGAACCGCGAGGTTTCAAAACTGCCCGGCGTCTTCTGGAATTTCTCGCAGCCCATTGAAGACAACGTCGATGAAACCCTGACCGGTACGAAAGGCGGGCTCGCCGTGAAACTCTACGGTCCCGACCTGGATGTACTCGAAGAGAAAGCCGACGAAATGAAGGCTGTTATGGAGAAGATCCCCGGCATCAAAGACCTCGGTGTTCAGCGCGATAGCGGCCAGCCAAGTCTCAATTTCACTGTGGACCGCGCTGCCTGTGCCCGCTGGGGCATCAATGTCGCCGATGTGCAGGATGCAATCCAGACGGCCGTGGGCGGCAATGCTGTCACGCAAGTCCTAAAGGGAGAAGAAGTCTACAATCTCGTTGTTCGCTATCAGGAACCCTATCGTACTACACCAGAAGCCATTCAAAATATTCGCCTGCTTGCTCCTACGGGCGAGCGCGTATCCTTGGCCCAGGTGGCCAAGTTTGCCATCAAAGACGGCGCGTACGACATTTTCCGGGAAGCATATTCGCGCTACGTCGCGGTTCGCTTCGAAGTGAGGGACCGCGACCTCGGCACGACGGTTCGCGAGGCCATCGACAAGATCGGCAAACAGATTCAGCTCCCGCGCGGGTACTATATCCAATGGTCGGGTGAGTACGAAAGCGAGCAACGCGCCGAAGCGCGGCTGCTTTTCATCGTTCCGTTCACTATCTTATTGATATTCATTATTCTCTACACCATGTTCCGGTCGTTCAAATGGGCGCTCTTGATTCTGGCGAACGTTGCTATGGCCCGGGTCGGAGGCTTGGTGGCATTGCTCGTTACGGGGACGTATTTCAGTGTGTCGTCCGGCGTGGGCTTCCTCGCACTCTTCGGTGTTTCCGTGCAGACCGGTGTGATCATGCTCGAATACATCAATCAATTGCGAGCGCGAGGGTATACTCCTGCAGATGCTGCAGTCGAAGGGGCGATCCTGAGGCTTCGGCCCATCATGATGACGATGCTGGTGGCGACCTTCGGACTTCTACCTGCCGCCATGTCCCACGCCATCGGTTCCGATTCTCAACGGCCGTTCGCCATCGTGATTGTGGGTGGACTGATCGCGGATCTGGCGCTGAGCATCTTCTTGCTGCCGACGCTGTATGTCTGGATCGCCAGGGATGGCGACAAGCTTCCGGAACCGGAGGAATCCATTGAAGTCTAATCTTGCTATTTTCAGTTTCCGAAAGATGCGATGGGTTGCGGGCGTCTGTGCGATCTTGGCCTGCGCTCTGGCAGCTCCGAGCATCTTACTGGCCCAGGGGCCGGTGAAGATCACGCTCGACGACGCTATTCAGCTGGCGCTTAAGCACAACCACAGTTTGCTCGCCGCTCAAACGACGATCCAACAGGACCAAGCCCTAGAGGTCCAGGCAAACCTGCGGCCGAATCCCACGTTCTTCACCGACTGGGAGTACTTGCCACTCAGCTCGCCTTCAGATCAAAACCCGCGGCTATATCCACCGGGTGAGCCCCTAGGCCAATATCTGCACGACAACACGGAAGGCGATATCGGGCTTAGCTACCTGTTCGAGCGAGGGAGGAAGCGACAGCACCGCTTGCAGGCGGCGCAGGACATAACCGCACAGACGCGCTCGCTTGTGGCGGACAACGAGCGGACCCTGACGTTTAACGTTGCGTCTCAGTTCTTCACCGTCCAACTGGCTGAATCGACTTTGGAACTCGCCACGAAAGATGTGAACAGCTTTCGGAAAACCGTGGACATCAGTGAATACCAGTACAAGATCGGCGGCATGAGCGAGGGTGATTTTCTAGCGATAAAGCTCCAGCTGCTGCAGTACGAGACCGACTACCAACAGGCGATACTTGCCAAGGACCAGGGACTCGACGATCTGCGGAACATGATCGGGTACGAATCGGTCCCTGCCGATTATGACGTTGCCGGACCGTTCGATTATCAACCGCTCAAAGCCAACATGGAGGATCTGCAACTGAAAGCTTTGCAGAATCGCCCGGACCTTCGCGCGGCGCAGCAGGGTGTCACCGCCGCAACAAGCCAGTGGGAATTGCAAAAGGCGGATGGCAAAGTGGACGTCACCGGTCAGGGAAACTATTCGCACGTCAACGGGATCAACGCCGCGACTGTTTACGTGAGCGTTCCACTGCCAGTCTTCAATCGAAACCAAGGCAATATCGCGCAGGCGCGCTACGCCATCACGCAGGCGCAGGAACAAGAAAAAGGAACCGGCCAACAGGTGCTGACCGACGTACACGACGCCTACGTAACACTGCAGGAGAACGATACTATCGTTGTCCTGTATCGCTCGGGATATCTCGACGCGGCGGTAAGGGCACGCGATATCGAACAATACGCCTACCAACATGGCGGTGCGAGCCTGCTCGATTGGCTCAACGCCGAGCGAACGTATCGAGCTACGGAACTTGCCTATCGTCAGGCGCTTGCGTCGTATCTGACCGCGCTGGAGCAGCTGCGCGAGGCCGTCGGGGTTAGAAACCTGCCATGACCGGCACCAGGTCAATTTCAGCGCTGAATTTGACTTGGCGAGACGATCTGTGAAAGGAGCCGACTGTTGAAAAGGGATGAGGTTCGTGCACGCATCGAGGAGATCGGGATTGTGCCGGCTGTCCGCGTATCGTCGGAACATGTGGCGCGCTTCGCTGCCGAGGCAGTAGCGGCCGGAGGAATTCCCATCGTCGAAATCGAGATGACGGTGCCGGGTGCAATCGACGTGATCCAATACCTTGTCGAGCATATTCCAGATATGACCGTCGGAGCGGGAAGCGTCTACGACACGGAAACGGCGCGCCGCTGCATAGGTGCGGGCGCGAATTTCCTCACAACCGACGGGCTCGACCTCAGCATTATCGAATTCGCGAACAAACAGGAGATCGCGGTGTGGCCCGCGGCGCTCACCCCGACCGAGGTGATCATCGCGTGGAAGGCCGGTCCCGATTTCGTCAAGGTTTTCCCCTGCGCCCCTGTGGGCGGCGACACCTACATCAGGATTCTCAAGAAGGCGTTCGTCCAAATTCCTCTGATTGCCGCCGGCGGTGTGAATCAACAAACGGCTCAAAAATTTATCTTGGCAGGCGCCACTGCGCTCGGCGTGGGGGGAGATCTAATCCCGGAGGACGCACTTCGGTACAAGCAGGCGGGGCGCATTCGTGAGTTGGCGCAGCGGTTCGTGAAATTTGTGAATGAGGGTCGCGGTCAACTCGCGGCGCTGAGGAAAAAATCCCAATCCGCCGAGTAACGTCTCACTCGCACATTTCCATTTTGAAAATGCAGCGGCAACCCTCCTTGACCTCGAACGGGAGCTGGGGGACTAAATGGAAATCTCGGTTGGAAGGGAAGGAGGCGGCTAAGTGAAAAGGGAAGATGTGCGTAAGAAAATTAGAGAAATCGGCATCGTCGCGGCGATTCGCGTGGATTCGAGGGACAATGCCCTTTTCGCTGCCGAAGCAGTCTTCCGTGGCGGAATTCCGATCGTTGAAATTGCCTTGACGATGCCTGGAGCGACGGAAGCAATCTCAGATTTGGTAAAGCAGAATCCAGATTTCATCGTGGGCGCGGGAAGCGTGTTGAATGCGGAAATGGCACAAAGCTGTTTGGATGCCGGGGCGCAGTTTCTCACTAGTGACGGGCTGCATCTGGCGCTACTCGAATTTGCCGCAAGAAAGGGAGTTGTCGTATTGCCGGGAGCCCTCACCCCTACCGAGGTCATCACAGCTTGGGAATCCGGTTGTGACTTTGTTAAGGTCGTGCCCTGTGCGCATATTGGCGGAGAGGGCTACATCGGATCTCTTCATAAAATGTTTCCACACATTCCTCTGATCGCCGCAGGCGGCGTCAACCAAGAAACCGCCTCAAAATACATCCTCGCGGGCGCAGTTGCGTTAGGCGTCGGAGGCGAACTCATTCCGGCACGGGCCATCCGGCATCGGGAAGCGAACCGGATTGGCGAACTGACCCACCGATTCGCAGGTTTTGTCAAAAGCGCTCGTGAAGGGAAGCCTCCGCAGCGAGAAGGCCCGTACATCGGGTAACGGCACGCATGTGCTTTCCTTGGATAAGCCCATTTAGATCGAGTCGTCCACAATCAACGCCATGTCGCTGATTGTCCACACAGTGACCGACTCGCAGCCTGAATAGCTTTCTTATGGGAAGCTTATAACTCTTTCACGGATCTCGTAGGTATGTGGGCCTAGCATCGCTAGGTCGCATGAGCCCACTCACAACAACTTCAGTCCATTCCGGGGATCTGCTCGATCAGTACCGGCTTGAGGCGCTCGTCGCGAAGGGCGGCATGGCGTCAGTCTTCCGCGCGACCGACACGAATACAGGCCGTGTCGTAGCTGTCAAAATTCCGCATCAGTGGAAACTGTGCGATCCGTACGTTCTTGACCGCTTCCGCTATGAAACTGAGATCGGCAAGAAATTCGACCACCCCGGACTCGTGAAAGTGCTGTCCAATGGCGACGCGAGCGATCGTTATGCGGTCATGGAGTGGGTTGAAGGGCAGCTGCTCCGAGAAATTATGGAAGAGCAGGAGATGCTGCCCGTTGAGCGTGCCGTCCGAATCGCGCTCGCGATCTGTGATGCGCTCGCGCACATCCACGGCCATGGAGTTGTCCATGGCGATCTCAAACCGGACAACGTGATGGTTGCCGCCGGAGCCACCATCAAGCTCATCGACTTTGGCATCGCCCGCGATATAAGAGTGAACGTGTGGAAGCGAGAGAGGTTAGGAGAGGCGGTGGGCACGCCGGATTATGTGTCGCCGGAACAGATAACGGGGAAGCGAACGGACGCCCGCAGCGACGTATACTCCCTCGGAATCATGCTGTTTGAAATGTTGACGGGCGAAGTGCCGTTTTCCGGTCTCGATCCTTTCACTGCCATGAACCTGCGCCTGCTGGTTGATCCGCCGCCCGCTTGCGAAATCAATCCTGAGATTTCGCCTCGGCTCAACGCCATCGTCCAGCGTGCTCTCGCACGCAACCGGGCCAATCGCTACGCGAGTGCGCGTGAATTTGCTTCCGATCTTTCGGAGTTTCTTGCGCAGGAATTCGCGGCGCAACCGCTCGAATCACTCGCCAGCGTCTAATGACCTGTCTATCGGCAGGCTGAAGTAGAAAACGGATCCTTCTCCCGCCTTGCTGGTAACACCAATAGTCCCGTGGTGAGCCTCGACAATCGCCTTTGATATCGGCAAGCCCATGCCCGTACCCTCGATGCGAAATCGATGTTCTTTGCCACGGTAGAATTTCTCGAAAATCCGCCCCAACTCGGCCTGATCGATTCCCGGCCCCCGGTCCTCGACGCTGAAGAAGACGAAGCCGTTTCTTATCTCCGTGCGGAGCGTGATAGGGTCTCCCGGAGAGGAGTATAAATTCGCATTACTGATCAGATGCACGAGCACTTTAGTCGCCCAAAACAAATCGGCCCTGACGGCCACTCCTTCATTTGCCATTTTGTGGTCGATGGGGCGCGTGCCCAGAATGCTTCTGCACTCCGCCAACGCCGTTTCGATCAGTTCCCGCGCGGTATAGCGTCTGAAATCGAGCTTGATATCACCAGATTCAAGTTGCGACATTTCGGATACTTCACCAACCAAGTGGTCGATTCGATCGCACCCCTCGTCGATCATGGTGAGCAAATCTCTGCATTGCTCCCGGTCGAAATTCAGATCGGAGAGCATGCCGGTAACCGATACCTTCATGGCGGTGAGCGGCGTCCTGAATTCGTGCGTGATCGCGTCGAGCAGAGCCGACTTCAGCCGCTCGTTCTCTCGCAGCGCCTCGATCTTTCCCACCTGTTCGATCGCGCGGGCGCGCTCGATCGCAATCGTCACCAGCGACCCCAGAGAGTCCAACGTCGCCTCGGAAAGAGACGTCTCCGCAATTCCAATACTCCCAATCGTGTTGGCTCCCAATCGCAGGGGCACGAAGCTGAGCCCGTTGTCGGCTTCGATGTGAACCTCCCTGTAACCGAGGCTGGCCTTCAGATGTCCGGCGTCGATCTGCTGCGAACCCCCGGGCGAATAGAAGACGGTTTGCCCCTCGGCGAGAAGCAGAGCCGCGGCTCTTGCGCCAAAGGCGTCCACAATGTCCGACGGGATCGCATTGCACAGCCCCAGCGAGTCTCCCGCGCTCAGGAGTCTCTGGCTCAGGTCGTACAATTGCTCGGCCTCCCTCTTTTGCAGGCGAGCCTCTTTCGTTTGGCGGCGCGCCCACGCTGAAAGCGTGCTTCCTACAACAGATGTGATCAGGAAGGCGGTTAGCGCCACCCAATCGCGATAGTCCGTAATGTTCCAGGTGTCAATCGGAGGAATAAAAAAGTAGTCGTACGCTAATGTGGCTGCCACCGACATGAGAATCAAGGTCGGGAGCTTGTTAACCGTAGACGCAATGAGAATGGCAAGCAGGAACGTAAAGCCCACCGTCGTCTCTTTGGCTATCGGTAGGTGTCGACAGACCGCCGTGATCAGAAGAACGGCGGCGATGCTCAACACAGGGGAAGCAATGGCCCTCGCGAATCGATGCAATGGTGAGGAATCGCGCTCGTCCAGGAGGTCGGATCCTGCGCGTTGACTCGCGGAATGGCCGGTAGAAACTGGCCGGCGAAATTCGAAAGAAGCGGCCGGGTTAGGCGTCACCGATTTGGACGACACAGCATCACCACCCGCCGAGCTCTTTGGCCAGCCCAGCTATTAGACCAGATCACTCATCAAGGTTACAAACATTGGAAGGCCGGGTCAAACTCATTGAGTTTATGGATTGGATCGATACAGAATGGCCGTATGCATCACTTATTTGCGTCTTATATAGCACTTAGCCACACCTTACGCCGTTCGTATCTGCGTTGCTTATTCTCTGCCTTAGGAGACTCACACAACGCGATCGTCGCACGGATTCAGTTTTCAATTGCATGCGACACGCGCTGTCGGAGCCGGGAAGAGTCCCGAGGAGAGACCATGATCGGGAAAGCGATGCACCGAATTGTTGTTGTAGCCGGCGTTCTCGCGCTGGGCGCGATGTTCCTGGGCAGGGCTGCCGCGCAGCCCGAGTCGCAACGCGTCACTTTGACCGGCTGGATCAGCTGCTCGACGTGCTTTATGCCGAATGCGTGCAAGGGACAGACGCGGCTTTCCTGCACTCTATCGGGAGTTAGCCACGGCGCTTCTTACGTGCTCGTAGTCGGCGACCGCCATTACACCCTGTCAGGCTTTGAGAAGGACCTGGCCAAGGCTGCCGCCGAATCCTCCGTCACAATCACCGGCGACCTCAATGGCACCGAACTCACGGTCGCCTCGGTCGACCTCATCCACAAGGAAAAATAACAGTGCAGGTCAGGGAATCAGAGGCCGCTTAATGCTAGCTGTGGATAGCGTAGAGAACGGCCTGACCTTTCGTGGCGTTTAGAGAACCGTCTCGCCAATCGCCGCGAGGGCGTCGCTAAAAGGGGTTCGGAACGCCGCGACAAGGGCCCAACGTCATACGTCAACAAATTGATCGTGCGAACTGAGTCTACCCCTGGCGGTCCGTTAGCGGGCATGCGGGAACGGAACAAGTTCGGAATCCCGCGACCGCGAATTCTCTACGAACTGTATCTTGCCAAACACGGCCGGGTCGTCAGGGGCGGGCGGATATCCGGGTTATACGTTTCCCATCTGCTGCAAAAATCGACACGATCAGGTGATCGCCCAGCGGAACGCCCTTGCTCTCCACCGTCAATTGGCACGTTACCACGGGGATCGTGACATCCGCAGGGATGACGAGATTCGAAGACCCAACGCAGTGAGCGACCCCAGGGGACAAAGCGGCCGGTCTCAGTTGCATCCCATCTTTCCATTCCACCTCGAACTTCAGCGAAAACGAATCGCCGCGAAAAATGGAGGAAGGCGCATTTGACACCGCGGCAGCGCATTGACCGCCCTCGATGCGAATGGACGTTGTCAACGACTCAGGATACTCTGTCACAACTCTGCCGCGTTTTCTATATTCGAACCGGCTGCCGACCTCGGTTCGCTTGAGATCGTCGAAAAAGCTCCCGGACGATACCTTGCCATCCAGGGCAAGGCACCCATCGTCCATGTGGAGCAGTTGGGCGCCGAAATCGACCGCGCCGCCGTATGTCGGACTATTCTTGCCACCGGCATTCGCGCCCATGGGAAACATGCCGATAATTAGAGTAAGGAGAATCCCTCGGAGGCAACGGTATCGGCTCATGGCGTCTGGCTCCTCGCAAAATCGATGGAATCTGCCATCAGTACCCTGGCACTGATCCAAATTATGGTGTGTGAATTATATATGCGCAGTACAGCTCCACCATTATTTATTCTTTATATCCTGCTCATAGGGTTTTTGGATGGGGCCGATCCGCAATCGGCGGAAAACGCCATATTTGACATTTATAAACCGCTTACCAACATCTTATGCAGTCCGTATCTGCGTTTCCTATGCTGTCCCTGACGAGACTCACACAGCCCGATCGCCGCGCGGTTCCAGCTTTCGGTTTTCCGTGACGCGCGCTGTGGGAAACAACAAGAGTCCCGAGGAGAGACCATGATCAGGAACACGATGTATCAAGCTGTAGTGCTAGCCGGCGCTTTTGCGCTGTGCGCGATGTTTGCGGGCAGCGCCAGCGCCCGGCCGGTGTCGCAACACGTCACTGTGACCGGATATGTGACCTGCACGACGTGTCTTATGCCAAATATGTGCAAGAACCAGACGCGGCTTTCGTGCACGCAGTCGTGGATGGGCCGGGGAGCCTCCTACGTACTCGTAGTCGGCGACCGCCATTACGTGCTATCAGGCTTCGACAACGAGCTTGCGAAGGCCGCTGCGGAGAACTCAGTCACAGTGAGTGGCGACCTCGATGGCACTCAGCTCGTGGTCACGTCTGTGGCTACCGGGCGGGAAAAGTAGTACGTGGCAAAGCAGGCGCTTCAACCTCAGCTTTGGCACGTGTGGAGTGGTAAACGCCGTGGGCCTCTCGTGGCGGTTGGCGAAGGACTTCGCTAATCGCCACGATGAGGTGCCCAGGCGCCCCGACTAGCGTGCGACCTGCGTGCCAACCGTCACTCTTCGTAGCTCAGCATTCCGGATCGGCCTTCCGATCTGAGGGGTTCCCTCGGGTCGCCTTCCGAGACACCTTCAGCCCCGACATATCAGCGTGACGTTCAGTTACCAGACGATGTTGCTCGCCCGTCTATCCCATACTTTCTAGTCGGTTCGCAGGACGCCTCCATCTGTCTTGCCCCAGGCAAGATTTGTGTGGCATATCCGTTTTTTCTATTGGTGAATATATAGTACTTATGGTTCACTTATGTCCTGTTCCTAAGGGATGCCATGCGACGCATCCAGGATGCGGCGGAGGTGAAACACCATGAGCCAAACTTTGCGATCCGTTGTTGACGAACGCGGTTTTGAAGCTCTCGCAGTTGATGGAATGACGAAGGAGGATATTCGTTCCACCATCGAGGAGGTCGGCGTTGTTCCCGCCATTCGCGTGACCTCTGCGGAAGACGCCCTTTTCGTGGCGGAAGCACTCGCCCAAGTTGGCATCCCCGTTCTGGAAATTGCCATGAATGTGCCCGGAGCGATCGACCTCCTGTCCCATGTGGTGGAGCACGCGCCAAACACGATCGTGGGAGCCGGAAGCATCACGAGTGTCGCCACGGCTCAGCAGTGTTTGAGCGCAGGCGCGAAATTTCTCACCAGCGACGGGCTGGTACTGCCGGTTGTGGAGTTTGCCGCCGACGAAAACGTAGCCGTTTTCCCCGGGGCGTTTACGCCTACCGAAATTATCGCGGCGTGGAACGCCGGTTCGGATTTCGTGAAGGTGGTTCCCTGCGACGCGGCGGGCGGCGATCGCTACATTCGATCCTTGAAGGCTGCCTTGCCGGATGTTCCGCTCATTGCTGCGGGAGGCGTGACCCAACTGACGGGCTTCAACCTTATTTCTGCGGGTGCCAGCGCGCTCGGTGTGGGTAGGGATCTCATCCCAGCCGAGGCCATTCGCTTGCGCCAGAGCCGGCGGATTCAGGAATTGGCGCGACGCTTCCTCAGTTTTGTAGACAATGGCCGCATCCAGGCGGCCGGACAGAACGATAGCGCCGGGTAGGGAGTCGTCCACTCGGCCTCATGGATCACAGCATCGCATTGGATGAGTGCCCGCTGGAATGACCGCTTTAGAAGCAGGTCCCGTCCCTCGACAAAACTGTGGCCGCAGAATCGATAGCTTGCAAGAATTATCGATTTGGCTGAACTCCGTGCAATCCTCCTATTACTTCTCCTCTGGATTGGAGGACTAAATTGACTCATCCGTGACCGCGGGAACCCCGTATTGGTCCTGATTAGGTCTCACTAGGTATCATTGCGCGAGTTAGAGGGCGTCTTTGGATTCGTAAGCGGCACCAAACAAGCCATTTAGATTTTGACTACGCTTGCTTCGAACCAGAGGGTCGGAAGTTCGAATCCCTCCGGGCGCGCCACTTCCTTGAGGACTTTGTTTTCAACGAACTCCATTCATACCCTTTAGTCCGTTTCGAAATCAAACCCGCCTCGGCCCGAATGAAAACAATTAAGCGATCACCGCGTCCAAGATCGTAATGTTTCACAAGAAAGCGTCCTAACAGGCAGGCATTAAAAAGGGAGCTGCTCGCTGGCGTTCTACGAGCCGCCCCCTTGGGTATAGTGGAATCGGTCCCGCGTGACCAGTTATGTCCTAGCGGGGTTCGGACTTTGTCGGTTCTTGTTTCGGCGCACTCTGATGCGACGGTTCAGACCTTGGCGCGGCTGCCTGCTTGGGCGTGGCCTGATGTTGCGCAGCGGGAGCCCTTGGCGCACTTTCCGCGCGAGGAGCCGCCTGATGTGACGGTTGTGAGTTCGTGTGAGCGGGTTTGGCCTCCGGTCGCGCCACCACGGTTTTTACGTGTGACGGAGTGGGCTGTTCCGCTCTCTGCGTGGCTGCCTTATTCTCACTCGTGCGAGTTGCAGCTGCTTTATTCTCGGCCGACCTGTTCTCGACTGCCTTATTCTCGTTTGAGCGAGTTGCAGCTGCTTTATTCTCGGCTGATCTGTTCTCAGCTGCCTTATTCTCACTCGTGCGAGTTGCAGCTGCTTTGTTCTCGGCCGACCTGTTCTCGGCTGGACTCCCGCGGGCTGCCACTACACCCTTGCCGGTAAACTCTCCCGGTTTGGATGTTGCAGCGATAGGAGGACGCCCGTGATTGACGGACGCCAATAGTTCATGGTTCTGACTTGCGGCGCGTTGATGACCTGATTGTGCGGCGGTCGGCGCGTCGTGCCGCGCATGAGCAGCGGATTCTTCCGCGGCACTAGGTCGGGCCGTAAGCCCACCGGATCCGCCGTTGTAGCTGACGTAGTTTCTCGTGTTAACGTTTACGGTCCTGCGGTAAGTGTTGCGAAAGTGCCCGCCTCCGATATTGTTCACATACGTGTTGTAGCTGAACTGATTGTTACGCCAGTAGCCGCCCTCGTAGCCGACGCCACCGTATCCGTAACCATAGTTGACGCCGCCGTAGAAGCCGACTTCAGGACCCCAATAGCCATCATTCCAGGCATACCTGCCGTTGTCCCAACCCCAATAACCCGGAGTCCATAGGAGGCCAACGGCGGGTGGTTCGACCCAGGTCCCGGGCACCCAGTAGTAGCCATCGTCACCATAGGCCCAGTAACCGGGCGTCCAGATATAACCTTCTTCAGGACAAACAGGTTGCGCGTACACCACCAGTTCCGGCGGAGCGATAGTGATCGAGACTCCGAACTGTGCGAAGGACGTTGCTGGTATGGCCAGGATTGTAAGTACAAGCAGAAAAAGTCGAATTGAGCGGAGAGTACGCATTTTTCGTTACCTTGCCTGATCATCCTTCGCTTGCCCGGTATGCCTTTGCTGCTGCGGATTGCGCGGATGAAGGGCTACGAGACGTGACCATGATAGCCCAGGCGCTTTCCTCAATCTGTCCCATAAGACTCACTTCCGCACATTTCCCCCAGGGCAGGCGTTATCGCTCATGGTTAGCAGGTCCCAAATTCGCGACGTTTTTGTAATGTCCCTGGCCCGCCGTATTGACTTGGATTCGTTTGACGATTGCGCCGCTCGGCCCTTAGCGAGGCGGGGGCTCCCGAACATCGTACAGGCTAAATCACAGCACGGGAATCAATCTGTGGCAAAGCTGCCATGAAATTGCCGAGAAAAGTTCTAAAATCGTCCCCTTGGGCGCGCCATCCCTCCGGCCGCGTCGCCAGTTCCGGGGAGCCCCTTTTTCGCAATTCGACGTCAGGCGGTAGGGATGTGAAATAGCGTCTCCGAATTGCCGTGCGTTATTTTTTCGAGATCCGCCTCCGGCAGCGGCGCCGAATTCATGAAGTTCGCCGACTCCACCGACTCCTGATAAGGATAGTCGATCGCGAACACGATATTCTCAGGCCCGAGCGCGTCGTTGCAGTACTTCAGCACTTTGTGATCGTTCATTCCGCTCGTCGTGATCACGAAATTGTCCTTCATGTATTGGCTCGGCATTTTCTTGAGGTTGGGATGTCCGTGCGAATACGCCCGGTACATGTAGTCGATGCGGTAGAGCCAGTAGGGCAGCCCCTCGCCCATGTGCCCGAGAATGATCTTCAGCGTGGGGAACTGGTCGAATACGCCCCCGACGATCAGCCGCATCGCGTGCAGCCCGGTTTCCATCTGGAAGCCCCATAGCGCGCCCGCCAAATTCACGTCGGCTCGCGTCATGAACGAACACGGGTCCGGCATGTTTCGCGGATGGATGTAGATCGCCGCGTTCGATGCCGTCGCCGCCTCGAAGATCGGCCAGTATTTGTGATCGTCCAGGTACTCGCCGTTCGTGTGCGAATTCACGATCAGCCCGTTCAGCTTCAGCTTGTTGATTGCGCGATCGATTTCCTTCGCCGCGCGCTTCGGGTCTTGTGGAGCGAAGCTCGCGAGGCCCGTGAATCGCTTTGGATATTTCTTGATCACCTCTGCGAGGCGGTCGTTCGCCACCGTCGCCAGGCTTACTGCCGTCTCTGTGTCGAACATCTGTACGCCCGGCGACGTGAGCGATAGCAGGTGCATGTCCACTCCCGCCTGATCCATGATCTGAATCCGCTCGCCTTCGAGATCGAGCAGCCTGCGCAACAACGGAGGCGCGCCGGCCACGGGGTTCAGAAAGCCTCGCCACATATCCAAATCGGGATTCGAGTAGGCGATCCCCGCGATTTTGCGGAATTGATCCACCTGTTCGGGGATGGCGAACGCCTCCTCCGTGGCGATGAGCCGGTATTTTCGAGCCGGTTTCGCCGGCTCTTCGGAAGCCATCGCAGTCGCCGCGCTCAGCGCGCCCGCGGAGAGCAGCGCCGAAGAACTCTCCAGGAATTTTCTGCGGTTCATGTCCATTACATGCCTCCTGGCCAGACGCGAGTGAGTCCGTCACCCCACGTTTATCGCAGCGCACAGGTAGCACGCATTTGCTCTCCCTGTCAATCCGCGCCACCACCCTGAGCTCGGCATTGCGGCAAGCCTTCGTTGCAGCGGCAGCCCCGTCGCGCTTGTAAATCCCGGCGCGGATGTGCTACCTACTACGGTCGGAAGTGTGACGATTTTGGGGAGCCCAATGAAGAGAAAATCAAAGCAGACGAAGACCGCTGCAAGCAGCGCGTCGATGAATCGCCGTAGTTTCATGGGTACGCTGGCGGCCGCCGCCGGCACGAGCGCGGTAGCGGGCACTCTCTCGCCGTTCACGCCTCCCGCGAAGGCTGAAACCGTCCATTTCGATAATCCTCCTGGGCTCGGCGGCGCCGGCCCATTCCGTTCCGAGTGCGATATCCACGACTGCGACGTCGACGGCGAGATCCCCTCGAATATCAACGGTGCTTTCTATCGCGTCGGACCCGACTGGCAGTATCCGCCCATGCACGGCAACATTCCCTTTGACGGCGAAGGCCACGTCAGCATGTTCCGCATCCAGGACGGCCACGTCGACTTCCGCAGCCGCTATCCGCGCACGCAGCGGTTTAAGGCGCAGGCGGCAGCCCGCAAACGGTTGTTTGGTATGTACCGCAACCCGTTCACGGACGATCCCAGCGTCGCCAAAGTCAGCCGCGGCACCGCCAACACGCACGTCGTCTATCACCACGGCCTGCTCTTCGCCCTGAAGGAAGATAGTCCGCCCGTGGCGATGAATCCTCTCACGCTCGAAACCGTGGATGACTACTACACATTCGGCGGCGGTCTGCATAGCCTTACCCACACTGCTCATCCCAAGTTCGATAACGCCACCGGCGAGATGATCTCCTACGGCTACGAAGCCAAGGGCCTCGCCACCGACGACGTCTACGTTTTCTCCGCCAACGCGAAAGGCCACATCACTTGGGAATGCTGGATCAAGGTTCCCTACGTCGGCATGATCCACGACTTCGCCGTTTCCCAGAAATACATCGCGTTTCTTATTCTTCCAATGGCGACCAACGTCGAGCGCATGAAGCAGGGCCAGGTGCACTTCGCTTGGGATTCCACGCTGCCGACGTGGTTCGGCGTTCTCGAACGCGGCGGGGACGGCAAGGATGTTCGGTGGTTCAAGGGCCCCGAGCGTTGCGCCACGCATGTAATGGGCGCGTTCTCCGACGGCAACAAGATCTACGTCGACATGGACATGGCGCTGAAGAACCAGTTTCCGTTCTTCCCCAATCTTCATGGCGAACCGTTCGATCCCAAAGCCGCCGCTGGTACCGTCCATCGTCTCTCCGTCGATCTCTCGGACAAAACTCCGCGCGACTATGGCATGGAGGAGCTCTATCCGCAGACCGGCGCTCTGCCGCGGCAGGATGACCGCTACCAGACGATTCCGTATCGCTACGGTTTCATGCCCACATCGGACCCGACGAAGCCGCTCAACTCCAGACTCGGCAATATGGCCTTCCGCCCAACGAATTCGTACACGAAATTTGACCACGCGACCCGTAAGACCACCCAGTTCTGGGTCGGCGACGATTCCAGCCTGCAGGAATGCTGTTTCGTGCCGCGCCACAAAGGCGCGGACGAAGGCGATGGCTATCTCGTCGGCGTTGCGAATCGGCTGCTTGAGGGCGGGCGCGCCGATCTCATCATCGTGGATACCCAGCACATGGAAGGCGGCCCCATCGCCAAGGTCCGGCTGCCTTATCGCAGTTACAGCCAGGTTCACGGCTGGTGGGTGCCTGGCGAGGATTTGCCCAAGGCCTGACCTGACCCGCGCTCGGCTTTTTCTCGGTGCTCGCTTGGCACTGCCGCTGCCAAGGGAGCACCCGATTTTTCTCCAGGTTTCAGCGAAAGTTCGGAGACGTTCTTCCCAAATCAATGCGAACTCGCGGTTGCGGCTGAGCATCCCTTCTGATATAGATGCGGCGCAAGCGTTCAATTGAAATGGGCCACGGGGGAATGGAATGCACGGAAAGTTTGCAGCTGCGGGCGCGATCGTAACGATCTGCTTCGCCGCCTTAGCAAGTTTGCCCAGCGCAGCCTCTGCAGGTGCTCCGGCCGCTGCGGCGCCCGCGACTGTATGCGACCGCACCTGCTTGAATCGCTTTGTGGACGAGTACCTTACCGCGCTCGTCGCTCACGACCCGCAGCGCGTGCCGCTCGCGAAAAATGTGCGGTACACAGAAAACGGCCAAGTCCTGAAGATCGGCGATGGCATGTGGGGCGTTGCCAACGGCCTCGGTGACTACAAGCTCTACTTTGCTGATCCGGAAGCCGGCGAAGTCGGCTTCATGGGCGTGATTAAGGAAAACGACCACCCGCAAATCACCGCTCTGCGCCTGAAAGTCGAGAAGGGCAAGATCACGGAAGTCGAGGCGATCATAGCGCGCTCCGGCGGCCCGAATTCCGCGGGCAAGCCCGAAGCTCTGGTGGACAAACCCATCTTCAGCCAGACGCTCACGCCGTCCCAGCGCCGCTCGCGCCAGGAACTGATCTCGATCGCCAACTCCTATTTCGAAGGGCTGAATCAGGCCACCGGCAAGATCACTCCGTTCGACCCCAATTGCACGCGCGTCGAGAATGGCAACATCACCGCCAATAATCCCAATGGCCGCGGCATCGCCAAGCTAAGCTGCGGCGCGCAGTTCGACACCGGCTTTTCGCCGTTCATCAAGGTTCGCGACGGCCCGGACCGCCGCTTCCCGGTGGTCGATGAAGAGCGCGGGCTCGTCTACGCCGTCATCATGTTCGATCACGCCGGCCTGGTTCGCGAAGTGAAGGAAACCGACGGCACGATTCTGCACGTGCCTCCGCCGTTCGACACGCCGTACACGTTCCTGATCGGCGAGCTGTTCAAAATCCAGGACGGCAAAATTATGCGCGTCGAAGCCGTACTACTGCCGGTCCCTTTCCGCATGCCCTCAGGCTGGGGAAAATGAGCAGGGAATCGAAATGAGCATTTGAGCTGGTTGCGAAGAATTTAATTCAGGGGGAATCATGCGTCGAAGTACGATTCTGGTAGCTGCGTTGGTTGCTCTTATCTGTACCTTTAGTCCATCCGCGAATCTTCGCGCTGCGGCCGCGAAAACGAACGACTGCGACCGCGCTTGCCTCAACGGCTTCGTCGATCAATATATGGCCGCCGTCGCAGCGCACGATCCATCGAAGCTGCCGCACTCGGCAAATGCCAGATACACCGAGAACAACGTCGGGATGCCGCTCGGCGAAGGTTTGTGGCAGACGTCCGATGGCTGGGGCTCCTACAAGGTCTACATTGACGATCCACAATCAGGCCAGGTCGGATTTCTGGGCGTCTCGAATGAGGATACTCATCTGTCCGTTTTCGCCGCGCGCCTCAAGGTCGTCGACCACAAAGTCACGGAAATTGAGGTGATCGTCGCGCGTCCGGACCGCCTGGGCCCGGCTGCTGCCTCCGGACTTCTGATCGGCGGCCCCGACAACCTGAAGGACAAGCCGCTGTTTAACGAGGACGAGCCAGCCAGCGAGCGCGTCTCCCGCGACAAGCTGATCTCTCTCGCCGACGGCTATTTCTCCACCATCCAGCAGAACACGGGCAAGCTTTTCACGACGTTCGATCCCGATTGCCAGCGCATGGAGAACGGATCAATCACGGCGAATAATCCGGATCCGAAGGCCGGCGCGGTGCAAAGGATGGGATGCCAAGCGCAACTCGAGACCGGGATGCTCAAGATGGTCACGCGCTGCCGCGATCGCCGCTATCTGGTGGACGAGCAGCGCCAGATGGTTTTTGCGGCGACGTTTTTCGATCACAACGGCACGGTGCGCAAGAATACTTTGGTGGACGGTACCGTCCGCACGATCGGCGCGCCTTTCGATCGCCCGTATACTTTTCTGATTTTCGAACTGTTCAAGATCAAAAACGGGAAGATTCGCCAGATCGAAGCCGTTCTGGACACCGTCCCGTATTACATGCCCAGCCCTTGGGTCAGCCACAAGAGGTAATCATGGGACTGGCTCGCAACACACTTGCATTCGCGGCGGCGCTGGTTCTCGCCGCGCTCACTCCGGTTTCCGCGCGAGCGCAATCGTCAGCTCCGCCCGCGGACTACGATCCCAACTTCAACTACGACTGCGACCGCGCCTGCCTCAACGGCTTTCTCGACCAGCTCATCGCCGCGATGGTCGCGCACGATTCTTCGACTCTGCCACTCGCGCGCGACGTGAAGTACACCGAAAACGGCCAGGTCCTGAAACTCGGCGACGGTTTCTGGGGCACCGCGAGCGGTCCGCCGACGTACAAGATTTACGCCGACGATCCGCAAGCCGGCCAGGCCATGTTCATGGGCGTGCTGCCGGAAAACGGCGCGCCGGTAATTTTCTGCGTGCGGCTGAAGGTCGAACTGCACCGCATCGCGGAAATCGAGGTGATCGTTTCGCGCAAAGAAGCGGGAAGAATCGCGCGCCCCGAAAATCTCGTCACGCCAAATCCGATCTTCGCCGAAACGGTGCCGCCCGCGCAGCGGCGCTCGCGCCAGAACATGATCGCGATCGCGGACAGCTACTTCAACGCGATCGAAAAGGGGCATGCCTCCTTCGTCCCCTTCGACAAAGACTGCAATCGCATCGAGTCCGGCGTGCAGACCACGAACAACTCCGCGCTCGCCACGAATCCGGATTCGGTTCTCGGCCTCGGTTGTGCGGACCAGATCAAGACGCGGAACTTTCAGCCCGACACGTTGATCCGCGACCGCCGATTCGCGGTGATCGATGAAGAGCGCGGACTCGTGTTCGTCCTCGGCTTTTTCGACCACGACGCGACGCTGCGTTCCTACACGCTCGCGAACGGCCGAACCGTGAAGCAGACGCGCACGGGTCCGTGGACCTGGGAAATCGCCGAAATGTTCAAGATTCAAGACGGAAAGATCATGCGCGTCGAAGCGCTGGTCAACACCGGCATCTATGGCATGAAATCCGGCTGGTAAGAATCACGCTCGAGAATTTCAGCGTTGCAGGTGGTGGTCGAGGTTATCCATCCGGTGCGCGTCATCTTCGATGCATACCGGCGATTCCTCAAGTGGCTCCGTGGACGGCTTGACGATGCGGGGAGCTTGCGTCCAGGGTTCGGTGAGCACATTCGGATCGTCCACGGTGATCTGGTAGGCTAGATTGTCGCCGACCTTCCAGAATCGCTCGATCACGTGCATCGTCGGCGTGTGGAAATAGCCGCCCTCTCCGAACCACGTGTCCTCGACGAAATTCGTCGAGTCCACCACGAGCGTGTTGCCTTCCCAGTGCCCGATCGAATCGCCGTAATACGTGGGATCGGCATCAGCGCGGTGCGGGCGCCCGTCGGTATAAATGATACGGTACGGATCTCCGGAAGCGTCTTCATACAGGAAGATCATTTCATTCGGCAATTGAATGATCTGGCGGGGCGAGCCGATGCGCGGGACACCCGGCTTGCCGCAAAAGAAGGCCTTGTCGAGCTTCGCCTCGTGGTCGAGCAGATACTTGACCTTCGATTGGAGCTCCGGTTTGTAGGAAGGCGCCGCGGTGAACGGCAGCGCGCCCGGCACCGGAGTCTTGGCCGGCATGCGGCCGCTCAAATCCACCTGCGCGTAGGAGACCGACCCGTTTTCGACTTTCTTTAGCGCTCCACCCGGCAGGGCGATTGAGAACGCCCAGATTCCGCTCAGGTCCGGATGGCCGTCCGCCGTTCGGCGCGCGTCGACCGTGGCTGGCGCGCTGGCGCTCTGCTGTGCAGCAACGGAAGCCCCCAGCAGGATTACCGCTGCAAATGCGCAAACATATCGGTGAGCCATTTTCGTCGGCCTCCTTCGCTAGTGGGTGTCGGCCAGTTGCGGGCTGACCATTTCCAGCGAGTTCCCATCCGCGAACGTGATCTTTTGAAGAAAGCCGTAAGTCGATCCGTCCTTGGCACGGTTTCCCTCGACCGTGACGGTTTGCCCAATCGCTTTCCTAAAATCGGCGCTGTTAACGCCCACTCGCCGCAGCCACGATGGAGGAGCGCTTTCAAATTTCCAATTCTCCACGCCGCCGCCGTCCTTCTTCGCGTCGATGTAAACCGCGATGTGCGGGTTTACCCACTCGACCTCGGTCAGAGTGCCCGTCAGCGTGAACTTCTTCGTCATGTCGAAGATCGACGATGGCGAATGATGCGCCCACGCCGATCCCGCCGCCACGAGCATCGCGCACGCCACCAGTGCACTGGAAATCCTGTATCGCAAGGAGGGTCTCCTTTACCGACTTTCGGCGGAGTGTATCACAGCGCCGCCCCCGGTCAATTCTGTAGAGGTCATCTGGCTCTGTTGACATCCTCGAGAA